>Ga0209747_1001949_pt1 | contig 10696 bp, 10 predicted proteins | sample BarGraNGADG00311_FD_184498 | JGI IMG/M metagenome (GOLD analysis project Ga0209747, IMG submission 184498) | Arctic peat soil microbial communities from Barrow, Alaska - Barrow Graham LP Ref core NGADG0011-311 (SPAdes) (version 2) | ecosystem: Environmental > Terrestrial > Soil > Wetlands > Peat... | reverse complement strand
ACACGCTTATAGACATCGGCTTTTCGCATAAAACATGAAGGCCATTCCTGAAGGCCATTATTGAATGTTCAGCATGTAATCCATTTGGCGTACAAACAGAAATCACATCCAACTCGCTTTCAGACTTTAATAGTTCTGAAAAGTCAGTATATACCGTTGACCCGTATTTTTGCCCAAGGGAATTCGCTTTGGATTCGATCTTATCACAAACTGCATGTAAAACAGCTATCCGGTTAATCTGTTCCGCATGCCTCTCTGCTATTCTGCCACACCCGACAATAGCAAATTTTAATTTATTCATCTCAGGTAAGTTCGTTAAGTAATTCTAAATATCTATCAGCAATAATACCAGTTGTATATTTCTTTTCAAATGCCTTTCGACTGTTTTGCCCCATCTCTATTCGCAGATCCGTATTTGATTTAAGAAGTAAGATCGCATTTATCAGACCATCAAGATCAGTAGGATTTATTACCATTCCACATTTTTCCTCACTAACTATAAAAGCTATTTCAGATAATTCCGGAACCATCGCAATAACTGGTCTGCCAGCAGCAAGAATCCCATAAATTTTGCAGGGAACAGCCATACCTTCAAGACCGTCCCTCAATGTGACCAGATGAACATGCGACGCGCCCATTATATTATTAAAGTCAGAATTATTCTGAAAGGGCATCATGAAGACGTTTTGCTGATCCTCTAATGAAAACTCATTCAATAATTCTGTTTTTCTAATCCCGCCTCCAACAAATATATATACAATATCTTCAAGGTTTTTCTTAACGGCCCGCCCCATTGTTTTTACTTCATTCCACAGACCTATATTTCCGGAATACTGTACAACAAATTTCTTCTGAAGTCCCTTCTCTATAACAAATTCGTTATCTGTAAAATTAGTGGGAAAGATCAGACTATCATCCTGCCAGTGCGGAATATATTCGATCTTTTTTTGACATTCAGGACAGATCTTTTCTATAAATTGTTTAATATCTCTTCCGATAACAACTATTTTTTCACTCTTTTTCAAAGAACCAACAAATAGCCGATGCCATCGTCTGATAAACACATTACTTCCTGACACCTTTCCCAACCTGATCAATCCCTCAGGGAATATGTCAAGCATGATATATACAAATTTTCTCTTTTTAAGTTTACAGATATGTGAGAGGAGTATTCCAAGAAAAGGGGGTGTTGTATGTGTCCAAACCGGAGACTTATCTCTTGAAAACAGAAGCTTAAATGAAACACTTATCATAAAAGTTATTATGTTTGAAAACCTCCCGGCCAGACTACTCTTTTCAAAATTTGTTGAAGCTAAGTATTGGATATTAATGCCTTTATAATTGACTCGTGCAGGTTGTCTTTTTAACTCGGTATAACTTGGATGAGCCGCCCAGACTTCTACCTCAATATTTCTCTCTGCAAGAGACGAGCACAGTGTGGTGAAAAGATTTGCTGTGGAAACCTGATCAGGATAAAATACCTGAGATATTAACAGGAATTTTTTTGTCATTAAAACTTATTCATCACTTCAACAACTCTGAATATATCTTCTCGTGTATGCATTGTAGAAATTGGCAAACTAAGGGTCGTATCGTGTATTTCTTCAGAAACCGGAAATTTAAGATTAGATAAAAAAGACAAAGCTTTTTGTTTATGCGGTGGCACCGGATAATGAATCTCAGTTTGAATATTATTGACTTTCAGGTATTCTTTCAACTCATCTCTCCTGATATGCCTGATATTAAAAATATGGTAAACATCATAAAAATCATCATTGGTTGCAGGTAAAATGAAATCTTCCTTCAGATTCGACAGATAAATTAAGGCAAGATCTCTCTTATATTTGTTTATTTTATCAAGCGATTTAAGTTTGATTGTAAGGAAAGCAGCCTGAATCTCATCAAGTCTTGAATTTATTCCAACAAATTCATTATAGTATTTTTTACTTGATCCGTAATTCCTTAGCATTTCGGTTTTTTTGTGAAGGGCACCATTATTAGTAAGTACAGCTCCCCCATCTCCCAGGCATCCAAGATTCTTTGAAGGATAGAAACTAAAACCGGCCATATCGCCAAAAACTCCCACTTTTTTCCCTTTATATTCTGCGCCGTGCGCCTGAGCGCAATCTTCGATCAGGAACAGGTTGTGCTTTTTACAAATAGCAATTATTGGGTCCATATCGCAAGGCTTACCATACAAATGGACAACCATTACCGCCTTTGTCCTTTTTGTAATTACTTTCTCAATTAGCAGTGAATCAATATTATAAGTTTTTATATCCGGTTCAACCAAAACAGGTATATTTCCTGTTTGCAGAATGGAAAGTATTGTAGCTATATAAGTATTCGACGGAACAATTATTTCAGAACCTTTCTCTATATCCAGTGTCATTATAGAGAGGGAAAGAGCATCCAGCCCTGAAGCAACACCGGCGCAATATCCAACATTATTAAATTTAGCAAAGTCAGATTCAAACCGCTTTACGTTTTCTCCAAGTATAAACCAACCAGATTGCAGAACATCATCAAAAGCCTTCCGGAACTGATCAAAAAAAGGTTTGTTTACTTTTTTGAGATTTTCGTATTCAATTATCATATTCTCCAAAGATATAGTCTTTCTCATCAAAGTTTTCTGAAGCGAGAACCATTAAAATGGCATTTTTGGAAAAATCATACATTTTATGCCAATCCTTTTGCTCCAGAATGAGACATTGAGATGGTTTGTTAAGAAGAAATACCTCCTCTTTTTTGCCATCATTATTATATATTTTGCATCTTCCCTTTATACAGATTGCTGCCTGAATTGTATTATGATGACGATGCCCGCCTCGCACAGAACCATCAACACCATAAATGTAAAATATTCTTTCAATTTTGAAAGGAAGTATTTTTTCAATTACGGTGAGGTTACCTCGTTTGTCAGTAAATGTTTTAAGATCTTTTAAATAAGCCATGTCAGACAGCCGGTATTTTAATCAGGTTATAATGTGTTACTCTCTTATAAATACTTTTTATTTTTTCCTTTGTTCCATTAGTTTGAGTTGAAGCAAAAGCTGGTTCGTAGTCGGGAAACGAAGCTTCAAGAAGTTTTTCCTTTTCAACTATTTTCTGAATATATGGAATATAAAACAATTCAATATCCTTTTTAACCAGCCGATTCCAACCCAGATCAGCATAACCATCAGACATAATCCTTACAAAGTGAAAATGGAAGAATATAACTTCAAATTTTGCTTTAGTTTTTTTATCGGTGCCAAAAAGTATATTTTTTGAATTATTAAAATTGTACTGTCTTATATTCCAGGGTGCTACACCTCCACCAGGATGCTCAAGAATATGGATAATCGGATATTCTTCCGGCCAGGTTTCCAGGTATTTTTGATCACCAAACTTTCCATCTTCATACCGTGCATAACACCATTCAATGCATTGTTGTACCCATTTTTTCAGAACAATCCGGCTTTCCTTAGTATTATTAAATGTAATAAACTGAACGCAAAACCTGCCTGCCCGTTTCTGTTCGAATATTCTGGCAAACTTCGAAAACCTGTGTTCAGTTATCAGGATAGACTTATTTTTAGGAATTTCGCTTAAGAGTACCTCAGGAGAGGCGTAAAAGAAAAGATCAGCATCAAGATAGGTACATGATTGAACATTATACGAGTCTAAAACATAGTCAATTGCAGAAGAAGTGCATGTCCAGCAATATTCAGCTCTGGTTCTGCTACTTTTAATTCGCAGAAGATCCTCGTTTTCAAATTCTTTCAATGAAATTATCGTAGCATTCTCCAACCTCAATTTCGTAAGGATATCATAAGCCAGATCATCGAAGGCAAATATATAAAGATGAAAGCCAGTTATATGTACCTTAAGAGAATCATACATCAGCAATCCTCTCGACAGATAATTAGAATCAAACAGCGTGCAGAAATTACTCTTAAAGTGCAAAGTTACAATTCCTCCCCATGCAAAAACTTTTTAATAAATGAATCACGACCGGTTATCATATCTACAATAATGTCATAAAGGTCAAAAATGCAAAGATTTAGAGGAACGATTCTTCGCTGAAACGTAGCCAATCTGATATCAGACTCATTAAAGAGAATATCTTCAGCATAATTACCCCATCGTTTTGATGGCATAAGACTTAGAGTCATTCCGGCATGAGCTGAAGGCAAAAGCATGCTTGAACCATGTATTCCAACTACCACAATACTATCAGCGTACACTCTGCAAAGGTCCCTTTCTGATTCATCATTGAAACTTTGAATTCTCTTATCGTCAATAAAATCAGGGAATTTCCAAAATTTTCCTAATCCTGCAACATTATAATTATAGTCATTTCCAAATTTGCTTTTTAATAACTGTAAAAGAAAAATTACCCTTAAGTATTGAAAAGGCAGCAATATCTTTCCCAGCCCTAACTTCTTAAATCCTTTTGAAAGGTATATATTCCTGATCCATAAGCGAGAAGGATCCTGTCTCCATAAGAAAGTTATACCTGGCTTTAATGGTTTATTTGAAAAATCAAAGGGTTTCACACCTGTAAACATCCCGAGTTCAATATTCTCATTTGTTGGAATCAAATGACCCTTACTCAGCCAGACTTTCTGAAACCTGCTTATTTCCTTATTAATTTTCCCGGTAAGATCAGAGTAGTATTTATTGAATGACTGAAAACTTAATTTTACGGTCCATATTTCAGCAATATTCTCCTTTGGAATCAGCCATTTAAGCATGGGCTGGACAAGCACAATAATCCCAATGCTTTTTTCTTTTTTAATAATCCTTTGCAGATTTAACAGTAACAATAAAGAGTGGCCATAAATATAATCCAGGGTATTAAGTATTATAACTTCATCAAACTTTTTAAGGACTTCGATATCCATTTCTACCTTTTCCTCAGATGGTTCTTTAATACTCTTTAGTTTTACGGAATACCAGTTATCCGGAACTGAATTTCCATCTACGTCCTTTACAATACCTGACAAGGGATAGAAAGTATATGGTTCAACAGCCGACTGATTTACAGGTAAAGAAGCCAGCCGGATATCACCGCACCTTGTACAAATAGTTTTCTCACAAGTATGCAAACCCTGCCACAGCATCTCCCTGAAAGTATATTCACCCCCACAACTACATGTAACAGAAACTGTTATATTGGGCTTAAGCTGAATCATTTTGCAGGACTGAGAGATTTTAGTTCAGCATTAATTATTTCAACCATCAGCCTGCATCTGTCCTCCACGGTATGAGATCGTAGGGTTCGTTGCTGACCTGCCAATGCAATACTCTTCCTCTCATCTTCGTGATCGAGCAGCCATTTTACTTTTGATATGCAGTCTTCTGAATTTTCATACACCACTACTTCGCGTTCAAGGTCGAACAGATCTTTCATGTTCTTCTTATTGTCAGTAAGAAGGCAACTTCCAACACCTGTAACCTCAAACATTCTCATATTGCCTGCATAATCGCCGGCTGCGCCAACATGAAAATTCAAAACAATTTTTGATCTTAAAAACAAGTTAAACATATCAATTCCAAAAACAGGTGGCTTTTGATTTTTTAATAAGGCTTCTGAATATGAATCTACTCTGGTGCTTCCATACTTAAGAAATTGAAAACCCTCAAACATTTTCTCAATTTTTAAGTTCTTAAGTAATGTTGAGAACAGGTAAATAGATTGCTTGATTTTTATCCTGTAATTTTTATCAAGATTAACAAATAAAGCCATTTGGATATTTTCCTCCAAAATGCGTTCAATTAATCTGATTCTTTTGGTATGGAAATCACCTCCAGTGATTAGAGAACCTGAGAAGAGAAAGTCAGTTTTCGGGATATCTGTTTCGTCTGTTATTCGCTGAAGCAAATCAGTGTCAAATCCATGATAAACCAGGTAAGATTTCTTACCCATGCTTTCTATCATTGATTTAATACCGGGGGTACATGTAATTATAAAATCTGTACCAGCAATACTATCCACTACTTTAGAATTGAAAGGAGCACAATGCAGACCAATAATCAATCGGATGCACTTAACTTGTTGTCTGATCTGTCGAAGTAAATCTAGTGTTACAAAACTTAAATTTTCAATCCAGAGAACATCAGGTGAAAATGATTTAACCTGATCGAATAAAATCTCATTTATCTTGTCTGACTTTAGCCCTCTCTCCCTTGCCCATTTTTTTAGAAGTATAGCATCATTCGCTACAACACAGTCTGCTTCAACCCCAAGCTTTCTAAAATTCCTGATATATGATCCGGCAACTTCTGTGGTCTCTTTTAAAAGTAATGAATTGTGTTCTGAATAAGATAAACCAGATAGTCCGGGGTGAGAATTATAGAATAATTCAAGAGACCCCGAATACATTGAAGTAATTGAAAAAAGATTAAAACTCATAATATTGATATATAGCTCCTCTTTGCTTCGGATCTTCGTTTATGCTGTCTCCGCCGGGGATGTAATACTTCACAATTTCGGTAACATAAAAATTAGTCTTCTTTGTTGATTACTACCCCCTTTCTAATTTCCCTCAAGGGGGAAAAGTTTTTGCTCCTTCCACTTTAGGGGAAGTCCCGATAGCTATAGGGAGGAAAGAAGGTTTAATCCTTAAAAACAGAATTTTAGTTTAGACCAATCACTAAAATAAAAGATTACAGGAATTATGAAGAAATACACAGGTGGCGGAGAGTAAATATGTCAGATTCTGAATACTTAAATTTTAATTTTTACCAGATTAGATTCGTACCTGTAAACGATAGTGATCATTATCAGGGCTGCAACAAAATAACACAGGACATCAATCAGGACATAAATTTTAATAAAATCAGTAAATGGCAGGTGTTTAAACAACAACAATAAAAGAATTGAAAAAAAATAAAAGGATTGCCAGACACTGTAAGTCCTTATCTTTCGCATTGATATAAAAATGCTTGTAAAGGAAGAGACAATAAAATTAAACGCAAAGGGCCACACCAGAATCCTCGATATTACTCCGGAGGTAATCCATTTTTCACCAAAAATTATTCTGAAAAGGTATTCTCCAAAAAGGATAATTATGATAACTTCAACTACCGCAATAATCAATACCATCACAAGAACAGGTTTAAGCTCGGCCAGAAAACTCGTCCTGCTATTGAATTTCTCAGATACTTTCTGAAGCACAACACTTGATAATGATGAGGTAATAAATGCAAGAGGAATAGAAAGTAAGAGCTTGGAGGTATCGAAGTAGCCGGCAGATTCAGACGAAAAATATTTATTAATAAAAATGATCGGAAGAAGATAACTACAGGTGCTCATTATAGATGGTACCAGATTAAATTTTGGAAATTCCGAATACTTTTTCGCAACATATTTTATCTTGGTCAGACTGACTAATTTAAGGTTTAGTCCGTTTTTTTTTGTCTGGATAGCTACTGTGGTCACACAAGCAGCCTGACCAATTATATCGCTGAAAATAAGGCCATTAAAAGCTTTAAACAATGCAAATATCAGCTGGGATGCACCTTCCGAACTTCTTCTTAGAAGTTTATTAAAGGATACTGAGTAGTATCGTTTCTTCCTTATCAGCCATGTGTTTAAAGACTGATAACTACTGAAAAGGAAAGTTCCCAAAGGGATAATATATAAAATAGCTACCGGGAAATTTTGAGGCAACCCAAGGAAAGAAATAAGCTTTTTCCCAAGGATCATTACCAGGAGAAATATAATAAAGTTAATAAAGAAGCTTAAGATAAGGGAAAGTCCAAGAAGGTTAGTTGATTCTTTGTCGGACCGTGGGAGGAGGATTGCATCATCATACTTTAGTGAAGACAGAACAAATATTATCCCCACGATACTCAGGTACACTCCATATATCCCAAATAATTCAGGGGTATATAATCTGGTTAGTACCGGGCGAAGGAGAATCGATATCAGTTGGGCAATTACTGTTCCTGTAATCAGGACAGAAGCACTTTTCAGAAGCTCTGATTTTAAAAGCAGATTCGGAAAATATCTATTAAAAAGGGCCATCGAAGGATTTAAAATTCATTTTTATGCCAACTTTTTACTGAATACAGAATGTCAAAAAGATTTTCTTTTATCAACATAAATAGCTATAGTAAAAAATCCAATTAGTGTTATTATCAAAATGGGAATTTGAAGCATACTATGTTTAATACCTATAAAAACCAAAACGATCAAAACAAGGTTTACCAGTGTTAGTAAAATATCGACTTTCAAATGTGAGAAGCCAGATTGTACCAAGCGTTGATATAAATGTTTCCGATGCGCCTGACTCAATCTTTCTTTATTCCTCCACCGGTTATATAACGTCAGAGTTGCGTCAAACCAGAAGGGCGATGTTAAGATTAACCAGTTAATTATCGAGAGACTCTTCTCATTATGAAAGTATATCCCAAGGACAACAATAATGAAACCAAGCTGGGTACTGCCCACATCGCCCATGAAAATTTTTGCTTTTGGCCAGTTCCAGATAAGGAAACCAAATACTGCTGCAATTAAAAGAAAGGAAATACCCTGTCCTGTAAATAAATAAAAAGCCGATGCGATTGCAATTGCTTCAATAGATGCATAACCATCAATCCCATCAAGAAAATTGTAGAGGTTTATAAACCAAACCATTCCGACGATTACAACCGGGTAGAGAATTATTGAAGGAATTAAAACTTTCTCAAATAGTAATACTGGCTGAATTTCGTTTAAAAAGAAAAATGCAAGAATAACAGTAATTATCTGAGCAATAATTCTGATTGAGGGACGAACATCAATAACGTCATCGATAATACTAATAACTGCCAGAAAGATCCCACTCATTAAAGCGAAATAGAGGTTTATACTTATTGTTCCCATTATAAACATTATTGTAATGCCTATATACCAGGTTATTACAATCGCCAATCCTCCTCCGCGAGGTGTTGGAATTGAGTGGGAACTTCTTTCATTAGGAACATCAAGAATTCTGTTTTTTAAAGAGATTCTCTTTGTAACCCATGTCAGTATAAACGAAACTATCAGCAGAAGCGCTGATAGGTATAAGATTGATTTCAAAGTATCAGAAAATATTTAGCATGCTTAATTAAAATCGTTTAGGGTTTCGCCATGTACTTATTTGGCGTTTCGCGTTTAGGGTTTCGAGTTTCGCTTCGGGTTTTGAGTTTCGAGTTTCGGGTTTCGAGAAGACATTACAGACTTTACAGACTTTACAGACTTTACAGACTTTATAGACTTTATAGACTTTATAGACTTTATATGGCTAATTCCCATTTTTCATGAAGGCAACGACCATCTTTTTTATCCCTTCGCTTATTGTGACAGGAGGTTTAAAATCAAGTATTCTGAGAGTTTCGCTGTTATCCATCTCAAAAGAACCATAAAGCCGGTCAAAAATACGGGGCAGAAGTGACAATCCTATTTTTACAAAAAAATGAGGAATTCCGAATAAAAATATTTTTTTTCCCATGTTTTCAGCGATCATTTTAACGAGCTCTGATGTAGAAATTGCATCCTCATCCATGGCAATAAAGATACCGGAAGCTTTTTTCTTAATTATCCTGTCAATAAAGCTGACCAGATTTTCAGCTGAAGTAAAATTTCTACGGTTATTAATGTTTTTAAAAGGAAGAATAAATGATGTCCTTATGAATTTCATAATACTTAACATGTTTGCCCTTACATCCTCTCCGTATACAAGTGGAGTCCGTACAACTGAAACTATGAAATCAGGATCTTCAAGTTGTCTCAAGGCTTTTTCGGCTTCATATTTACTTATCCCATAAGAATCATCGGGGTGGCATTCGGAGAACTCGTTCCATGACCCAGATCCAGGGATGAATTGGCCATAAACTTTGACTGTGCTTAAGAAGATGAATTGTTTTACGCCAGCTTTTTTAGCGTTTATTGCTATCTCAAGACATAAATCTTTATTTACACGAAAATATTCTTCCTCTGGAATTCTTTTGGTCTGATGAACAATAGCAACCAAATGAATGACAGTGTCGTATTTAATAAAATCTATTTCACAAGGCTTGTTCTCAAAAAGGGAAATTGCTTCAACATTCTTATATTTTGAATGCAGAATGAAATTACTTCCTACAAAGCTATTTGTACCGGTTATTAGGATTTTGGGCATCGATTAAAATTACAGGTGTTAAAGAAATATCATTTTTATGGATTGAATGAATAAAAAATGGTAAAAGTATAAAGAATCCCATTATAGGGGGATCGAAGGGGCTGGAACCACTGAAATAAGAGAAAAAGAAGGTAATCAAAAAACCGACAAAAGCAACCGTATATTCTTTTCTGTATTTATAATAAAGACTTATAACCTTAACCAATAACCATAAATAAGATATCAAACCAATAATCCCAGAATATAATAACACAGTAATGAATGGATTATGTGGCCAATCGGATACCTGTGAATTGCCTAAATATTTCTCACCATACCATCCTAAATAATCAAAACCATGACCAAAAAGCTTATTGTACCATTTATATTTATTCTTCCATATTTCAACAGCATATAGCCACCTGGAAGTTCTCTCAGAAAAATTAGCGCCTGTTTCTAATAAGTCTTTATTTATAGCCTTGGATTCTATTTGATACTGTATATATGTAAGATTTACTAAACATAGATCTGTTATATAAAACTTTGAGCTATCTATCTGACAACTTATTGGAAATACTAAA
>Ga0209747_1001948_pt1 | contig 10700 bp, 8 predicted proteins | sample BarGraNGADG00311_FD_184498 | JGI IMG/M metagenome (GOLD analysis project Ga0209747, IMG submission 184498) | Arctic peat soil microbial communities from Barrow, Alaska - Barrow Graham LP Ref core NGADG0011-311 (SPAdes) (version 2) | ecosystem: Environmental > Terrestrial > Soil > Wetlands > Peat ... | reverse complement strand
AGGATCGCGAGGCGCGCCGATGTCCCGCTGCCACAGGGCGAGCGGTCCACCTCGCCATCCGCGAAGACCGTCACGTTGCGCTGGGTCAGCGCCGCCCCGTCGCCCGCAGCGGACGTCTCGTCCTGCCACCAGGTGATGCCGTAGATGCCGCGCAGCTCGGGTTCGTCCGGGTGCACCACGTCCAGCGCCGCGTCGAGGGCGGGCCGCAGCTCGCGCTGGAGCGCGATGAGCCGGGGCAGGCTGGCGCGGTCGACGGAGAGGCCGATCGATCGCACGTCCACGCTCCCGTAGAACGCCCCGCCGTAGGCCACGTCGACCCGGACGGGTCCCGCGGACGTGGCGATCGTCATGTCCTGTGCCAGCACGAACGACGGCACGTTCCGGAACCGCACGCCGAGAACCCGGCGAGCCTCGACGTCGCATCGAGCGACGCAGGCCAGGCGGCCCGACGGGACGTCCACCGTCACGGCCGTCTCCGGGCCGCGCATCGGCAGGCGACCGTTCTCGAGCGCCCACGTCACGAGCGCGATCGTGCCGTGGCCGCAGGCGGTGGAGTAGCCCTCGTTGTGGAAGAAGAGGACGCCCAGGTCCGCGCCTTCATCGTCCGGCTCGACCACGAAGCAGCCGTACATGTCGGCGTGGCCTCGCGGCTCGTTCACCAGGAGCCTGCGCACGTGGTCGAGGTTCGCGGCGACCCAGCGCCGCTTCTCAAGGATCGTGGCACCCGCGATCTCCCGGACACCGCCCGTCACGATCCGGAACGGCTCGCCGCCCGCGTGGTAGTCGACGGTGGTGACCTCCAGGCCGCCGGGTAGCAGGGGGTCGGGGCCCGGGTCGACCGGCGCGAGGGGATCGGGGACCCAGCTGGCCGGCCCGATCAGCCCGGCGGAGTCGTCGGCCGTCATCTCGAGGCCGCGAGCCGGGCCTCGAGCCGCGTGCGCACCGCGGGCCAGTCGTCGTCCGTGATCGCGTACCAGGCCGAGTCGCGGATCCGGCCGTCGGGCATTCGCATGTGCTTGCGGAAGACGCCCTCGAACTGGGCGCCGAGGGCCAGGATGGCGGCGCGTGATCGCTCGTTCCGGGCGTCGGTCTTCAGCTCGACCCGCATCGCACCCAGCTCCTCGAAGGCGTGCGTCAGCAGGAGCAGCTTCGCCTCGACGTTGATCCCGGTTCCCCAGGTCGCCGGCGCGAGCCACGTCCAGCCGATCTCCAGGCGCCGATGGGCCGGCACGATCGCCAGGCACCGGGTGCTCCCCACCACGCGGCCGGTCTTCGCGTCGAGGGTCGCGAACGGGATCTCCGTGCCGGCGTCGCGTGCGCGAAGCGCGTCGGCCAGCCACGCCCGGAGGGCGGCCTCGTCGTCGAGCCGCCCGAAAAGCCACGTCCACGTGGCGGGGTCGGCAGCCGCCTCGAGGAGGCCCGGGACGTGGCGCGCATCGAGCGGCTCCAGGCGGACCCGCTCGCCCTCGAGCACGGGGCTGCGGGTCCAGGCGGCGACGTCAACCATCGCCGCGAAGTCTACCGGGCGGCCGTGACGTCCCGTCCCGTCCCATCGCCCCGGGTCCCGTCCCGTCGCCCGCATCGGTCCGCGTCGCCGATTGTGCGTTGCTTGACACATAGTTGGTGTTGCTGCAAACTATGTGTCTATGAGCGAAGCAAATCCGATCCGACCCGACGTCCAGGCCGTCGTCGACCTCGTCGAGGATGCGACCAGCGTGATGCTGGCCGGTGGCCCGGGCGCCGGCTGGATGGACAGCGAGCTCACCCTCGGCCAGCTCCGGTTCATCCACGAGCTTGCCCAGCGGGACTCGCTCTCGATCGGCCAGGTTGCCGCTCACCTCGGCGTGACGCTCACGACCGCATCCCAGTTCGTCGACCGGCTGGAGCGGCCGGGCTACGTGGAGCGGGCGCACCGGACCGACGACCGGCGGGTCGTCGAGTGCCGGTTGACGCCCCGCGGCCTGGACCTCATCGCCGGCATGCGGGGCATGCAGCGCGACGGCCTCGCCCGGGTCCTGGGCATGCTCGAGCCGGACGAGCTGCGCGACATGGGGCGCCTGTTCCGGATCATCGCCGAGCGCATCTCGGCCATCGCGGCGACGCGCGCCGTCGCCTCACACGAAGAGGTCACTCCCGATGCCTAGCCACGTCCCGCAGCAATTCGGCAGACGCGGGAGGCGAGCCCGATGATCGACCCGAGCCTGGCGCTCGCGACCCGCGGGCTCCGGAAGAGCTACGGCTCGCGCCTCGCGCTCGACGGCCTGGACCTGAGCGTCCCGAGCGGTGTCGTCTACGGGTTCCTGGGCCCGAACGGCGCGGGCAAGACCACGACCATGCGCGTCCTGACAGGGCTGATCCACGCGGACGGCGGGGCCGTGGAACTGCTGGGGCGCCCCTTCACGCGGCGCGACCGACATCGCCTGTTCGACGTGGGCGCTCTCGTCGAATCCCCGGCCTTCTACCCGTACCTCTCCGGTCGGGACAACCTGCGTGCGCTCGCAGCCAGCGGCGCCCCGACTCCGGGCCGGCGGATCGACGAGGTCCTCGAGATCGTGGGCCTGCGCGAACGCGCGTCCGACGCGGTGTCCCGCTATTCGCTCGGGATGAAGCAGCGGCTGGGGATCGCCGGGGCGCTCCTGAACGACCCGGCGCTGCTGCTGCTCGACGAGCCCTCCAACGGGCTCGACCCGGCGGGCATCGTGGCGATCCGGGAGACATTTCGCCACCTCGCCTCGATCGGCAAGACCGTCTTCGTGTCGAGCCACCTCCTCGCCGAGGTCCAGCAGATGGCCGACGTCGTCGGGATCATCGCGGCCGGACGGCTGGTTCGAGAGGGCTCGATGGAGGACCTGCTAGCCTCGGAGGGCGTCGTCCGCGTTCGTGTCCAGCCCGGCGAGGTCGCGACCGCGTCGGCCCTGCTGGTCCGGCTCACCGCGCCCGACCGGGTCACGCCGTCTCCCACCGAGCCGGGCTGGATCTCCGTGCAGGTCGCGCCCAGCCGAACGGCCGAGGTGAACCGGTCGCTGGCCGAGGCGGGGATCTACGCATCCGGCCTCACCTCCGGCAACGACCTGGAGGAGCTCTTCCTGGCCCTCACCGGAACCATGGGGTCGGCGGACCCGGACGGGACGTTCACGGGGATCGATCCCTCGGCCGGTCCGCTGGCGCCCACCGAGCTGGCGCCCACCGGCCTGGCGCCCACCGAGGTGCTCTCATGAGGCTGTTCGTCTCGGCGCTCCGGAAGCTGGCTCCCCGGATGGCCACCCTGCTCACGTTCGGCCTCCTGGCCGGCATGCTCGTGCTGATCGACGTCGCGGTGGTGGCGACCCGCGGCGCGGTCGAGGGAGGCCCCGGCCGTCCGGGCAACGTCCTCGCGCTGATCACGTTTCCCGGGGCATACGACCAGATCCTGAGCTTCATCCTTGGGCTGGGCGGCCTGTTCGCCGTCATCTACGGCGCCGCGATCGCCGGGTCCGAGTGGACCTGGGGGACGCTCAAGACAGCCGTGGCGCGCGGCGAGAGCCGGAGCCGGTACCTCCTCGCGACGTTCGCCGCGATCGCGGTCGTGCTGGCCGTCGGATTCCTCTTCACCGCCCTGGTGGGCGTCATCGCGGCCGCGCTCGGGGCGAGCGTGGCGGGCATCGGCCTCTCCGGGATGGGCGATCGAGCAGCGCTCGAGGCCCTGCCGGAGCACTTCCTCCGCGGCTGGGTGGCGATCACGGAGACGGCCGCCCTCGGGTTTGCCGTGGCGACCCTGGCCCGGAGCCAGCTTGCCGGGATCGGCGTCGGCATCGCCGTCTATTTCGGCGAGACCTTCGCCGGGCTGTTCCTGCCCGACGTCGTGAAGTACATGCCGTTCCACCTGGCAACCGCGGCCGTCGGTGGCAGCACCGGGTTCGCGCCGGTGCCCTCGTCCAGCGGTCCGGTCATGTCCACCGACACCGCCCTCGTGCTGGTCGCCGTCTGGCTGCTGGCTTCGCTGGCGGTCGCCTCCGGCTTCGGGGAACGCGCCGAGATCACCGGCTGACGACGCCGCCCCACCTCGCCTGATCCGGGCGGTCCGCTCACCCGGGGGCTGCCCGCCATTCCCGCCTCCTGCGCCGGGCAGGCGAGACCTGCGCCCGGCAGGCGGTCCGACGCGGTTCTAGACTCACGTCCCGCAGCCGCGGCCCACTCGAGCGGAGCAAGCGTGTCCACCTACCGCGACCTCGTCCCGCCGTTCTTCGCGGACCTGTTCCGGGCTCACCCGGTCCTGGCGACGGCCCTCGGCAACCACGACCACGACGGGGAGTGGCCGGACCTGTCCCCGGCGGGCACGGCCGCCCGCATCGCGCTCATCGACCGCTGGTCGGAGGCCTTCGCGGCGCTCCCCGAGGCGGAGCTTCGACCCGACGAAGCGGTCGACCGGGAGATCGTCCTCGGCGAGCTGGCCGCCCTGCGGTTCTCGGAATCCGTCCTCTGCGAGGAAGCCTGGGATCCGCTCTCGACGGTCTACCTGCTCGGGTCCGGGTTGCACACGCTCCTGGCCCGCGAGTTCGCCCCGCTCGGAGTGCGGCTTGCCGCTGCTGCCGGGCGGATCGAGGGGATCCCGCACCTTCTCGCCGCCGCGTCCTCCCGGCTGACGGGCCTGCCTGGCCGCCCTGTGTCGCGGCTCCATCTCGAGACGGCGCTGCGCGACCTGCCCGGAACGGCCGAGCTGTTCGACACTGCGCTCGCCGCCGCCACGGTCGCCGACATTGACGGCGAGCTGTCGGGCGTGCGTGCGCGCCTCGAATCGGGAATCCCGGCAGCCCGCGACGCGCTCGACCGCTTCGCGCGGCACCTCTCCGACGTCGTGGGGCCGGCGGCGGACGGAGAGGGCCGGCTCGGCCCTGAGCTCTACGCGGCGAAGCTCCGCCACACGTTGCGGATCGAGATGCCGCCCGAGGAGCTGGAGGCCCGCGCCCGGCGCGAGTTCGAGGTGGTCCGCGCCGAGATGGTCCGGATCGCGCGGTCGATGTGGCCCGCGGTCCGGGGCGCCGAGGCCGCCCCGGACGACGATGCCGCAGTAGTCCGGGCGATGCTTGACCATGTCGCCGCCCTGCACCAGCCGCCGGAACGACTGCTCGACTTCTGCCGCGAGGAGCTCGCCCGGATCGAGGCCTTCTGCCGCGAGCACGAGGTTGTGGACCTGCCCGCCGATCCGCTGGCGATCGAGTGGACGCCGCCCTTCCTGCGCTCGTTCGCGGGGGCGATGCTGCTCTCCCCGGGGCCGCTGGACCGCGGCCTCGGCAGCTTCTTCTTCGTGACCCCGATGCCTGCCGCCTGGACCCCGGAGCAGGTGGAGTCGTCCCTGCGCGAGGACAACGACCGGATGCTCCGGCTCCTCACGATCCACGAAGCGGTGCCGGGCCACTACCTCCAGCTGGCCCACGCGAACCGGTCGCCGTCACTGGTCCGTGCTGCCTTCGCCTCGGGCGTGTTCGCGGAGGGTTGGGCCGTCTACGTGACGCAGGTGATGATGGACCTGGGGTACGGCGCCGACGATCCCGGCCTCCTCCTGACGCACTGGAAGTTCTACCTGCGGACGATCACGAACGCGCTGATCGACGTCGGGATCCACGCCCGCGGAATGACCGAGCAGGAGGCCGTCGGGCTCATGGTCGAGGGCGGCTTCCAGGAGCGCGCCGCGGCGGTCGCGAAGTACGAGCGAGCAAGGCTCTCATCGACGCAGCTCTCCGAGTACTTCGTGGGGTCGGTGGCAATGTGGGACCTCGAGAGCGAGCGGCGCCGCCGGTTCGCGGTCGCCTCGGGCGACCCGCGAGGAGCCGGCGCCGTTTCCGCTCCGCGCGTCGTCGGCGGCTATGCGTCGACGCCCGGCTTCACGTATCGGGAACATCTCGCTGCGGTCCTGGCGCACGGAACGCCGCCGATCCCCGCCCTCCGCCGGATCCTGCTGGGCTGAGAGGACCGCGCGCCGGGGGACCGCCAACCCGGGGCGGTCCCCTCAGGCGCGCGACGCTGCCGCTACCTCCGGGCCGCGGGCCGCCCGGATGCGCTCGACCGCGCGCCGGAGCAGCTCCAGGCCGGCCGGGTCCAGGTCGTAGGTCCACTCGCGGATTCGGTCGTGGCGCCCGAACCGGGCCGCCAGGCCGATCTCGAGCGCCTCGCGGGTCAGGAGCAGAAGGTCGGCAGTCCTGTCCGCCCGGGCCAGCGCGGTCTCGTCGCCCTGGAGCGCGGTCAGCAGCTCGACCCCCTCGGTGCCCGACTCGTGGAGCCACTGCTCGATGTTCTGGGTGCTCCGCTCGGTCGCGCATACCAGCCCGACCGTGCTTCCCCGGGGAAGCGCGCGGACCTCGTCGAGGAGCTCCGCGTACGACGGCGCGGCGAGCATCGCGATGACCGGGGCGCGCCCGTCGACGAGGGCAATCGTCTCGTCCGCATGGAACGTGGACGTGGCCACGAGGTCGTAGTGGAAGCGCCCCAGCCGCTCGTCGACGCCGTCGATCAGGACGCCGTCCGCATCCGCGAGACCCTCGAACGTGTCGGCGATTCGCTCGGCCGCCCGCTGCGCGTCGGCGGCCGTGCACTCCACGAACAGGATCTGGACGCGAGGCCCGGGCCGCTTCCGCGCGGCCGCAACCGCGTAGACGGCCGAGGCGACCTCGTCCGCCGAGTAGCCCGACCGCGCGGCCGAGCGGAGCAGCTCGGCCACGAGGCCCTCCAGGGCGCCCGAGGTTCGGCGCTGGGACGCCCGCGCCGTGACGCGGGTGCCGGCTCCCTGGCGCGAGACAACATAGCCGGCCTCTGCGAGCCGCTTGTAGACCGCGCGGACCGTGTTGGGGTTCACGTGGAGGATCGCGCCGAGCTCGCGCACGGTGGGCAGCCGGGATCCGGGATGCAGCCGGTCGGTGTCGATCTGGTAGGCGAGCTGCCAGTAGAGCTGGGTCGAGATCGGGACGTCGGAATCGCGGGAGATGTCGAGGGCGCCGCCGGCCGCGGCCGACGCGGTGCTCGCCGGGACGCCAGGGCCCGCGGCGTCCGACGGGGGTCGCGCGTCGCGGCCGATCGACGGATCGTCGCGCCACCGCGGGCGATGGAGATTCCGGGACGTCTCACCCATTGACATAGCCCGATAGTCCAACTATGCTGCACATGTCTTAGTTGACTATATCAATTCGCGGCCACGGGCCGCGGGTACGAGGCCACGAATCCGATGGAGTTCCTGCTTCTCATCCTTGCCGTCCTGATCGGCCTCGCGGTGTTCGATGCCACCGCGGTCGAGGTCGGCGTCGACTCGCGCTTCGACATCGAGGACTCCCACGCGCCGCTTCACGGCGCTCACTGACCTTCGCGCGTTCCCGCTCGGCGAGGCTCCCCTCCCTCCCCACTCCTCGCCAGACCGAGCACGATGAACCGTCGGCCCCGGCCGGCGGTTCATCGATTCATGCCGGGTCAGCCGGGTCGGCCGACGTCCGCGAGGGCCTCCCGGTAGAGGCCGTGGCCGTCGATCCCGCGTGACGGGGAGACGAACAGCGCGAGATCCTCCTCGAGCCGGCGTTCGAGATGTGAGCCGGCCAGCCGGTCGAGCATCCGCGCCGCCCGGGCAGCGCAGCGCAGGATGTGCTTCGTCTCCGGACGAGCCGGGTCGTCCCAGTACCAGCCGTCCGAGGCGAACATCGCGAGCCGCCAGCGCTGCGCCTCCATCAGGTCGAGGAGCTGCGGAGCGGCGTCCTCGGCGGACCGCGGCGAGAGCCGCGCAGCCGCGAACGCCGCCGGTGCCACCGCGCCGGTCACGACGTCCACGTAGGCGTCCCGGGCTTCCCACGGATCCAGCGGGATCCGCTCGCGGGGAACCTCTCCGCGGCCGCGGAGCTCCCCGGCCAGCAGCTCGGTGAGCGCGTCCACGCCCGCAGCCAGGCGATCCAGCGCCGCCCGGAGCGGCCCCTTCCAGCGCCCATCCGCGGCGCAGGGGCACTCGCCCGACCAGCGCAGCACCCCGTGATGGCAGCTCCAGGATGTCCGGTCGGCGATCCGCGCCAGCGGGAGGGCTGCCGGGTCCTCGGCGGCGAGGGCCGCGCCGAGCGACACGATGTCGAAGCCGCGATCCTCCTCCGGGTTCGTGAGACGGGCGAGGAAAAGGTCACGCCAGCGCTGGTGGTGGCCGTACAGCTCACCGTCCGTGGCGACCAGGACGAGCGGCGCCCCGGGCTCGCGCCGGTGGGACCCGTCGCGGTGGAGTGGCGCCGCGAGGGCCGGCAGGACGTGGTCCCGTGCGAACCGATCGGCGTCGGCCGTGACCTCCGGCTGGAACGAGACCGCCCCGGAGAGCGGCCCGTCGTAGAACGCGACGATCATCTCGAGGCCGCCACCGAGCTCGACGCGGTGCGGGCGGCGCGTCTCCAGGCCAGGCGTCGACGCCTGCCACGGCGCGAGGATCGTGGCGTGGACGCCCTGGCGGGCCATCTCCCGCAGCGTCGGCAGGTCGGCGGCGGTCTCCGGCAGCCACATCACGCGCGCCGGACGGCCGAAACGGAGCGCGAAGTCGCGCAGCCCCCAGCGGATCTCCGTGGCGCGATCCCGCGCCGACGCGAGCGGGAGGATCGCGTGGTGGAAGCCCTGCGCCACGGCGTTCTGGGCGTGGTCGGCCGCGACGATGCGGGCGAGCGTCGCGGGCTCCTCGGCCGCCAGCCAGGACGTCAGCGTGGGCCCCACGTCGAAGCTGATCCGGTCCAGGTTCCCGCGCTCGGCGTTGGGCCGGTAGCACTCCGCCGTGACGCGGGCCGTCCAGTTCGCGAACGGCGCCGCGGCCGGGTCGTCCGGAAGCCGCCCCGTGAAGGGGTCGCGCCGCTCCGGCTGGTAGAAGTGCCCGTGGATCGCGAGGCGACCTCGTGTCATCGGACGTCGGGCCGGTGGCGCGCAGCGCCTAGAGCCCTTCCTCCTCGGCGCGGTCGCGGCTGGTGGAGACGACGTGCTCCACGCGGACGGACATGCGCGCGCCGGGCGCCAGGTCGAGCGGCCACGTGAGGACCAGCGCCGAACCCTGGTAGACGCGCTCGAAACCGGCCTCCGAGTTCGAGACGGTCTCGATGGGGGAGATCCAGGCATCCGTCGGGGGCGTGGCGGTCGTCGCAACGTCGAGGCCCACGTAGTCGTTGCCCGAATGGAGCGTCGCGAGGCCGGCGCGGCGGTCCGCGCGGTCGTGGGTGATCCGCTCGCCGTCGAGGACGTAGTAGGCGGCCGGGTTCGACCCGCCGCCGAGCATCGTGGTGGCCCACTCGACGGCGAGGAGGCCGCGCACCGGCGCGTCGCCCAGGTTGCCGAGGGTGACGTCCAGGGTGAGCGTCGGGCCGCGGCGGTCGCCCCCGACCTCGATGCGCTTCTCGACGCGGATGGGCACCGGGCCGGCCGGCATCCGGGCCGATCCGTGGCGCTCCACCCGGACGTGGCCGCCGCCGCTCGTGGCCTCTGCCTCGAGCACCCGGTACGGCTGGTCGACGACGTCGGCGAGCTCGTCGATCTCCGCCCGCGCGAACGACTCCGGCGTGGTCCCCGCCGGAAGCACGTGGACCAGGCCGGAGCGCCGCTCGTAGTCGTCGTAGTTGAGCAGGCCCGCGAGCCCGGATTCCTTCGTCGCGACGCGATCGTGGATCGAGCCGACGCTCGCACCGGCGTCGGCCCCATCCTCCTGCTCGGCGAGCGCCCGTTCATGCTGGACGAGCGTCGCGTGGGATGCCTCCGGGCGCCGGCGGAGCACCGCGCCGAGCGCGTGGCGCACGGCGCGCACGTCCCAGCTGCCGATCCCGGCCCCCTCCGATGGCTTCACGACCACGACCTGGCCCGGTGTCGACAGGACGAGCTCGTCGATCCCGTCGAAGTCGACGTCGGCCGCCACCACGCCATCCGGGCCGGGCGCCGCACCCGCCGTACGAGCCGCGCGGTCCGCGGCGTCCTCCGCCGCGACCAGGTGCTCGTACGTGGCGAGGCGCATGTGGCTGATGTAGATCCCGCCGAACAGGCCGTGCCAGTAGCAGTCGTTCGACTGGCCCTGGAAGAGGTGGTCCAGGGCCGCGGAGCGGGCCGGTCCGGGCGGCATCGCGTGGACCTTGGCGGACGTGCGCAGCATCTGCTTGTGGAGGTCGTTGACCTCGCGGTACTTGATCTGGAAGTTGCGCCAGAACCCGCCCCGGAGGTACCGGGCCTCGGGCCGTCCGGCCGCCTCGGCCGCGTGGAGGAGGGACGTGAAGACGCGGCTCTCGTCGGGCGGCAGCGACCACTCGCCCATCTCCGCGTACGAGGCCGTGGGGACATACACGCGGCCAATGGGAGGGTTCCGATCCAGCCAATCCGACGGGGTCGTGGTGGTGAGCCAGCCCGCGTTCGCCTCGAGCGCCTCGAAGAACCGGTCGACCCAGCGATTGGTGCCCCAGCAGTGTTCCCATGTCGTGGGCCATGACCCGAACTTCTCGCCGTCGTCGCCCATCATCCCGACGCGGTCGCCCGCCTCGGTTGCGTGCTCGCGGAGGTAGCCGATGACGTCGTCCACGTCCCCGAACGGGATCCGGTAACGGAGCCCCTTCTCCGTCCCGAAGACGGTCAGGATGCTGCCCTGGTCGTCGGTCGTGTAGGGGCCCCAGAGCTTCTCCTCCGGGATCGCCGCGGCCCGGAAGTGGTTGTCGTCCAGGATCGTCCAGCCGTAGCCGCCCTCGACCAGGGCGGTC
>Ga0209747_1001942_pt1 | contig 10712 bp, 6 predicted proteins | sample BarGraNGADG00311_FD_184498 | JGI IMG/M metagenome (GOLD analysis project Ga0209747, IMG submission 184498) | Arctic peat soil microbial communities from Barrow, Alaska - Barrow Graham LP Ref core NGADG0011-311 (SPAdes) (version 2) | ecosystem: Environmental > Terrestrial > Soil > Wetlands > Peat ... | reverse complement strand
CAGGGGGTGTGAACAGCGTTCCGGCGCGCGTGAGTTAAGGAGACAGCAGAGATGGGGCTCGCCCTGGCAGGTCAGATAACAACGAGCTCGGGCTTCAGCGGAACCTACTTGATCATCGTGCTCGTGGTCGGCGTCGTCTTCGGCGTCATATGCGGCAAGCTGGTCCAGGGGGGCGATTACCCGTTCTGGCTCGGCTTCGTCCTCGGCTTCTTCCTGGGGCTGATAGGGCTCATCATCGCGATAGTCCTTCACACGTCGGATCGAGGCCGGTCGAGGCGCTCCCAGATGCCGATGGTCTACCCGCCTGATTACTATTACCAGCAGCAGGAGAACCCGATGCTGGCCAGGCCCGCCGCGCCACCGGACCACGCTTACCAGCAGGGCGCGGTCGTCTGCTCGAACTGCAAGGCCGCCGTGCCTTCGAGCGAGGTCTACTGCTGGAACTGTGGGAGCATAGTAGGCGCCGGAACGCCTCCTCCGCCGCAGACTCCCCAGCTTTACGCACCGCCTCAGCAGTACGCGCCTCAGCAGCTGCCCCAGGCGGCCGCTAGGAACAAGGTCTGCTCGCTGTGCCACTACAGCTCGACACCCGATACCGAGTTCTGCCCGAACTGCGGGAGCGCTCTTCACGACGCCGCGGCGTGGTAAAAAAACGCAAAAGGGGCCAAGTGAGGGAATGAGCCGACCTTCTGAGTAAACCCGGGAATTACGGCCTTAGTGCTGTCTCAAGAAACCGGTCTGTGACCCTATCGCTTATCAAGGCCCGGGGTAGAGGAGCTCCGTCATCGTGACCGGCACCAGGCCCTTCGCGCGGAGGCCGTCGATGATGGTCGGCAGGCAGCCTATGGTCTTCGCCGAGTCGTGCATCAGGATGATCGCGCCGGGCCCGGACTCCGAGATGACCGTGTTTATCACCTTTTCCGCCGAGTTGCTGGCGCTCCATTCCTGCGGGTCGACGCTCCAGTAACAGGAGTAGTAACCGAGCGAGTTCACCTGGGCGACCAGCCCGCCGTTCATGTCTCCGTACGGGAACCTGAAATACGGCTTGGTCGTGAACCCGGTGGTCCTGTTGACGGCCGTCTCGACCGCCGCGAGCTCGGACGCGACCTGGGAGGAAGAGATCTTGGTGAACTGCGCGTGGGAGACGCCGTGGCTGCCGATCTCGTGGCCTTCGTTCGCGAGCCTCGTGACCACGCTCTGCGACTGCGCTACGTTGTTGAGGAGGAAGCACGTCGCGAGCACTCCCTTCGACTTCAGGACGTCCAGCAGCTGCGCCGTGTTGGACGCACTGTTCTCGCAGTCGAAAGTGAGCGCGACCATGGGCCTCGTCTTGTTGCCGCGGGTCAGGTTGCCCCAGCGCCACGCGTTGGCGATCGCGGTGCGGTCCATCGTGCGCCAGCGCTGGGCGAAGTACATCGGCCTCTCGGCCACGACCGGCACTCCGTTCGTGGACTCTATCCTTACGCTCACGTCGCCGCTCGCGTCGTCGCGCCGCCCGATACCCTGTCCGGGGTCGTGAACGGCCATCGTCGCGCGCGACTTCGCCGCGATGTCGACGCCGCTCTTGGTCTCCTGCTGGCCGTCGCCGCGGTAGTACGTGATGTTGACCTTCGCAGCCTGGTCGCCCGGGTTCGCGATGCAGAGATAGGTATCGAAGCCCTGGCGCGTGCACCCTTCTGAGAAGAGCCACGTCTTCGCCGGCTCGGAGGCGCCGATCACGTCGTGGCCGCCGCTCCAGAAGGGCCTGTAGAAGAAGTAGCTGACTCGCTCCGCGACCACCGGCACACCGTTGGCCGAATGGACCTTCGCGCTGAAGTCACCGCGAGAGCTGTCCGCCCGCCCGATGCCCTGCGCCTCGTCGTGCGCCGTTATGGTCGAGCGGCTGCCGCGGCCGACCGTTATCCCCTTCTTGTCTACGACCTGCCCGTTTCCGCAGAAGTAGCTTATGTCCACCTTCGCGTCCTCGGTGCCCGGGTTGGAGAGGCAGAGGTAAGTGTCGAAGCCGGGCCTCGTGCAACCTTCCGCGAAGTACCAGTCATTGAGCGGCTTCAGCGCCCCTATCACGTCGTTTCCTCCGTAGAGGTTCGGCCTGTAGCTGAAGTATGTCGGCCTCTCGACAACGAGAGGAGTGAACTCGGACGTCGTGACCCTGACGCTGAAGTCGCCGCTCGCGTCGTTGTGGCGGCCGATCCCCAGGTCGTCGTTGTAGGTCGAGATCGTGTAGCGGCTCCTGGCCTTGATCTTTATGCCGGTCTTCGAGCGCTTCGTGCCGTCGACCAGGAAGTAATCGACCGTGGCGGTGGCTTCAGCGTCGTTCGGATTCTGCAGGCAGAGGTAGGAGTCGAATCCGTCCCGTGTAGTCCCCTCGGCGAAGTACCAGTCCGAGCTCGGCGCCGCGGCTCCGAGCACATCGTGCCCGCCGGACCAGACGCCGTTGTACACGAAGTACATCGGGCGCTCCACCACGATCGGCTCGCTCGAGGTGACCTTGAGTGAGACGTCGCAGTTCGCGGGGACTTCCTTCGCGACCTCGATGGTCGTCCTGCTGTTCGGCAGGAGGTCGTGCTTTCGCGCGATCGTCTCGCCGGTGCTCAGCATGTAGGTGAAGTCCGTCAGCGCGACGTTCGCCCCCGGGTTCAGCAGGCAGATGTACTCGCTGAAACCGGCGCGGGTGTTGCCCTCGGCGAAGTACCAGGTCTTGCCGGCCTGGCCGGGGCATCCCATCGTGTCCGACCCGCCCCGAGGCACCGCCATCGCTGCAGCCGGGACCAGCACGCTTATCAGCAGCACGGCGAGCGTTATCGTAACGGCACGAAACAACGTTCTGTTCGACATCGTTTTCCTCTCGGCGCGGTTTCTGGCTGTGAAATACGAAACAGAGGACTCTGATAATACCCGATTTGTGTTAAATCTGACAGCGCGGGACGGTCTCGCAGAGCTGGCGCGTACTCGATAAAGTCATCGAACCTTCGAGTTTTTTTAACATTCCGCAACTACACTGGAACCAGGCTTGGAGCCCGATAGTCTAAATGCTTGAAAGAGAGGAGATGAAATATGGAAGACACTCCAAAGGACGAACCGACGACTCAGATCGAAACACCGCCTGAGAAGCCGGAAGAGGCCGCCGCCGCGGCAGAGCCCGTGGAGGCGAAGGCCTCGAAGACGCCGCCACCTCCCACTCCGCCGCCCGTAGGGCCAGCGGTAAAGAAGCCACGCAGGGCTTACACCGGTGTCGAGATCGCGCTGATCATCGTGTCGATCGCCGCGGTGCTGTTGCTCATGTCGACCATCGCGATGGCGGTGTGCGGCAGCGGGCGTTTCGGAAGGTGTGACAGGGATGGATTCGGCCGCAAGGGCCAGAGGTTCGAGCAGGGTCAACGCGATTGGAACAACGATGGCCAGATGCCTAACGGATACAGCCCGCGCATGATGCCCCGGTTCCAGCAGCGTGGAGACCAGCTCCCGCAGAGCCAGTCGGCGCCGATGCCCCAGCAGCAGCAGGTACCGCCGATACCAGGACAGTCACCTTAGAGAAAAAGCAATATCGGTTGTAGAAGCAGCGGGCTCAACAGCCCGCTGTTTTTGTTATGAATTGCCAAATTGCGAAAAAGGTGACAGGCACCAATGCGAAAAGGCACCAATGCGAAAAAAGGTCGGCGTTGAGAGAAACGGTCACCCGTCAGGCGTCGCGGGGGATCGCGCTCTTCACGTGATCGACGAGGTCCTCCATCCCTATGGGCTTGGTGAGGTAGAGGTCGGCGCCGAGACCCAGTATCTCTTTCTTGACGTCCTCGCTCGGGAACGCGCTCAGTACCACGATCGGCAGGTGGCGCAGTCCCATCTTTGCGCGTATGTCGCGGCAGACCTCTATACCGTTCATCTTTGGCATCATCACGTCGAGGATCATCGCGTCGGGCAGTCGTGAGTTGATCGCCTTGAGCGCCTTCTTGCCACTAGAAGCCCAGCCGAGCTCGAACCCGGAGCGGCTGAAGTATATCCTGACGACTTTCGCGAAATCTTCATCGTCATCGACCAGCAGAATATATTTTGTCTGTTCCACAAGATTCCTATCGGCGTCCGGTGCGCGTTCAGTGAGCAAATTATGCAATATGGATATGCGATTCCACAATAATAACCGCGGCAGGATTCCGTGTCCCGGCTCGTTGATATAATCCACCCATGGAACGAAAGCTTATATGCGGCGATTTCAACACGCTCGAACAAAGGCTGATCGACGAGGTCTCCGAAACCAAATCAGTGAATATCCTCGCGCCCGTGATCGTGCTGGTTGGCTCGAAGGTCCTTGCCGATCACCTCGAACTGCTCCTGGCCGACAGGCTCCCCCAAAAAGGCCAGGTGAACGTGCGGATCATGACCCTGAGGAGTTTCTGTCGCCGGCTCACCTATGGCGCAGACCCTCTGCCGGCGGTTCCGAGGTCGGTGGCCGAGTGGATGCTTCGCCGGCTCTCAGGGTCTCTGTCGAGGGACAACCGGTTCGCCTTGACGAAGGAGATGCCGGGCTTCGCGCCGGTTCTGCTGTCGACTTTCGACGACCTCGATGAGAGCGGGTTCGACGAGGTGCCCGTGCCTCCAGGTGACGGGAGCAAGGTCGGCGAGCTGCTGGATCTCTACCAGCGTTTCGGAGCGGCGCTCCACGGCACTTTCTCGAGGCACTCGGACGTCCTTCGCAAGGCGATCAACGGCGCGCGGTCGGCCCCGGCGCTTTTCGGCACCGACCGGGTCATCATCTATGGCTTCTATGACCTCACCGGACTGCAGCGGCAGCTCCTCGCCGCGCTGTCGGAGGCGATGGACATCCTGGTGATGTTCCCTCACCAGTCCCGGGAGGCCTGGCGATACGCCGAGGGCACCATGGAATGGCTCGAGTCGAGCGGCTTCTCAAGGTGCGAGCACGTCCCGGTCGAGGCAGATGAAACGAGCGACCTGGGGAGGCTGCAGGAGAGATGGGCTTCCACGCCGGGCGGCGAAGAAGCGCCGGTCTGCGACGGCTCGGTCATGATCGTCTCTGCTCCCGGCGAAGCGCGGGAGGTCGAGGAGCTCGCCCGCGAGATAATCTCCGCCGCCGGAGAAGGCGTGCGGTTCGACGAGATGGCGGTCCTGCTGCGTAACTCTTCGACTTACATGCCTTTGATCCGCGAGGAGTTCGAGCGCGCGCGGATCCCATATTACTCGGCCTTCGATCGGACACTCCTGGACACTCCCGACGGCAGGGCGTTCACGATGCTCCTCGAGCTGTCCGGCTCCGATCTGCCCAGAACGGCCGTGATCGACTTCCTCTCATTCGTCGAACTGGACGTCGAGGGCGTGCTGGGAAGGACCGGGAGAGCCAGGCAGGACAGGTGGCGCCACATCTCGGCCGAGGCAAACGTCGTGGCCGGGCTCGATCAGTGGGAGACAAGGCTGCGAGACTACGTGGCTGCGACGAACGAGCACGAGCTGGAGTGCGGGCGCGAGCCGGACAACAGGCTCACAGTGGACGTCGAAGAGCTTCTGCTCGTCCTCTCGGAATTAGACGCGGGCCTGTCGACCATTCCAGCCGAAGGCAAATTGCCCGAGATGACCGCTCCGCTCATCGCTTTGTTCGAGAAGTTCGTGAAGGAGACACCCCGGTCGGCTCCCATGAGGGCCAGGCTGCTCGAGGCAATAGACGAGCTCGCGACGGCACCCGTCAATGAGAGCGTCAAGCGCGAAGAGTTCGTGCTGATGCTCTCAGAGCAACTCCAGTCGAAGCAGCTTCAGAAAGGCAGCTTCAGGCGCGCCGAGGATTCCGAGAGCGCGGTCAATGTCCTCGAGCTGATGGACGCGAGGGGCACGGCCTTCAGGCTGGTCCTGCTTCCCGGGCTTGTTGAGAAATCGTTTCCCTCCCCGGTCAGGGAGGACGCCGCGCTCCTCGATGACGAGCGAGACTCTATCAACCAGGCCGGTGGCGGCGCAGGTTTTCTGCCACTCAAGAAAGAGAGAGTCCTCGAGGAGAGGCTGCTGTTCCAGGTCGCGATCGGGGCGGCGAGAGAGCGCCTGGTCATCACGTTCCCGAGGCTCGACTCGTCGACCGGCCGTCCGAGGATACCGAGCTTCTACCTTCTTCAGGTGGCCGAGGCCCTGACCGGCCGGCGCAACAACTACGAGGAGCTCGAGAAGCTGCCCGCGCCGCTGTTCAGGCGTGCCCTGCTGATGCGGGGAGCGGGCCTGGATCCCGAAAGGGCGCTGGACGATCACGAGCTTCACATGGCTTTCCTGCAGCCGGAGAGAAGCCCGCGCGCCGCCGCGATGCGGGCGTACATAAGCGGCGAGCCACAGGTCGCACGAGCGAAGAAGATGTTCTCCTCCCGCGGGAGCAGGACGTTCGATCGCTTCGACGGCGTCGTCGGTGAAATGGGGAAGAAGTTCCTCTCCGGTCGAAAGTCGCTCAGCGTGAGCTCGCTCGAGTCTTTCACGAGGTGCCCGTACCTGTTCTTCAACGCCGAGGTCTTGAAGGTCAGGAAGGAGCGCGTGCCCGAGGAGGCGCTGGTCATAACGCCGCAGGACCTTGGTGTCATCTTCCACTCGGTCATGGCGGATTTCACGGAGCGCTATCGCGCGCTGCCGCCGGAGGAGAGAGCGGCAAAAGCGGCCGGGGTCCTCGACGAAGCCACGCGGGCATGCTTCGAGAGTTTCGAGAGGTCCGGGCTGGCGGGCGCGCCAGCGAGCTGGGACAGGAAGAAAGAACAGATCTTCGTGGCGGCCGGCAAGGCAGTCGACGAGATGCAGGCGTTGACCGGTCACGAGAACGTCTTCGCCGAGGAATACTTCACAGTGATGGTGCCCGATGAGGAAGGCGCCCCGATACTCTGCATCAGCGGCAAGATGGACCGGGCGGACATGGACCGCTCGGAAATGCGGCTCGTCGTCACCGATTACAAGACGGGCAAGGTCAAGAACCGTGTCACGAAAAAGGGCGAAGGCAACCCGTTCGAGACGAAACCGGGCGAGGGGAGATGGCTCAACCTGCAGGGTGCCTCGTACATCTTCGGCACGTGTGAGCTGATGGGGCTCGACATCGACGAGCTCTCGAACTGGACGAGCGTTCTCTACTACCCGTTCGAGGGCGAAGGCGAACGCGTCGTGTACGGGGAGGAGTCGGGCGACCGGCACATGGCATGGTTCCTGGAAATCCTCCGGCAGGTGAGAGACTCGATTGAGAGAGGCACTTTCTTGAGGATGCCCGGCAGGTGGTGCGACTATTGCGATTTCGCGGACGCCTGCCCGGGCCAGCGGGCCTACCTCGACAGGCGGAAGGGCGAGGCCGTCCAGGCCGACGGGCTGGCGAGGCTCTACAACGGGGAGATATTCGTTGGCGGCGATTGACGAAGACCGTGACGAGATAATCAGGGCGGTCGACCGGTGCCTCTGTGTCGAAGCCGGGGCTGGCACCGGCAAGACCACGCTTCTCGTAACGCGCATCCTCTACATAGTGGTGACGGGCCGCGCCAGGCTTCGCGACATAGTCGCGATAACGTTCACCGAGAAAGCCGCCGGCGAGCTGAAAGTAAAACTGTACAAGAAGATCGACGAGTGGCTCGCCGGGCGTTTCGAGCCGTACGAGGAGGCCCTCCGCGCCGACTTTCCCGGAGACTGTGAGGACAGGCTCGTCGAGGCGCTCGTGGACCTCGAGCAGTGCCAGGCCTCCACCATCCACTCCTTCGCGACCAGTCTCCTGAAGACCAGGCCGGTCGAGGCGGGCGTCGACCCGGGCTTCACGACGGCCGACGAGTCGCAGATGTTCTTCCTCCTCCGGGACGCGTGGGACGCCTGGATCCGGGAAAGGCTCTCCGGCGAGAGCGAGTTGTTCGGCGCGGCCGAGATGCTCGGGATGAAGCTCGGCGATTTCAAGAAGCTCGCTTACGACGCTTACGAGCAGCGCGACCTCTTCACTCTGCGGTTCAAGGGCGCAAAGGTCCCCGACAACGAAAGGCTGGATGAGCTCTTTGCCGGCCTGCTTGCCGGCCTCAACGACTGCTCGGGGCGGCTCAACGAAGAGGTGCTCGCCGACCCGCGCGTCGAGGGCGTCATGAAGAAAGACAAGGGACTGAAGTTCGCGAGGAATCTCGGCGAGACATGTTCGGGACTGGACCCCGATGACGGCAACCGTTCGGCCCTCGCGACATACGTGTCGGGCTTCAAGCTGGAGACCGTCTCGGAGAGGAACTGGAGCAAGTGTCCCGAGCTGCTGGAGACGCATGTCGCCATCTGCGACGAGCTTGGCGTTCTGATCGACGATTTCAAACACGAGGTGGCGACCGGCCTTGCGGCCGCCATGCTCGAGTTCGTCGAAGAGGTGGAGAGGGCGAAGCGCAGGGCGGCGGTGCTCGACTTCGACGACCTCCTGATCAAGGCGCGCGACATGCTGCAGGACGACTCGTCTGTGCGTGAGTACTTCAAGAGGAAGTTCGCGTACATCCTGGTGGACGAGTTCCAGGACACGGACCCTCTGCAGGCCGACATCGTATTCTTCCTCTCGGAGCGCGAGGGACAGAGCGCAGGCAGCTGGACCGAAGTAGAACTGGAGCCGGGCAAGCTTTTCATCGTCGGCGATCCCAAGCAGGCCATCTACGGGTTCCGCCGCGCAGACATCGAGACGTATTACGCGGCGAGGAAGGCCATGGGCGAAGGGTCTCTCCGCTACATCTCCGTGAACCACCGCTCGGTGCCGCGGATCCTCGAGTGGGTCAACGAGACGATGACACCCGCGTTCGACTGGCCCTACGAGATGGCCGGACAGGCCGAGTACATCGACCTGCTGGCCTGGGACGGTTCAAAGGACTTCTCGGACGAGCATGTGGTCCTGTTCCACAACGAGCCGCCACTGGTTGGGAAGGCCAGTGGTGATGGCGAGGCCGAAGGAACGGAGCCGCCGCCCGCCGCCGGCGAAAAAGTCAAAGTCGAAGAGATGCGCGAGAAGGAAGCTGTTTTCCTCGCCCGCGCGATCGAAGACATAGTGGGAAAGCTGCAGGTCCGTGACGGCGACGCGATGAGGCCGGCTGCATACGGCGACGTGGCAGTCCTGATGCGGAAGTTCACCGCGCTGGAGCCTTACGAGCAGGCGCTTGCGAGGAGCGACATCCCGTACCGGACCGAGGGCGGCAAGAACTTCTTCTCGCGCCAGGAGGTCGTCGACCTTCGCAACCTGCTGGTCGCCATCGACAACCCTTACGACGGAGTCGCCGTCCTGGGCGCCCTCCGCTCGTATTGCTTCGCCGTCGCGGACGACGAGCTGGCCGCCTTCGTCCTCGACGGTGGCAGGCTCAACTACCTGTTTCCCGGGAGTGGCGCAGGGCCGGTCGCGGAGGCGTTTGCCACCCTCAGAGAACTGCACGAAAAGCGCAACGAGCGCCCGGTCGCCGCAACCATAGAAGAGCTGCTCGACGAGACCTGGGCAAGAGAGTCACTGTCGGTGAAGGGCAGGGCCGAGCAACAGCTCGCCAACCTGGGGAAGGTGCTCGATGCGGCGCGCTCCCTCGAGGCCACGTACCGGATGTCGCTCTCCGACTTCGCCTTCTGGCTCCAGCAGATGTCGAGTGAGTCTATCGGTGCCGAGGAGTCTCCTTCCGAGGAGGCCGGCGGCGACTATGTCCACATCCTCACGGTCCACAAGGCCAAGGGGCTCGAGTTCCCGATCGTCATCCTCTGCGGAGTTTCGGGCAAGCCTCCCAGTAAGGGCACCGAGCTTCTGGCAAGTCATGCGGACAAGGCGGTCGAGTTCAAGGTCGGGACGCTGAAGACCTCCGGGTTCGCCGCCATGAGCGAGCAGCGGGCACAGGCCTCTGAGGCAGAAGAGACAAGGCTCTTCTACGTCGCGGCCACCAGGCCGAGGGACGCGCTGCGGCTGTTCGCGTTCAAGGCCGATTCCGACGCGAAAGTCTGGTTCGACGGTCAGCTGCGCGGCTTCGCGGACGAGCCACTGGCCGACATGGACGGCGCCGTGTATGCGGAAGGCCTGTCCGATTGCGACCTTGTGTCGCTAGAGCCATCGCACCGCCTCGATGCAAAGCCGGAGGAGATCGACATCCCCGCGATCGAGGCCGGCTGGAAAGAATCGAACGAGAGGGCGCTTTCGAACGGCAGGAAAGGCAAGCCCGCGAGGGCCGCGACCGCCGGGAAAGAGGCTCCACCCGAGACGGACCGCCTGTGGCCTGAAGCGCCTTCGGGCACGGATGTCGGGACCGCGCTGCACACGGTGATGGAGCTCGTGCCGCTGTCCGCGACCGGCGAGGAGCTGGCGGACCTCGTCGAGGCGGTGACAAGAGAAGCCGGCCTTGGCGACGAAGTGCTTGAGAAGACACTCGAGATGGCGGGCAATATCATCGGGAGCGATGTCTGGCGAAGGGCGTCCGTCGGGGCGCCGATGAGGGAGGTGCCCTTCTGCGTCGATGACGGGTCGAGATACATGGTGGGCGTTATGGACCTGGTCTTCATGGAAGACGGAGAGGTCGTCGTGGTCGACTACAAGTCCGACAACGTCACGGAGCCGGCCGTCGCTGAACGCATGAAGCACTACGAGCCACAGGGCCGTTTCTACGCGAGCGCGATGGAGAGGGTGCTCGGCCGGCCGGTCAAAGAAGTCATATTCTACTTCGCGGCGCCGGATGTCGTGCGCACTCTGGACTGACACTATGAAGGATGGCATGGAGGGCCGCAACAAGTTATTGGGCCGC
>Ga0209747_1001940_pt1 | contig 10721 bp, 9 predicted proteins | sample BarGraNGADG00311_FD_184498 | JGI IMG/M metagenome (GOLD analysis project Ga0209747, IMG submission 184498) | Arctic peat soil microbial communities from Barrow, Alaska - Barrow Graham LP Ref core NGADG0011-311 (SPAdes) (version 2) | ecosystem: Environmental > Terrestrial > Soil > Wetlands > Peat ... | reverse complement strand
AGAAAGCAGGCCGCGACCGCGCTCGCGCCGGTCTTGACGTTGCCTTCGCCCAGCAGCCTCTTAAGCTCTTTTGCGGCGCTGCCGTTGCCGTTCATAAGCCCCTCCAGTCTCCGGTAAGTCTTTCCTGCAAACGGATCAACTGACGTCGATTATGGATTCGAGCCCCTTCTCCGTGAGGATCTCGGGGTAGATCTTGAACGCGGGCTTGATGACGGGGAGCATCTTGAGCAGCTTGGGCACGGAGCCCTCCGACTCGATCTCCCCGCTGGTAAGCGCCTTGATGAGGTTCAGCTTGCCCAGCCAGAACTTGTGGGCCGTGTCCGTCGACATCCGCAGGGTGGCGTCGCTATCGGTGAAATCCTTGGGACCGGTGAGCAGGAGCATGTCGTCGCCCCGGCAGTCGATCCAGACCTCTCCGTCGGGGTCCGAGTAGATGAAGTGCACGAGCAGCTTTGAGGCGAGAGCTTTCTCCTTGATCGCGGGATCGGAGGAGAGCTTCTCGAAGAGCTCGCCGAGGGAATCGTAGAAAGGTTGGATGTCACTGAAGTACGGCATTCCTGCGTCTCCTTTCGTTACAACCTAGCGGCCGGCCGGAAGATGTGGAGCGCATTCAGCTCGGCGCAGCCTCCTACCCCCACTCAGCGCCCATAATTATTAGTTCACTAGAGTGGAACTGTCAATTGACCGCCCGGTGCAGTTATACTATCAGTTATCTTCAGCGAGGAGAGGTGGAGTCATGGCAGAGAGCGTGGTCGTCGGGGCGGGGCTCGCCGGGCTGGTCGCGGCGATAAACCTCGCGCGGCAGGGCAGGGATGTGGTGGTGCTCGAGAGGGAGCAGAGGATAGGCGGTTCGGCGATCTACCATCCCTCACCCGAGGGTTCTCCCATCGACATCGAAGGCTTCAAAAAATACAGCGGGATAGACCTCGAGCCAGCCCTCCACACCGGGGCACTGGCGCCGTTCCAGGTGGGCCGGGCCATAGCCTACGGCGAGATAATCCCGGTGGACATGAACGCGATCTCCTCCTACATGATCGAGAGGGGACCCAGGTCGACCTCGCTCGACAGCTACCTGTATGGAATAGCCCGGGAGGCGGGCGTGACCTTCGAGTTCGGCCACGCGCTGGTGTCCAACGACGACGTCGCCGAACTGCCGCCCGACACGATAATCGCCACCGGGCTCTACTTCGAAGGCTTCGACGCCACTCGCGTCCCTTACCTCACCTCGTTCCATTTCGTCGCGCGCCAGATGATAGAGGACACCGAGAGCAACCACGTGTCCGTCTACCACGGCGAGTTCACGCGCGACTACTCCTACACCTGCTCGGTCAACGGCATACAGTTCGCGCACGTGTTCCAGCGCAAGCCCATCGGCAAGGACACGCTGGAGGCCTTCAAGGAGCAGGTCTTCACGGCCGAGGGCATCCAGTTCAAGACCTGGAACCACTTCATGTTCCCGGTGCCGGCCGCCTCGATTCACAACCCCAGGCTGTTCGCCGGCGACAAGATACTGGCGGGGACCCTTGCCGGCTGCATGGAGTCCTACATGTTCTTCGGCATCCTGGGCGCGCTGGTCTCGGGGAAGATCGCCGCGATCGCGGTCCAGGACAAGGCGCGGGCGGCCGAGGAGTTCAAGCTCGCGACCTCTTCGTTCGCCTCGGCGTACGTGGCCAAGAAGCTGTCGAACCTGGCCCCGCACTCGGTGCAGAAGGTGATGATGCCGCTGGCGCTTCGTCACGGCCTGGACTACGCGATGGTGGCGGAGACGGTGAAGAGAGCGATGCCCGGCTGGAAGAACATCACCCGCGCGGAGCACTAGGCACCAGGCGGGCTCGCGGACGATTGGAGGGCGGATGAAGAAAGTGGTAGTGATCGGGACCGGGCCGGGGGGCAGCTCCTGCGCCGCGCTGCTCGCCAGCCGGGGAATGGACGTGACCGTCCTCGAGCAGAACGACTTCATCGGCGGCAAGTGCTCGACTTACGAGGAGAACGGGTTCAAGGTCGACACCGGCATCCACATGTTCGCGACAGGCGCCTCCGGCCCCCACGGGCAGGTCGCGCGCGAGCTCGGGGTGTCCCAGCCGTGGCTGGTGAAAGACCCCAGCGAGACGATGTGGATGAACGAGAAGGGGTTCTTCTACCTCCATCAGAAGACGACCAGCCCGGCCGCGCTCAAGGAGCTGGTGATGGCAAACGTCACCGGCAAGCAGAAGGTCGACGTGCTCAACTCGCTGCGCCGCTCGGTTAAGAGCTTTGGCTTTCCGGGGGTGCTGCGCGAGCTGGCGGGCGTGGCCAAGGCCCTGCCCGGCATAGTGGCCAAGTACGACGACACCACCGCGCGGGACTTCCTGAGCCTGTTCACCGACGACGTCGGAATACACCGCGCAATGAACTGCCTGTCGATGCTGCTGCTGGTCGACCCTTACGACAAGGCTTCGGCCGGCGAGTTCATCTACGTCATGTCCGACATATTCCGCTACGGGACGCTGGGTGTGCCCAGGGGCGGCGCCATAGGCGTGCCCCGCTCGTTCATGAGGGCTCTGGCGCGCGACGGCGGCAAGCTGGTGCTGGGGGTCGCGGCAAAGGAGATAACGGTCGTCGACGGCAGGGTGACCGGGGTGCTGGGCTCGGACGGCGAGACTTACCCGGCGGACGTGGTGATCTCCAACGCGGGGCTCAAGCAGACGGTGAAGCTCGCCGGAGAGGGCAGCTTCCCGGACGAGTACGTGGACTACGTCGACTCGCTGGAGCTGTCGTACTCCTGGATAGCGAGCAAGCTGTTTCTCGACACCAGGGTGATAGACCTGAAGGCTCCGTCGTTCTTTCCCATTCCACAGGTGGACCCCGAGAAGATGTTCGCCTATTGCGACGAGCCTGATGGGTTGCCGGTCGACCCGTTCATATTCGGCCCAATCCCCACCGAGTGGGACCCGACGCTGGCGCCTCCGGGCCACCAGCTCATCATGATCGGCGTCGCCACCTCCAACGACGTCGACCAGGAGGAGCGAAGCCAGAAGATGCTCGACATCGCCGAGCAGAAATACTTCAGCTTCTTCCCCGAGGCGGAGAAGCACATCGTCGCCAAGAGCCGCATCACCAACAAGGACACCAACCGCATCACCCGCAAGGGGACGGGCGAGTGCATCGGCCTCGCCCAGATACCGGGCCAGGTCGGCTCCTCCAAGCCGCACCCCGGGATGCCGGTGGAGGGCCTCTGGGCGGTGGGGTGCGACGCCGGCGGGCGCGGAGTGGGGACCGAGCAGGGGACGGCATCCGGCATGCTCGTCGCGAGCCTCGTCAGCTAGATGGTGGACGAGCGCGCCGAACGCTACGGCTGGTCAGAGTGGCTCTCACACGTCGATGAAAGCCTCACCGGCGAGGCCGCGTCATGGCTGGCCAGGATCGCCGACTCCGTGGTGGACCGCGCCAGGCTCCGTCCCGGCGATCGGGTGATCGACCTCGGTGCCGGTACGGGTCTCATTACGCTGAAAGCCGCCCGCGCCGTCGGCCGCCAGGGCTCCGTCACCGCGCTAGACTCCGACCCGTCCTGTCTCTCTTCCCTGATGTCCGGCGCCTCGGCCGCGGGGTACACCAACATCGTCCCCGTCGAAGGCCGCCTCCAGAGCATCCCGTCGGCTGCCGCGAGCTTCGATGTCGCGGTGTGCCGGTCCGCCCTCACCTATGCCGCGGACCTGGTCGCGGGCGTGCGCGAGATGCTGCGCGTCCTGGTCGCGTGCGGGCGCTTTTCCGTCTTCGAGCCGCTCCTCGGCGAAGTGGAGTGGGAGACAGGCGGATCGCTGGGCGAGTACGAGTCCGACTTCGCCGCGATGGAGCGAACCCTCGCGGAAAAACGGGCGTCGTACACGCATGACAGGGAATCGGTCAGGAGTGCGTTTACCGAAGCTGGAGTAGAGCGATATCAATCCCTGCCGGTGCACTTTAAGGTTAATATGTCAGGACGAGACGTCGACGATATAGCAGAGGATTATCTCGGTGACCTCCCGGGAGCGCTGTCGGCCTCCCGGGTCTTGATGGATGTGTTTGATGGATCGCGCGTCACCGACGTGACGCGGGCGTTTGCCGAGGCCGCGTCCGCGGGCAACGTGCAGTGTCACCTCCTGGGTCTCTTCGTCTGGGGGGACGCGCCCGGCTAGCAGGGAGCTTGCTTGATGACATCTCACGGGAAGATCGTAGCGCCGCTTATGGTGTTGGTGCTGGGGCTGGCTTTGCTGCTGCTGTTGGCGTCTTCAACGCCTGCGGCCGCCGCGGGAGCAGTGTCGGCGGCCACGGCGAAAGCAGCGGCGCAGAAGCTCATCGGGGACGTCTCCGTCTCCGAGGGCAAGCCCGGCGGCATGCGAGGCTGGAAGACCGCCCGCGCCGGGGAGCCCCTGCTGGTCTACAGTTTTGAGGGAGCCCCTTCCGAATACCTGGTGCCGGTGCTCGACCCATCCGGCCGTACGATATCGACCATCGGCCTGGGGGCGCAGAAGGCCGACTGGCACTGGTACTCGGACTACCCGCTCGCCAAGTTCCCTCTGGTCTCGGCCGGCGAGGCCGCCTCCAAGGTCAGGACGTACATGAAAGGCCGCGGCCTGTCAGCCAGCGTCCTGCCGGCCCCGCAGGCGAGGATCGCCCCGGACAACGTGGTCTACTGGTTCTTCCAGCCCGCAGGGTCGCAGGCCCACCAGATGTACGCGCCCGCGTTCATCAAGGAGAATGCGTCCAGCGACCTCGGCACCAGGCCCTGGGACGCGAGGATGAAGGGCGCCAACCCCGCGGTGACGCCGGCCGCGATCGAGGCCGCGGGAGCCGGCCTGACGGCCGCCCCGACAGCGCAGGCGGCAAAGGCTTCGGCCCCCAGCTCTGGCGGAACTCCGTCGGAGTGGGACATCGCCGGCGTCCCCTACCACGAGCAGACCACCGACTGGTGGTGCGGGCCCGCATCGCTGGAGATGGACTTCGACTACTTCGGCCCGGACATAGACCAGGGCGAGATCGCCAGTGTCGCCGACCATGGCCAGAGCTACGGGGTATACAACAACGAGCTCGCCAGGGCGGCCCAGTTCTCGTCGAGCAGCACTTCCGTGCAGGACTCGTCTCTTCGCGGTTACACCGCGAGGTCTCTCGGTTACGCGATGGCCCAGACCACCTGGGAAGATGGGTCGGCCCTCTACTCCAGGAGGTACTCCGACCTCAAGGCCCTGGTGTCACAGAACATCCCGGTGCTGGTCCTCACTTACTATTGGAACCCTCCGTCTTCAGGCCATTTCCGCCTGGTCAAAGGTTACAGCGACGCCCGCAACGTATTCATAGTCCATGACCCCTGGTACTCCGGCGCGCCGCACGGCCCGGACGTCAACTTCAACCAGACCCAGTTCGTCGACACCCTGTGGACCTACTCCCATCGCTGGGGGATGATCGCGACTCCCTGGCAGGTAAGCGTGTACAAGCCCAACTCCATCGGAGCGGGCCAGCAGTTCACGGTGAGGGCCGACGTGACCTATCCCGGACCCTCCCCGCTGGGCGGCGAATACCCGGTGGCGAGCGCGAACGCGACGGTCACCTACGACCCCGCCGCTTTCCAGGTCGTGGGCGCCGGGACGAAGTCCCTGCCCTCGATCGACTACACGGGGTCTACCGGGTCGGCTTCCTTCACGCTTAAGTCGCTGCGCAGCCAGTCCACCGCCAGCGTGAACGTGACGGCGCAGGGCACGGTCGGGGGCAACACGCCGAAATACAACAACTACTCGGACTCGATAGGAGGCGTGGGAACAGTGGCGGCGCCACACCCGACGTCACGGGTCTGGGGGCACGATTCCATCGGGGTATCGAGCCCTTCCAAGACCTGGTACCTCGCCGAGGGGTGCACCGACGGCGGCTTCGAGACCTGGGTGCTGGTGCAGAACCCCGACCCCTCACAGACCGCCCACGTGAACCTGGACTTCATGACGTCGAAGGGCCAGGTGAAGGGCCCGGCGGTCGACCTCGGCCCTAACTCGCGCACGACCTTCAACGTGTCCCAATGGGTTCCCTCCGAGTACAACGTCTCCACGATGGTGACGTCGAACGTCGGCGTGGTGGCGGAGCGCTCGGTCTACGCCCGCCAGAGGACAGTAGGCACGGACTCGATCGGCGCGTCGGAGCCGGCGAACCAATGGTACCTCGCGGAGGGCTGCACCAACGGAGGCTTCGAGACCTGGGTGCTGGTCCAGAACCCCAACGCTGCGCCCGCCCACGTCAGCCTGACGTACATGACTGACACCGGCCCGGTGAAGGGACCATCAGCCGTCGTCCCGGCGAGCTCGCGCATGACGTTCAACGTGGCCGACACCGTCCCCGGCCGGTGGAGCGTATCGACAGAGGTCGCCTCGGACAAGCCGGTCGTCGCGGAGCGCTCGGAGTACTGGGCCAACCGCACGGCTGACGGGCACGACTCGATCGGCGTCTCGGCGCCTTCGAAGGCCTGGTACCTGGCCGAGGGCTGCACCAACGGCGGCTTCGAGACCTGGGTGCTGGTGCAGAACCCCAACCCGACCCCGGCCAGCGTAACCCTGACCTACATGACAGACCTCGGGCCCGTGCCAGGACCGACGGCCACCATACCGGCCAACTCGCGCAAGACCTTTAATGTCGCCGACTACGTCCCCAACACCTGGTCCGTGTCCACGCAGGTGACCTCGGCTCAGCCGGTCATCGCCGAGCGCTCGATGTACGGGAACAACAGGCAGTGGGGCACGGACTCCATCGGGGCAGCGGCTCCGGCCAACACCTGGTACCTTGCGGAGGGCTGCACCAACACCGGCTTCGAGAGCTGGGTCCTGGTGCAGAACCCCAACAGCGCGCCAACTTCGGTGACGCTCACCTACATGACGCCGGCCGGTCCGGTCGACGGTCCATCGGTGAGCCTGCCGGCGCACAGCCGCCAGACCTTCAACGTCGCGGATACCGTTCCCTGGGAGTGGGAGGTCTCGACAAAGGTGGTCGCCACCGCCCCGGTCATCGCGGAGCGCGCTATGTACGGGGATTCGAACAAGTAGGCGGCGCGCGTCACGATGAAATCAGTTGGGGCGATGCCAGGAGCAAGGTCTTCATCAGTCGGTGACACATACTCCTTCTTAAGACCTTACCCCTGCCATCTAAAACACCGATCAGTAGGCGCATCTATCGCTGTCGACCTCCACTCGCGGGCTGGCATCAGTGGAGTGCGACCACCCCGTGCCGAGGGGTGGGAAATAAAACAATGATGGTGGCGTGGTTGCCAGGAGGGTGGGGCTAGAGCCTGCCCGATAGGAAACGTATCATCGCGGTGAGGACCTCGTTGGCGGGCGTGTCGATCCTGTTAGCCGCCCCCATCCTCACGACGGCTCCGTTGAGCGCTTCTATCTCGGTCCCGCGTCTCTGCTCGATGTCCTCCTGCATGCTGGAGCGGTGGTCGCGCGTGGGCGGGAGCAGGTCGCACTCGAAGCGCCGCAGGTATTCGCTCGGTCCGGAAGAGACCAGATCGACGCCCTCGGCCGCGGCGACATCGTAGAACTCGCCCACCAACAGCTCGATGATAGCCCAGGTGTCCGGGTCGTCGCCCAGGCTCCCGTAGTCCGTCCGCAGCAGGGTGGCGAGCGCGTTGAGGCAGACGTTGTAGAGGACCTTGTCCCAGATGTAGGAGAGTATGCGCTCCTCGTAGCGGCAGGGGATGCCCGACGAGAGGAAGGCCTCGACCACGTCCTCGACCCCCTCGGGCCCGCCGGGCGCCGGCCCCAGCAGGACGTCGTCGGCGCAGACCGTCACTTCCACCCGCCCGGGCTCGATCGTCGACGCCCCGAAGATGACCCGCCCGCCGACAGCCATCCCGGGGGCGGCCTGTCCTATCACCTCGATGTTGCCGAGCCCGTTCTGCATGGACACGACGCCGTTCTGGCCCGCCAGCACCGGCTGGAGGTCGCGCATGGCGGCCTCGGTGTCGTACGACTTCACGCAGAGCAGCGTCCACTCGGGCCGGAAGCCCGAGCCGACCATCTTCTCCAGGTCGTCCGAGGCCTGGATGCCGGGTGCGACGAGGTCGCCCCAGAGGCCGCTGATCTCCAGCCCGCCTTCCATGACGGCCTCGATGTGCGGGCCTTTCCCGAGCAGGTAGACCTCGTGGCCGCCGCGGTGCAGCATGCCCCCGACCACCGACCCGATGGAGCCCGCGCCCATAACCAGAAATCGCAAAGACTATCTCCCTCGCTTCCGCCGTTTCGGTTTGATGATAGCGCCGGGGGAGGGCCCGGCACAACGCTCCTCGCTGCGGGAGGATATTCGCTCGCCTGTCGTTAAACTATTAGAGCGAGAGCGAAGGGGGTTAGATGGACGACGAAGAGTTGACCCTGCCCTGGGACGAGCCCGAGGGGCCCGGTGAGGGTGAGGAGGAGGAGGAGAAGGCGGCGGCGGCGGAGACTGTCCTGACGGTCACCGAGGTCAACCACCTGGCGCGCAACACTCTCGAGCGCCACTACGTGACGGTCCAGGGAGAGGTCTCCGGCCTTAACACGCGCTACCCCTACTACGTCTACCTCAACCTGCGTGATTCCGAGTGCACGCTGCCGGCGATCCTTGCCAGGCGCACCTTCGACGGTCTCGACTTCCCGCTGGAGGAAGGCGCCGTGGTGGTGGTCGAGGGGATGCTCACCCTGTTCGAGAAGCAGGGCCGCTACCAGGTGAGGGTCACCACGGTGAGGCCGTTCGGCGAGGGGGCTCTGCAGCGGCGCATCGAGATGATAAAGAAGAAGCTGCAGTCCGAGGGACTTTTCGACGACGCGCGCAAGAAGCCGCTGCCCGCGTTTCCCGAGCGTATAGGGCTCATCACGTCGCCGCGCGGCGCGGCCATCCGCGACCTGACCGTCACGCTGGCCAGGCGCTTCCCGCCGGCGACCGCTTACGTGAAGGGCGTGCGGGTGCAGGGCGCCGGAGCGGTGGAGCAGATATGCGCGGCCCTGCACTACTTCGACTACGACTTTCCCGTGGACGTGGTGATCCTGGCCAGGGGCGGCGGGTCGATCGAGGACCTGGAGCCTTTCAGCACCGAGGAGGTGGCGCGGGCCGTCGCCGGGATGCGGGTCCCGGTGATCACCGGCATCGGCCACGAGCCCGACGTCAGCATCGCCGACCTGGTGGCCGACAAGCGCGCGAGCACACCGACAGGCGCCGCCGAGGCCGCCGTGCCGGACCGCTCGCAGGTCCACGCGCTGCTGGGCAGGACCGCGGCGTCGATGAGGCGCCACGTGTCGGCGGGGATGAACGCGCACGAGCGTCAGGTCGCCGGGATCAGGCGGCTGCCTCTCTACCGCGGGGCGGACTACCTGCTGGGCGGTTTTATGCAACGGTGGGAGAGAGCCGCGGGCGCGCTTCCCGAGAGCCCCCGGCGCGGACTGGAGAGGGCCCGGCACAGGCTGGGGGTGGCTTCCTCCAGCACAGCCTTCCGCAGGCGGATGGAGCTGCTGGCCGGCAAGCGAGGGCAGGCCCGGGCCGCGAGCGCCGCCCTGCTGCGGGGAGTCGCGGTGGACGGCGACAGGAAGCGAGGCAGGCTCGAGCGAGTCAAGGCGGCGATGACGGCCCTGAGCCCTCTGGCGGTGCTGGAGCGCGGCTACTCGATAACGTTCGACAGGGCGACAGGCCTGGTGGTCCGCTCGCCGAACGAGGTAGAACGGGGAGCCGCCTTGAATATTAGATTGGCGCGCGGCAGCCTGGACGCGGAGGTTACCGGGAAGGAGTGAGCCTTTTGGCAGACGAGCCGACTTTCAAGGAAGCGATCGAGGAGCTCGAGAAGATAACGGCGTCGCTCGAGAGCGGAGAGCTCGAGCTCGAGAAGAGCCTGGCGTTGTTCGAGCGCGGCGTCGAGCTCATCAAGTACTGCCAGGACAAGCTGGATGGCGCCCAGGCGAAGGTGGAGACCCTGCTCGACTCGCTCGAGGGCGAGATCGAGGTCGCCGGCGACGACGAAGAAGAGTAGGCCGAATAACCGCTGAGAAATGCAACACCAAGGGTCAGACCCTTGGTGTTGCATTTTTTGTCCTGGTCTCCCGGCGCGCTAGAGAAGCGGGAGTGCCCCCATGAGCCCCGGCACGATCATACCGGTGTGAGTGCCGGCCACCACCAGGACTATGATCCAGATCACTATCACTATCAGGGCGATCGCCAACTGTATGAAGCCCAGTACGATGCCGGCAGTCGCGAACGAGTCACCGCCGAGCGCGCCGCCGCTCTCTTTGATGTTACGCCTCGCCATGTAGCCGAAAATGATCGCGAGCACCCCGGCGATAACCGGGCAGATGAAGAAGCCCACGATCCCGGCCACCAGCGCCGCGATGGCCATGCCGTCGGTTGGAGCCTGCTGGCGATACGGCTGCGGGTAACCCGGCGGAGGCATGCCTCCCGGGGGCGGAGGCTGCTGTCCGGTCCATGCCTGCCCCGCAGGCGGATAGGCGCCCTCAGGCGGAGCCGGCGGAGGACCGCCAGGTGGAGGCATTGGCGCTCCCGGCGGGGGAGGCATTCCAGGCCCTGGTGGCGGAGGCCCCGGCGGACCCGCGGGCGGCTGCCCGGGAGGACCCTGGGGTGGAGCCGCTCCCGCTTGCGAAGCGGAAATCTGGGCCCCGCACTGGACGCAGAACGCCGAGTCTTCGGCGTTGCCCTGGCCACACTGGTTACAGAACTGCATGTCGTACCTCCGGTTTCTCCGTAGGACCCTC
>Ga0209747_1001939_pt1 | contig 10721 bp, 10 predicted proteins | sample BarGraNGADG00311_FD_184498 | JGI IMG/M metagenome (GOLD analysis project Ga0209747, IMG submission 184498) | Arctic peat soil microbial communities from Barrow, Alaska - Barrow Graham LP Ref core NGADG0011-311 (SPAdes) (version 2) | ecosystem: Environmental > Terrestrial > Soil > Wetlands > Peat... | reverse complement strand
CAGGTGAAGATGATCCGGCGCATCTCTGGCGCCCGCAAGGAGAGTTGATAAAGTGGCTTCATCAGATGCGGCAGCCGGTCCAGGGCCGGCGGCAAACCCGCTGATAAGAAGCAGGAGGATTGCGGCCATCGGGGCGGCTATCTCCGGCGTACTGGGCGCGGGGCTCATCGTGTGGGGCTTGTCACTGCACAGCGTGGCCATGACCGCGGGCGGCGTGGTCGCTGTCGTCAGGGGCGTGATGGGCGTCATGGTCATCGCGGGCATTAGGCTTTCCCTGCGCCACAGCAAGAATTTCCCGGATGGGCTCTACAAGGTCGAGAACATCTTTGCGGCCGCGGTCGGCGTCATCGTGCTGGTGGCGGCTTACGAGTTCGCCAGGATCTCGATCAAGCACCTGAGCGGGACCTTCGTGTTCACCCGCGACCCGAAGTCCGCCCTCCCCTTCTTCGTCGCGTTCGGCCTGTTCGCGTTCGGGATGGGCTTCTACAAGCGCCGTGTCGCCAATGCTGAATCCTGCCCAAGCCTCAAAGCAGACTCGTATTTCTCTTTTGCCGACGGAGTCGCCCTCATAGTGATCGGGATCGCGATGGCCATAGATATCGCGGGATATCACAGGATCGACGCGATCGCGGGGCTTCTGGTGGCGTGCCTGCTGGCTGTCGCCGGGATCTACATCCTCCTGGGCGCCCTGAAGGTGCTGCTCGACGCCTCGGTAAGCCGCGATGTCCTCTCGACGGTGCAGCGCATCGCCGAAGCGGATCCCGGAGTCAGGAAGGTCATCGGCGTCGACGGCAGGAACTCGGGGAGCTTCGTCTTCCTGCACCTGGAAGTAGAGCCTGTCGCCTACGACATGAAGCAGGCCGAGAGAATATCGCAAGACCTCGAGCGCCGCATCAAGTCCGCGGTACCCAACGTCGACCGCGTGTCCATAGAGTTCACGACTTACAAAGATGCGCTCAACGCGGCGGTGACCCTGGCCGCAGACCGCAAGGCGGTATATGACGGTTTCGAATCTGCACCGGTCATCGGGCTGATACAGATTGACGGGGGAAAAGTCACGGGCGAGCCTCAACTGGTCGACAACCCTGCTGTCTCGGAGCAAGACGGAAAAGGCGTGCGCCTGGCAGTCTTCCTCGGGAAGCACTCGGTCCAGACGCTGCTGCTTAAAGGAGAGGTTACCGACGCCGATGTGATTGAGACCCTGCAAGCATACGGCATCGAGGTCGTCACCCGCCCGGCGCTGACCGACCTGGACAGCGCCCTCGACGAGCTCGTCACGATCACCGGCAAGAGGGCGTCGGTCCCCGCGCCTGAGACCCCGGTTCCTCAAACTGCGACGGGGGAGACATCATGAAGCTGTTCCCGCGCATGGATCCCGCGGAAAAAGCAGAAGGCATCGACACGGTAGCCTCGGTATTCATGGCCGCCGGGATGATAGCCGTGGCCGCCATGTCCGGCAGCGTATCAGTGCTGGCCGAGGGCATTGACACCTGTGTCGACATAGTCGCAGCCGTCGCGGTGATGATCGGCCTCAAGCTGTCGAAGAGGCACAGCAAGGACTTCCCGCAAGGCCTGTACAAGCTCGAGAACATCGTGGCCGTTGCCATCGGTGCCCTCATCCTGTTCAGCGCCTACGAGCTCGCGCGCGAATCCATCCAGAAACTGATGGCCAAGCAAACGACGATCAGCAACCCATGGGTGGCCATGGGGACGATGGCCGTCGTGGTCCTGATCACCGGCCTGCTGGCGTGGTACAAAGGGAGCATCGGCAAGCAGGAAAACTCGCCCAGCCTCAAGGCGGATTCGCGCCACTCCTGGACCGACACGATCGCCAGCGCCGGCGTTATCCTTGGTGTCGGCCTCAACGCCGCGGGTGTTCCCTATGTGGACTCGATCATGGCTCTGGTGATCGTGGTCATCCTCCTGTATTCGGGTGGGCAGGTCGTGATCGACGCGTTCAAGGTCTTGCTTGACGCTTCGATCGAGAAGGACATTATCGACAAGGCGACGGAGACAGCCCAAGCAGACCCCCGCGTCCGGCGCGTCGTCAGCGTCGACGGCCGCAACTCCGGCAGCTACCGCTTCATCCACATGACGATCGTCCCCCAGGCGTTCGACGTGAGGGAAGCCGAAGCGGTGTCCGACGACATCCGCGACGCCGTCAAGAATGCGGTCCAGAACGTCGAGTCAGTCCAGGTCGAGTTCGTGCCCGACGAAGCCGACAAAGTCAGTGTCGCCGTGCCCCTGGAAGATGACCAGAGAACGATCGCAGAGACGTTCGATTCCGCCGACTCCTACGCGGTGCTGGCCCTCGACCCGTCCTCCGGTGCGCTCGAAGGCAAGTACATCATGGAGGCCCAGCCCGGTGAGGACGACTCCGGGCGCGCCATCAGGCTCGCGGTGGCCCTTGCAAAACACGGCGCCGACTGTCTGCTTGTGCGCGGTGACGCCCCCGGCCCGGCAGCGTCATACGTGCTGGAAGCCAACGACATGGATATCCTGCAGCGACCGGACCTCGCCAGCCTTGAGCACGTAGAAAGCTCGATAGACTCGCTGCTCAAGCCGGGATCCTGACCGGAAATATTTGCTCAGTTTTCCTTGACACCCCGCATTGGTTCCCGTATGTTAGTACCCACTACCATTAGCGGACACTAACCGGAGGGCGCTTTGGCCGGCAAAGATGGCTCGGAGAGCAAAGACCGAAGGTCCCAGATAATCGACTCGGCCATCGGTCTCATGTCCGACCATGGTGTCAGCGGCGCCACAACCGCGCGCATCGCCGCGGACGTCGGCGTCTCCGAACCCACCCTCTACCGTCACTTCAAAAACAAGCAGGAGATACTCCTGTCCGCTCTCGACGTCATAGCCGTCCGGCTGATGTTCTTCTCCGCTTCGGCGGCGAGCGACGCGAATGATGTCGTCGAGCGCGTCCGTCTCATGAGCGGCGCCATCTATGACTTCGGGATATCCAACCCCGAGGAGACACGCGTTCTGTGGGAGGCCATAAGCGCCACCCGGGACGAGGAGATGCGAGAGTCTCTGCGGACCAAGTTCACGCTCATGCTGAAGCTGGTGGAAGGCGTCCTGGCCGAGGGGATCAGCCAGGGCGAGATCCGGGAGGACATCGACGTGTCTCTCACCGCCTGGGAGATCGCCTCTCTCGGGAACACCCTTTATCTGGCGCTGACGCTGGGCCTCGAGAACGAGCTGACCAAAGACAAAGCGATGCAGGCGATCGACAGGCTGCTCGACTCGATCGTCACTGATGATTACAGAGAAAGGAGAGCCGGTAAATGAAGGCACTGGTGATGGGCGGAGGAATGTCCGGACTGGCAACGGCCATCAACTTGCTTGACCTCGGCGTGGAGGTGGAGCTTATCGAGGCCGACAACATGTTCGGTGGCAGGGCGTCATCGTGGCTCGACGAAGACGGCGACATGATCGACAACGCGCTGCACGTCTTCTTCCCCTACTACGTCAACCTCGTGAACTTCTTCAAGAAGATGGGCATCTATGACAACATCATCTGGAAGGAACCGGAGTTCTACTACGCGCAGGAAGACGGCAACGAAGCCGTCCTAAGGTTCCCCAACCTACCCGCTCCCCTGCACTCGGCCGCCGCTTTCGCGACGCTGATCAAGGCGTATACCGGCGTTCCGAAGTGGAAGATGCTGTTCACGGCGGCGGCGATGGGCATGGGTGTCTCCCGGTACTCGAAGGAAAAGTTCGAAGCGCTCGACGAGATCACCTTCGGCCAGTGGGCGATGAGGTACGCACCGATCGGCGCCTTCAAGCCTATGGAGCCGGGCATCAACGGCCTGACCTTCACTCCGTCCTGGATGATCTCCGCGAAGGTCATGATCAACTGGTTCAAGAAGGTCAGCGGCTCGGCGGAGACGTCGCGCGTCGGCTTCGCCAACGGCGGCCTCGGCGAGATCTGGGTCGACAACTGCCTCGAATACATCAAGGGCAAGGGCGGCGCGTGCGAGCTCGGCAAGGCGGTCACTGCCATCAACGTAGAGGACGGCAAGATAAAGAGCGTGACCGTGAACGGCTCGGAGGAGCGAACCGCGGACCTCTACGTCTCGGCTATCAGCCCCTATGCCCTTCGCAAGGTCATCCCCGACGAGTCGTTCAGGCTGGACTACTTCAAGAACCTGTGGCACTTCCAGTACGCGCCTTCGCTCTCGCTGCAGGTGTGGTTTGACCGCAAGCTCACGGACGTCGACGTGACGTTCTTCTCGAGCGACTGCATCTTCAACACGTATGCCGACCTCTCCAACGTGCTGCCCGAGATCTTCAAAGGGGGGACGATGTTCGAGATGGTCCTCTCGCCGGCCGACCATATCGAGGGCCTGCCCGATGAGATCATCTTCGAAACAGCGATCGAGCAGATCAAATCGCTGTTCCCGATCGCGCGCGAGGCCGAGGTCCGCAAGTGGAAGGTGGTGCGGGAACGCCAGGGTGTCTACCGCGCATTCCCGGGGATGGAGAAGCGCAGGCCTTTCCAGCGCTCCCCGTACGACAACTTCTACCTGACCGGGGACTACACCAGGACGCACGTGTCCTCGGGCGGAATGGAAGCTGCGATCTGGAACGCGAACAGGGTCTCCGAGCTCGTAGCCGAGGACAAGCTCGGCAAGTCGATTTCGCTCAACGAGGACTTCAACCCCGACAGGGGTCTTATGCCCTACATCAAGCCGGTCATGCGCTATGGGCCGCCGTTGTTCGGCGCCTACGCGGCCCTCAAGATCTTCAAGAAGCTCTTGCGCAAGTAAGGCAAACCGCGTGTAGGGCCACCTGCGGCGCAGGCAGCAATGTCTGCGCCGTTCCTTTTTCGAACCAGTTAGTTCACCTTTCAGGTTTGACCCCAAAGGTGAATCTTGACAATTCCTTGCTTCAGGCATTATGTTCGTTATGCATTGTTTGCGAATGGCAAGTAAATGAGGGCTGATGAGCAAGGCTGGCGCAAAGAAGGAAGACCTGGCCGAGTACCAGACGCAGGTCATCCTGACAATCCTTCACATCATGGGCAACCTACGTCACAGCGGCATGTCCGTCCTGTCCGAGGTAGAGCTCTCCTACCCGCAGATCCTGGTGCTCTACGCGCTTCTCGAGACGGGAGGCAGCACCATAGGAGGGCTTTCTCAGCACCTGAAGATCTCGCAGGGCGTGATCTCCCGCACCGTGGACAGGCTTGCCGACAAGGGCATGGTAGAGCGGGAGCGCGACGAAGACGACAGGCGAGTCGTGCAAGTCGGCCTCTCCCCCGAGGGCAATGAATTCGCCACGAAAATGATCACTTATCACGTGGACAAGTTCGGCGACCAGTTCAACAAGATCGACAGAGATGACCGGGACACTTTCCTCAAGCTCCTCAAGGAGATAGACAGCCGCCTGGAAAAGCAGGCGCTGGAAGAGTAGGCGGCAGCATGGCCACTTCGACCAACATCATCTCGGTGAAGGACATGGTCAAGACATACCACCTGGGCGAGGTGGAGGTCCCCGCCCTGCGCGGCGTCTCGCTCGAGATCCGGGACTGCGACTTCCTGGTGATCACGGGAAGGAACGGTTCGGGCAAGTCCACCCTCCTCCACCAGCTCGGCCTCCTCGACCGGCCTGACTCGGGTGAGATACTCCTGGCGGGCGAGGACATCACCAAAGTTCCCGAAAAGAGGCGCACGGCGCTGAGGCTCCGCTACCTCGGCTACATCTTCCAGGAGTTCGCCCTCGCCGATGAGCTCACAGCCCTCGAAAACGTCATGCTCCCCTCGATGATGATACACAGTATCAGCATCTCGAGGACCCGGGCCCTGGAGCTGCTCGAGCTCGTGGGGCTGAAAGGCCTCGAGAAGCACCAGCCCAATCAGCTCTCGGGCGGCGAGCAGCAGAAGGTCGCGATCGCCCGCTCGATGGTGAACGATCCTGTCGTTCTGTTCGCAGACGAGCCCACCGCGAACCTCGACTCGGTCGCGGCCGCCGAGATCATGGACGTCTTCAAGCGCCTTAACAAAGAGCACGGCCGCACGGTTGTCATGATCACGCACGAGGAGGAGGAAGCCAACCTCGGAAACCGCATGATCAAACTCGCAGACGGAGAGATTGTAGATGAACGATGAGATGAGCGGGCTCGAAGAAGAGCCGAAGATATCAATTATCGAGCGGAAGATACCTTTCTTCCTGATCTCGCGCCACATAATCCGCGGCAACAAGTGGACCCTCGCGCTGGTTATCTTTCTCATGTCTATTGCGTTCATCAACCTGGTGTTCATCAACTCCCTCTTCAACGGCATCGTCGTGAGCGCGGACGACCAGGTCATCGCCACGACCTCCGGGAACGTCACCATGCAGGCTGCGACCGGTAGTGAGTTCATCAGCGATGTCCCGGCGGTAGTGGACAAGATCAAGGCGACGACCGGAGTCACCGGCGCGAGCGCGCGCACCGTGGTGCCGGCGAGCCTCCTCTACAGGGGTATCCAGGGGAACTACCAGGTCTACGCCGTGCAGCCGTCTCTCGAGCGGTCTACCACCAACATCAGCAGGAAGATGCTCGAGGGTTCTTACCTGTCGGACTCGGACACCGACTCGATCGTCATCGGGCGGCAGATCGCGGGAGGCAAGGGCGTCGAGATGAACGCGACCTCTTTCAAGGGTGCGAAAGCGGGCCAGAAGGTTCAGGTCGTGCTCGGTGGCCAGGCGCGCGAGTTCACCATCAAGGGCGTGTTCTACACGAAGTACTTCGAAGCGGACCGCCAGGCCTTCATCACACAAAAAGCCTTCGACCGGATGGTGCCCTCGGCTGCGGGAAAGACCTCGACCATAATAATCAGGACAAAGAAAAAGGGCGACGAGAATGCCGTCATCACGCGGCTGAAGCGCACTGTGCCCGGGGCGCAGTTCCTGACGTGGAAAGACGCCTCAGGCCTCATGAAATCGGTCACGAACAGCTTCCTCACCATCGACGCCCTTCTCACAACGGTCGGGTTTGTCATCGCGGCGGTGGTCATCTTCATCATCGTGTACGTCGACATCAACTCGAAGCGCCGCCAGATAGGGATCTTCCGGGCCATCGGCATCAAGTCGTATCTCGTCGGCTCGACTTACATCCTGCAGTCGACGATCTACTCGATGGTCGGCGTCCTGCTGGGCTCGCTCATCTTCTTCTTCGTGCTCATCCCCTACTTCAAGGTCTACCCTTTCAAGATACCGCTGGGTGACGTGACCCTCCACGTGAACTACATCGGATACATCTGGCGCGCGGTCGCGGTCATCGTGGTATCCATCATCTCGGGCATGATCCCGGCTATCCTCACATCGAGGAAACCCATCCTGGACGAGATCGCGGGCAGGTAGGCGACGGGCGTCCGGTGTCGGCGGCCCGCGGCATCCCGAAATCGCGGGCGCGTAACCGATGCGATATCATTCCCAGATGCACTTCAAGACGTTCGAACAACACATTAAGCAGAGGACGCTGAACAACCTTGCTGCCCTGGAGCACACCGCGGACACTGTCTACTCCAAGCTCGTCACCGAAAGGAGATGGTTCGTCGTCCTCTCGGCGGCGGTCTCAGAATTCTTCGCGAAGAAGATGTACTACTACACCGGATACTTCACATACAATGCCTTCCTCGCGGTCGTCGCCCTCCTCGTCGCCATGTCCGCGACGGTAGGGCTGATATTGCGCGCGTACCCCAGCCTGCAGGGCAAGTTCAGTGAGTCTCTGAGAGGTATCGCCCCTGTCCTTGGCGGGTCATCGGGGCAGGCGCTGAAGTCTATGGTCAACTACCGAAATGTCATAGGCTTCATCGGCTTAATCGGCCTGCTGTGGACCGCCACCAGGATCTTCGGTGCACTCGAGTGGGGATTCTGCCGCATCTGGGAAAGCAAACGGAGAAGCTTTGCCCGCGGAAAACTCCTGGGCCTGGTCATGGGCATGTGCGTCGGGCTCATCTTCTTCCTTTCGGTGCTCACACTTTTCGCATTCACCGCGCTCTGGGGGTGGATGGTAGGGAAGACCGGAACGGCTTTCACCGTCGGATCGACTCTGTTGAGGCCTGTCATCGGCCTCGGGATCAATTTTCTGTTGTTTCTGTTCATCTACCAGTTCGTTCCAACGACAAAACAAAGGCTGCGGCGCTCGGCGGTCGGGGCGATCATCACTGGCGCCATCTTCCTCGCGGTGCAGTATCTCCTCGCCTTCTATTTCACGCACATCTCGAAAATGCCCACCATCTATGGCGGGATTGCGACCGCCGTGGTCCTGCTGGTCTTCCTGCACATCACCGGCATGATCACTTTCCTCGGAGCGGAGATAATACATGCGATCTACGATGAGGACCTGGTCGCAAAACATAAAGAAAGCGCCAGCGTGCCAAGATATTTCAGGGCGGCAGTCGAGATGCGCGAACAGGCCCGGGAATCCGCAGATCCTTCGCCCGATGCGGACGCCGAAGAGACGGGTGTGGTTCCCAGGTGATGTTGGGAATTCCCGCCGCCTCCGTATAAAATACTGCACCAGGTTAGGTAAGTTACTGAAAGGGGTTGGAGATGGACGCGGCTGCAACGATAGACAAATGGTGGACGTTCCTGGTCAGGGGGCTTCTGGCTATCCTGTTCGGTGTGGTCGTCCTTGTGTGGCCCACCGCTACAGTATTCGTGCTCATTATCCTGTTTGGCTGCTATGCGCTGGTCGAGGGCCTGTTCGGCATCGGGTACTCGATCGCCAAAGCTTCAAAAGGTGAGAAATTCTTTGCACTTCTTCTTCTCGGACTACTGGGCGTGCTCGTCGGCATCATCGTCCTGGCGCGGCCGGGCGTGACGAGCCTCGCGGTCATCTGGGTCATCGCTTTCTGGCTCGTGCTGCGCGGCTTCCTGATGATCATATCGGCGTTCGAGATGACGGGGACCGCCGGCGTCAGGTGGCTCGTGGGCATCACCGGCGCGATCGCCGTCGTGCTCGGCATCCTGATGTTCATCTTCCCGGTGTCGGGGATCTTCGGAATCATCCTCGTGGTCGGCCTGTACTGCCTGGTTACGGGCATCTTCCTCACAGTCGTGAGTTTCGCAGTCCGCAAGGTGCAGAAGACTGTGGATGGGACTCTGACGGCCGCCTGAGAATTGCCTTCCGGGGCTTAGGAGCTATATGTCTGGTTCGCATCAGCGCGTGCTGGCGGCGCTCGAACACAGGGTTCCCGACCGGGTACCGACGATGGACATGATGGTCGAGTACTCAAACGTCATGGAGATCCTGGGCAAGCGGCCGATGCCGATTCAACGACTCTTCGAAAACGCGTTCATATCAAAGGTCATCGATTTTCTGGGCAATCACGCCTTCACAACGCTGCCGGTCGACAAGGCGATGGACATGTTCAGCTACGACCGCACGGCCGCGGCTGTGAAGATGGGCTACGACTCGGCGTGGGTGCAGCACGCTCCCGCGTGGAAGTCCGGGGACTCGAAGGACATGGTCGACATCTTCGGGCGCGAGTGGGAGCTGACGTTCGACAAGAGGGGCAACCTCGGTACGCCCATGTACAGAGGCGGCCGCATCTCGAGCCTTGAGGACTGGAAGGCCTGGGACAAAGGCGACCTGATGCGGCTGCCGGCCAAGAACAACAAGGCGTACAGCAAGATCCAGAGGGCCTTCGGGCGCGACATATTCGTCTTCGGTTCTTTCAGTGGGGGGCTCTACGAGGTCACCTGGCAGAGCATCGGGTTCGAACGATTCGTGGTGGCTACCCGCAAGGACAAGGATTTCCTCGGGTGTATGGTCCGTTTCTACACCGACCTTTACTGCGTCATCCTCGAGGCCATGGCCGACTCGGGGTTGCCGGGCGTCGTGTACAGCGATGACCTCGCATACCGCTCCGGGCCTATGCTGAACCCGAAGGTCCTCGAGCGGCTCTTCGGCGATAGTTACAGGCGCATCACGCATAGCGCCCACGATCTCGGCATGAAGATCGTCATCCACTCGTGTGGCAACGTATACGAGCTTCTCGACTGGTTCGCGGACTGCGGCTTCGACGGGGTGCACGCCCTGGAGCCGACCGCCGGCGTCGAGCTGGCCAGGGCCAAGGAGATCGCCGGTGACCGCCTCTGCCTCCTCGGGAACATCGACGTGACGCACATCCTGGTGGACGCTACAAAGGAAGAGGTCTTCGAAGCCGTCAGGAAAGCGATCGCGGACGCCGGAGAGGGCGGCGGCTACATCGTCGCCCCTACGAACAGCCATCCGGATATGTCGGTCCAGCGGCTTCGCTGGATGATAGAAGCCGTCAAAGAATACGGCACCTACAATTCACCTTCGGGGTTAGTGTAGGGCTCGCCGCCCAGGCGTAGCTCGACCTTCTTGATCTTGCCCGTGAATGTGAAAGGCGAATCGTATTCGGGCCAGACCGGCGTGGTGCTGTCGGAGCCTATCTCCAGGCCTTCGGCCACCGCGTAGACGACCGGGTTCGTACTTTCGACCTCGACCTCCCCCACTCTTTCGTCATTGATGAAGAGGCTCACGTTCCCCGCGAAATCGACCGTTTTCTCGAACTCCACCCTTAGGTTCACAGCACCTGCCGGCACCGGGATACTCGACGTAGCGACGTAGTGCGAGCGGTTGAGGAAGTTGGAGACGTAGTGCGACTTGCCGTCTTTGATACATAGCGTGTACCCGCCGTCAGATCCTCCGTCCGAGATGATGACCCCCTCCGCTCCGCCCGCGGGGATCTCCA
>Ga0209747_1001937_pt1 | contig 10723 bp, 6 predicted proteins | sample BarGraNGADG00311_FD_184498 | JGI IMG/M metagenome (GOLD analysis project Ga0209747, IMG submission 184498) | Arctic peat soil microbial communities from Barrow, Alaska - Barrow Graham LP Ref core NGADG0011-311 (SPAdes) (version 2) | ecosystem: Environmental > Terrestrial > Soil > Wetlands > Peat ... | reverse complement strand
GGGCGGTGCCCCGCAGGGCCAGGTTGAGGGTGAGGACCTGGCTCGACAGTGAGTCGCACACGATGCCGACACCGGCCCACGCGGCGCGCCACTGCTCGGCGGAGCCGAGCGGGTCGACCCACGAGAGTCCGGGCGCGGGATCGCCCTGGTCCAGTTCGGCGATCGCCCCGAGCAGCGCCACCAGGCGGGCCGCGGACCTCCCCAACGGCCGGGACTGGTCGAGGGCGTGCGCGTCCCCGAAGCAGCGGGCGGCGAGTACAGCCAAGAGCACCAGCTCGGTCGGGCCGGCGTCGGGCAGCCCTCCCAGCAGGGCGACCAGGTCGGTCGCCCGAGCCAGGCGCGCCCCACCCCCGGCCGGCGGCAGGCAACGCCGGAGCAGCACCGCGCGGACGTCGTCGCGGAGCGCCTCGGAGGACGCGGCGCGCGGGAGTGCGCGGGCCAGCACCTCCAGCGCGGCAGTGGTGTCGTCGGCGCGCGACGCCGCCCGCTCGCGGCGCTCGCGCGGGCGGTCGCGCAGCGGGCCGCCGGCGTGGACCAGCAGGTCCTCGAGCTCGACGCCGTGCCGCGCCAGGGCGTCCCGCAGCTCCCCGAGGGTGGCGCCGCGGCCGGACGCCTCCCAGTGCACCCCGAGGAGGGCGCGGACGTCCCGTCGTTCAGCGTCGGTCAGGTCCCCGAGGGAACCGCGCCTCCCGGTCCCGGCCTCCACCTTCTCGCGGGCGGCGGCGAGCAGGCGCTGGGCGCCCGGCCGCCCCGCCCACTCGAGGATCCTCGGGGGCAGGTCCGCCGTCACGCGGGGCTCCCGACGCCGAAGAGGTCGGGGCCGTCCTGCGGCGGGGGAACCGCGTCGCGGCTGGTCGCGGCGGGGAGGTCGACCAGGTGGAGCTCCCCGCCGGCCCAGAGTTCGAGGGTGAGGTCGGCGCCCGGGTGCGGATCGGGGGCCCGCACCACCTGGTAGATCGCCGCCACGGGGACCGTGGGTGCGTTGACGAGCCGTCCGGGACCGGCGACGAGCACGTCGAGGTCGAACTCCCGGAAGAGGTCGAGCACCACCGCACGGTTGTCGGTGTCGAGGCCGTCGAACGCCTCGTCCAGCCACAGCGGGCGCGGCGCGCCGTCCATGCTGTCGTAGAGTGCGGCGAGGGTGGCCACGAGCGGGAGCATGAGCATGACCGCGCGGGCGCCTCCGGAGAGCCCGGCGAACGCCGAGGGAGTGAGCGGAGTCCAGCGCCCTGAGGTGCCGGACCGCTTCTCCAGCTCGATCTCGAACCACTCGCGATAGTCGAGGGCGGCGGCGAGGCGGTCACGCCACTCGGCCTCCCCGAGGGACACCGCCTTCTCGCGCGCCTCCTCGATGCGGCCGCGCAGGAAGAGCCGCACCTGCGCGGAGACCTCGTCGTTGAGCATGTCGCTGTTCTCCAGCGCGTCCACCACCCCCCGTTCCACCGCGTCGCGGGGATGGACGAGGATGCGCAGCGCGGTCCTCGCCGTGCCGGTGGGATGCTTGCCGAGCGTCCCATTGATCTCCGCGACGAGCCTGCGCATGCGCCCCAGGTGGTCCTGCAGGTGCTCGATGAACGTCGAGCCCAGCAGTTCGCTCAACGTCGTCTGCACGCGCTCGTCGTACGCGGCCGCGAGTTCCTCGTGGCGCCGGGCGAGCCACGCCGCGGCGGCGGGCGGGGAGAGTGCGGTGTCGGAGCTGTCGACGACGATCTCCAGGCGGGGGACGTCGTCGTCGGTAAGCCTGATCGTGCGCCCCGCGGCCTCGAGGTCGGTGCGCACGTCCTCGCCCCGTGTCACGAGCCGACTCCAGCGCCTGTCCAGCTCCACCTGCTGCGCGGCGGCGTCCTCCGGCCAGTCGGGGATCGGGATCGCGGCCCGCAGCGCGGCCACCTGGTCGCGCACCTTGTCGACGGCGACGGCGTCGCGGTCGGGCAGCGCGACGCCGGCGTCGGCGTCGAGTCCGGTGTCGATCAGCGCCCGGAAGTGGGCGAACGCGGCGTCTCGGCGTCTGGTGGCCTCGCCGCGGTCCGCCTCGGCCGTGTCCAGCTGGGCGCGGGCGGTCGCCAGCCTGTCCCGGAGCCCGCTCAGCCGGGCCTCGAGGTCCCGCAGCGCGGTCTTCAGCTCCCCGACGCGGCGCTCCAGGCGCGCGACCTCGTCGAGGACCTGCTGGGTGTCGGCATCGAGGTGGGCGGACAGCGACTCCGCCGTCTCGCGTGCCTCCGCCGCCTCTCGCCGCCGCCGTGCCAGGGCGGCGCGGGCATCCGCCAGCTCCCCGGCGTCCCTGCTCGCGACCTCGCGGGCGCCGCGTGCGGCGGCCAGCGCGCGTGCCTCGGCGGCCACCCCGTCCTCGGCCCGCACGCGGGCGTGCTCGGCGCGCTCAAGTGCGCTCGCCAGCGCCCGCAGGTGGTCCGGCTCGACCGGCAGGCGATGCTCAGCGGCGTGCTCGAGGTGACGGCTGCGGTGGCCGTCCGCCTGTGCGCGGGCCCGGTCGGCACGCTGCCGGGATGCGGTGGCCGCCGCCGCCGCGCCGTCGGCGGCCCGGGTCCGTTCCGCGGCCGTGGCGAGGGCGACGACGAGGGGCCGGTCCGTGGGCTGCTCCGCGAGGAGCAGGGACAGCCGCTCGTCCTCGGCCGCCAGTGCGGCGAGCGTGGTGCGGGCCCGCTCGGCTGCGGCTTCGGCTTCCGCGAGCTCGGCCCGCAACTCCTGGAGGCGGCGCTCGGTCGCTGCCCGCCGTGCCGGTTCGCCCAGCCACTCGGCCTCGGCCCGCAGGGGTTGGGCACGCCCGGTCACCAGCGGGGTCCGCCAGCGGCCGTCGTCGGACACCACGAACGGGACGTCGGGCAGGGCCTCCGCCGCGGGGACAACGGCCAAGCGCTCGAGCAGGCCGGCCACGGCCGGCGCCAGCGGACCCTCGGGGTCCGCCACGGTGAGCCGGGTCGCGAGGGACGCTCCGGCCAGCGCCGGCGTCAACAGGTCGACGACGGCGTCATCGCCGTCCCGCTCGGCGCGGTAGACCCCGTCGGGGGTGACCCAGGCGTCGAGCAGGCCCATCGCGGCGAGGGCGGCCTCGAGACGGGCGAGCGAGCCGGCGGCGCCACCGGCGACGGGATCGACGAGCGCCCACAGCGGTGCGCCCGCGATCCCCGGTACCCGGTCGCGACGCGCCCAGCCGGCCGGCGCCGGATACGAGGGGACGGGCGCGGAGGCGAGGTTGGCGAGCTCCCGTTCCAGCTCCCCGGCCCGGGACTCGGCGCCGGTCAGGGCCAATTCCGCGCGCGCGATGTCTGCCCGTACCCGATTCGCGGCGGGGGAGTACCAGTCCCGGCGGACGAGGTCGGCGAGGGCGAGGGCGCCGGGCGCCGCCGCGGACGGGCCGCCCGCCGTCGCCGCGGACGGGGCAGTCGTCGGCAGCGCCGCGATCCAGGCGTCGACCGTCGGGCCGGCAACCTCGGGCACCAGCGACGACGTCCACGCGGCGAGGCGGTCGGCCAAGCGGTCGCGCTGGTGGCCGGCGTCGTCCCAGGCGGCCTCGGCGTCGGTCCTGGCCTGGGCGGCCACCCGGTCCTGGGCCGCGGCTTGGTCCTCGTCAACGCGGGCCGCCCTGTCAGCACGGTCGTAGGTGGTCCAGCGGGACAGCGACTCCCGCTGGTGGCCCAGGCGTTCCCGGATCGCCTGGGCGAGCCGCGCGAAGTCGTGCCCCTCGGCGGCCGGGACCAGCGAGGAGATCCCGGCGCCGGCGACGGCGGCGGCGAGGGTGGCGACACGAGCGGCGCGCTCGCCGGACGCCGGCTGGACGTCCGCCTCCGCCGTGTCGGCAGCCCCGGCCGAGCGCTCGGCCCGCGTCGAGACGCGCTGCTCAGCCTCGGCGGCCGCGTCCGCCGTCGCCGTCGCGGCCTCCGCGCGCTGCCGGGCGAGGGCGAGCTGGTGCACCTTGCCCGTGGCGTCGGTGAACCGTGCCGAGCTCCGCAACTCGTCGCGCGCCGCCTCCGCCGACTCCCGTTCGGCGTCGTCGCGGTCGCGGCGGGCCTGCACCGACTCCCGCTCGCCTGTCAGCGTCTCGAGCGTGGAGGTCGCCTCGCGGACCCGCCTGGTCACCGCGTCGAAGGCGGTGCGGGCGGCGGCGGCCTCGTCGGCGGTGCGGCGGAGCCTGGCCCTGGCCCACGGCAGCCAGGCGCTGGACGTGAAGGTCCGCACCGCGGCCGCGGCGCCCTTTGCGGACTCCACCTCCCCGCGGATCCTGTCGAGCTGGTCCCAACCGGAGGCCAGCGCCTCGATCTCCGCGCGCTCCAGCTCCGGCAGGGCCTCCCGCATCTTCGAGGAGACGAAGCTGAGGTTGAGCCGCTCGCCGAGCTTCGGTGTGCGCGTCACGCGGAGCAGCTTCCCGGCCGCCTCGAGCCGGTCCGCGGTGCTGCCGAGGAGCCGGTCCGCGACGCGCGCCCGGTAGTCCCGGGCCGATCCGTGAACGGTGACCCCGGCGACCGTCCCGAGTTCGGCGGCCGTCGTGACCATGCCGTTGGCGACCAGGTCGAGTCCGCGGCGGACCCGCGCCTCCCCCTCGGCCGTCGCCCACGTGAGGTTCAGGGTGGTCGACGCCCGGCGCGCGTCGGCGAACAGGGCGACGGTGAGGAACCGGGGCTCGCCGCGCACCAGCCGGCCGTACTCCACCCAGAGCCAACCCCGGTTCGTCGACGCGTTCGCGTCCCGCCGGTCGCCGTCGTTGGTCGTGGGCTCGACGTAGTAACGGAACCGCTTGCCCTGGTCACCGAGGGTGTCGATGTTGGCCGTGGAGGTGTCACCCAGCCACGGGATCAGCGTCGTCAGCGCCATCAGGGACGACTTGCCCGTCTCGTTGCGACCCGTCAGCTGCACCCAACCGGCCGCGTACCAGTACTCGGCGACCTCGAACTCCCACAGGTTCACCACCCCGGCGCGCAACGGCTGCCAGCGGTCCTCGCGCCACGGCGACGGCCACTCGCCGTTCTCCGCGGCCGTGCGCCAAGCGATCAGGGCGTCGTCGGACAGGCCGGGCGTGGCCGCGGTCATGGCAGCTCCTCGAAGAGGGAAACGGGTGGCGGTCCGCCGGCCACGGGCGGGACACGGGGAGCGGCCTGTCCGGTGTCGCCGACCGCCCCGATCGTCAGCTCGGCCGCCCGGTAGCGCGCGGCGGCGGGCGTGAGGACCCACGAGCCGTCGTCGTCCACCTGGAGGAGGCCGCAGTCGCGCAGCTCGGACTCGGCCTCGGTGCGGACGACGGCGGCCGACTGCCGGAGGGCGACGGTGAGGCGGTCGCCCGCCTCGGAGTGGAGGCGGCGGGCGAGGGCGTCGACGACGTCGGCGGGACAGCGGCGGTGACCCGCCCTGCCCGCGACCGGGGCGGACGCCGCGGCGGTGGCGTCGAGCAGCCACAGGCAGATCCATGACAGGGCGGTCGCGGCGGGGAAGCCGATGGTCGCGAGGCCGTGGAACCGTCCCTCGGAGGGCAATACGAGCGTGATCGCGTCCGAGCGGACCTCCGCGATCGCACCGGTCATCTCCACCGCCCGGCTCACGAGGCGCCCCCGCTGACCGGCGAGGTACTCGGCGTCGGCGACGTCAAGGTCGGCGATCGACAGTGACTGGGTCTCGACAAGCTGCCGCAGCAGGCGTGCCCCGCGGGTGTCCTCCTCGGGGGCGGGCTCGCCGCCCAGCGCGAGGAAGGCGTCGTGCGGGTCGAGCAACAGCACCAGGGCGTCGCGATGCACGACGTACCCCGCGCCGACCCCCACGCCCTCGTCCTCCCACGCGCGCAGCAGGTCGGACTGGGACGTCCGGCGCTCGAGGACGCCGGCGTCCACCAGCCGCTCGATGGCCTGGAGGAGCACGAGCCGGTCGGGGCGCCGTCCGACGTCGTACGAGCCGACCCCGGTCGCGCCCGTGAGCTCGTGGGTGGCGTCCGACAGTTCCTGCAGGGTGACGGCGTCGCCCGTGTGGTCCTCCAGGGCCGCGGCGACCACGAGGGCCAGGACGAGCTGGCGGCGCGCGGGCACCGGCCCGGCGGGGACGGCAACCGTGCCGTTCAGCGGCACGCGGCGCAGCCGGAACGCACCGCCGATGTTCACCAGGCGGTACCCGAGGCGGTGGCACCACACCCCGAGCACGCGCTGGTGGCGCATGACCAGCGCGTGGAGTTCCGGGTCGCGCTGCCGGGTGAGGAGTGGCCGGGTGAGCAGCCCGACGAAGGCCTGTTGCTGCTCGGGCTGCTCGAACCTTCCCGCGGACGCCTGGCTCACCGGACGATCTCCACGAGGGCGTCCGCCAGCACGAGACGGCCGGACGGCATGCGCAGCACCGCGGAGCGCGGGGGAGTGACCGGGACCAGGCGCAGCGTCCAGCGCCCGTCGGACGAAACCCCCACCAGGACGCCCCCGGCCCGGTGCGGTCGCGCGCGGGCGGCCGACACCATGTCCAGCAGCAGGTCGGCCTCACCCTGGGACAGCGCGCCCCACTCGGAGAGGACCGAGCTGGATCGTGTGGCCAACGCCGCCTCCGCCTCGGCAAGGGTGGCGCGGTCCCGCGCCGCCCGCGCCTTGGCCACGGCCCGCTGGGCCGAGGTGTCGACGATCCGCGCCGCCCGCCCGGCCAGCGCGCGGGGTCCCTGGGTGCGCAGCCGCCGCTCGATCGGCACCGGGGCCGCCTCCCAGGACGGGGTCTGCGCCGGCTGCTGCAGGTCGGGCGATAGCAGGCCGAGGTGCCGCGCCGGATAGAGCCCCGTGGCGGTGGCCCAGAGCCGCCAGGCGTCCCCCTCCGTCGGCTCGGCCTCGAGGGCACGGGCCAGCCGCAGCAGGTCCGCGCGCCGCGAGACGACCCCGCCGACGGCGAGCAGGGTGCGGTGGCTGCGCAGGAGCGGGGTGACCGCGTCGCGGATCTGCCGCCGGAGCCGGGCAGCCTGCGAGTCCGGCCCGTCGAACCACCGCGCCAGGACGTCGATCGTCGCCTTGAGCTCCGCCACCACGCCGGCGACGGTGGCCTCGTCGGCGGCGGAGCCCACGCGCGGGAAGGCGAGGGCACGCCAGGTGGCATCATCCACGGCGGCGAACGCGCGGGTGGCCGCGACGATCCTCCCCGAGAACACGTCCACGCCGGAGCCCCACATCTCGACGTAGGCGATGATCGTCTCCAGCAACCGCTCCACCTTGGACTGGTCGGGGGCGCCGCCCAGTGCCGCGGCCAGCCTGGACTGCCACGTGGCCGCCGTGCGGGCCATGTCGGCCAGCGTGGTCTGCACCAGCGCGAGGGACGTGGCGGCGGCGTCGGTGTCCCCCCGCCCGATCGCGGCCGACGCCCCGACCAGCTGTTCGTGGAGGATGGGCGGGGCGAGCACGGCCGCCGTCGAAGCGGCGCCCACCCCGGCGTCGATCTCGCGGGCGAGCCGGTTCACGACGGCGCCGGCCTCGGTGAGCTGGTAGCGCTCACGGTTGCGGAGGAAGTCGGCTTCCGTCCGGGCCTGGTCCTGCCACGCCTCACACGTCCCCCACGCCACGAGCTGGCGCATGCGCGACTCCAGCGGGAAGGCCTCGGGAGCAATCAGTTCGCGGGCGCGGTCCTCGCCGACGGCCGCCGCGAGGCGAGCCAGTACCAGGCCCGGCAGCTCGTCGTGGGCGACGCCGGTCAGCCGGTGCACCTGCTCGTCGGCGAGCACGTCGACAAGGAGCCGGAACTGCTTGGCGTTCGTCGCGGCCAGGTAGCTCGCGGCCCCGATGGCGCCCGGAACGGCCGCGAGCGTCCACGCGGTCTGGAACCGGGAGAGGTCGCCCGCGCCGTCGGCGGCGGGCTGGGACGTGGGAGCGTCGTCGACGTCCCCGGCGGCGTCCCAGGGCATGGCGTCCCCCTTCCGGCCCGGACAGTGGAGCGTGGTTACAGTCCACCATATGGGACAACGGGGTGGGCGCGCTGGCGCAACTCACGCACGCGGGCACGCGCGCTCGCGGCGACCGCGTCATCCAGCCCACGCGGCCCGCGCGGGGATCCGGATGGCGGGGTCCGCCAACCGGCATTAGTGTGAGCCACACCACATTGGCTCAACAACAGTCAGGAAGGACGCCACATGCGCACCGTCGACGCCGTCGTCGCCAACGCCGGCCTCGCGCACGCGATCCCCGCCACCGTGGCGGTCAATTCCTTCGGCGCGGTGGCCGCCCTGCAGGGTCTGCGACCCCTGCTCGCGGCCTCGCCCGAACCGCGGGCATCAGCCACATGTTCGATGGCGTCGCTGTTCCCAGCAGATTGCCGGCAACTCCTCGTCGCTCAACCTCGCGGCGCTCGAGCCCGCCATCCAGAGCGCGGTGCGCGCGGCCTACGCGGACGCCATCGGCCCCACGTTCCTTGTGGTGGCGGTCATGGGGCTCGCGGGGTCCATCGCCGTGTTCTTCATGCGCCCGACCACGCTGCGGGACACCGTGGACGTCGCGCCCGCGCCGAATCGCTGAACGCGGCACGCCGACAACGAACAGGCCCCGCTGCACATGGCAGCAGGGCCTGTTCGCGTCTCTCGGTATTTGGGGGAGGTGTATTACCGGGAGACCGTCAGAAAGCTCTGTGGCACCTGCGGAGCGGCAGGTGCGTCCTGATGGTCAGCTGGTGCGGGACCTCGTCGAGGCCCGACACCAATGATATCCCCACTCCTTGCATCCGGTGCACGCTTCCCTGCGCGCGCCGCGCCCCGGCGGACCGCCGGGCGGGCGCGGGACCTCCGTCCCCTTACACAACTGTTGGAGAGGTGCTATGCCAGAAGGGTCGAGACCTTGGACCGCAGGGTCCCGCGTTCTGAACGAGGAGGGAACATGGCACGCGGAGTTGTTCGCTTCAACCCATTCGCCGAGTTGGACGCATGGGAGAAGAAGCTGTTCGAGGGCGGATTCCCCACGGGGTGGCGCGGCGTGAAGATGCCGGTGACGGACGTGTACACCCAGGGCGAGAACCAGCTGATGGTGGAAGCACACCTGCCGGGCTTCGCCGCCGATGACGTCGACGTCAGCATCGACGAGGGCGCGCTCGTGATCCAGGCGGAGCGCCACGAGAAGACGGAGGACACCAAGAAGGACTACGTGATGCGGGAGAGCACCTCGAGCTACTACCGCCGTATCGGGCTGCCGGAGGAGGCCAGCCAGGACGAGATCACGGCTGACTTCTCCGAGGGAGTCCTCAAGGTCGTCGTCCCGTTCAAGGAGTTGCCGGAGCCCAGGAAGATCGCCGTCACCAAGGGCGAATCGGCCCCGCCGGCCCAGATCGAGACGAGCTGACGGGGCCGTGGGCGGGCGGTCCGCGGTCTTCGCCGACCGCCTCGATGCCGGTCGTCGCCTGACCGAGCGGCTCGAGCGCTTCCGCGGCACGGACGCGGTGGTGCTCGGGCTGCCTCGGGGAGGGGTGGTGGTGGCCCACGAGGTTGCGCGCGCCCTGGACCTGCCGCTCGACGTGATCGTGGTGCGCAAGCTCGGGGTCCCCTGGCAGCCCGAGGTCGCGATGGGTGCGATCGGCGAGGGCGGCGTCCGGGTGGTGGACCGGGACATGATGGCCCGGGCCGGGGTCAGCGAGGAGGACCTGGGTACCGTCGAGCGTCGGGAGGCGGGCATCCTGTCCGCACGCCTCGCTCGCTTCCGCCAGGGGCGCCCGGGCCGTGACCTGGACGGCCGCACCGCCGTCGTGGTCGACGACGGCGTCGCCACCGGGTCCACCGCACGCGCGGCCTGCACCGTGGCCCGCCACCTCGGTGCGGCGCGGGTGGTGCTCGCCGTCCCGGTGGGGCCGTGGGAGACCGTCCACGACTTCCCCGAGGCGGACGAGGTCGTGTGCCTCGAGACGCCCGAGCCGTTCCTCGCGGTCGGATACCACTACCGGGACTTCCCGCAGACCTCCGACGAGGAGGTCCGCGTCCTGCTCGACGACGCCGCCCGCCGCGTCCCGCCGGCCGGGTAGCCGGGGCTCAGTACGGCCGGGCCGCCTCGAACCAGCCGGCCCCGAGCGCGCGTTCGGCCGCCAGGACGCCGGTGTGCGCGTCCCCGGCGCCGTTCGTGTCCACGGGGTCCTGCGGGTAGCCGGGCACGTGCGCGGTGACGCCGCCCTCGCGCACCCAGCAGCCCTCCGGACCGTCGCGGACCACCACGACGGCGCCGTCGCCCAGCATCCCGGCGAGGGCGGCGGCGGCCTCCTCGATGTCCGCGAGCCCGGTCAGGTCCCACGCCTCGGGCGAGTTGGACGTCCACACGCCGGTGACGGCGAGCGCACGCTCGCGGACGGCGTCGGGCATGGACGTGAACGCGGCGCCCGGGTCCAGCACGACGACGACGCCGTCGCTCAGGCCCTCGAGCCACGCGAGCAGGGGGTCGCGGGTGGGCTCGAACAGGCTGTAGCCGGTGACGCAGACGAGGTCGCCCGGCACCGGGTGGGAGGTGGCGAGGGATTCGACGGTGATGTGGCGCTCGGCGTCCATGGTGGTGATGAAGGTGCGCTCGCCGTCAGGCTCCACGGCCACGAGACAGATGCCGGTGTCCAGCCCGGGCACGGGCGCGCTGGTGACCGCCACGCCCTCGGCCCGCAGGGCCGCCCGGACGAGGTCCCCGTTGGGGCCGGTCCCGACGGCGCCCGCGTGCACCGCCGTCGCCCCCGCCCGTGCCGCGGCGAGGAGGACGTTGACCGCCCCGGCCGCGTACTGGTGGTGAGTGCTCGCCATCACGTTTCCGCCGCGCTC
>Ga0209747_1001936_pt1 | contig 10726 bp, 9 predicted proteins | sample BarGraNGADG00311_FD_184498 | JGI IMG/M metagenome (GOLD analysis project Ga0209747, IMG submission 184498) | Arctic peat soil microbial communities from Barrow, Alaska - Barrow Graham LP Ref core NGADG0011-311 (SPAdes) (version 2) | ecosystem: Environmental > Terrestrial > Soil > Wetlands > Peat ... | reverse complement strand
CGCAACGTCTGCTCACCGAAATGACCGTGTCCAACGCAGCGATCCACACGCGTGTGGTCAGGGGGCCGGGAGCATCTGCGGCCGTGAAGGAACGGTGTCTTGGCTCACAGCGGATGTCCTCTGTCTGCCGCAACTCACCAGCCCGCAACACGGATATGCCTGGTCCCTTGACGGCCGCGTTGACGCCATGTAAGTTTAGTAACGCGCGTTACCTACGAATCCTCAAGGCGGAGATTCATGGCCGGTTCTAACCCCTCAAGCAGGGTTACCATGGGTGAGGTGGCCCGCGCGGCCGGTGTCAGCAGAACGACGGTGTCCTTCGTACTCAGCGGGGAGCACCGCGCGGGCAACGTCTCCGAGGCCACTAAGGCCAGAGTCCGCAGGGTTGTCGGCGAACTCGGCTACCGACCGGACGCCCGAGCTCGCGCCCTGGCCGCCCAAAGCACCGACTCGTACGGCCTGGTCACCGAGATCGTCACCTCAGCGTTCGCCGCAAACATCATCAGGGGTGCGCAGGACGAGGCGTGGCGGAAGCGGCGGTTCCTGCTCATCACGTCGACCGGCGACGGCGACGAGAGGACCCGCCACGAGGTCGAGAGTCGCGCCTCAGAGAAGCTGATCGAGCAGCGGGTAGCCGGCGTGCTTTACGCCACCACCTGGCATCGGGGGGTCACCGTCCCCGACCTGTTGCGCGAACTGCCGACCGTTCTGGTCAACTGCTTCGACGCCGACGGCCAACTGCCCTGCATCATCCCCGACGAGGTGAGTGGTGGCCGGCATGCCACCGAACGCCTTATCCAGGCGAGTCACCGGCGGATCGGGTACCTCAACCTCGACCCGACCATACCGGCCGCGATCGGACGGTTGCAGGGCTGGCGTGACGCCCACCTTGCGGCCGGGCTCATCCCGGACGAGGATCTCATCGCCGTCGGTGACGCCACCGCCGACGGCGGCTATGAAGCGGCCCGGACCCTACTGGACCGTGCCGACCCCCCGACGGCAATCTTCTGTGCCAACGACCGTATGGCCATGGGCGCTTACGACGCCATCAAGGAACGCGGGTTGCGAATCCCCCACGACGTGGGCGTGGTCGGATTCGACAATCACGAGGTGATCGCGGGCTACCTGAGGCCCAAGCTCACCACAGTTGCACTGCCGTTCGAGCAAATGGGCGCACTCGGCGTCCAGGCCCTCGACACCCTCATATCGGGGCAGTCGACCATCGCCATGCGGCAAATGGTCGACTGCCCCTTGCTAGAACGCTGCTCGGTCTGACGCTAATCACCGCCTTGCAGCAATCCATATCCCCTCCCAGCTTCAGAGATGAAGAGGAAGAGACAGCAATTATGTCACATCTACAACCGTGGAAGATCTTTCGCGCCGCAGGGGTAGTCCTTGCCGCCAGCGCGTTAGCCCTGGCCGGGTGCAGTGCGCCGGCCGCCCAACAGAAAGCACCGGCCAGCACCGCCGGCGGCAAGGACTATTCCGACGCCCTGCTCACACTGCCCCGTGAGGACATGGGGACCTTCACCCGCAACTTCAACCCGTTCTCGCCCAACGCCGCGCCGATGACCCAACAGGCCATCTACGAGCCGCTGCTGATCTTCAGCCCGACCGACGGCAAGACGACGCCGTGGCTGGCCACCCAGTGGACGGTCGGACCCGACGGCAAGAGCGTCGAGTACACCGTCCGGCCGGGTGTGAAGTGGTCTGACGGTGAGGCTCTCAGCGCCGAGGACGTTGTCTACACGTTCGAGTTGCAGAAGAAGCTGCTGGGCAGCTACGACTACGTCGACAAAGTGGCCGCGTCGGGCGACAAGGTCACGTTCACTCTCAGCAAGGCCTACTCGCCGGCCCTGTTCGAATTGGGTCAGCAGATCATCATTCCCAAGCACATCTGGTCGGAGATCAATGATCCCGCCAAGGCCACCAATGAGAAGCCGGTCGGATCCGGCCCCTACACAGAGGTGACCCGATTCGCCGCACAGGCGTTCGAGCTGCGCAAGAACCCGAACTATTGGCAGCCAGACAAGCAGAAGATCGCCGGCATCAAGGTGCTGGCGTTTTCCGGAAACGACGGCGCCAACCTCGCCGCGGTCAACGGCGACGTGGACTGGGCCGACCAGTTCATGCCGAACATCCAGAAGACGTTCGTCGCCAAGGACACCGCGCATCGCCAGTACTGGTTCCCACCGACCGGTTCGATGATCAACTGGCAGCTCAACACCACCAAGGCGCCCTTCAACGACCCCGTCGTCCGCAAGGCCCTGAGCATGGCGGTGAACCGCGACCAGGTGACCAAGATCGGGATGGCAGGCTACACCGCTCCTGCCGACTGCACTGGCCTGTCGGGCAGCTACGAGAAGTGGAAGAACGCAAGTATCCGCGACGCCTGCGACTGGACCAAGCTGAATGCCGAGAAGGCCAACCAGTTGTTGGACGAGGCCGGCTACGCCAAGGGCGCCGACGGCAAGCGCAGGCTCAAGGACGGAAAGCCCTTCGAGTTCAAGTTCTCGGTCGGCGCCACCTCGTCGGACTGGCTGTCGGTCGCCAATGTGATCGCGCAGAACATGGAAGCCATCGGGGTGACCGTGAAGGTGGACTCCCCCGACTGGGCACAAGTGGTCGCCGGCTACGAGCAGGGAGACTTCGACTCAGGTATCGTCTGGTCGCCCAACGACCCGGGCCCCTACAAGTACTTCGCCGCCACGATGGGCACGAAGTCGGTGAAGCCGGTGGGCACGAAGACATTCGACAACTACCACCGGTTCGGCGACCCACGAGCCGACGCCCTGCTGGACCGCTTCGCCGCCACTAGCGATGAGGCCGCCCAGGCTGACATCGTCAACCAGTTGCAGCAGTTGTTCAACGAGGACGCGCCGGTCATCCCCCTGTTCCCCGGCCCGGAGTGGGGCGCCTTCAACGACGTCCGCTTCACCGGTTGGCCGACCGAGCAGAATCCGTACGCGAGTCTGAGTGCCAGGTCGCCGCGAACGGTGTTGATCCTCACCACCCTGGAGCCCCGCAAGGGCTGAGCTGCAACTGAGCCCGGTGGGCGTCGAACGTCCGGCGCCCACCACAGGTTCAGGCGCGGTCGTCCAGCCAGTTCCCCACCACGTTGATCGGAGATTCACGTGCGTTTCATTCTTCGCCGGATCGGGTTCTACCTGATCGCCTTCTGGGTGTCGATCACCCTCAACTTCCTCCTGCCCAGGTTCATGCCCGGCGATCCGATATCTCGGATGCTGTCCCGCAGCCAGGACAAGATGACCGCCGAACAGGTGCTGCAACTGCAGCGGCTGTTCGGCCTGGACAATCGTCCGCTGCTTCAGCAGTACACGAGCTACGTCGCCGACGTGCTGACCGGCAACATGGGCGTGTCCATCTCGCGCTTCCCCACCCCGGTGTCCGAGGTGATCGCTTCACAGATCGGCTGGACGCTGCTGCTCGGCGCGACTTCGCTGCTCTTGGCTGCCCTGATCGGGAACCTGCTGGGGATCGTCGCGGCGTGGCGCCGGGGCAGCCTAGTCGACTCCGCGCTGCCACCGTTATTGATCTTCATCGGCTCCTTCCCCTACTTCTGGCTGGCTATGGGTGCCCTCTACGTGTTCGGCATCATGCTGGGCTGGTTCCCTCTGCGCCACGCCTATGACTCCGAACTCGACCCCGGTTTTACCTGGGCGTTCATCAGCAATGTCGGCTATCACCTGGTCTTGCCCGCGCTGACCATCGTGCTGGTCAGCATCGGCGGCTGGATGCTCGGCATGCGCAACACGATGATCGCGACCAACTCGGAGGACTACATCACTATGGCCGAGGCAAAGGGTCTCAAGCCCAGACGCATCATGCTTCGCTACGCGGCGCGCAACGCGATGCTGCCCTCGGTGACCTCGTTCGGCATGGGCATCGGTTTCGTGGTCGGCGGCGCCCTGCTGACCGAGACGGTCTTCGCCTACCCCGGCGTCGGCTACCAGTTGCTCACCTCGGTCCAGGGCCTGGACTACCCGCTGATGCAGGGGTTGTTCCTGATCATCACCAGCGCCGTCCTACTGGCCAATCTCCTGGTCGACATCGTCTACGTCCGCCTCGACCCCCGCGTCCGAACCAACTAGGGGCATCATGTCTACGCCAATCACTACCGCCCTCAGCCCCATCAAACCAACGCGCCTGTCGGGACGCTCCCGATCGGGCCTTCTTCACGGCCTGATGACCAACCGGAAGGCGATGCTCGGCGCCGCCCTCTTGGTCTTCTTCATCCTGCTCGCCCTACTTGCCCCAGTTCTGTTCCCAGGCAACCCCTCCCGGATCACCGCGCTGGCCTCGCAGGAGCCATCCGCCCAGTACTGGCTCGGGACGACGGCCAAGGGTCAGGACGTCCTTGCCTTGACCGCTCACGGTGCCCGGATATCGCTGTTCGTCGGTTTGATCGCCGGGCTAGTGTCCACCATCATCGGCATCCTGGTCGGGCTGGCCTCCGCGTACTTCGGCCGGGTCATCGACGAGTCGCTCTCGGTGGTCACCAACATCTTCCTGCTCATCCCGGGGCTGCCGCTGCTGGTCATCCTGGCCGCCTTCTTGCCGCCCGGTGTCGGCACAGTGATCTTTGTGCTGATCATCACCGGCTGGGCGGGCTCGGCTCGCGTCCTGCGCAGCCAGGCGCTCTCCATCCGGTCCAAGGACTTCGTCGCAGCCTCCCAGGTGACAGGCGACAGGGCTGGCTGGATCATGCTGCGCGAGATCCTGCCCAACATGGCGTCCAACGTTATGGGTACCCTGCTGGGCTGCATCATCGGCGCCATCGGCGCCCAAGCGGGCCTGGAGTTTCTCGGGCTCGGTGACACCGCGACCGTGTCCTGGGGCACCAACCTGTACTGGGCCGGCAACGAGGGAGCGCTGCTGACCGGCAGTTGGTGGGTGTTCCTGCCGTCGGGCCTCTGCATCGCGCTGGTCGCCTTCGCCCTAAGCCTCTTCAACTACGCCGTCGACGAAGTCACCAACCCGCGGCTGCGCACAGTCAAGAAACGGCCAGCGACCGCGCCGTTGTCCCGAATGGAGGATGCTCAATGAGCAGCGACAGACTTCTCGAGATCGACAACCTGACAGTGCAGTATCGCGGCGACGTGCGCACCACGACCGCCGTGGATCACGTCTCCTTCGGCATCTCTCCCGGCGAGATCTTCGGCCTTGCCGGGGAATCGGGCTGCGGCAAGTCCACCATCGCCAACACCATTTTGCGGCTGCTCAAATACCCGGCCGAGGTCGCCAGCGGCACGATCCGGTTCGACGGCCGAGACGTGCTCGCCCTAAACGGGGAGGAGTTGCGGCAGTTCCGTTGGCGAGAGGTGGCGATGGTCTTCCAGTCCGCGATGAACTCGCTCAACCCCGTGATCACCATCGGTGAGCAGATGCGCGACATCTTCACCGCACACCTCGACCTCACCCGGCGCGCAGCGGACGCCCGCTGTGCGGAGCTGCTCGAACTCGTCCAGATCGACCGGAACCGGCTGAAGGCCTTCCCCCACCAGCTCTCCGGAGGTATGCGCCAGCGGGTGGTTATTGCCATGGCGGTGGCACTGCGACCCCGAATGCTGATCCTGGACGAGCCGACTACCGCGCTTGACGTAGTGGTGCAGCAGGAGATCATGGCCGAGATCAAGGCGCTCCAGGCCGAACTTGGCTTCTCGGTGCTCTTCATCACCCACGACATGTCGCTGATGGTCGAACTGTCCCATCAGATGGCGGTGATGTACGCAGGCCGGATCGTCGAGCAGGGACCCGCCGCCACGCTGCACCGGCAGCCGGCACACGCGTACACCCGGGCGTTGATGAACGCCTTCCCGCCCATTACCGGTCCGCGCGTGCCGCTGCGGGGTCTTGGCGAGGGGGTCCGGCTCACCCGGGTCGGCGACCTCCAGCCCGTCGGGCACAACCATTGGTCAGCAGCAGTCAGTCACGAAGACCGCGAGCGCTTGACGCCCCACGCTGCAGGATCTGAAGGAGGGCCCCGATGACCGACAACAGCACACCCGTCCTGGAAACTCGGAACTTGGTCAAGGAGTATCCAATGGGCGGGTTCATGGCCCGTCGAACGCTGCGGGCCCTGGGCGGAGTGGACGTCAGCCTCCAGGTCGGGGAGATCCTGGCGCTAGTCGGCGAATCCGGATCCGGCAAGAGCACGCTGGCCCGGTGCGTTACCCGTCTAGAGCAGCCCACCTCCGGAGAAATTCTGCTTGACGGTGTCGACATCCTCACCACCGAGAAGTGGCACGCCAGCCGGAACTATCGCCGACGCGTCCAAATGGTCTTTCAGGACCCGTTCGGCTCGCTCAACCCCGTCCACCGGATCTCCCACTTCCTCGAACGGGCGATCCACAACCACCATCCGCTGACCGGCAGTGCGCTGCACGAGCGCTTGGAGGAGTTAATGGCGACGGTCGACCTGGACGCCAACATGCTCGCCAGCTATCCGCACGAGCTCTCCGGCGGTCAACGGCAACGGGTGGCCATCGCACGGGCGCTGGCTGTGAACCCCGAGGTGATTCTGGCCGACGAGCCAACCTCGATGCTTGACGTATCCGTTCGTATCGGCGTGCTCAACCTGATGAAGTCACTGCGCGACGCCAAAGGCATCACCATGCTCTACATCACGCACGACTTGGCCAGCGCGCGGTACCTCGCCGATCGCATCGCGGTGATGTTCGCCGGCGAGATCGTCGAGGAGGGTGACTCGATGGAAATCCTCGCCCGCCCCGCACATCCATACACCGAGTTGCTGGTCTCTGCGGTGCCTGATCCGGAGCGAACCGGCAGTTACGACCCGTCCCTTCGGGCCAAGCTGCGCCAACAAGTGCTGGATTCGGCCGACTGCCCCTTCGACGGCGATTTGGACAACCCGTGCTCGCGCACGGAGCCAGTCCGCCATCGGGTGGGCGACTCGGCCCTGCGGCACCTTGTCCGGTGCCACCTGTACCGACCCACGGCGGCGGGCGGAGCGAACGCTCTCGTGCCAACCGTGGACGAGGTCGCCTCGTGATTCCGGAGGTAGATCAACTGGCGGAGGATCCGGCGGTGCTGCGGGCGCGGATCGCGACCGACCCTGCCCGACCGCGCTTCCACTTCACCGCACCCACCGGATGGCTGAACGACCCCAACGGCCTTTGCCAGTGGGACGGCATCCACCACCTCTTCTACCAATACAACCCGTTCGGCGGCTATCACCATCGGATTCACTGGGGCCACGCGACCAGCACCGACCTCGTCCACTGGGCGGATCAGCCGGTCGCCCTCGCGCCTGACCCGGGCGGCCCCGACTCAGACGGCTGCTGGTCGGGGGTCCTGGTGGACGATGGTGGGGTACCGACCGTGGTCTACTCGGGCAAGGTGGGCGACGTCGTGCTCCCCTGCCTGGCCACCGGGTCGGCCGACCTGCTCAACTGGCGAAAGTTCGCCGGCAACCCGGTGATCGACGAACAGCCGCTGCCGGAACTGGCCGGCTTCCGAGATCACTGCGTCTGGCGCGAAGGCGACCAGTGGCGGATGCTGATCGGCGCGGGCGTCGCCGACAGCGGCGGGTTCGTGGCCCTGTACGAGTCGCCTGACCTGCGCTCCTGGCGTTACCTCGGACCGATCCTGAGCGGCACCATGTACGACCGGGCGTACGACGATCCGCTTTGGCCCGGCACCGTCTGGGAGTGCGCCGAGCTGTTCCGACTGGCAGGAGATCAGGATGTCCCGCTCGACCGCACGCACCCGGGCAGAGACTTCCTCGTGTTCTCCGCATGGCATGGGGACCTGAGCAGGCACGCCCTGTACTGGTCGGGCTCGTACCGTGGGGATAGCTTCGCTCCGGAGGGTCTGCATCCGCTCGACCTTGGCGGGGCGTACTTCTACGCCCCGCAGAGCTACCGCGACGACGCCGGGCGGAGGATCATGTTCGGCTGGTTGCAGGAGGCCCGGGGCGTCACCGCCAACCTGGCCGCCGGCTGGGCGGGCGTGATGAGCATGCCCCGGTTGGTCGTTGAACGCGGCGACGGAACACTGCACCTGAGCCCGGCCCCCGAGGTCGACCTCCTGCACGGCGCTCTATTGGCCAACCTGTCGACGGTCGTCGTCCCCGGTACAGCCCAACGCTTTCCGGAGGTCGCCGGCGACCAGCTCGACCTCGAACTGTGCGCGACGCTCTGCCCTGGCGCGGGAATCGAAATCCACCTGCCTGGGGAAGAAGTCGATGACGGCTATCTGGCCGGCGCCATCCTGCGGATCTTCCGGATCCGCCAGAACAAGCTGGAAGTGCAGCTGGACCGCTCAGCCACCACGTGGGAGCCTGGAGTCGATACCGGCCCCCGAGGCGGGGCGGCCCCGGTATCCGACGAGGGGATTACCGAAGTACGCGTACTCATCGACCATTCGGTGCTCGAAGTCTTCGTCAACGGCGTCCCACTCAGCGCTCGCGTCCACTCCACCGGATTCCATTCGCCCCTGACACTGCGAGCGACCGGGGACGGCGTGGCGACGAGTCTGCGTGCCTGGCGCATGCCAGACGCGCTGCCTCGCCAACGGCTCTGAACCGGAAGATCCAAGACCTGTCGGCGATGTGACTTAAGCGGTCGATGCGATTCTCTTGACATCGATGGCACCCATCGTGGATGCGACGCTGTGGCCTGCGAACTGTCGACCGGGTCGCCACCTCATCGGTCAAATCCCCAACCGGGCTTGCCGCGGAGGTCCGTCGCCACCTTTCGCTGGCTGTCGCTGCGGGGGCGGACGCGCTGCGCAGACATGAAGGGTGGTCAGAGGCAAGGGTCCGCAGCCAACTGCTGTCAGGCCTCGGTTCAACAGTCGTCACCGAGGAGCAGCGCGAGCTCCTCGACGCGCAAGTCGACGGATTCGCCGAGGGTGACCTTGAGGACCAGATTGACCTGATCGACCCTCCTTCGAGCCTTCGCGTCACCTTCGGGTCTTCACTGACGTTCAGTATGAAGTCGTTCATCGCGGCGATGTCGATATCCGACTCGACGCCCATATCCCGCATATGCTTGTCCGTCTTCGCGACCGTCGAGCGCTCGTGTGCAAGCATCGCGTTCGCGGCAGGCTCGCGCTTCGACTGGGGCATATCGGCGAGCCAGTGGAGGCGCAGTGACAGTTCCCACAGCGTCCTTCTGTTCGGCGCTGCGACGTGCCCCTTCCCCGCGGCCGTGAGGTTCGCGATGACCCGACTCTGCTCGAATGCGGCGCGCATCCAGCCAACAGCGAACTGGTTCACCAGTGTCAACGGCACGGCGCTGAGGTCAACGGAGAGCACCGCATCCGCTGACCGGAGCGCATAGTTCGCGTTCGCCAAGTAGGCGGGACGTTCTCGTTGCGCCCGACATTTCGCCTTCGACCTGCTGCCGCTCATGACAGCGCAGTCCGAATCAAATGGATGACTTCCTCTGGGTCGTATCGGGAGTGCACCTCGATGAGCGTGACACCGAGGAGAACCGTCCAGCTGAAGCGCTGAGTCCGCCCGACGTCCACGCTCACGAGCGCATCATCTCACGCTCACCGGCGACGAGGGCGCAGCCGCAAGAGCGACCCGCAAAACGTACTATGCCGCGACCGGACCGGCGCTAACTCGTGGTGTCCGAGGTGATGAAGTCTACGAACTCCTTCCCCTTCGGAGTCCCACGACCGGCCTTGAGCCCCTCGCCTGTCATAACGGAGTTCAATCCCGGGTTCTGCGCCAGTCCATACCTCTGAAGGTCGTCAGTGACCGTCTCGAGAAGTGGCTTGTCGGCATAAAGCACGGGCAACGCCCGCTCCACGACGGCTCCTAGGCCGCCCATCATGATGTTCGGCCAGGGGATGCCTCTGTCGTTGAGGAACCTGGGAGGGTCGTTGAGCAGGCTGAGCATCGTCATGTGGGACGGGGTGAGTTCTTCGACATAGCGCAGGTAGATCGCCTGCTTGTCGGCCCCGACGCCTGCACCGGCGCCGACGTTGAAGAGGGCGCTTGCCAGGTATCTGCGTTTCTCAGAGCTGCTGGTCGTTTCCGCGATCCTGGTGGCTGTCGCCACCGCATCAAGGAAGTCATCGTTGTTGGCCAGCTCCTCCACGGAAATGCCTCGCTCCTCGTGCAGTCTGCGAATCTGGCCCACTACCTCATCGCGCCAGGCCGAGAGTCGCTTCTCGTACGAGTAGCCGAAAAGTGTTGTCACGACCACCGACAGCGGCCCTCCAACGATCGGGATCAGGGACATGGCCGCCTCGGTGACGTTTGCTGCGACGACTTGCGAGGTCGATTCCCGTGGTGGGTCTAGAGATGTCGCTTCCGTCATGACCGAATCGTCGCAGATTCCGGTGACAGTGAATCGACAGCCTGTCGCTGCGAGCTTGGTCTGGCTGGCTTGATCGGACCCTCTCCTTCCAGCACCGGCTGACATCCCGTGAGCGCCGCTCTCTCCCCTACTCAGTACCCCAGCGCCCCATCCTTCGCCGGCCACATCAAGACAGACCCGTCCCGACCGTCGCCCGACCGGACGAAACCCCGACGTAGCCCCTCAATGCGAAGTCCCTCACACCTGTTGCATCGCCGGCCCGCTCACCGTTTCCCGTAGTCAGCGCGCCAATGGGTAGCCCACGGGATGTCGCCACCTTTTGGGTAGCCTCGCGGCTCCGTCCACGGGGGCGTCGACGGGCCCGTTAGGGCGGCGTGATGAGTCTGCACAAGGTCACCGCTGGGGACGGG
>Ga0209747_1001933_pt1 | contig 10736 bp, 10 predicted proteins | sample BarGraNGADG00311_FD_184498 | JGI IMG/M metagenome (GOLD analysis project Ga0209747, IMG submission 184498) | Arctic peat soil microbial communities from Barrow, Alaska - Barrow Graham LP Ref core NGADG0011-311 (SPAdes) (version 2) | ecosystem: Environmental > Terrestrial > Soil > Wetlands > Peat... | reverse complement strand
CGAGCAACAAGCCCGGCGATAGTAAGCCAATGGGCACCCCCGCCAGCCGGTGGGCAACGTAGGTCGTGAAGAAGATGGAGCGCACCAAAAACTGACCAAGGACGGTCCCGGGCCGACCAGTAGAGGATCGCCCGTACTGAGACGACCCGACCATCCGAGGAACGGCCCACCGCTTGACGACCGCTAAGCTGCGGCCCGACGGACGGCCGCCAGATGTGACCTTCACCGGTACGTGACTCCGTTTCTTCAACGCTATGTGGCGCGATCGGTCGGGTGCGTGGGGTCGGCCGTTCTCGTAAGGGGATCGCTGACCGGACGGAACCAGTTACACCGTTTATCGGACACTCCCGGCGCCGCCAGAGGGTGGTGGTGGAACGCGGTCGGACCCGTCTGAGTCTTGGTCGTTAACGAGCCGGGCAAGACGAGACTGAACCGTCACGATCGCCGTCTGCCCTCGCCGGGCATGGTCCACTACTCTGTGATACCGTGTAGTGGTACCCGGTATCACGCAGTACCAGGAGGATTGAAGAGGACCCGCGATGGACGACCTGACGGAGATGTTGAAGGGCACGCTAGAGGGCTGCGTGCTTGAAATCATCGGCAGCGAGGAGACCTACGGGTACGCCATCACGCGTCGGCTGCACGAACTCGGCTTCGCCGACGTCATCGAGGGGACGGTCTACACCATCCTGCTGCGACTAGAGAAGAACGGGCTCGTCCAGGTGACGAAACGACCATCCGGGATGGGTCCGCCGCGCAAGTTCTATCTGCTCAACGACGCGGGGCGCGAAGAACTCGGGCGGTTTTGGGCGAAATGGAAGTATCTCTCATCACGAATCGACAAGCTCAAGGAGGGCGGGAGATGAACTTCTGGGAGACCATTACGGGCAGCGATCTCACGCGGGAATGGAAGGCGTTCGAAACCCGGGCCGAGGCATTGCCGGCCGACTACCGGGCGGCGTGGGAACAGATCAAGGTTCTCCTCTCCCCCTACGCGGGCTTCACAGGTCGCAACCTAATGCCGATCCTCGACGGCGCCCTGGGGCTGCTCGAAGAAACAGCGGCGGATGGGCAGAGCATTCACGAGGTGCTGGGCGATGACATCAAGGGCTTCTGCGCGGCGCTGGCCGGCGGAGAAGGGGCTCGGAGCTATCGCGACAGGTGGCGCAAGCAGTTGAACAGGAAAATCGCAAGGAAATTGGGCCAGCTAGGAGGCTGACGTGGGCATCCAAGACATCATCGAGGCCAAGAAGCAGTGGCGGGTGCACTGGGGGGCGCACATGGCGCGGGTCAAGGCGCTCCCGCCGGATTACCAGATCGTCTACAAGGAGATTCAGAGGTACCTCTTCAAGGTCGGAGCCGGGCGCATGCTCTCAGGGATTATCGATTTCTTCGAGGAGGGCGTCGCGGCCGGCAAGGGAGTCCTGGAACTCATCGGCAACGACGTCGCTGCCTTCTGCGACGACATGGTCAAGGACTCGCGCACCTGCGCGGACATCTATCAGGAGCCCGTCAGCGGGGAGCCCGGCACGGCCGAGAAGTAACACCCGTCGACCCAAGGCACTGGCGGGTGCCTTGGGTCGACAGGGCGTCGTTGTCGTGCAACCGGCGTCGAATCAGATCTCGGAACTATCGAGCATGGGCAGCCCGCCGCGCCGGGCGTCGCCGCAGATCCCACTACTTGAGCGCCACCAAGCGTGTCGGGCCGACGATCGCGGCGATAGCCTCCCGTTGAGGTGAAGTCAGTAGCACGACTACCCGGTACGCCCGTTCACCACGAACCGCGAAGAGCCCCCAACAGCGCTTAACGCCACGTAAGTGACGGAGACGGTTTCCGCGTCGACGCGGTCAACTTCCGCGCCGCATCCGCCGGCGTCCACCAACTTCCGCGACCATCCGGAGGCACAGTCTGCGGTCACCACGCGGTCACAAACGAAAGAGGCTCTCCCTCCCCGAAGGGAGAAAGGGCCTCTGACCTGCACTAACGTTGGTAGCGGGGACAGGATTTGAACCTGCGACCTCTGGGTTATGAGCCGGGACCACATTGCGATTCGCCGTACTCCTGCTAGTGTAGATGCATGCGTTCTTGCAGTTCAAGTGGCCTTTCTGGGTCCGTGAGCGTCCGCCCCGATCCGCCCCTTTCCAGGCGTGTCTGCGTACATTCTGCGTACATGGCCCGAGTCTGTGAGGAGGTGTCCTGATGGGGTGGGTGATCCAGCGGACGGCTCAAGACGGCAAGACCCGCTTCACCGCAATGTTCCGAGACCCGTGCGGGCGAACCCGTTCGGCAGGGACCTTCGCGACAAGCCGGGACGCGGGGCGCGCAGCGGACCGCCAGGACGACACGGTCTCGGACGGCACCTGGATCGACCCGGCCGCCGGGCGCATCACATTCCAGGAGTATGCCGAAGAGATCTGGCTGCCGTCCCGGCACCTGGAAGTCACGACCCGTGCGGGCTACCAGTCCTACCTGCGCAACCACTTCGTGCCGTACTTCGGGCACATGCGACTGGCCCGCATCATGCCGTCGACTATCCAAGGGTGGGTCACCCAGGCGGTCGAACTCGGCCTGTCGCCGCGGTCGATCGCGAAGTATCACGTGATGCTGCACTCGGTGTTCGCCCGCGCCGTTCGTGACCGGATGATTGCGTTCAACCCATGCGAGAACACCGAGCTGCCCAAAGTCGTGCTCGCAAAGTCCCGCATCGTGACCCCGGCGGAATTCGAGACAGTCCTGGCCGCTATGCCTGCGCGGTTCCAGGCGCTGCTTCTCACCGACATCGAGACCGGGCTGCGCTGGGGCGAGCTGGTCGCGCTGCGCCCTCGGCACATCGACTTCCTGCGCTGCACCATCACCGTTCAAGAGACGATCGTCGAGGTCTCCAAGAAGGACTCCCCCACCGGTCAGCGCATGATCATCAAGCCCTACCCCAAGAACGACCAGTCACGCACGCTGCACGTGTCCCAGGCACTGGTCGACACACTCGCCGCCCGGATCGCAGACCTCCGGCTCGGCCGTGACGACCTGCTGTTCCCCTCACGCGAAACCGCCGGCGGCGAGCCGCTGTCCCGCGGCACGTTCAACACCCGCTTCTGGAGACCGGCCATCACCAAGGCCGGCATCGACTTCCCGCTGCGCATGCACGACCTCCGCCACGCCCACGCCTCCTGGCTGCTCGCCGGCGGCGCCGACCTGAAGTCCGTCATGGAACGCATGGGCCACGCCCAGATCATGACCACCCAGAAGTACCTACACACCCTGCCCGACGCAGACCAGAAAGCACTCGCGGCATTCGAGTCCGTCCGGCAGCGCCCCGGCGGGTAACACTCTGCAAGTCCCCCGGCTCTCCGGTCAGCCCGGCCCGCGCGTCGTGCTGCGGGCGGACCTGGCAATCCCCTCGATCGTCTGGTCACGGTTCATCTCACCCGCCGAGTACCGCTGCGCGATCTCATACGGGCTCGCCCCGGAAGAATCCTCCCGCGGCTCCGCGACCCTCGCCGCCGACCTCAACGCCGACGAGATGCTCGGCTGCGTCAACCCCAGATTCCGAGCCCGAGCCGGGTCATCTCCGCCAAGTTGGCGCCCTTGCCCCCGAGCAGGTCTCCCATGGTGTGGTCGCCCTCAGCGAACGCGTACACGTGCTGTTCCATCCGCTTGCCTCTCCGGATTGTGGGGTCACGCCAGGTCGTGCGTTCAGGCTAGGTCGGTGAGCAACGCCCGCACGGCGTCGGACCCCTCGGCTGTGACGGCCCGTGCGGCGAGCCGCTGTGCCGCCGCCAGGTCGATCGTCCGGACTGCCTCCTTGACCTGGGGGATCGCCGTCGCGCTCATCGACAGCTCACGGACGCCGAGCCCGACGAGCAGTGGGGCCGCGCGGTCGTCGGCCGCCAGCTCCCCGCACACGGCGACCAGGGCGTCACGGGCCCCGTCGCACACGATCTGGATGAGGCGAAGGACTCCTGGGTCGTACGGGTCCCCCAAGCCGGCAACGGCGCCGTTGCCGCGCTCGGCGGCCATCGTGTATTGCGTGAGGTCGTTGGTGCCGATCGAGAAGAAGTCGACGTGGGGTGCGAACCTCGCCGCTTTCAGCGCGGTTGCCGGGACCTCGACCATGATCCCCACCTGCAGACCGGCCGGGGTGCCGCGGCCCTCACGTGCGATCGCCTCGTCCAGAAGAAGACGTGCCTCCGCGAGCTCCGTGACGGTGCTGACCATCGGGAACATCAGGCTGACGGGGGTTGCGTGGGCCGTCCGGACGACCGCGAGCAGCTGGTCCGCCAGCAGGCCCGGGCGCGCGAGCGACAGCCGTAGCCCTCGGAGCCCGAGGAACGGGTTGGCCTCGACGGGCATCGGCACGTAGTCCAGGGGCTTGTCCCCTCCGACGTCGAGGGTACGCAGCGTCAGGCGGCGCCCGCCGAGCGCCTCGGCGAGGGAGAGGTAGGTCGTCTCCTGCTCGTCCACATCCGGTGCTTGCGATCGCCCGAGGAACAGGAACTCGGTGCGCACCAGCCCGGCGAGGTCCGCCCCGGACTCCGCAGCGAGCGTCGCGTCGTCCAGTGATCCGAGGTTGGCGGCCACGAGGACGGGTGTGCCGTCGGTCGTCACGGCGGGTGTCGAGGAGCGCGCAAGAGCGGTCGTCCGGGCGAGGGCCAGGTCTCGTGCTCGTGCTCGGAACCGCTCCAGCAGGTCCTCGTCCGGGTCCACGGCCACCTCGCCACTGGCCCCGTCGACGGCCACGAGCGTGCCGTTGGGGATGTCGAGGACACTGGTACCCGCTGCGACCACGACGGGGATCCCCTTGGCTCGGGCCAGGATCGCGCTGTGCGCGGTCGGACTGCCCTGGGCAAGGACCACCGCAGCGACCCTGTCGGTCTCGAGGTCGGCCACCTCGGCCGGGGTGAGATCCGCGGCGACGAGCACTCCGACGACGGTCGCGGTCACGGTGGGGATGTCGAGCAGTACTCGCAGGACCTGGTCCCCCACAGCCCGGACGTCGCCAGCCCGTGCCTGCAGGTAGGGGTCGTCCAGTCCGGCGAAGTCCGCCTCGACGCGCGCAATCGCGGTGGCCCACGCCGGTGCGGCCGCTTGCCCGGAGTCGATCCGACGGTGGACGTCGTCCACCAGGTCGGCGTCGTCGAGCAGGAGCATGTGCGCGTCGAAGACCGCCGCGTCACCCTCCCCCACATCTCGGGCGGTGCGTGCACGGGAACGCTGGATCTCACGCCGGACGTCTGCGATAGCCCGGCGAACTCGACGCCAGTCTGCGGCTGGGTCCTCGGTGGTCGCGTCGGGCACTTCGAACACCTGGGGCGGGCGAGCCTTCCAGACGGGACCGATCCCGATGCCCGGAGCAGCCGGGCGCGCTGTGATGGCGGCGGTGCCCCCGTCCGGCGGGGTGGTCCTCCCGCTGGCCTCAGCTACAGCCTGTCGGCGTCCGGCAGTCGTGTCTCCGTCAGAAGCGGACGCGCCCGCGATGTGCGCATCCTCGTCGAACCCGCGACCGGCCAGGGCCAGGAGGTTGTCCAGGGCTTCACGCGCCTGGCGTCCCGTCGCGGACGCCTCGACCTGGTGACCGTGGAGGGCGCCGAGCGTAGCCACGCGTGAAAGACTCGACGCGGGGACTCGCCCGGATCCGGTAGTGACGTTGCGCAGCACCACGACCGCGTCCAGGGACCTCACCTCCTGGACGAGCCTGGCTGCTGGGCGTGCGTGGAGACCGTGCGGGTTCGAGACGACGAAGGTACCGATCAGCGCCGCGCCGGGATCGGCGCCCCCCGGCGGCTCGGACAACTGCTGGGGTTGGTCGGCGCCGACCCCCAGATGTGACTGCTTGCCAGCGAGCGCGGCCATCGCCTCGGCGCCCACTTCGAGTCGACTGGCCCCGCCTGCTGCCGCAACCGCTGCGACGACCAGGCCCTCGACCATGGGGGCAGGGCACAGCAGCACTCGGCCTCGAATGTCGTCGTCGAGAAGGTCGAGGGCGAGCTCTGCTGACAGGACGGCGCTGCCGAGGTCCATCAGCACGATGACACCAGCGCCGTCGTCCGCGGCGATGATGGCCTCCAGGATCTGGACCGCGTCAGTGCCAAACGTCCGCTCGTCGAGTCCGGCAGCAACCTTGATCCGAACCGGCTTGCTGTGGAGCATCTCCTCTGCGACGGCGACGGCGGCCTTGGCCAGGGGCGCGCTGTGAGAGACGAGAACGATTCCGACAAGGGGTGTGTCACCCATGGGGGCCGCCCAGGGTGGCGGCGGCGGCATGTACAAGCAGAGCGACTGACGTAGCCCCGGGGTCCTGGTGGCCGATGCTCCGCTCCCCCAGGTAGCTCGCGCGCCCCTTGCGGGCGAGCATCGGGATGGTGGCGTCCCGTCCGGCGTCCGCCGAGGTGGCGGCGGCAGTCAGCGCCTCGCTGAGGCCGGCCCCCTCGGCGAGTGCTGCGTTGAGGGCGGCGCAGGCGGGTGCGAGGGCGTCGCACATCGTCTTGTCCCCCGGCTCGGCCTTGCCCCGGGCGACGACGCCCTCCAAGCCGGCCGCGAGCGCCCGGGAGAAGTCAGCGCCGTCGAGGGCATCGACGTCCCCGGCTGCGGCGGCCATCCTAAGGAAGAGGGTTCCGTACAGCGGGCCGCTGGCCCCGCCGACGGCGCTGACGATGGTCAGGCCCACGGTCTTGAGCAACGCCCCCACACTCGCGAAGGAGCTCGCCTCGGCGATCGACTCGTCGAGCGCGGCGACCGCGGCCGACATCCCTCGGTCCATGTTGGAACCGTGGTCGGCATCGCCGATTGCCGAGTCGAGCTGGGTGAGCAGGTCCTTGTTCGAGCTCACCGCCTCAGCGAATCGCCGGATCCAGCGGTCGAGAGCGTCGACATCGACGGTGACAGTGGTGTTTGTCATGCTCATGCTCCCCACCGAAGCCCCGGCGTCCGCACCGGAGCGTCCCACAGCCGGAGCATCTCCTGGTCGAGCTTGAGCAGGGTGACCGAGCACCCGGCCATGTCGAGGCTCGTGATGTACGGGCCCACCAGGGAGCGGACCACGTGGATGCCAGACTTCGCCAGGATCTGGGTGACCTCGTTGTACATCAGGTAGAGCTCGATCAGCGGGGTGCCGCCCAAGCCGTTGACGAACGCGATCACACCGTCGCCCCCGGTGAAGTCGAGGTCCGCGAGGATGGGCTCGACGAGCAGCTCGGCGATCTCCTTGGCAGGGGCCAGGGGGATCCGCCGGCGGCCGGGCTCACCGTGGATGCCGACGCCGATCTCGATCTCCTGCTCAGGGAGCTCGAAGGTGGGCTTGCCGGCGGCCGGCACGGTGCAGGAGGTCAGCGCGACGCCCATGCTGCGGCCGTTCGCATTCACCTGCCGGGCGACCCGTGCGACCTCGGCGAGGCTGCGGCCTTCCTCGGCTGCGGCGCCCGCGATCTTCTCCAGGAGCACCGTGACCCCGACGCCCCGGCGTCCGGCCGTGTAGAGGCTGTCCTGGACGGCGACGTCGTCGTCGGTGATGACCGAGACGACCTCCACGCCGGTCTCGGCTGCGGCCATCTCGGCAGCCATCTCGAAGTTCATGACGTCGCCCGTGTAGTTCTTGACGATGTGCAGCACCCCGGCACCGGTGTCGACGGTCTTGGTGGCCTCGAGTATCTGGCCCGGGACGGGGGACGTGAACACCTCACCTGCGCACGCGGCGTCGAGCATGCCGAGCCCGACGAAGCCGCCATGCAGCGGCTCGTGCCCGGAGCCTCCCCCGGAAATGAGGCCAACCTTGCGCGATCTGGCGACGTCGGCCCGGTAGATGATCTTGTTCTTGTGGTCGACCCTGAGGTCGGGGTGCGCGGCGTCGATCCCGAGCAGCGCGTCGGCGACCACGTTCTCGGGGGCGTTGATGAGCTTCTTCATTGAAATCTCCTCTGGGGGATGTGTCGTGGGGTTGGCTCAGACAGTGGGCTCAGGCGGCGGACTCGGCCTGCACCTGCGGTTGCACCCCGGCCTGTGGGTCGGCCGGCGCGGTTGGTCGAGGCGCCTGCGCGGTGGTCTGGTGAACCGGGCGCGACGAGCCGGTCAGACGCCGGGCGGCCGCCCGGCGTCGATCTCGGCCGCCCTCGCCTTGAGGTAGCCGCCCAGCTCGCGCATCCGGCCGACGGCCATGCGCCCCGTCGGGCCGGTGATGCCGATGGCGCCGACGAGGCTGCCGCGGATGCGCAGCGGCACCGCGACGCACCGAACACCCTCGTATGTCTCCTCGAGGTCCAGTGCGTAGCCGTCCTTGCGCGCCTGCTCCACCCTCATGCGCAGCTCCCGCGGTGTCTTTGCAGCGAGGTGGCTCCCGGTACCGTAGGCGAGCGTGTCGACGAGGGAGTCGAGCTCGTCGGCCGGGAGCGCCGACATGTACGCCTTGCCCTGCGCCGAGCACTGCATCGGGCGCATGGTGCCGACGCCCTCCGAGACGCTGACCACGTGCGTCGTCGGGTAGGAGGCCAGGTACATCATATTGAGCTCGGCTGGGACGGACAGGATCGCCGAGTCCCCAGTGTGGTCGCGGATCGCCTCGAGGAACGGGTTGACAGCCTGGCTCCAGTCGTGGGGGACCCGGGGACTGGGCACCAGGGCGAGCAGCTTGGACGTCGCAATCGTGTAGCGCTTCGTCTCCGGGTCGCGCAGCACGTAGCCGGTGTCGACCAGCTCCGCGAGGAGCCGCAGCGCGGTGGAGCGGTTGGTTCCCAGCTCGCGGCCGACCTGCGCGGCCCCGAGCGGCGACCCGGCGAGGAGCTCCAGGGTGCGCACGATGCGCCCGACGAGCGAGGCCGGTCGGGCCTTCTCGCCTGTCTGGTCGTCGGACTCGGGTAGCGTCACCGCGCACTCCCTCCTGGCGCGACGAGGATGCGGTCCGCGGCGGCTCGGTTCGCCCGGAAGGACTCGGCCGCCCTGTCGTTCCACATGAACACCTGAACGGTAGCGATGCCGTCGAACCCGGCGGACGCCAACGCGTGCGCGGCCTCGTCCCAGTCGAGCTCGCCGACGCCGACGTCGAAGTGCTGGTGGATCCGGCAGTCGAGGTCAGCGGGGTTGATGATCGTCCGTTCCGGACGGTACGTGTCGGCGACGTGGATGTGGTCGAACCGGCCGCGGGCGAGCCCCACCTGCTCGGTGATCGTGCCGCCGAGGTAGTACGTGTGTGGGAGACAGTGCAAGTACCGCAGCGATGGGCTGCCCATCTGGTCGACGAGGTCAACGGCGCCGGCCGTCGTCTCGACGAAGTCGCCGGGGTGCGGCTCGACGGACATGACGATCCCCTCGCGCTCGAGCGTCGGCAGAACATCCTCCATCGATCGCAGGAAGGCGGCGCGGCACTCGTCGGGATGCTTCGGGTCGCCGGAGAGCTCGGTGTTGATGCGCCGGCAGCCGAGCTCGAGCGCAGCGTGCGCGCCGTCAAGCCACCAGGTCACCGCCTGGGCGCGCTGGTCCTCGTCGGGGCTCGACCACTGCTGGATGACGGCGACTGACGTAACGTCGGTGCCCGCGGCGCGCGCCCGGCGCCCGGCGGCGCGCAGGTCGTCGAACGACCAGGCGAGCGCGGAGTTGGCCGGGATGACGTCGTCGCGGTTGCCGAGTTCGAGGCCGTCGTACCCGTGCTCCACGGCCGCCGCGAAGGATGCGTCCAGCGGCTGGTCGAGGACGAGGGCGGGGTCGAGGAGAATCTTCACGGGTGGAGCAGCTCCTTCGAGTCAGGGCTCGGGAACGATAATGGCCTTGGCAACGGTGCGTGAGCGCACCACCGCCAACGCGTCGTTGATCTCGGGCAACGGCCAGCAGGTCAGCTCGGGGAGGCGGATGCGCCGACTCGCGGCGAGGTCCATCGCGGTGACGAGATCTTCGCGGCGCCCGGAGCGGATGCCACGGATGACAACCTCCTTGTGCGACACCTCGCCGAAGTCGACCTCGGGCACGCGCGCGTAGCCCGCGAGCACGTACGTTCCCTGCGGGCCGAGCGCCGCCACTCCACCGGCGAAGACGGCCGCGACGCCCGTGCAGTCGATGACGACGTCGAACGGCCCGGGGGCCTCCTCGACCGACGCCGACGTCGCGTGGCCGAGGGCGGCGACGGCGGCGCGCCGCGCCGCGCTGCGCTGGACGACATGCACCGGCACGCCGCGCGCGGCGAGCATCTCGGCGCATAGGTGGCCGATCGGCCCCGCGCCGAGGATGAGCACGTTGGTCGGTGCCGTGGCGAGCGCGACCCGCACCGAGTTGACGGCGGTTGCGCCGGCGTCAACGAGCGAAGCCGCCTCGGGGCTCGTCAGCTCGTCGGGCACCGGGACCAGCTGCGCCGCGTTGACCAGCACGTACGTCGCGTATGCGCCCCATGCGTTGAACACACCGGTGTCTGAGACGACGTTCGGGCACAACCGCTCGTCGCCCGCGAGGCACCGGGGGCAGACGCCGCAGCCCGTGAAGAGCGTGATTGTGACCCGTTTGCCCAGCCAGTGGCGCGCGCCCGCGCCCGCATCCACGACCGTGCCGACCGGCTCGTGCCCGAGTACGAACGGCAGGTCGGGCATGTACGACTGGCCGCTCATGATGTGGATGTCGGTGCCGCAGATGCCGCACGCCTCGACGTGCAGCACGACGTCATCGTCACGATGCACCGTCGGCGCCAGGACGGTGCTGATCTCAAGGTGGTCCGCCGGCAGCGTGCGCAAGACCGCGGCCGTCATCGTCCTGCTGTCCACAGTGT
>Ga0209747_1001932_pt1 | contig 10739 bp, 13 predicted proteins | sample BarGraNGADG00311_FD_184498 | JGI IMG/M metagenome (GOLD analysis project Ga0209747, IMG submission 184498) | Arctic peat soil microbial communities from Barrow, Alaska - Barrow Graham LP Ref core NGADG0011-311 (SPAdes) (version 2) | ecosystem: Environmental > Terrestrial > Soil > Wetlands > Peat... | reverse complement strand
GGCCGATAATATTTATCGGGGTGACTAAGCGTGGCCTGGGTGCCGACCGGAAAAGACTGTGGAGCCTGCGGAACGGCCACGTGTGAGCAATTTCTCGTACACGTCCGCGCTGGAGAAAAATCGTACAAAGATTGTCCTTACTACGAGACAGAAGAGGGCGTGCAACGGGAGGCCCCAACCTACTCGGGGACTGACGTCCTCGGGAATGAATACGATTTCGTGCTCCGCCCTTTGCCGGGCGAGCCATCGGCGCGTAAATTTATCGTTCCGTTTCGAGCAGATTTGGTGGAGCGTTGGGATATCGCAGCAGGAGACCTCGTGACTGGTCGTCCAGCCGGCCCAGGATGTCCTGTGTACCACGCTCTCCGCGTGATCTCAGCAAATCCCATAACCGGAGTTCTCGAGTGTCATACGCTGGGCCCGCTTGCTGCTCGGAAGGAAAAGTCACACGACGTTCAAGCCTATAACGTGCACGCGTTTGAGGGTATTGCAGAGGTCGTTCACCATGGACCGGTTCTTGGGAAACGACAACGCTTCTTGCCTGGATACTGCATGCTCGATCTCTCGCATACTGCGGTTGTTAACATGGTGTTAAAGAAACATGCTGGCGTTCACGTCCGATTAGAGGACATACGGATTTTATAATCGCGAATCCGACGCTTAACAAGCAGTCTGTGTTACAGAGCAATGGGGACCAAAAACGCGATGCAGGAAATCGATTCCATATTAGTCCGATACGGTGAAATTGGGATAAAAAGCGACAGAGTTAGAAGTCGTTACGAAAGCACGCTTGTTAACAACATAGAAAAAGCGCTCAAGTTTTGCGAAATTCCCTTTGATTCTGTAATAAGAGATTTTGGCCGTATTTTCGTTCAAACGCAAGAAGTGGCGGCTGCTCAGACCATAGCACGTGTTTTTGGCGTGGTCTCGGTTAGCCCCGTCCAGACAAACGAAGCAACACTAGGCGCGATGAAAGACGCTGCTTTGCGAATTGTATCGCCACTGCTTACTCACGGCAAATCCTTTGCTATTAGAGCACGCCGCACTGGAACGCACGACTACTCAAGCAAAGACATTGGTGTTGTGGTCGGAGGGGCGATTGAACAAGCAACGGGCGCGCCCGTGCGGTTAACAAAACCTGATGTCGAGCTGTTCATCGAAGTGCGGGCGGAACGCGCGTACATCTACACAGAAGTCATCAGTGGAGTCGGAGGACTACCGCTAGGAACGCAAGGAAAAGTGATAGCACTCCTTTCCGGAGGGATCGATTCGCCGGTGGCAGCGTGGCTCATGATGAAGCGCGGTTGCACCATCATCCCACTGTTTTTCGACTGTGTGCCCTTTACAGGCGATGGCGGACGCGAGCGGGCGCTGGCTGTCGTCAAAGCACTCGCAGTGTGGGCGGGGCGTCCTTTGGATCTCGGAATTGTGCACCACGGAGCCAATTTGGAGCAGTTTAAGAGTCTGGCCCCACGAACAACATGCGTGCTTTGTAAGCGGATGATGTATCGGATCGCCGCATTGGTCGCCAAAGAAGAGCACGCACAGGGTATCGTAACTGGAGAAAGCATTGGCCAGGTCGCAAGCCAAACGACCAAAAACATTTTAGCCATCGACCAAGCTGCTGATGTTCCCGTGTATCGTCCGTTGGCGTGTCTTGACAAGACGGAAAGCATAAAGAAAGCGCGACGCATCGGCACTTACCATTTGTCGACAGCTGGTCATCCTGCGGCCTGCGAGGCGACTCACCGACACCCGACTACGAATGCAGATCTTTTCGACCTAAAAGCATTGGAAAAAGAGCTGCCGCTAAACGAACTAACCGCTGCAACATCGGATAGTCTCGTTTGGCAACGAATCTATCCTGAAAAGTCATATCGATGGGTCTTATGTCCTGAGCATTCGAAATAAAAACCCAACGCGTTTGCATCGAGGTGGTTGCTTTATCTACCGGACTGTTATGTTGAGCTGAGTCTACCCTCGTCTATAAACTCTCTTCTTGCGGAACACCGCGCAATGTCCATGCTACCTAATCGCAACCACTGAAGATCCAGAGTAACATAGGCAAATCCAAGCTCCAAGAGCTTATCGACAATGGCAGAGGAATGCGTAATTATCCTTCCGGCATCGAGCTCGTCGACTTCAATGCGAGCGAAGTGATCGTGGTCTCTGACTTTCGATTGCGTGATGCCGACCTCCTTTAAAGCACGTTCAGCATGTCTAAGCCTTTCAATTCTGTCCCCCGTTATGGTCGTGCCATAAGGAAATGAGGTCATAAGACAAGCGACTGACGGCGCATCAACGTTCGATAATCCAAGTCTGCGTGCCAAGTGTCTCACTTCATCTTTGGTGAGACTGAGCAACGGTGATACGACGCTGAGTTCTCGTAGAGCTTTCAAACCGGGCCTGTAAGCGTCAAGATCGGAAGCATTTGTTCCGTCCATGACTGCTGCTAAATGGAGGTCCTCAGCCAAGTCTCGCAGCGCGCCAAAGACCAACTTTTTGCAGTAGTAGCATCGTTCAGGATCGTTGTGCTTCACTTCGAATATCGTTAGGGGATTGAGGGCAATCACAATGTGGCGAATGCCGATTTCGTTGGCGATCGCAGCAGCATGCTCGACCTCGCCGTGATGAAGTGCACCGTTATCTACGGTTATGGCCACTGTCGCATCTCCAAAAGCCAGTTTGGCAAGTGCGGCAACGACCGAGCTATCAGTTCCACCTGAAAATGCTATCACTGCACTTTTATGCAAGCGTATTTGTGCTACGAGCTTTACAAGTTCAATATCTTGATAGTAGTAGTTTCTCTCTGTTTCTTTGGTGAGTCTGATTGACATTGTCTCACCGTTCGACATGATTTTGATTTAATGCTACCGATGATAACAATTCTTGTCAAGATCTGAGCACATATGTATTCCGGTTCACGAGTACCTTTTTATGATCTGAGCGGACGTGAGTTCGAAGTTCAGTCAACATCCTCGCTATGACGATGACAGTAATCGCTGTGACAGGCAGCTATCATCTTCTGCGTAAGACGATGGTTTCGACTCACTGCTCATGACGAAGAGGTAGCTGGATACTGGCAACTTACAAAGATCATTGCACGAGCGGCTGTTCAAAGGGGTAATGAGGGTACAAATGACGGATAGGAGTGCGGAGACGAAAGCTTTTCTTATTGCAGAGGGAGGCGTGGACATCGATGAGCGCATACTTGGGCGCATTACGACTCCTGCATCCGGACCTGGCGCTGGACTGATGTCTTTTTTTTTGCGATTTAACGGTCACCGGGTGCGCCTGGGAATAAAACACGGTTCCCGCCTCAAGGCATCGCTTGAAGGAGACGAAGTGGTCATTCGCGATAACGAAAAAGAGATCGTCCGTGGACATCTAGAAGATGCCATTGCCCATTGCCCTGAACAAGCGTATATCACGGTCAGCGAGGCATGCATATTCAACTGCCAGTATTGCCCCGTCCCACTTCTTGGAGGCTCGGTAAAAGACCAGAGCGATGTTGAAACGGCGATTGCACGAATTATTGCCGATCCGAAGCTCGCTCATAAATTAAAAGCTATAGCGGTGACTTCTGGTGTCGAAGAGTCACCACAGCGCGAAGTTGAGCGGATCGCAGCTATTGTTAGCACTTTAAAGGCGAAGTACGATCTCCCCATCGGCGTGTCCGTCTATCCTACCGAGAACTCTACAAGGCTTTTGAAGGACGCTGGGGCCGACGAGCTAAAGTACAACGTAGAGACGATGGATCGTCAGCTCTTCAAGACGATGTGTCCAGAGCTTTCACTCGAATTCATTATGGGGGCCCTCAAGGACGCCGTAGAGGTCTTCGGCCGAAACAAGGTCTTTTCCAATATCCTCGTCGGGTTGGGAGAGGATGATGACACGATCATCAACGGCATGGAAGAACTCATTACTATAGGCGTGATCCCCATCCTCAGAGCGGTTGTCGAGCATCCGTTGCGGTCACAAACGCGTATGCGACGACCGGATGCAGAACGGCTCTTGCGATTAGCGCGAAAAGAACGCATACTTCTCGACCTCTACGGCCTACGAGCTGATGTGGCTCGAACGATGTGCGCTCCATGCACGGGCTGCGACCTGATGCCCCATCGAGATGTATAACACTTTTTCCCGTAGCTCTCCAACCCCGAGGCATCTATCTCGCAACACCAAAATTTCGATTTTTGACACATGTCGTTTAGTGCTGCGATGCGCGTTGCACGCCGTCACGTCAAAGTATACACGTATTGCGTCTAACCTCTCAATTATTCTAACGTATTGTTTAAGACGTGGGGTACCTTAGTAACGCTGTCTAATATGGGAGACAAATTTTGTTCTAATTGTGGAAAACCATTACTTCAAAAGGACAATTTTTGTCCAGGATTATTTTGTCCAGGATGCGGGAAGTTAACGGACAGAGCTCCGTCAGAGCCCAAAACGCCGTGTGCCGACCGTGCTTTAAAGACTCACTTTACTAACTATAAGAAGACGTGGCGATACTAATTCTGACAGCACTTCGTTTTTGTTAAGACGTTAGTCGATGCGGAAAATACGTCAGAACCTCTTCTGGGCGCTCGGCTACAACTCGGCAGCTATTCCGATAGCGGCGTTGGGGCCACTCAACCCCAACATCGCCGCGGCGGTCATGTCGCTGATTTCATTCTCCGTGGTAGCTAACGCTGAGACCCTCAGGACAGTACGTCTCGAGCCGAGAAGATCTGCCACGGGTAGAGAAAAGAGCGTTGCCGCCCCGGCACCTTCCGAACCGGAGAAGGCAGGCTTAAACTGCTGTGGTGAAATTAAGCTCCTAACTTCCGAGCTTTGGAGTACGTTTACGCTTTTGATGAATTGAATCGCTCAGCGACGTTTCAGCATTCTCTTTGTCTGATCAATGCGAAAGCCAGCATCCACTACCCCGGTCCAATGACCAACGATTTAGGCACATTTGCGGGAGTTGCTCCTGATCATCTTAAAAGCTGTCCCCCGTGAGCTACAAGAAACCTCATGACAAAATCTTCGTACTGGGCTAAGTCATCTCTTGTTGCCGCAATGCCGTAGCTTGGGTTGCACGGCCAAAGCCGTGCGGGGTTACTATCATATGCGCTCTATAATATCTCTGAGCTGCGACGACGATCTTGGCTGTGACATTGAAAAAGGGTACTTCACTGCACCAGTTTTTGGACGGTTCTATCTGCCGCTCGCTGGAAAGCGTACCCGAACAAGCACGATGCTGATACGCCTATGATCGTAAGCAGCATATCCCGCGGAAACCCCACAGGTAAGTGTATACCGGTGAAGATGGCGTTCAAGCCCGCTAAGATCAGAGGGTTGAATAGAAAAATAGCATAAGAAGCATAAGAAATGAGCAAGAGCGTTGGGACAAGCTTGGTCAAAGAAATCAGATAGCTAGCGAAATAATAGAGCAAAGGCACGAACAACAACACCATTGCGTTCAATACCAAAAACAAGCTGGCGTCAGCGAACGGGCCAAACTGCCCGGCGTTGAATACATAGCTCGGATCACTGAGCAATTGGTGATTATAGAGCGCAACATGAACGGTCATTAGAACAGTCAATAGCAGAGCAGCTCCGAAAAAAGTTCTCCGCTTATCCAGCAATAGCTTGGTATGAAATGTGCTCGCTACAATCCCGCTGATGAAGACAAAATAGTACAAGAAGAATCGCGTATCAACAATACCAAAACTGAGCCTGATCGCCAGAAATAATGCGAATATTGCCGCTGATATTAAAAGCAATCTGACCTTGTTGTTTGATCCGTAGCGCATCATCAGCGGATAAATCAAGTAGCAGAGCAATATGACGCCGACGAACCAAAACATGTAGAAGTCTGGCACGTAGCGAGGGGCTAGAAGGCCCTGCAGTCCCAGTGCATAGATGAGGACCTGCGAAGAGGAAAGTGAAAAATGCGATTGCGGAAGTAGTTTGAATGTACCTACAGCGATGGCCAAAGCAACCAGATAGAGCGGATAGATGCGAATCAGCCTCTTTTTGAAGAAACTCGCAACGTCGCTCCAACCATTAAACTTCCTATTGTTGTAACCGAGGACAAAACCAGATACGAAGAAGAAGGTTCCTAAACCGAGCAGCACGAGATACGTGCTCCAGACGTTCTTCCACCCGAAGAGGTTTGAGTTTAAATAGTAACTAAGATGGGAGGCCACAATCATTAATATGGCCACGGCTCTGACAGCATCGAGTTCTAGTATTCGCTTCCGCGTAGACGAGTGTTTCACCATTTGAACGTTACGAATGGAGAGCGCTTCAAAAGAAGGTACAAGAAGAGAAAAGAAGAAAGGGTCTGATCGCTCTCGAAAACCAAGTCGCCTCGACAGACCCCTTTTGCGTTTATTCAGTTGTCGTATCTCTTTCGTCCAGGTGTCGTTTCGGTCGCGCTATTTCAGTTCTTGAACACTGATTCTTTACTTACTAGGTCTGACGTCTTGACGACAACAGAGTTATTGTCGACGCTCATGTTTACGTGGCTTGGCCAGCACCCGCCGCGCAGATTGGCGGTTCCGATGCTGTTAATCTCGAAGTGCTTACCGCAGTTGCTACACACCACATCGTTGCCAGATTGCGTGTATCCCTTTGGGCCGCAGACGTCGCATGTATCAAAAGCCACATGTGCGTTGCCGTCGGTGCCCTTTACTGCAAAGAACTTGACTGCCGTTCCGTTTGATTTGTAGGTATAGAAGGAAAGGGTACTGCTGATGTTGGAAAGTGGAATTTTAACCACGTCTTTGGCCGAAAAGAGCTCAGTAACCTGCGGGTTGGTATTACCGGCGTTCCCAATGCCGTTTAGCAAACCTCCGGCACCAGACAACACAACGAGTCCCCCGCCTGCAACTAAAACTGCGGCGACGGCTATCGCTGCGAGCAATTTTATGTTCATTCCCTTCTTTTCTTGATCATTTTCCATTTCTATCTCCTCCTGGTTTGGAATCCTGCTCGACGTTCCCGTCGACAATACGGATCGTCCGATCCCCAATCCCGCTTATGTCCGGATTATGGGTGACGAGGACGATTGCACGGCCTTCTTTGTGTAATCGTTGAATCAAGTCCAGCACCACATTCCCGTTCGTTTGATCGAGGTTCCCGGTCGGTTCATCGGCAAGAAGGATAGCAGGGTCGTTGATGAGCGCTCTTGCGATACATACTCGCTGCTGTTCACCGCCAGACAGATGTGCTGGCAGGTGGTCGAGCCGGTGCTCCAAGCCGACGTTTTTGAGGGCATCCACTGCTTTCGTTTCATCCGGGTTGCCGTGGTAATACTGCGCCAGCATGACGTTCTCGAGCGCGGTGAGATAAGGAATGAGATGATACTGCTGGAAGATGAGGCCGACGTTCTCGCGTCTCAATCGCGTCAGCGCTGCCTGACCAACCCCCGTGACCTCTTTTCCATCGATGCGCACGATTCCGCTCGTTGGCAGGTCCAAGCAGCCGATGATGTTAAGCAACGTCGTCTTTCCTGACCCTGAAGGCCCCATGATCGTGACCCACTCTTCCTTCTCGAAGGAGAGCGTTACTTCGTTGAGGGCTCTCGTCCCCCCGCTGTACACCTTTGTGACGTTCTCCAGACTGATCAGTGCATCGTCCATCGATCATTCACCTCGTAACACTATCGCGGGCTCAACCGCCGTCGCGCGTCTTACAGGCAGCGCGCTGGCGAGCAAGGAAACGCCGATTGCGATCGGTATGACCACGGTCAACACCTCCCACTTCAACGGAATAGTCGTCGAAAATACGCTTAGCCCGATAAACTGCGCAAGGACGATCCCTACCCCATAGCCTGTGATACCGCCTATTAGCCCAATTAGAGTAGCTTCGGCGAGAAAAAGCGACGCTATACTTCGGTTTTCGGCACCGATACTCTTCATAAGTCCAATCTCTTTCCGTCGCTCTGCGACACTTGCCGTCATTGTAGTAAAGATCCCCATCGTGGAAGCGAGCAGCGCTACTGCTGTTACGAACGCCATCATGCTCTGGTACTTTTCGAGCATGCCCATCTCCGCGTTGGTGAGTTGCTTGATTGTGGTTCCAGCAACGCCGGGGAGCTTGCCTTGGATTTCCGATGCAATGTCTTCCACCGGACAACGGACGCACAATGCGGAAAGCTGCACCGTGTCCACTTTTCCAGGCCTCGAACTCAAATCCTGAGCCACCGGGAGGTTGGCGAAGATCTGGTTATCCTCGGCGCCACCGCTTTCCACAATGCCTGCTACCTTCAGCTCTTTCACATTCGACGAAGCAGAATTGTTTTGCGCTCCAGCATAGCCGACTTTAAACGAGTCGCCAACAGTGAGATTAAGCTTCTGAGCGACATTAGAGCCGACCATGGCGCTCGTCGTGTCATTTTGATCTGTGATCCAGTTACCAGTGACCTTCCACCACGAGCTTACGTCGGCGATGCCTGTGGTGAACTCAGAAGGGTCTTGGGGCGATACCGGCTGAATGATCTGAATCGTCTTATTGAAGTAGGTCCCCGCCATAACGGCCTCCTGCGCACTGGGCCCGTCACCGACTGTGACCATCTGGTAGAGAAATGGCGCGAAACCGAGCACATTGGCTCTGTACTGGATTGTTTTTATCATCCACAAATCGCTTTCGTTGATATATTTCTGCTCGGTAACGGACCCCATGTTGATGCCCGGAAGTCCGATCTCTATCGTATTTGACTGAGGCTGCAAAATCAAGTTCGCCCCGTATTTTGTAAATTCTTGCCCGACCTGATCGCCAACGCCAAGCGAAACCGTAAGCAGGGCGGTGACGACAGCGGCTCCGATGAGAACTGACGCGACGCCCATTGCGAACCGCGACTTGCGCCTTAGAATCGATTTCCTTAGGAGTTGAACGAACATGCTTTACACCGACTGTAAACTTCGAGGTAGCGATTCTTCATATAGTTTACGTTAGGTGCAAATGTTGTCGGTTCGCAAGAAACCTTGAAGTAGGGGTATTTACACTATACGTAAACGATGGTGAAGCTTGAGCGCATCAGTCTGCGGAATGAGGGTTTGAAGAAGTTCTTCAGTCCAAACGAGGTAAGGATCCTTGGCCTGCTATGGGAGAAGGAGCGACTGACTTCTGGGCAAATACAGAAGCGCTGCGACGATCTATCGCTGGCCTGCATCGCAGGAACTTTAGATCGGCTCGTCAAAAGTGGCTTCGTTGATCGAAGGATAGATACGAGCGATTCACGAGTGCGGTACCTCTACGCCCCGACCTGTACCCAACAGGAGCTCGGCACGAGGATATCCGAACAGGTGGTTGACTGTCTTGTAGACACGTTCGGCGCTACAGTCGTCAGCAGCATTGGCAGATTCAGGAGGTAGGCGTATCGATTGGCTGCAATGCGTTCTTGGGTGCCTGACACAAGCCGGCACGTTGCTGCCTTTTTTAGCGATCTTAGTTGCGGCAGGCGGCTTTTTATCAGTCTTTCTTGTGTGGAAGAGATTTGAACTCCTAATTGCCGGCCAAGCAGCCGTGGCATCGGCTATTGTCGTGGGAATCATTTCGATGAGCTGTCCCATGTTTCAGTGGATTTGGGCGTACCTGGGTGTTGTCTCATTCGGGCTGCTCACACTCAGCTTTGTTCGGTACTGCCTCACACACGAAGGCCAGACGAATCACGCAGGTCTGTTGTCGAACGTCGCGACGCTGGAAGCGCAGTTTGGTATACCTATCCGAGTGATTGACACGCAAAAGATACGAGCGTTTGCACATAGGCGCGCGGCCTATCTGTCCGTAGGGCTGCTGGAAAGGCTTGATGAAGATGAGGTGACCGCCGTCGTCGCTCACGAAGCATACCATGTCAAGCACAGCCCGAGCAAGCTAGTATCGTCGCTAGCGGCACTGAGCTCTCTGACTTTTGTCCCGTATAACGACGAGCATTTAGCTGATCGATACGCCGCAGACATCGCTGGTAAGGATACGCTAGAGCGCGCCCTTCTGAAACTAGAAATCGTGGGCGGCGAACAAAGAATAGAGGACCTTCTCAAGGACGGATAAAATTTGCATCGCGGGCAGTTTGTTTGAACACGCTCAGTCTGCTCGATCTCATCGTAATCACGGCAGATTCCACGCGCACGGCACAGAACCAAGCAACAGAAACAGTTTCGGCATAAAAAAAAGAGTGAACGGCTGCACGCACATTATTTTTAAAAGTATGACCGCGAGGCCGTACAATCGCGAAATTTCTTCTGACAAGCGCTTTAAAGGGGTACATATGGACGATAAAACATTAGAAAACGAGCTTAAGGCGCTAGCAAAAAAACGCCCAGATTTATGAGACTGACCCACGTGAAATCTTGGTGTATGTCCCCGGCCCTTCTGAGACGAGAGAGCTTCTTAAAGAATACGCCAAAGCTTACGTTGTGCACTTGAAGGGCATACCCGGATGGAAAATATCGACCCTAAAAGTATACCTGAAGATTGGCACCCGTTTCTCAAGGGGCTGATAAGTTGGATCGGCGATACCGTGTATGAACTCGAGCAACACGCATTCTATGCAGGCTACTACAAGTCTCTAGCTTTGCCGCGTACCCGTGTATTTATTGCGATGAGTGTATTGCTGAGCAGTCAGAGGGCATTGCAGATATCTCGCTCAAGCGGGCATGTGGGCACGCTGAGAGAGTGCGAATCTCAATGGAGACAGTAGGGGTCGACGTATTTGAGACCGTCAGGAAGTTTGGCTTGCCCATAGAGGT
>Ga0209747_1001931_pt1 | contig 10739 bp, 9 predicted proteins | sample BarGraNGADG00311_FD_184498 | JGI IMG/M metagenome (GOLD analysis project Ga0209747, IMG submission 184498) | Arctic peat soil microbial communities from Barrow, Alaska - Barrow Graham LP Ref core NGADG0011-311 (SPAdes) (version 2) | ecosystem: Environmental > Terrestrial > Soil > Wetlands > Peat ... | reverse complement strand
AGCTGTTCGGCGATGCCCACGTCGAAGAACCTGTCCGGGAACCGCTTGCTGAAGGCGTCGAGCCCGGTCCCCAGCTTCATGGCGGCGGTGATGGCGACCATTTTCGGCCGCTCGCGCCCCAGCGTCATCATCTCCTGCGCGAATACGTCCGTGTACGACCTGACGCCTGCTTTCTGCGAGATCTTGCCGCTCCCCTTGTCGAAGGAGGACACGCCGTGGAACTCGTCCGGGCGACGCTCGGCGGGGGCATAACCCCGGCCCTTGACCGTCACCGCGTGTATGAGCACGGGTCCCTCGATGTCGCGCGCCTCGCGCACCGTCTCTTCGATCTCCTCTATGTCGTGCCCGTCGATGGGCCCGACGTACTTGAGGCCGAGCGACTCGAACATCATCCCGGGTACCAGCGCGTGCGTGATGCTGTCCTTGAACTGCGAGGCGAGCTTGATGATCCCGTCTCCCAGCCCGGGCATGGTCATGAGCACGTCTTCCAGCTCGTCCTTCAGGTGTGTGTAACCCGGCTTGATCCTCAGGCGCGAAAGGTAGGCGGCCAGGCCGCCGACGTTCTTGGATATGGACATCTCGTTGTCGTTGAGCACGATTATCAGGTTGGAATCAAGGTGGTGGCCCGCCAGGTTCATCGCCTCATAGGCGATCCCCGATGTCATGGAGCCGTCGCCGATGACAGAGCACACAGCGTAGTCCTCGTGTGACAGGTCGCGCGCCAGAGAGAGGCCCAGGCCGTAGCTTATGGCCGACCCCGAGTGGCCGCTATCGATCGTGTCGTGCGGGCTCTCGGCGCGCCTGGGGAATCCCCCGATGCCTCCCATCTGCCTCAAGGAAGCGAACTCGTCCCGCCTGCCGGTGATGATCTTGTGCGCATAGGCCTGGTGCCCGACGTCCCAGATGATCTTGTCGCGCGGGGAATCCAGCGCGCGGTGTATCGCTATGGCGAGCTCCACGGCGCCCAGGCTGGAGGCGAGGTGGCCCCCCGCGGTGCTGGTTATGGTAATGATCAACTCGCGTATCTCGGCGGCCAGTCTAAGCAGCTCGTCATGGTTGAGGAGCCGCAGGTCGCGTGGAGAGTTGACGCAAGCGAGGATCGAACCCTGTTGTTTAAGATCTCCCAATGGTTCTCGGATCCGCTGTCTAGTCTTCGGGCCCTCTGGGACCCCCGGAGTGTCTCCATTGTACAGAACGTCTATCTCTTAGTACAGGTAACGGCCCGGGCGCGGCAGAGGCATTACAAGCGCGGTCCCTGTGCTAAAATAGGGCTATGGACCTACCGAGCAAGCACGTGCTCTATCTGGCAAAGCGGATAGGTGCCAGAGGCGCTGGGAGCGACGGCGAAGCAGCCGCCGCTTCTTACGTTCTGCGCACGTTGAGCGATCTCGACGTCGAGATCGACATCGAGACGTTCTCCTCCTGGAAGTCCGACCTCCACGGGCTGCTCATAATCTATGGCCTGGTGATAGCCTCCTACCTGATCTTCCGAGTGAGCTATACGGCCAGCCTGGCCATGTCGCTGCTGCTGTTCTTCATCTTCCAGATGGAGACCTACACCTGGGCGGTGCTCTCGCGGCTGCTGCCTCACTCGAGCGCGTCGAACGTGATCGGGAGGGTGGCGCCTTCGGGCAGCGCCAAGGAGAAAGTCCTGCTGGTGGCCAACTACGACAGCCCCAGGAGCTCCCCTCTGGGCCGGCCGCGGGTGGCCCGTTTCTTCCGCGTCTTCTACATCATCTCCTTCGCCTGCATCATCGCGATCATGCTCACCGGCATCTTCGGCGTCGGGGCGTCGCTGACCAAGATCAGCCGCAACACCATCAATCAGATCTGGCTGTATGCCGGGCCGTTCGCCGCGTTCTTGGTCGTCATGTGCATCATCATCATGCTGGGCGAAGTGCGCGGCCGCTTCACCCCCGGCGCCAACGACAACGCCTCGGGAATCGGGGTGCTGCTCTCCGTGATGGCGTCTCTGTCCGCGAACCCTCTGGAGAACACCGAGGTGTGGGGCCTCGCGGCCGGCCGCGGCTGCGCGGGAGCCAGAGGGATGATAGCTTTCCTTCATCGCCACAAGCACCTGCTTCACGGTGCCAGCATCATCAACCTCGACCACTGCGGCGTCGGCGATACCAGGATCGCGACCCGAGAGGGTGTGATGTTCGGCTTCAGGTGCTCCTGGCGCCTGAGGGGCATAGCGCAGGATGCTGCCCGCGGCACCAGCGGCATCGACCTGGGCAAGGGCAGGTGCCGGGTCAAGAAGAGCGACGGCATGGCCGCGATAGTGCGCGGCTACCGCGCCATCACCATCTGCGGACTGAAGGGCGGGACCTACCAGGGCTGGCGCAACGCCAACGATACGCTCGACACGCTGGACCGCGGGTCGCTCGACCGCGCCGTCAAGCTCGTCGGGCTCATGCTCGACACTATCGACGCGGGCCCGAAGAGAAAGGGGCCCAGGCGTCGTGGACGCGCCAGGCAGAAGGAGATCGAGGAGCTGATATCCCCGGACGGGGAAGGCGTCGCTCAGGAGCCTGCCGAGGATCTCTCCAAAGAGCCCTCCGAAGACTGAATCACTCGCCCACGATCTGGCAGATGATCTCCCTGGAGCGCGACTTGTTGTCGAAATCGATCACGACGATCTGCTGCCAGATGCCCAGCTCCAGCTTCGCCTCGTTGAAAGGCACCGTGAGCGAAGGGCCCAGCAGCGATGCGCGGACGTGGGCATGGCCGTTGCCGTCGTGCCATCGCATGTTGTGGTGATACTCGCGGCCCGCCGGCGCGATCCTCTCGAACAGCTCGTCGATATCGTCGAGGAGCCCCGGCTCGAACTCGATGGTGGTGACCGACCCAGTGGCGCCGGACACGAAGACAGTGACGGTCCCAGCTCGCAGGCCCGTCCGCAGGACCGACTGCGAGACCTCGCCCGTCACGTCGAGCACCTGCGCGTTGCCGCGCGTCTCTATCTTGAAGCTCTCCCTGAAGACGGGCATCCGGTCCTCACATCGTGTAGAGCTCGTCGGCCGGCACCACGCGGAACCCCGTGGACTTGAGCGCCCCGACCGCCTGCTCCGCCTCTTCGACCCTGATGATGACGATGGCGTTGGCCGCCGATTTCTCCAGGAAACAGTAGAGGTACTCGATGTTCATCTCCTGCTCCACCAGCGGAGCCATGACCTTGGACAGGCCGCCCGGGGTGTCGTCGACCTCTACCGCCAGCACCGTGGTCTCCTTGACCGTGAAGCCTTTTGCCTTGAGGCTGTCGTGCGCCCGGTCCGGATCGTCGACTATAAGCCGCACCACCCCGAAGTCGCTGGTGTCGGCGACGCACATCGCCCTGATGTTGACCTCGGATTCCCCGAGGGCGCGGGTCAGGTCCAGCAGCCTTCCCGACTTGTTCTCCAGAAAAACTGAAATCTGCTTGACCGGCATCGCTACCCCCTATATCTCCCGGTTGTCTTTCACTCGAACGGCCTTGCCCTCGCTGCGGGCGATGCTCCTCGGCTCCATCAGCTTCACCTTCACGCCGATCCCCAGGTAGCTCTCTATCTCGTCGGTGATCACCTGCTGCAGCTCCTCCAGGGCCTTTATGCGGTCGGAGAACATCTCCTCGGAGACCTCGACCTCGACCTCGAGCATGTCCAGGCCGCCAACGCGCTCCACGATGATCTGGTAGTGCGGCGAGATGCCCTCGATCTGCATCAGCACGGTCTCGATCTGCGACGGGAAGACGTTGACTCCCCTGATGATCAGCATGTCGTCGGAGCGACCCGAGACCCGCTTCATCCGCACGTGCGTGCGGCCGCAGGGGCACTGCGTGTCATCCAGGGTGGTGACGTCGCGCGTCCTGTACCTGATGAGGGGCATCCCGAACTTGTTTATGTTGGTGAAGACGAGCTCGCCCTGCTCGCCGAACGGCAGCCGCTCGCCTGCGGCGGGGTCGATGGTCTCGGCCAGAAAAGCGTCCTCGAAGATGTGCAGCCCGTTCTTCTCTTCGCACTCGATGGACACTCCCGGCCCCATGACCTCGGACAGGCCGTAGATGTCGAAGGCGGAGAGGTTGAGCAGCCTCTCGATCTTGTCCCTCATATTGTCGCTCCAGGGCTCGGCCCCGAATATGCCGCTCTTCAGCCGAAGCTGCTTGAAGTCGACGTCCATCTCCTGCGCGGTCTCGGCCATGAACAGGGCGTACGATGGAGTGCAGCACAGCACTGTTGTTCCCAGGTCGGCCATCATCCTGATCTGGCGCTTGGTGTTGCCGCCTGATATCGGGATGACGGAGGCCCCCAGTTTCTCCACGCCGTAATGCAGCCCCAGCCCTCCGGTGAACAGGCCGTAGCCGTAAGCCACCTGGACGATGTCCGAGGGGTCGGCGTTGCAGCAGACGAGCGCGCGGGCGACCAGCTCGGCCCAGACGTCGATGTCTCGGGTGGTGTACCCGACGACCGTCGGGGTGCCCGTCGTGCCAGACGAAGCGTGTATCCTGACGATCTCTCCGGTGGGAACGGCGAAGAGACCGAACGGGTAGTTCTCGCGCAGGTCGTCCTTCGTGGTGAAGGGAAGCCTGGCCACGTCGTCGATCGACTCGAGGTCCTTCCAGCTGGTGCCTGCTTCCTTGAGCTTGTGCCGGTAGAAGGGCACGTTCTCCTCGCAGCGCTTCACCGTATCCTTGAGACGGTCCAGCTGCAGACTCGCCAGCTTTTCCCTGTCCATCGCCTCTATTTCAGGGTTGTACACTCGTTTCACCACCTCGGATCTCGCCCGCCAAACAGCACAACATTCTAACACAAGCACAAGGGGTCCAAGCCGCGCACGGAGGTCATGTCAGAAGTCCGGCCAGGTCCTTCCTCACGTGGGTGGGGCTCACTCCGGAATCGGGGATGTCGCCCTGCGTGGAAACGCCGGAGAGCACCAGCAGCGTGTCGATCCCGGCCCGTACTCCAACCAGGATATCGGTCTCGAGCCTGTCCCCGACCAGCAGCGTCTCATCCTTGCCCGCGCCCATCCGGTCGAGGGCGAGATCGACTATCAGCGGGTTGGGCTTGCCCACGACGACGGGCTCAAGACCGGCTCCCGTCGTCACGGCGGCGACCATCGTGCCGGCGCCGGGCCACAGTCCCTGGGGAGTCGGATAGGTGGAGTCGGTGTTCATGGCGATATAGATTGCGCCGTTGCGAGCGGCGAGCACCGCGGCCTTCAGCCTGGGATAGTCGAAGTGGCGGTCCCAGCCCACCAGGATGAAGTCAGCGCTCTTCCAGTCGTCGAAAGGGATTACCTCGATGCCCATCCGCCCGCACTCCTGGAGCAGCCCCGCCTCGCCGATGACAAGGGCCCGCTTTCCCTCAGTCTCGAAGTTGCTCTCCAGGTAGAACCGGCACGCCTGCGCCGAGGTCACAATCTCGCCGGCCTCAGCCTCTATCCCCTGCTTTGCCAGTCGTTGGACGTACATCTCGGGAGTGGAAGCGGAGTTGTTGGTCAAAAAGACGAGGCGCTTGCCGGACTCGCGCATCGCTCTCACGGCTTCGGTCGAGCCCGCTATCGGCGTGTCGAGCAGGTACAGCACGCCGTCCATGTCGAGGATGAAAGCCTGATACTGCTCGAGCAGCGCTCCCAATTCAGCCCTCTTCCCCGCAGGCGCAGTCTTCTCCCGGCGCCCCGAAGCGCCTGGCCATCATGCTGTATTCTTCAGCAGGCTTGAGCGTCCAGGCCAGCATGAAGTGGCCGGCGGCCGCCTGCTTGTCCTTGAGCTTGAGGTAAGACAGCCCCAGGCAATAATGTGCGTAGTCGTCCGTCGGATCGACCTCCAGTGCCTCCTCGAAGCAGGTGGCGGCCACGTCGTATCGATGGGACGAGAAGTAGGCGCGCCCCAAGGCCTCCAGTATCGAGCCCTTGCGTGGCTCGGTCGCGCGTGCCCTCTCCAGTACTATGGCCGCCTGCGCCGGATTGCCCTGGTCGAGCAACTCCAGCCCACGCCCCAGCAGGGCGTATGCGCTCTCCTCGGATTCCATCGATGCCTCCTGCCGGACCGTGGCAATACTACCATGGCGCTGATGACATTCGCCGCCGCGCGCCGAAATCATCCTTGGGCTGCCCGCCCGCTTCGCGCGGCAGGCGGTTCAGTTAGTATAATTGAGTCACTCTTCACCAGGCGGGAAGCCGCGCGGACTGAGGGAAGGACTCATTGGCTGAACGGTACGGCAAAGGAAACGTTGAGCGCATAGGCGGTTTGTGGGTCCTGCACCTCAAGGGGACGACATTCGAGCGGGGACTGCAGCACGGCACCCTGATGCGCTACCGCGTGCGTGAGACGATCAACTTCTACAGGACGCTCCCCGAGGTGCTGTCCAGGCGGGCGCTCGACCCCGCATCCATGAAGAGCAGGGCCTTGCTGCGGCTCAAGCGCAGCCTGGTCACCCGCCTGATGAAGAACCGTGACTCCGACGCCCTGGAGGAGATGAGGGGCCTGGCGGTCGGTCTCGGCCTCAAGGAGGAGGAGATCGCCGAGGCCCTGGTGCTCGCCGACGTCTTCCAGGTCGTCTCCGCCCTGGCCGAGAGGCGTCGCAAGGCGGGGCCGCCGGTCATCCCCGGATTCGGGTGCACCAGCGCGGTGCGCGAGACGCCCGACAACCTGCTGTTCGCGAGGAACTTCGACTTCTGGGGCGCTGGTTACTGGGACGCAAACCCGGCCATCATCTTCCATCATCCTGACAAGGGCAAGGCCTTTGTCTCGATAGCCACGGCCGGGCTCCCCACCGGCGGGATCACCTCGATCAACGAGGACGGCATAGCGGTTGCCGTGCACCAGCACGCCTCGCGTGACTCCAGCCTCTCGGGGACGCCGATCATCGACATCGCGCACTCGGTGGTCCGAAATGCCTCCACCGTCGCTGAGGCGGTCGAGGTGGCTTCTTCGCACAAGGCCACCGGCGGCTGGACGATAGTCGTCGCTGGCGCCGGGGACGCCGCCGCCATCGAGATGTCTGCCGCCTGCCAGAAGCCGCGCTTCATGCGAGACCACCTGCTCGTTGCGACCAACAACTTCGTCGACGAGGAGCTGTCCCTGCGCGAGATACAGGCCAACGCCAGCGCGACGATATGCGACCACGCCCGAAGCAGCCGCGCCGCCGAGCTCGCTGCGGCCTCCAGGGTCAGCCCCTCCAGGATGGCCGGGCTTCTGGGCGACCACTATGACGTGCTGGCGGAGCGCGAGCGATCCGCGGGTTTCACCATCTCCCGGATAACCAACCTGTCGAGCGTCCTCTTCAGCCTCAAGGAGAGGCGTTTCTGGGTCTCGGAGTCACCGGCGCCGACCTCCAAGGGAGGCTTCGTGGGCTTCGACCTCGACGCGGAACTCGGGGGCAGGAGATCGTCGATCGGAAGGCTGGAGGGCGCCCGGCCCCCGCGCGCCAGGACCACCGCGGCCCAGGACCGATACCTCGATGCCTACAAGCAGTACATCTACTCGGGGGACCTCAACCAGGTCCACGGCATCGTCAACGAATGCGTGGCCATGGACCCTTCCGAGCCGACCTTCCACCTGATGGAGGGAATACTGCGCGCCATGCTGGGCAACTTCAGGGGGGCGCTGTCCTCCGTGGACCGCGCGCTCGAGCTGGAGCCCGTCGAGCAGAAGAAGTCGGTCGAGCTTCTCTGGAAGGCTCGCATCCTGGACCTGATGGAGCGCCGCGCGGACGCGGCCTCGATCTTCGGCGAACTCTCCGACGACGAGTCCACTCCCCGCTGTGTCTCGCGGGGATCCGACAAGGCACGCCGCAGGGCCTTCAAGGAGAAGGACCTCACCGGGATCCTCCTCGACTTCACCAACGGCGACACCCTGGAGTAGTGCCGGCGTTTCCTCTGGTATCATGACACCTGCAAGTGCGTTGGCCTGCCTCTGGAGCGCGATGGCGCCGGCGGGCGAATAAAAAACGGAGGGACAGATGACACCACCAGAACTCGAGACCATCACCATCGAGACGCAGGACGGTCTCGCCTTTATCTACCTGGACCGACCGGAGAAGCTCAACGCGATGAACGAGACAATGTTCTCGGAGCTCGGCTCGGCCGCCGACTTCGTGCGCGATGAGGTCTCGGTAAAGGTCGCCGTGATCACGGGCCGCGGCCGGGCGTTCTGCGCCGGCATCGACCTGGGCGCGGTCACCCAGTTCCAGGGCCGCGAGGCCGCTGAGTTCCGCAACATGGTGCGCAAGGTCCAGCGCAACTTCCGCGCCTTCGAGCTCATCGAGAAACCGGTAATCGCAATGGTGAACGGGCACTGCCTGGGCGCCGGCACGGAGCTGGCGCTGGCCTGCGACATGATACTGGCTTCGACCGAGGCGACGTTCGGACTGCTCGAGGTCAACCTCGGCCTGGTCACCGACCTGGGGGCGACTCAGCGCCTTCCCAGGGCCGTCGGGATCCACCGGGCCAAGGAGCTCATCATGACCGGCAAGAAGATCGACGCCCTGGAGGCCGAGCGCATAGGGCTCATCAATGCGCTTTATGCACCCGAGGAGCTCGAGGGAGCAACGCGCGCGCTGGCGGACCACTTCATGAGCATATCTCCGGTGGCGGTCGGGCTCTGCAAGATGGCGATCGACCGCAGCGCCCCCACGCTGGAGGCGAACCTCGAGTTCGAGGCGCAGGCCCAGAGCATCTGCTTCACCTACATGATGGAGAAGCTCGCGAAATCCGGGCAGGCCGGCAAGGAGCAATAGATGTACGTCAGGCGCCCGGGGATCGTCATCAGGCCGCCTTCCGAGGCGGGCAGCTTCCTTCTGCAGGTGACGTACGGCTGCTCCCACAACCACTGCGCGTTCTGCGGCACCTACATGTTCACCAGGTTCGCGCGACGCCCCCTCGATGAGATCCTGGCGGAGATAACGGCCACCGCGCGCTACAACCAGGGCGTACGCCGCGCCTTCCTCTGCGACGGCGACGCCATGTGTCTCGACACCGCCGAGCTGGTCCCGATCCTGGACTGCCTCAACGAGAGCTTCCCCCGACTGGAGCGCGTGGGGATATACGCGAACGCCGCCAACATCCTTTCCAAGACCCCGGCCGAGCTCGAGAGCCTGAGCGCCCGGAAGCTGACCATCGGCTACCTGGGCCTGGAGAGCGGCAACGACGAGATACTCAGGCGCATGCGCAAGGGCTCGAACTCCGACGAGATGGTCGAAGCGGTAAGGCGGGCGCAGGGCGCCGGGATAGATATATCGGTCATAGTCCTGCTTGGGCTCGGCGCCTACGAGATGAGTCGGGACCACGCCCGCGACTCCGCCTCTGTGGCAAGCCGGATGAACCCCAGGTATCTGAGCGCCCTTACCCTGATGCTCATCCCCAAGACCGCGCTGAACGCGCGATACAAGAAAGGCGAGTTCGAGGTCATGGACGCTCGCAGTATCCTCCAGGAACTGCGATGGTTCCTTCAGGACGTGGACGTTCCGGGCCCCTGCGTGTTCCGGACTAACCACGCGTCGAACTACCTTCCGGTCGCCGGCGACCTCCCCCAGGACAAAGAGCGGATGCTCGAGATCATCGACCGGGGGCTCGCCGACTCCTCGATGTGGCGGCCGGAATCGCGCCGCGCTCTCTAGGGATTCCCGCGAGCGCTCCGAAAAATGGGACGGGGGCAGGGTAAGCCTTTCGCTTGCTTATCCTCGCGTCTTTGAAATCAGGACTTCCTATACTCCCGGAGACGCTGCGAATCGCTCGCAAAACGCTCACCCTGCCCCCGTCAGGACATCCCCCTATATATAAGAAAGACAAATCAAAGATGACTGCTGACCAGTGGGAACTATTCTTGCGTGTAATCATAGCTGGCCTGATACTCGGCTTCGCGGGGGTCAGCCCCAAACGAAGCCCAATATCAAGTCGAGCGGGCACAAAGCCCAGACCTTAGATATTGGCCATCCCCCACAAAGCTGGCGGGAGCGCTACTGTAGTTCCCGTCGGGCAAGAGGTGTCCTCTCCGGAGTGAGTCAGCCTCTGTCGAATCGACGGAGAGGGCACCCCGAGCTCACTCCGTGACGCGGTTCATCACAACGCCCGAACATGGCTTGGGATAGAAATAGGTGGACTTCTGTGGCATCTTCTCGCCGTGATCGGCCACCTCCCGCACCTCGTCCACCCTGGTGGCGTTCAGCAGGAACGCCGCCGCGCCTGGCCCGGAATCGACGAACTCGACGGCCTCCAGGGGATCGCGGGTGAAGAGCAGGTTGGCCTGGATACTCTCCCTGTCGGGCGGCATGTGGAGCACCTTCTCGATGACGAGCCTCTGCAGGACTGTGACGTCTAGCTTCTTGTAAGCCGACGAGTACTCCCCGTCGATCTCCTTTTCCACGTCGAGGCCGCTCTTCCAGGAGAGCAGCAGGAACCGCCCGTCGGCAAGGAACAGCCCGAAAGCGCGCGTCGATGCCCCCGCTCTCTCCAACTGCTTGACCAGGTGGTAAACCTGGCCGCTCCTGGGCCCCTTGGGCACTTCTACCTCGGCGATGGCGAACCAGGGCTCGATCCCCTTGAGCAGCGAGTCGGCGTTGAAACTCTCCGAGTCCAGCAGCACCCTGTGGACCGGCAGCACGCTCAGCCCGGGGTTCTCCATCTCGACTATCATCATCATCGTGAAGTTCCTGGGGTCGTCCTCATCGTCGATGTGCCCGGCCTCTCGCAGCCTCTTGCCGTACTCGAGTGCTGTCTGGTACCTGTGATGGCCGTCCGCGATATAGAGCGTCTTCTTCTTCAGG
>Ga0209747_1001929_pt1 | contig 10746 bp, 11 predicted proteins | sample BarGraNGADG00311_FD_184498 | JGI IMG/M metagenome (GOLD analysis project Ga0209747, IMG submission 184498) | Arctic peat soil microbial communities from Barrow, Alaska - Barrow Graham LP Ref core NGADG0011-311 (SPAdes) (version 2) | ecosystem: Environmental > Terrestrial > Soil > Wetlands > Peat... | reverse complement strand
CCACCTGGTGATCTCGACTTTCCACACCCAGGACACCACCGAGACGGTCAACAGGATGATCGACTTCTTCCCGCCCACCCAGCAGAAGCAGGTGCGCATCACGATGACGAGCACGCTGGCCGGCGTCGTCAGCCAGTTGCTGCTGCCGCGGTGCGACGGGGGCGGCCGGGTCCCGGCGGTCGAGGTGATGGTGATGAACGGCCGGCTCGCCGAATGCCTGCTGAACGAGGAGCCCACCTCGGTCATGCGCGAGATAATCGCCGACGGTGAGTTCTACGGCATGCAGACCTTCAACCAGTCGCTGGTGTCGCTGTACGCCGACGGGCTGGTCGACTTCCAGACGGCGCTGAAGGCCTCCAACCAGCCGCACGATTTCATCCTGATGGCGAAGCAGATGGGGCTGCCCGTCGAGGAGACGCTGGCGATACGCTAGGTCGAACCCTCCGCGAGATCTTTGCCCCCCGGAAGCTGCGCGTGCGCCACTACCCTGTCGCGACCTGATTCCTTGGCCTCGTACAGGGCCTCATCGGCCGCGGATACGAGGTGCTCGAGGTGGAGGCTGTCCTCCGAGAACGCGGCCACGCCCATGCTGATGGTGGTGGTGAGCGGCTCGTCGCTGCCGGGGGCGTCCACGGACAGCGCGTCCACTCTCCTACGCAGCTTCTCCGCCACCTCGTAAGCCTCGGGCCAGTCCGTCTCGGGCAGGAGTATGGAGAACTCCTCGCCCCCGTAGCGGTATACGCGGTCGACCTCGCGGCGGCCGGAGTTGAGCGCGCGCGCCACCTCTCGCAGCATCGCGTCGCCCGCCAGGTGGCCGTAGGTGTCGTTGAAGTTCTTGAAGTGGTCGATGTCGGCCATGATGAAGGAGAACGGGTGGCGGTATCTCCTCGAACGGACGATCTCGCGCTCCAGGTCGCGCCTGCTTGCGGTAGTTGTAGAGTCCCGTCACGTGATCGGTTATCGCGAGCCTGTTGACCTGCTCGAACAGCGAGGCGCGCTGCATCGCCAGGCCGAACTGGTACGTCATCGACTGCGCCAGCTGGATATCCTCCGGCGTGAACGCGTCGGGGTGCCTGCGCCTGATGTGCAGGACTCCCAGGAGCGTGTCGCCCTCCACGATGGGCAGGCACACGCATGAGCCCGTCGTCACCTTCTGCAGCTGGGCGCACTTCTCGTCGGTCGCCAGGTTGTCCACCGGGACGGGGGCCACGTCGGTGCAGGCCTGGCAGAGGGTCGCGGTCTCCATGCCCCTGCGCTTCATCTTGTCGAGCACCTCGTCGCTGTAGCCGAACGATCCGACGATCGCCATGTGGCCGTCCTTCTCCGAGACGGAGTAGATGAGGCCCGAGTCCGCGTTGAAGACTTTCCGCGCCTCCTCCAGGCCTTCGGTGAAGATGTCCTGCAGGCGGTTCTTGGTGCTTATGGTGGTGATGACCATCACCAGCGCGTTCACCCTGGTCAGCCAGCGGCGCGACTCCGCCAGCGCGTCCTGGCGCTGCCGGGCGAGCCTCCTCATGTCCAGGTAGAGGACGTGTGACCTGGTGGTCAACAGCGACGCGAAGTAAGTCACCAGCAGGCCGGTGATGGAGAACCGCACCAGGATGGAAACGTTGGCGAGCGTGCTTGAGGGCTCATAGAGAAAGAGCTCGAGGGCCAGGACGCCCGCAAGCGCCGCCAGGACCAGGTATCTCAGGCGCGAGGAGGTCACCAGGCTCACGAAGCCCAGGATCGCGGTGTTCACTATTATGACCAGGGCGGTGGCGTTGGAGACCCTGAAGATGCAGATGAACAGCAGGATCAGCGCCCCGAATAAAGTGAAGGCGGCGGTCAAGGTCGTCCTCTGAAGTTCGTTCATCTTCATTATCCAGGATCTCATGGTAAGTGCCCTATGATGAGACCGGCCTCCGCTTTTGTCAAACAGCCGGCTGGATGGTGACTTCCGAGTATCCCGAGGTCCCCTCGGTCCACGCCAGGGAGGCCTCCCTGCCTGTGGTGGCCTCGTAGAACCCGGCCAGGAAGCCTGCGATCAAAGGCTCGTAGTAAGGGTTGTCGACCCTGGCCCGGATGGTGCCGTCGGATACCGACACCGCCGAGCCGTTGCCCATGCCCTTGAGCTCGAGCGTCTTCATGTACTTGAGGTAGCCCGCCTCGGAGGTGTCGAGGTCCTTTCCCTTGGAGGAGATGAGCTCGCGGACCCGCGCCTTCTCGATATCCGCCATCATTCTGGGGACGTCGTCGCCGAGCTCCGCGGTGAGCTCCCCGAAGAGGTTGGTGAGGGTCATGACGCTGATGAGCACCACCCTGTGTCCGGTCCTCCGGTCCTCGATTATCCCGCGGTCCACCTCGAAGGCGTACTGCCTGCCCATCGACAGCGGCGCCTTGCAGACCGGGCAGAGCTCGTAGATGTTCCTGCCGCCCATCATCGGCGGCGGCGCGTAGGAGGCGCGGTCGTTGCCCTCCGGTCGCGCCGAGGCCCCCGCCTCGATGTGGCACCGCACCGTGCCGCCGTCGGCCACCTCGAAGCTCGCCGAGGCCGCGCAGCCCTCCACGCTCTCGAAGGCGCCGCAGATGTCGCCGGTTATCGCCGGGCCGCTGTAGGCGTCCCTGATCACGCCGTCGAGGTAGCGGTGCCGCTTGTAAGACGAGACCTCGGGGGAGCCCAGGCCCAGCATGCTGACCTGCTTGGAGAGTTGGTCGTAGACCCTGGTGCTGATGAGGTTGCGGGCTATGACGCCCTTGGCGCCCGAGAGCACCGCGTCCATGAAGTGCTTGCCGCTCTTGCGCTTGGCCTCCTGGATGATGGCCTCCAGCGGCACGCCCAGGCGCTCGCCGATGGAAGCCATGGTGTAGTTGAGCGCGTCGTTGTCGATGAAGACCATCCTGTGGGTCTCATCGCGCGCCAGCGTGATGGTGCCGTTGGGAAGCCACCTGTGTTCGCTCGTCAGTATGCGCGGAACCCCGCAGCGGGGACAGGTACGCATGAACAGTGCTCCTCTGTATTGTTCAGCCTCGAGACGTCATGAAATCATAACTCGCCTCGAATATCTTTTCCTTGTCGTAGTCGAGGGTTGCCACGTGGTAGCAGTTGTCGAGCCAGATGAGCTTTTTGTCCTCGGAGGCGACGTGCTCGAGGATGTACTCGGAGTTGCGCGGAGGGACCACGTGGTCGTCGGTGGCCGCGAATAACCTGATGGGACAGGTGATCCTGCCCAGGTCTCCTTCCACCGCTTTAGCGAGCTTCACCAGCTCGTGCGCCGCGTTGCTGTGGAGCTTCTCGTAGGCCACCTCGGTGACTTCCGGGTCCTTGAGGTCGTTGCCGGGCCCGGCGATCGTCTTCATGAAGTGTTTCAGCACCCCCACGAACTTGAGTGCCACGCCCTGGGCCCCCGGCGCCAGCCAGCGAACGGGAGTGGAGATCGGCATGACCCCCGCCAGGGTGTCGGAGTGCCGCTCCGCCAGGTAGAGGGTGAGCAGGCCGCCCATCGACAGGCCGGAGACGTACACTTCCTCGCAGAGCTCGCGGATCTCGGAGAGCGCCGTCTCCACGGTGGAGGTCCAGTCGGTGTACGACCAGCGTCCCATGTCCTCGACGTTTGTCCCGTGGCCCGGCAGGCGTGGACCGAGGACGGTCATGCCCTTGTCCGCCAGGTACTCGCCCATCAGGCGCATGCTGGAGGTCGTGCCGGTGAACCCATGGATCAGCAGGCACCCGGTCTTTCCTCCCTCGAAGAAGAACGGCTTGCCGTCCTCCATGACGTCCAGGCCGGTGGGGATCTTGAGAGTCATCGCGCACTTGTCTTTGACAGGGGTCTCAGCCATGTTGGTCCCTCCGCTTCAGTTGCCGCCCGCTCCTCGCGGTCAGTTATCCGGATTTCCGAAGATGTCCAAGCTGTCTATCCCGGCTAGTCCCACGGCCTCTTCCGGGGTCCTGCCGAACTCTCCCCAGTAGGTGAAGAACGTCTCCAGGGTCTCGCTGAGCCAGCCCCGGGTGCCGGGGCCGTAGAGCTCGTGCCCGCCGGATGGGACGATCATCGCCGAGACCATCGGGTTCTCGCCCGCCGCGGCGAGCAGGTCGTGAGCGTCCCCCACGGGAGACATGAGGTCGTCGCGAGCGTGCACCAGCAAGCAGGGCACCTCGATCTCCGACATCATCTTGACCGGGCTCGCCTTGCTGTAGAGATCGCTCTCGGCCATCTCGTAATACTGGCAGGAGACCTCGCGCGTGTACCTGGCCGGGTCGAAGAACGCCCGCGGTCCGTCCGCCAGGGTCTTGAAGAAGAGGAGCAAGCGCTGCAGCAGGCGCCGCAACGACGCCACCGGAGCCGCCATGCTCCGCCCCGAAAGCCTGGCGACCTCCGTGGCCGCCTCGGCGTATGCGCCTATCGCGACGACCCCGCCCGCGAGCGGCCGGTCGAGCCTGGAGCGCCCCGCCGCGATCAGCGACGCCGAGCCGGCCATGCCCGCGCCGCACATGCCCACGGTGCTGACGATCTCGAGTGAGTCGAGGTAGTCGGCCGCGGCCAGTATGTCGTCGGACTCCCGGTAGCCCCAACTGGTCGGCGCCTCCGAGAACCGGCCCGAATCGCCCTGGTTCCTCAGGTCCATCGCCAGCACGTGGAAGCCCCAGTCGTAGTAGGCGCGCAGCGCCAGCGAGAGCACCCAGCCGGCGTTCTTGCTGGCGGCCGCTCCGCTGGCCAGGATCAGCGCCGGCCGCCTGGCGTCGCCGCACTGCAGCGCGAGGTGCCCGCATACAGGGGTCCCGTCCTGCGACTCGAGCATTATCGGCTCGAACGACCGGGGGTATGGATAGACCAGGCCGGCCGTGATCCTGGTGGCGGAAAGCACGGAAGGAATGAGGTCGATGAATATCGAGACGGCCGACGACAGAGGCCCGGGGAACGACGCCCGGAACTCGATCTTCTCGAGAAGCTCCATGGCCTCGGACATCGTCTTGACGCCTGCCCTGCGCTCCAGCGACCTTCCCTCGCGCGGCGCGGCGGGCGCGCCCCGGAAGCGCGTCCAGACGTATACGGCAAAGCCGACCGCGATCAGCACGGGCGAAAGGATCACCAGCAAGAAGGCCAGGAGGGCCACGTTTACATCCCGAGGTGCTCTGCTTTCGGGGTAGGTGATCATTGTCATTTCGCGGTTATTCTATCACAGGCCCGGCAGTGTCCGGCACGAGGCGCCGCGGAAAAACGCACCACGGTACCTGACACCGTGGTGCGTGACGTGGCGCTGCAGGCTTTGAGGTTTTGATGACAAAAACAGGGATATCAGTTAGTTTAGTAAAGTTGTCCGGGTTGGCTCGAAGACATATCGACGGGAGCATGATGGCGAAAAAGGCGAAGCGAGCTGTGGTGACGGGAGGAGCCGGGTTCATAGGCTCCCATCTCTGTGATGCGCTGCTGGGCGACGGCTGCGAGGTCGTATGCCTGGACAACTTCGTCACCGGGAGCGCCGCCAACGTCGCCGACGCCGGCGGTAATCCCCGCTTCACCGTGATCGAGGCGGACGTGACCGAGCCGCTGGAGGTCGAGGCCGACATGATCTTCCACCTGGCCAGCCCGGCCAGCCCGCTCGACTACTACGCGATGCCCGTCGAGACGCTCATGGCCAACTCGCTCGGCACCATGAACTGCCTCGACGCCGCCGCCAGGCTGGGCGCGCGCATGGTGATGGCGTCGACCTCGGAGGTCTACGGCGACCCCGAGGTGTCGCCCCAGACCGAGGAGTATTACGGGCACGTGAACCCGGTGGGGTTGCGGTCGTGCTACGACGAGGGAAAGCGCTTCGGCGAGGCGCTGTGCAAGGCCTGCGAGAGGATGTATGAGACCGAGGTCGTGCTGGTGCGGATCTTCAACACCTACGGCTCCCGCATGCGCAGGGACGACGGCCGTGTCATCCCCAACTTCGTGAGGCAGGCCCTCGATGGAGAGCCGCTCACCGTCTATGGCGACGGCAACCAGACGCGCAGCTTCTGCCACGTCTCGGACATGGTCAAGGGTCTGATACTGGCGATGAATACGGAAGAAGCCGCCGGCGAGGTTATCAACCTGGGCAACCCCAACGAGATGAGGGTCATAGACCTGGCGGCCAGGATACGCGAGAAGATCGCCTCGGACTCAGGCCTGACTTTTGAGGCGCTCCCGCAGGACGACCCCCTGCAGCGCAAGCCGGACATCACCAAAGCGATGAAGCTGCTGGGCTGGGCGCCCCGAGTGGGACTGGACGAGGGGCTGGACGACGTCATCGCCTGGTTCACCGAAGGCGGGGGATGACGGTTGGAGGCCGGAGACCGCGTCTGGGGGGCGTGCACGCCCGAGGAGGAGGAGCGCTACAAGGAGATCATCCGCGAGCGCGTCGAGAGCTCACCCTTCTACCAGCACATGGGCCTGGAGGTCACCGGGCTGGGCAGCGGCTGGTCGACCTTCAGGATGCAGGCCGGGCCGCACCTCTTTAACGTCGGCGGGATCGTGCACGGCGGGGCCGTGATGTCCATCGCGGACGCCGCGGCGAGCGTCGCGCTGGCGACGCTGCTGGACAAAGGCGCCGAGCGTCCCATCACAGTCGAGCTCAAGATCAACTTCTGCTCGCCCGCCACCGCGGGAGCCGTCGAGGCGAAGGGGAGCGTGGTGCAGAAGGGCAGCCGCATCGCCGTATGCGAGGTCGAGGTCACCCAGGAGGGCCGCCTGGTCGCCAAGGGGATATCGACCTATATGATCATCGGCTTCGAGGGACCCTAACGCGGCTGGACCCTCTCGATCTCCCAGAAATCCGACACCCAGTGGTAGGTGAGCCTGAACCGGTCGCCGGCCTCGTCGAGGACTTTCCACACCGACAGGGTAAGCCCCTCCAGACCTTCGACCTGCTCCACGCGCGCGGAGATGACTTTGGAGATATTGTGGTGAACGCCGCCGAGGTAGAACTCCCGGGGCTCGTTGGCGTAAGAGCATCCGCTGTAGGCGATGACGCGGTTTTCTTCCAAGGCCGCCTCCCGCCCCCGCGGGCCTTGCTGTCTTACTCGGAGACCGGGTTCCGCAGGTCCTCGAGGTCCTTGCCGTTGCCCATCTGCCCGGTGGTGATCATGCCGGCCCCGTCGCCCCGGATGAAGGACTCGACCATGTCGCGCGCCTCGTTGTCGGCGAACTGCACCGGCGGCGACTTCATGAAGTACGCCGCGGGCCCCATCAGGGCGCCCGAGAGGCCGCGGTCCATGCCCAGCTTGCAGCAGCGCAGCGCGTCGATGACGATGCCGGCCGAGTTGGGGGAGTCCCAGACTTCCATCTTGAACTCCAGGTTGAGGGGGACGTCGCCGAAGGCCTTGCCCTCGCAGCGGATGTAGGCCCACTTGCGGTCGGTCAGCCACTCGACGTAGTCGGAGGGCCCGATGTGGATGCAGCCGCTGTCTATCTTGTGGTCGAGCTGGGAGATGACCGAGTTGGTCTTTGATATCTTCTTGGACTCGAGGCGATCGCGCTCGAGCATGTTCTTGAAGTCCATGTTGCCGCCGACGTTCAACTGGCTGGTCCTCTCCAGGGTGACCCCGCGGTCGTTGAACAGCCTCGCCAGCACCCGGTGAACGATGGTCGCTCCGACCTGGCTCTTGATGTCGTCGCCGACGATGGGGAGCCCCGCGCGCCTGAACTTGCCCTGCCACATCTCCTCGTTGGCGATGAAGACGGGGATGCAGTTGACCACGCCGCAGCCGGCCTCGAGGGCCTCGCTGATATAGAACCTGGTCGCGTCCTCGCTGCCGACCGGCAGGTAGTTGATCAGGACCTGGGCGCCGGATTCGAGCAGCGTCTCGGAGACGTCGACCACCGGCTCGGTGCTCTCGGTCACTACCTCGCGGTAGTATTTCCCCAGCCCGTCCAGGGAGGGGCCTCGCATGACACGGATGTCCAACGGGGGCACGTCGGAGAACTTGACCGTGTTGTTCGGCTCAGTGAAGACAGCCTCGCCGAGGTCCTTACCGACCTTGTTCTCGTCGACGTCGAACGCGGCGACGAACTTCACGTCGTTGATGTGATATGGGCCTACCATGACATGCATGATACCGGGGATGCTGTCTCCCTCTATCGCGTCACGGTAGTACTCGATCCCCTGTATAAGGGACGAAGCGCAGTTACCCACACCGACTATTGCGACCCTGACCTCTGCCATTTCCCGCTGCCTCCTTGCTTGCCCCCGCGATGGTCTTAGGCGCCCGAAGCCGCCTGTACCTTCCTGGCCGGTTCTTCTATTTCTATGTCCTCGCCGCCGTCGGCGGAATCACGCTTGCGTATCGTCTCTCTCTCGTGGGCCATGAGCTTGTCCAGCCACCTGATGTCGCTGCGCGCCAGCTCGACCTTGTGCCGCATCAAGCCCTTGCGATAATGGTCCTCGTCCCCGTTGTTCGAACCGTAGGCCTTGAATTCCGCGACCTGGGCCTCCAGCAGCCTGCGCCGAGTCTCCAGCAGCGACAGTCGCTTCTCCGGCTCGAGGTACTGGAAGAAGGCCATCCGCAGGTCGAACTTCTCGTTGTCGGCGAGCGACTTGTCGGAGATGTCCTCGGTCAAGAGCCTCATGAACTCGGTCTCGCCCTTGGAGGTTATCCTGAAGACGTTGCGGTTGCGGGTCTTCTCTTTCACCGAGTAGGCGCGCTCGATCGAGCCCGATTTCTCCAGCCTCTTCAGCGCCGGATAGAGGGAGCCGTAGCTGACGGTCCAGAAGTGCCCGAGCATGTAGGAGAGCCTCTTCTTCAGCTCGTACCCGTGCATCGGTCTTTCTTTCAGAAGGCCAAGAATGGCTACTTCAAGCACTTTGGCTCTGCCTTTCATCCGCAGTGGGGGAGCAAATATATCAAATCGATATATCGGTGGCAAGTATATATCGATTCGATATATATGTAAATAGTACGGGGTCGCCGGTTCAGAACCTGTCCAGGTAGCCCAGGATGTAGGCGCGGACGGCGTCCGAGGGGCTGTAGATGCTGAAGTGGCCCTCGCAGAGGATGTCGGCGTCCAGCTCCAGCAGCTTCGCCATCGACGTGCGCCAGGCCTCGATGTCGGAGCCGAAGTCGGGGTGGAACGGGCCGTGAATGTCCTGCCCGAAGAGCACACGCGTACCCCCGAAGTCTACATAGGCCGCCACCGAGCCGGGGGTGTGCCCTGGAGTAGCTACAACGTTCAACGCCAGGTCGCCCACCTCCAGGCGCGCCTCGTCCTCGCGGATCACTCTATCCAGCGGAAGGGGATCGAGTTTGATCCCGTAGAGGAACGCCGCCGTCAGCAGCCGGTCGCCGGACTCGATCGCGACCGCGTCGGAGTGGTGCGCGACGATCTCCACGCCATAGTCCTGCCTGAAGAGCGCCGCGGCCCCGATGTGGTCGATGTGGCAGTGGGTGAGCAAGAGGGTGCGCAGGTCCTCGGGCTCGAAGCCGAGGCGGATGATGTTCGAGACCAGCGTCTTGTAGCTGGGGCCGCAGCCGCAGTCGATGAGGGCCAGCGGGCCTCCTCCGTCCAGGAGGTACGAGCAGCAGTCGTTGCCGTCAGATATCTCCGGCCCGCCCACCTGGTATACGCGCTCAGTCACTTTCACCGGAGCCTTGTATGACTTCATGACCCTCCCGCCTTGTGCTTGCGCCAATGTTCTCACACTTCATTTTCGCGGGCCAAAGGACGATTCATCCATAGACCCCCCGCGCAGTTCGCTCAATGCCGCGCGGAGCGCTCTTTGCTACAATGCTTTTACGCTCATCACCGAAGAGGAAGGCGCCCATGGAGCTGCCCGAGGCCCAATCGAAGACGCGGGATATCATCAACAACATAGAGAAGGTCATCAAGGGAAAACGCCGCACCGTGGAGCTGGCCGTGATCGCGCTGGCCTGCGCGGGGCAACTGCTGGTGGAGGACGTCCCCGGCGTGGGGAAGACGATGCTCGCCAAGGCGCTGGCGCGCTCCATCGAGGGGTCGTTCCAGCGCATCCAGTTCACCCCGGACCTGCTCCCCTCCGACGTGACCGGCGTCTCTATCTACAACCAGAAGACCGGCGAGTTCGAGTTCGTCCAGGGCCCGATCTTCGCCAACGTCGTGCTCATCGATGAGATCAACCGCACCACTCCGCGCACACAGTCCAGCCTGCTGGAGGCGATGGAGGAGCACCAGGTGAGCGTCGACGGCCAGGCGATGAAACTGCCCGACCCGTTCTTCGTGATCGCGACCCAGAACCCGCTGGAGTTCTACGGCACCTACCCGCTACCCGAGGGGCAGCGCGACCGCTTCCTCATCTCGATCGGCCTGGGTTACCCCTCCTTCGAGACGGAGAAGCAGATAGCGAACGACCAGATGATCGCGCACCCCATCGAATCGGTGGGCCCGGTGGTGTCGGCGTCCGAGGTCAAGCAGATACAGGAGGCGGTCAGGCTGGTCCACATCGAAGGCGACCTGATCGACTACATCGTCTCCATCGTGCACGCCACGCGCAACCACCCCGCGCTCCTGCTGGGGGCCAGCCCCAGGGGAAGCCTGGGCCTGGTCAGGACGGCGCAGGCCTCGGCCTTGCTGAACGGGCGTGACTATGTCACCCCCGACGACATCAAGGAGATGGCGCGCTGGGTGCTGCCGCACAGGTTCGTGACAAGGGAGAGGTCGCGCAGTTACCTTCGCGAGTCCGCGGAGATCGTCTCCGAGATACTGGAGCAGGTGCCCGTACCGGTCGAGGCGGGCGAGCGCCGGGGCGAGGGTAGTTGAACAGAAGGACACT
>Ga0209747_1001928_pt1 | contig 10749 bp, 9 predicted proteins | sample BarGraNGADG00311_FD_184498 | JGI IMG/M metagenome (GOLD analysis project Ga0209747, IMG submission 184498) | Arctic peat soil microbial communities from Barrow, Alaska - Barrow Graham LP Ref core NGADG0011-311 (SPAdes) (version 2) | ecosystem: Environmental > Terrestrial > Soil > Wetlands > Peat ... | reverse complement strand
CGGCACTGAGGCGAACCAAGCAAAACACTGCTCGAAACAACTCATAATCCGCGTGTCGCTGGTTCGAGTCCAGCTGGGCCCACCAACCCCTTCGAATCAGCAAACAGGTCATGTGGGCCCTGCTGGGCGAGAACCTGCGAAGGGTCACCGCGCCTCGCGAGCCACGACGATCCATTTCATTTCGACCTCAAACCATGAGCGATCCAGTATTGCGTGCTCTGCATGATGTACATGCAGGCATGAATAATCCTGGAGTTGTCGCGAGGTGTGGGGCGGTTCGAGTCCAGCTGGGCCCCCAGCGAAGCCGAAGCACCGCATACAGGTTGCACTCTTCGCCTTGTTTTGATAGCTATAATCTCGGTTAGAATCAGGCAACAAGCCAAATGATGTGGGGTGAAATCATGTCGCTGACGGTTGTCGAAGTAGAGGAGTTGTTCGGACACCTCGAGACGGACGATTCCGAGAAGTTTTTCAAGCACGTCGCTGATGATGTGCGCTGGACGGTGATGGGGACCCATCCCCTGGCAGGTGTCTATCTGTCGAAGGAGGATTTCATCCAGCACACCTTTGGCCGCCTTAATGAACTGCTGGTGGGTGGCGTCAGCCTGAAGGTCACCCACATCATCCTGGCCGGTGACGAGGCCGTCGTCGAGATGACCTCGCTATCCACCGCAAAGAACGGACTTCGCGAAAGTCGCGAAGCTGTACTTCGAGCGGTCGGGCCTCGAGCTCGTCTCAGTGCCGAGTGGCAAGAAGGCTATCAAGGCGATCGATGGAAGGCGGCCGGACGCGATGATACTCGACGTCAACATGCCCAAGATGGACGGCGTCGAAGTGTGCAGAACCGTTCGCGCGAAGATGGGTGGGCGGAACCTGCCGATCATAGCCTTGACCGGATACCACAGCGAGGACAGAAAGAAACAGATGATGGCAGTGGGCGCTGACCTCTATCTGACCAAGCCCATAGACATGAAGAAGCTCGTCGAGCACATCCTGCAGTTCCTTCCGCCTGCCGGGATTTGAGCACCGAGCGCACAATTCTCGTCCACTTGCCTGGGTTGAAGCTTATTCGTTCTGGCCTGTCATTGACCCTCTGACCCGCTTCCAGCCGTCGAATGCCCACACCGTCGAGCTGGAGCTGTCATGGCAAGCGAACGCCGGGTTGAAGTGTCAGGCAACTGCTGGGATTCTCAGAAATCTGCAAGGCTGATGTTCCGTTGTCAGGTGGGGCGGGACGTCCAGTGAACCCCGATGAGGATGCGGTATTGCCTGGCCGCGGACTGTCCTATATGTTTGGCATGCGATCAGGAGGATGGGCCATGAGTGGTTCGATGGGTGGGGGAAATAAGAGACGGGTTGTCCCGATAGTGGTAGCCGTGTATCACCGGGAGAGGGACACGCGCCGCATGTTCGAGCAGCTCGCGCGAGTAACCGACGGCTATGAGCTTGTTGTGGTAGACAATGGATACGACGACCCCGCCTCGTTGCGTGACCTCCCCGACTCAGTGTACATAGGAAACGAAGACAACGTCGGGGCGATACGGGCTATCAACCAGGGCCTGGACGCAGCGGACGGAGAATATATCTGTGTGCTCCACAACGATGTTCTCATATACGAGGATGGTTGGCTCGACCACATCGTCAGGTTCCTTGAGCGCAGGCAGGACGTTGGTCTTGTGGGCCTCGCGGGACGCCATGCCATAAACGAGGACGGCACCCTCGACTATGAGACCACAGTCGTGGATATGGAAAGGTATAACGAGAGCTTCAGGCCTACCTGGCGGTTCACCGAAGTGGCAACCATCGATGGACTCGGATGGGTCATGAGAGATGTCGGATTCCGCCTCGACGAGGGCTATGGCCTCATGCATTACTACGACATTGATCTTTCGATGCAGTACGTGGATGCGGGTTACCTCGTCTACACTGCCAAAGTCGAGCTCGATCACATAGCGGAGGACACCGGGCGCTCAACACGAGATACGGGAAGCTACCTTGATGCCGTAGGCGGAGACGATATGGCGTACTTCGAGCGTGCCCGCGAGAGGTTCAAGTCCAAGTGGAGTCACATGCTTCCCCTCAGCCGCGGCTATCGCGATGAAGCGTACACTCTCAACAGGATCAAAGAGCTCAGAAAGCAGTACCAGGAGCTCGAGGAATACGTGCACAAGCTGGAGGATAGCGACAACGCCAGGGGCAGGGAACTGGAAGAGGTAGCGGCCTACACGCGACGAGTCGAGGAAGCGCTCGCGGAGGACCAGGCGGCGATATTGGATGCGGACCGGCGCCTCGACGAGGTTGGACGGGAGCTCGAAGCGCGCCAGGCATCGATCGCGAGCCTTGAGGCCGGACTCGAGAGGGCTCGCAGGGATGACGCCCCTCCCCCGGGCAAGCTCCGCAGGTTGCTTTACTACTTGGGGCGCGAAGGCTTTGTGGCGACGGCCAGAAGAGCAGGTGCGCACTTCCGAATGAAGCAATGATGCAAGGCGCCTGTGAGAACGGATGAAGCTGGACAAACGCAGTCGGAAAAGGTGCTGTGTGAGCATCGTGCTCGATTTGCCTGACACGATGTGCGAGGTTCTGACAGTTGACTTCCACGTCAGGAGACATGTGGTATGCGGCGAATGTCAGTGTTACTATTGCGGAATGAACGCAAGGGTCATCGAATGGCTTTCAAAGGTTACAGATGAAATCGAGTTCCAGGAACCGGTCGTGGAATTTGGTTCCATGCAGACCCCTGGGCAGACTGGTTATGCTGATGCAAGGCGGTTTTTCTACGGCCTGAAGTATATTGGCTGCGATTTAGAAGAAGGTCCAGGTGTAGACCTGGTTTGCGATATCGAAAGAGCCCCCTTCGGACCTGACGAAGTTGGCACAGTCATTTGTCTTGAAACGCTAGAGCACGTCAAGCACCCCTGGCTGGCTGTTCAGGAAGTCTTCAGGATCCTCAAACCCGGTGGTTTGTTCCTGGTCTCGGTACCCTTCAGGATACCTATACACAGTTTCCCGGAAGACTACTGGCGCATGACGGCAAAAGGAATTGAGGTTCTGCTGAGAGCGGCGGGATTCGCTGAGATCCAGTCCTCTGACAGTGGAGAAGAACTCGAATGGGACGTTACTTGGGATATTCCGGAGGAAAATATCGTCTCAATGCCATATCCGCACATCTCGTTCGCCGTAGCGAGGAAAGAAATACATAACAGAGCAAAGCAGTTGGATCGTATCGAGCGAGCTTCGACCTTTCCTGAGATGGACCGACTTTCCTTGACCAAGACGATTGAGCAGAAGAGGCGCGGGAAGAAGGGCGCTCGGGCACGTGAGCGGGTTGAAATCGTGGTGCCGGTATTTCACCGGGAAGAAGACACCCGGCTCATGTTCAAACAGCTGAGCAGGGTCACCGATGATTACGACCTGATTATCGTTGACAATGGCTTCGATGACCCGGATTTCCTCAACGGGCTTAAGCCGATATATCACATAGAGAATGATGAAAACACAGGGGCTATTCGCCCAGTAAACCAGGGGTTGGACGTTGCGCAGGGCAAGTATGTCTGTGTTTTACACAACGACCTGCTGATTTTCGACGACGGCTGGCTCGACCACATAATCGAATTCATGGAGCGCAGGCCAGACGTAGGTATAGTTGGATTAGCGGGCAGGCACACAATAGAGGAAGATGGGAGTCTTGACTTAGACACGACTGTCGTTGACATAAGGGACTACCCGCTCAGTCACAAACCAACATGGCGGGTTACTGAGGTTGCAGCGATCGATGGTCTCGGTTGGGTGATGCGGAACACAGGTTTTCGACTGGAAGAGAGTTATGGCCTGATGCACTTCTACGATCTGGACATTTCGCTCCAGTACATAGAGGCGGGGTACCGTGTATACATGGCGGCGATTGAAATAGTCCATCTAGCAGCAGATGAGGATCGCTCAACCCGTAGTATGGATACCTATCTCGACAGAATCGGGGGCGACGACAAAGTCTATTATGAGGAAGTGAAAGAGAAGTTTCGGATAAAGTGGCAACATATGCTGCCAATCACTCGCGGGTTTCAGGACGAATTCAACGCGTATCACAGAATAACTGAGCTGAACAAGCAGTCGGAGGATTTGGAGAAGGCTCGCGAGGATAGTGTGGCTTTCGCAAAACACATAGAAGAAGCGTATAGAGATCTTGAGGTTTACACCAGGCATGTGGAGCAGGCAGGTCAAAACGCAGTTTCTGAAATAGAGAAGTGGCGCGAAGAGACCGAAAAGCTCCGTAAGATAATTTCGGAAAGTAGCGAGACCGTTGGCGGCATAGGGAAGAGCGCGCCTTCGGTATTTGCAAGATTCTGGTCTTCTATCCGGAACGAAGGAATCCTGGCGACGGGCAGGAGAACCGCTCGCTACCTGGTCAACAAGATCTGTAGAACCGTGCATTAGAACTTGAGGCGTTCTTACTCCCTAAGAGCCAAGCCTGCGATTATTGTCTTGAGACTTCAATGAAGCGACAAGAAGTTCGAGATGCTCTTTCTCGATATCGCGGATTCGGATGATCTCCTTGTATGACTTCTCCGCCGATTGGTAGGCGCCAATCTCCTCGCCCCGTCTATGTGCCATATTCCGATACGCCAAATACTTGAGGTAGAAGAAATAATGCAAAAAAGTCTCCCGAGGCACCTTCTCATTTAGATAGAGGTATTTGTCTGGTGTGAAGGTTAGCGCGCCCACCTGAAAAACCTCAGAAGATACGCTTTCATCTATCAGACCCTTACCAACTGCATAGTCCCAGAATCTTGTCCCAGGATAAGGTATGAGGGGATAGATATCGAAATCGAAGTGCACCCGCTGGTTCCTCTCGATGAAATCAACCGTCAGCTTGATATCTTCAATTGTCTCGCCAGGTGTGCCCAGTATGAAAGAGGTGTAAACATTCATGCCTGCCTCGTGGAGCTCACGCAATGCGTTCTCGTGCTGTGCGACCGAAGTTCTCTTGTTCATGAGGCCAAGTACTCTGTCAGAGCCTGATTCCAGGCCTAATGCGACACCGGAAACGTTCATTCTCTTGAGCGTCGAACAGAGCTCCTTATCAACATGGTTGCTCCTTACATTGCACAGGAATGAGACATCGTCGGCGATGCCCGAAGATTCGATGCCGCTGGCAATGGCTGAAAGCCTCTCCTTGTTCGCGATTAAAAGATCGTCACCGAAAATAATCGCTCTAGGTGAAGACTTCTCGATGATACGGGACAGTTGGCCAAGCACGTACTCGGCACTAAAATACCTTACACGATGCCAGAAATGAGCCGATGAGCAGAAGCTGCAGTCGTAAGGGCAGCCGCGCGAAGTGACTACGTACTGCGTGCCGCCCTCAAGTGTGGCCCACCCTTTTCCGAGCACACTTTCATCAGGGTATGGCAACGTGTCGAGATCACCCACCTGTTCTCTTTCAGGGGTCAAACGAAGCTTGTCATTTGACCAGTAGCAGAGCCCTGGAATCGAACCCAGTGAGTCTTTCCAGCGACGCCGATCCGCGGCGATCGCGCGAATGAGCTCGAGGAATGTCAGCTCACCTTCGCCGATGACGCCTACGTCGCACTCACGAGGCAGGCTACCCGGGGATGTAGATATGTGTATGCCACCCAGAATCAATGGGCCATCAAACACCTCACGTATCTGTGACACCAGCAGACGGGCGCCATCGAAGTTCTCGGAGACGGAGGAAATACCTACGACGTCCGGCTGAGCAGCCAGGATTTCATCGGCAGTCTCTGCGTACTTGAATTCCAGGCCATCCATTCGCTCGGAGGCGAACGCCGCCAGATAACCCAGCCCCAGAGCAGGGAACATCTTCTGATCGGGTTCGTCCCTGTTTAGAATCTGCGACAAAACAATATGCAATTCTTAGCTCCTTTGCTTCTGCACCATAAACGGGCAGGCGACGTCGGGAGAATTCAGTTGCGGCTCAAGCGCAAGATTCAGCCGGTGTCCCAATCTTATTTATTGCGCTGCCATGGGTGCGAAAGATGAGTTTTTAACCGTGATTCAAACCGCCTCGCCAGGGCTCCCCTCTAGCTCTGTTACTCGCAGGTTTGCAGCACGCAACTGCTCGTCGCGTTCAGCAAGCGCTTTTTCCACCTGCCTAACATATGCCGCGACAGCGCCGCTCTCCTCGTTCTTTGACTTGAGTGCATGCTCAAGTTTCTCTATGTATTCATGCGCTTCGAGCAGCTGGTCGGCATCCGCCTTGTACCTGGCAACATTCTCTTGGAGCATCCGGAGACGCCTCTCCAGATCGACCTTCGAGTCGCTCAGATCTAACACCTGTTTGTGATCATCAGCGGGAAAAGCCTTAATCACGTACTGAAATGCCGTGGATTGCCAATCTGAGAGAGCCTCGGTAACCCGATCCAGGTCGCCCAGGCCCAGTGGATCGAGCTCTCGCATCAACTGAGCTGGGGGGACAGCGATTACCACGGGGTCGGCAAACTCCATCAAGAACCCGCACGAATACAGCAATGTCCGGATGCTGTTGTAGGTAAAACACTGTACGTGCGTATCGTCAAGGATCCCAAACTCTGAGTATTCGAAGTCTCCCTTCAGCAGCATCAACCGCATGCTCGCATGCGCTATGTTGGGTACGGAAATGACAATAAAGCCCCCTTGAGTCAGGAGCTGCCTCATCTGCACTAGAACCTTGCCCGGGTCTCGAAGGTGCTCTAGCACATCCCCAAACAGTCCGACGTCGAACCGCTGTTCCTCGAACTCTTCAAGGAGGTCTATTTTCTCGATGTCAGCGACAACGACCGTATCGCAGAAGGTGCGAGCGGTCTCGGCAGCATGCGGATCCATCTCTATTCCTGTCACAGTACAACCGCGCTCGGCCAGCACACCAGCGACCATACCCTCGTAACATCCAAACTCAAGCACTCGTTTATTCCTGCCAATAAACTCGATCTCTTTTGTATGAGAGTTGTTGGTGTTGGAGAGATCTATCCTGCAATCTCCCCGATAATTCTTAGACTCGAATCTGGCCATTTGTATTACCACCCCTACGCGACTTTTACAATTAACATTATAGGTCGTCCCGCTCTATGGTGCGCTCAAGACGCCATCTGAGGGCAGTACGGGTTGGAAGCCATGCAGTACCGAACAACCTGGAATCGAATACTTCTTGGCGTGGGTACCAGTCGGTCGATCACCGGGCGGCGTTCTTGTTCACGGCCCGGTAGTAGCCGAGCAGCCTCGGGCTGGTGTAGATCTTCGTTAGCGCTACCTGGTACGCGACCTCCCTGATCGGCCTGTGGCCCGCGTAGAAGAGGAAGTGACACCAGGTGTACCTCCGGCCGACCTGCCGCTTGCTGAACCCCGGCTGGTCGAGCAGGGGTTTTCTCCGTTCGAAACCGTGACGGATCGGCTCGTCGAGCAACCCCATCTCTTCGCACCTGTCGTGGAGCTCCGTCCCGGGATAGGGAAAGAACACGCTGAGCAGGAACCAGTCGGGCTGACACGCCCGCGTCACTTTGATGGTCTCCCTGAAGTCCCGCTTTGTCTCGCCTGGAATCCCGATCAGGTTGTAGATGCCGACCTCGAGGCCGTGCTCCCTGGCCGAGCGGACCGCGCCGATGATGTCTTCGTTCGAGTAGTTCCGTTTGAGGACGTCCCTGCGAAGCCGCTCGCGGCCCGACTCGAGCCCGATATTGATGAAGCGGAAGCCGCACTTCTTGAAGGCGGTGAAGAGGTCGTTGTAGTCGGAGCGCGGGGTGACCCTGAGGTTCGAGCCGAAGGCTATCGGGATCTCGAGGTCGGCGTTCATGCGTTCCAGCAGCCCGCACAGCTCGATCGCCCACTCCTGGTTGAAACCGAGCGTCTCAACCTCCAGGTAGACCTCGCTCAAGTACGGGTAGGTGGCCTTGAGGTCGAGTATCTCTTCAACCACGTTTTCCGGTGACCGCAGCCGCACGTACTTGCCGCCCGAGAGGCGCGCAAGCGCGTGGTTGCAGCAGTACGTGCACTGAAAAGGGCATCCCCGTCCGAGGAGGACCGATGGGCGCGAGTACTGGTTTGACATCCACGGCAGCCACATCTCCCTGTCGGGGAAGGGCAGGCTGTCGAGGTCGGCGAGGAACGGCCGCTGCTCGTTCCTCTCGACGTCCCCGTCGCGCTTGATGAGCAGGTTGTGTATTCCTCCAGCGGGGGCGCGGCCCTGCTCGAGCTGTTCGACCAGCTCCAGCGTCGCGTGCTCTCCCTCGCCGACGCAAACGGCGTCGAACGCCTGGAGACAATCGTCGGGCTTGAGCGACGCGTGCGGGCCACCGATGAGAAGGAAGAGGTCGGGGTGGCTCTTCTTGAGTCGCCGTGCGAGTTCGTCCATGAAGGTGAACTCGGTGTAGACGGAAGTGAAACAGACGAGGCCCGGATCGAAGTCGCGGACGTGCTCTTCGACGATGCCGCTGGTCTCCCTGGTTGGGACGACCAGACGCGTGGAGTGTCCCTCTTTTTTCAAGAGCGCGGAGATGTAGGAGATGCCGAACTGCATCCGCTCGTGGCCCTCGAGGGGCTTCTCAGTAGAGTAGTGGTCTTCTTGAGTATGGACGAATAGTACTCTCATGATCTCCTGTCTTCCGGCACCGGTCACGAACTTGCTGGCTGTGGCCTGGCGTCACTTCAGGAGGATATTGTACGTGTAGTCGTCGAGGTTGGACAGGCGCGCGCGTTCAGCCGGCGTTCGCGACAGTGTCCGGGGAGTAGTCAGCGATGGTGAATTCGAAGCAGGCGCCGCCGTCGTTGTAAGCCCTCACCTCGCCGCCGTAGAGCTTGGTGATCTTCTCGACAGTTGCGAGCCCGATGCCCGTGCCACCGCTGCTGCCCTTGAAGAAGGGAGCGAAGATGTTGGCCAGGTCTTTCTCGGGGATCCCCGAGCCGTTGTCCCTCACCAGGTAACGGTACTCGCCCGCTTCGTTATCGTCGAGGCGCTCGACCTTGACCATCGGGTGCTCGCTGTCGCAGTGCCTTATGCAGTTGCTGATGAGGTTTGTGAAGAGCTGGTACAGATGGGTCGGGGAGGCGACGATCATACCGAGGTTCTCGCCGATTTCGATCTTCATCGCCCGCTCTTCGATCGACATCGCGTTCTCGTCGATGATGCGCTCGACGATCTCGTTGATATCGACGTCCTGAACGTCCTTCGGCACCTGCCCTGCTTCAGCCAGCGAGAGAAGGTCGTCTATCAGGGAAGCGGACTTCCAGACGTTCCGGTCTATGACCCCGAGCAGGTCTCCTATCTCGGGTTTCGACTCGAGGAGGCCCGACGCGTTCATCATCTTCTCCATGGTGGAGGCAGCCAGCACGGTCGACGTCAACGGGCCCTTCAGGTCGTGAGACACGGTGTGGGCGTAACCCTCGAGCTCGCGGTTGATCCTCTTCAGCTCCTCCTCCGCGCGCTTCTGCTCGGTGATGTCGCGGACCATCACGACGACCGCAACCTCGTTTTCGTTGTCGTCCGTAACGATTGACCGCGACAGTGACACGGGGAACACGGAGCCGTCGCTGCGCCTGTGGTTGTACTCACCGTCAGGGCCGATCTCACCGATGAAGCCGATGTCCCTTCCCAGGACCTCGCTCTTCGGATACCCGTAGGTCTCGGCGGCTGCCGTATTCACGAAGGTGACCGAACCCTGGAGGTCGGTTATGAATATGCTGTCGCCCGCGCTCATCAAGGCGTGGGAGAGTATCCTCGAGGTGTCCTCGACCTCGCGGAGGCGGATCGCGCTGTCGACCGCCAGAGGCAGGACGTGAAGGTAATCGCGCTCCTGGTCCTTGACGAGATAGTCGTAGGCGCCAGCCTTCATGGCGTTCACTGCGAGGTCTATCTGGTTGGCGCCCGTTATGATGATGGTCGGCGCGTCGGGCTGCATGTCGAGGATGTCGAAAGCGGTGCCGTCGCCGAGGTTGTAGTCCAGGAGGATGACGTCGAACGCGCCGGAAGAGAGCGCCTGGCGGGCAGTTTCCACCGAGTCCGCTATCACGTATTCGTAGGGCAGGCCTTCGTTCCTGACGAAGCGCTCGAAGGCCATCTGGTCGACGGAGTCATCCTCCACCAGCAACAGTTTCAATCCGTGGCTTCCTCTCTCAATCCGGCAACTCGGACAGGGTCCAGTAGAGGTCGATGGCCTTGACCACCTCCACGAACTGGATATAGTCGACCGGCTTTAGCATGTAGCCCGCAACCCCGAGATTGAAGCTGTCCACCCTGTCGCGCTCGTCCTTGGATGTGGTGAGAACGATCACGGGGATCCGCTTCAGGGCAGGGTCCTGCTTGGCTATCTTCAGGAAATCGATCCCGTTCATCTTGGGCATGTTGAGGTCGAGCAGTATGATGCCGGGCTTTTCCGTGGTGGGGTCGCGCAGGTAGTCGAGGGCCTCCTCACCGTTGCCAACAGGCACCAGGGTGTTGGCGACCCTTATCTCTTTGAGGGCCCGCTCGACAAACTACGTCAGGGAAATGGAGGCGGCTGCATGAGCCGCAAAGTGGTGTCCAAGGAACCGGGTGCGGTACATCAAGACCAGCCTCCTTCTAAACCACCTATCATTGTTCTTGGCTCTCCCCAGTACTTCTCGCTTTCTGGATATATAAGTTCCTGAGGGTCAATTACTTACGCGAGTGTATGTTGGAATGGATGTCGGGTCAAAGGTGACGGCGGTTGCTGCAAGAGGCGAAGGCGGTGAGGTCGTTGAAAGGCTGTCCTTCAAGACCAGCAA
>Ga0209747_1001927_pt1 | contig 10749 bp, 19 predicted proteins | sample BarGraNGADG00311_FD_184498 | JGI IMG/M metagenome (GOLD analysis project Ga0209747, IMG submission 184498) | Arctic peat soil microbial communities from Barrow, Alaska - Barrow Graham LP Ref core NGADG0011-311 (SPAdes) (version 2) | ecosystem: Environmental > Terrestrial > Soil > Wetlands > Peat... | reverse complement strand
TTCTGGCTTTTCAGGGGAAAAAGCCGCAATCCTGTATCCAAAGAACAATGAAAATAGAGATTTTTAGCGCCGAGGGTGAGATTCGAACTCACGAGGCCCTTTCGAACCACGAGCTTTCAGGGATTCATTCCAGGCTCGCGCCATACCGCTAGACGACCTCGGCACATGTTTGATTTTCAGGTTTACCGCTTGACTACTGTTTCCTCTGCATGGAGCCATCCCTCTCGGCCAGCTTCCACGCCTTCGGATAGGTGCCCGGCTCCATTATTACCCTTTCGGTCGCAGCCACAATTCCCGTCTTGGAGGCCAGCATCTCGTAGCTCGCAAGCTCCGCCCTGGCAATGGCCACAGCTTCTCCTTTCAGGGTAAAGAGGGCAACACCGTCGCCCTTATTTATATCCGTCTCCAGGCTGAGCAGCCCCGGTGCTGCCAGTGGCGCGCCATGACAGATGGCATCCACGGCATTGTCCGCTATTACCAGATGCGGCAGGTGCTTAAGAGCCGTCTCGACGGGCTGGATGACGCGCCGCAGCCCGCTCTCATCTCCCGTCTCTTTGTAGGCTACAAAGGCGTCTTTGAGTTGATGCAGCGTGACGAGCGTCCCATCCTCCCGGAAGGGTCCGGCCTTGGTCCTGCGCAGCTCCTCCATGTTGGCACCGGTGCCAAGAGCTAGACCAATATCGAAACACAGCTTGCGAATGTAAGTGCCCGCCTGGCAGCCCACGCGCATGAGCACGTAGGGCCCGTCAACCTCCAGAACTTCCAGGTAGTAGATGGTCCTGATGCGCAGTTCTTTGACGACGGACGACTTGAGGGGCGGCTTCTGGAAGATGGGTCCCGTGAACTCCTGGCAGACCTCAAGGATGCGCTTCCTCGGCTGCGGCTTATGGACATGCATGAGGCAGATGTACTCCTTTCCCGCCAGAAGAAGAGTATCCATAACACGCGTCGCATCTCCCAGGAGAACAGGCAAAATGCCCGTCACCTTGGGGTCAAGAGTGCCGCTATGACCGGCTTTCTCGACCTCCAGAATCCTCTTCACCCAGGCAGCTACCTCATGGCTGGTCGGCCCTGAGGTCTTATCCAGATTGATGGCACCCAAACGAAGATGCGCCTCCAGGCTGCGCTGCAAGGGAGGCCTGCCGTAATTGGGGTCCGTCTTGCCGTTTCGCTTCAGCAGAACAGATCTGACCCTGTCAGAGGGAAGTATAGTTGGATGAACGGTTTTGTGAACCGTTGGATTAACGATAGGATTAGCATTTTCGCCTACGTCAGCGGGCGAAGACGGGGGAAGTGATTTTGGAGAGGCGGTTGGCTGAGAAGAATTTCTTGCGCCGGATTTGTGCGATGAATCACGAGAACGAGGACGATCCTCTTTATTTTCCGCGCGATGAATCACGGGCATTGGAGAGCCCTCACTGCAGCCATCACGATTGCCTGCGTTCCTGCCTCATCAAACTTGCCTGTATCCACTACCAGATCATAAACAGAAAGATCATTGATATCAATATTGTAATACATCTTATACCGCCGGGCCTCGCTCTCCTCACGGATACGGGTTTCCTGCATGGCATCATCCAGCAGCTTCGACTCGCGTTTGGAGATTCGCTCGGCTCTCTTCCGCAGATCCGTCTTCAAGAGCACCTTCAGATCTGCTGTTAGGAGATGTCCGGACAGCCTTCCTTCGAAGACCCCCTGACCCTCTTTGGCCAGGGCTTTCTGGGCGTCATCGATGAGATAGTCGATCTCTGGACCCTTCTCGGCCAGACGGTTCATCTCCTTAACAGAGATGTTCTTTTCACTTGCAATCTTCCGGAAGAGCTCACCGGAATTGACCCACACAAGATCGAGCTGCAGCGCCAGAGCGCGGGCCAGGGTTGTAGTACCTGTTCCCGGCGAGCCGCTTACAGTTATTATCATCTTCAGCTCATGCTCCCAATATTAAGAGCCTTGCGTACGATCTGCGATACGGGCAAGGAGCAGAGGAAGTACCAGTAGTACCAAAAAATGATCGGCCCGATCACTGGTTTGGTGATGTCGTGCGGTCCCCCCCAGAATGGAAAGGTCATTTGAAGGAGAGGATGACCTGTTAATGGTATGTAATAATAGACCCACATTAAGAGAGGAATGGAGATAATGCCGATGTAAAGCATGGGTTTGAACTGCATCTGCATCATCTTACCCTGCTCCGAGACCAGTCTCATCTGCTCACTTTGGAGGGCTTTAAGCCTGGCCTGATCTCCGGATAGCTGCGCTTCTTTCATATTTCTTTGCAGCGTCTTCATCTTCTCCTGCTGGGTACGCATGAACTCCCAGTCCATGGTGTACTTCTGAATCAGGCTCGCATACAGACCGGTGATGGCCGCCAGAATGAAGAGGACGATGTGGAATTTATATCCCAGGATGCCTGGCAGCCAACCCAGGATATAATTCATTCCAATGCCTAGATTGTCCCTGTACCCGGGGATCATTACTCCAAAAAAAAGGACAAAGCCCAGTACCATGGCGCCTCTGTCCAGAGACTTGGTCAAGTTCGCATTCATGCGGAAGCTCCGAAGAACTTCTGCATCATGGGGTACATCTCTTGAATCTGCTCACTGGCTATCTGCTCATAAAGCCGATAGACTATGCTCACCGCCAGAAGTAGACCTGTACCGCCGGCTCCGCCCAAAGTTCCCAAAAGGCTGGCGATCAAAGTCAGTATACCGATGATCACACCACCAATCACAGTCACCTTAGGAATATATCGCTCCATAAGCTTCTCAATAGAAGCCGGGTTCCTTCTGTATCCCGGTACCTGGAGTCCGGAGTTGTGGATCTTTTTGGCAACGCTCTTGGGTCCCATGCCTGTGGTCTCGATCCAGAATATGGCGAAGAGAATGCCGCCGATGATCAAGAATGCCGAATCGGTCAAGACATGCAGCAAGATCTGGTAGCCGGCAATTGGCGAGAAGCCCAACTCCGCCATTCCCGCCGTGGACGAAGCTACCATGCTCGGTATCCAGTCGCTCGGCCCGTGAAGGGGCGAGAGGTAATACATCAAGCCTGAGACGGGCGTAGGCGACGATCCGCCCATGGCCACGCCTGTGGCAGCATTATATCTTGCCTGGGAGACGAAGTTGCCAAGAAGGCTGGAGTAGCCGGTGTACACGGTAGTTACTCCTTGACCTGTTACCGAAGCCGTAGTCACAACGCCAATCTTGGCTGCCAGCAATGCTCCTACCATCTCGATATTGGCCTGAATGGCTCGCACCAGAATCATGGGAAGAACCGATGCGTAGACCAGCTTCACCGGGAACCGGCCTCTGGCACCGCGCACGCGGCTGTGAGCCAGAGGTATCTCAATTCTCGTAGACTCCACCAAAACGACCAGCAAAATGATCATTATGGTAGATATGAGAGCCAGGATTCCTCCCGTCACCAGGATGAACTTCAAGCCTTCTGAGGTAAATATGGTATCGAAGCTGATGAGCTGCAGCCGGAATATGTCGATCCATTTGGGTATAATGCCCACGGGCAGGCCGGCATCGCCTGCAGCAGGATTGATGATGCCCGTGACTAACTGCTGACTTATTCCTGCAACTATGAAGAGGCCCACGCCTGATCCCACGCCCCATTTGGAGACGACCTCATCCATATAGACGATTAACGATCCACCTACGAATACCTGAATAAATATCAATAAGGATATCATGCCCAAGGAAAGGCCGAGAGTCTGGGCTAAACCCGCATCAGGCAGCAAATAGCCACCCAATACCTGTGGCAAAGCCTCCACTGCGACCATCACAAATACCAGAGCCTTTTGAGTACCCTGATAGATGGCCTGATCGCGGGGATCGCTCAGATCGAGCTTGATAATATCCGCGCCCACAAGGAGTTGAAGCACGATGGATGCCGTGACGATAGGACCGATGCCAAGAAGCATCATAGTGCCGAAGGACCCGGCAAAGAAGGCACGATAAGCACTGAATATATCTATGGAAGCCCTGGAAAGCCCAAAGAGAGGTATATTGCCGAGTGTGAAGTAGAGGAGCAATATGGCCAGAGTCCAGCTTAGCTTTCTCTTAAAATGGACGTGCCCTGTGGGCCGCTCCACAGAAGGGAGCCGGCGCACAAAGGGCTCTATCGCATAAAAGAAACTATGCTGGTTCATACTGTTACTGCCTGACCACCAGCAGCCTCAATCTTGTTCCTAGCCGATGCCGTGAATCCAGCCGCGTTAACCTCTAGCTTCCGGGTTACTTTGCCGCGACCCAGGACCTTCATCTCACTGATATCAACCTTGCCATCCGGGCCGGCCATCTGGTCCAAAACATCCACATTGACTACCTCGAGCTCTTCGCAAAGAGGCTGCCGGACGAAACCATGCTTGCCCATCTGAGTTCCGAGAAGCATAGAACGCATGAAGTGGTGCTTGCACTTGCCCGAATCGCCACGACCTCCGCGAGATCCGCCTCCACGAGCGTTCTTATGTTTGCCATGGTAGGTTCTATGCCCTCTTTTTTCTTTAGTCTTTGGTCTAACCATTGCCTTCTACCTCATCCTCTTGATAAGATCCGTCAGATCCGGGCGGAATCCCAGATCTCCACCCTGTTGTGCGGTCTTCTTGGTGGTCCTTAAGCCCTTTCGAGCCGGGTGCAACCTGAAGATGGGCTTGATTTCCAGTTCATTCAGGCTGGTTGAGCCAGAGGTTATAGCGGACGCCAATTCCTGGAAGGAGGAATAAGATGTGTTCTCCTTCAGGTACTGCTCTGTCAAACGCCGGTTTGCGCTCAAACGTCCCCGCTTCTCCAGGAGCAAAGCCAGCGTATCGTCATCGATCTTGCCCCAGGCGACATAATCCTTTACCATCTGGATCATGCCACGATAATGGGGGTCTTCCTTGACCACGATGCAATGGTTGACCCTGTGCATATGCAGCATCGCCAGGGTGGCCTTGATCTCGGGCCTGACGTTAACCTCACCTCTCAATCTCACTATGGCAAACATCTTCAAGCCCTCACAGTTATGGTATTGATGAGCGCATTGTAGGTTGCCTTGGCGAAATTGATAGTGGTCCTGGTGGAGCCGGCCGTCCGGGTCCAGACATCCTTGATTCCGGCCATATCCATGACCTTCTTAGATGTCTCACCGGCAGCGATGCCTAGGCCCCGAGGCGCCGGGATAAGCACTACCCGCACGCTTCCGGATTCGCCCACTACTTGATAAGGCACGGTGTGAGCCTGACCGCAGCCGCATTCCCAGCTGCCGCAGCCTCGCTTCACCTTCATGATGTTCCTCTTGGCGTTATCGATGCCCTTTTTAATGGCTTTGCCAACCTGGACATCCTTTCCCTCGCCAAGACCTATGTAGCCGTCTCTGTTGCCTACAATTACCGTGGTTCTGAATTTGACTCTCCTTCCGGAGTCGGTCATCCTCTGAACCATGTTTATATCCAGAACCTCGTCCTCTAGCCCTGGGATGAGCGCATCTATCAGTCCGGCCTCTTTTATAGGCAGCCCTGACGCAATGGCCTCATCGAACGTGGTTACCTGGCCCTCAAAAACGAGCTTGCCAAGTCTTGTCTTGGGGACCCACTCTTCCTGGTAGAAATCGCGTTTCTTTCTCTGATCCATACTCTCACCCCAATATCTTTTCCTTGGCAGCCTCGAATTGAGCCACGATATCTGCTCCGGTGTATTTCTTTATGTGCTCGCCTCGAATCCTCCCATCATCAGGGAAGATCTCTGAGCCATGAGGCACATTTACACCTGCATCCACAACGCCTTTAATTGCAGCATAGATCCTGTTGCCCTTGGTCGAGGCATGCAGGCCGATGTCTGCGATTCCCTCATCAATGCCCAGAGCCAGCATCTTCTTGCCGAAAAGAAGACCTGTAAGATATGCTGCGGGCAGGTTACTGAGGCTTGCGGCGAATCCGAAATTCTTTAAATCCCGGGAATTAACTGTCAGGAGGGTTTTGTCTCCCTTCTGCTCCGCGATAACCAGTTGCAGTGTAGTGCTGGCGTTGCTCTTCCTGATCACGACGCGGGGTTTCTTCGATAGTATGAGCTTATATCTGACGTGATAGTTGGTTCTGCCTTCTCTCCGTCTTCGGAAAGGCACTTTGTATCTAGGTCCTGTTGCCAAGTTCACTCACCCCTGGCAAGGCCCTTGGCCTTGATAAAGGAGTTCATATGCGCCGTGCTTCTGTACTCGCCGCCTTTAGATTTGCGATAGAGCAAGCGGTAAGCATGCCGATCTATCTGGCCGCCTTCACGAAGCTCCCTGAGCTTCTTTCTAAGAGCGCGAATCTTGGTCATCCACTGCTCTTTGCGTGGACTCCGGGCGCCTTTGGCACCTCTCCGGTGTCCGGCCCCTTTGCAGTGACCATAAGCTCGCTTGGCGTTCCTGGCCCGAATTCTGCCCCGGCTGTTGCCCTTCTTGGGCTTGGCCTTGATATTTCCGTCCTTGATCTGGGTGCGGATATCCTCCCGGGTAATGGCATCACTCAAATCGCCTGCCATTTCGGGATCGGGATTGATCCAGACGCGGCTCTCGCCAATATTAAGCTCCGATGCCGCCAGCCTGCGCTGATTCGTGAAACCTGGCAATTCAGACACCACCCTTGGGGTTCAGTATCCTGAGGCCCATCTCGGACGCTTTGGCCTGGATATCCAGGCGCTTTTTCATTCCCACCCCGGACGCAATGCGCACAACGAAGCCCTGAGCCTTCATGAGCTCTGCTACGTTGTTAACCAGCACCTCAGGAAAGCCGCTGGGATGGAACCCACGAACTGCCTTAGGGCTTCCAAAACCAGGTCTTACCAGCTTACCCTTAGCAGCTACCTGCTGCCGGAGCTTGTTGTGCAGGCCCTGAGGCTTTCGCCAGCTGGTGCCCAGCCGCTTCTTTTTATGTGAATCATGGAAGTTGAACTCAGGCTTCTTTGACTTTTGCCTGGTTCTAACTCTAAGCAACCTCTCTGCCATCCTAAATTCACCTCTTGCTCACCAGGTATATTCCGTCTTGGAATATCCTGATATCGAAACCATGCACCCTAGTCGCCTGCTCAATATTGGCCATGGTTTGGCCAACGTGCTCCTTGTCGATGCCTGTAATCGTTACTTCGTCTTTGCCGATCTCGACCTTGGCTCCTGATAGGATCCTAGCAGATCGAGACTTCCTTTCGCCAAGGAAGTTGTTTATGATGAGCTCGTCGGAAGCTGCCTTGAGCTGTATGGGAAAGTGGGAGTACACGACCTTCATCTTGTACTCATACCCTCTGGTTACGCCCGCAATCATGTTGCTTATGTGCGAAGCCAAAGTTCCTACCATCGCTCGATGGTGCTTGCGATCGACCCTGGAATTCACGACCATTTGAGTATCCTCTTTGCGGATCTCTATCTCAGGAAAAGAGAGCATCCGCGATACCTCGCCTTTCGGTCCCTTGACCGTGACGAGATTTCGGTCTACGGATACTGCTACTCCTTCCGGGATCTCTACCTGTCGTGCAATCTGTTTGACCATGAGACCACCTAATACACATACGCCAGTAGCTGGCCACCCAGGGACTGTGCCCTGGCATCAGAGTGGGCCATGACTCCTTTGTTGGTGCTCAATATCAGCACCCCAAAGTTCCTGGCGGGGAGGAATCGCTTCTCCCATTTCTCCATCTCTGAAGCCTTGGTAGAGAACCGCGGCTTGATAACACCACAGCGGTTGATCCTTCCCAGGAGCTTCACTCTGAACATTCCCGACTTTCCGTCGTCAATAAATTCGAACTCGCCGATGTATCCTCTATCCGCCATAACCTTCAAAGCCCTGCCTATGACCTTGGAGGCGGGATGGATGATACATTCAGGCTTGCCTACGCTCTCCGCATTTTTTATTACGGATAGGGCATCGGCCAGTGGATCCAATAACAATGCAACCACCTACGAATACTTTTCAAAACCCATTTCAGGGGCAATCTCTCGGAAGCACTGCCTGCACAGGTATATCCCGTACTTTCTCACCAGGCCGCTCTTGCGACTGCAACGCTTGCACTGGTTCGCTCCTCTTCCGAAGATCTTCTTTCCTTTCTTCATGCTGCCTCCAAGATCTCAACGCCGAACTTCTTGTGGACGAACTCCATGGTATCGTCCTTGCCCAACCTCTGTCTACCTGGAAGCTTCTTTTGCGCCACACGTCTCCGGGCTATCCTGTAGCCGGCCCTCTTCAGGGCCACAGATACGTCCATACCGAAGATGCCGATCTCCGGATCGTATCTCATGCCAGGAAAGTCTGTGTGCTCCTCAATGCCGAAAGAGAAGTTTCCCTGCTGATCGAACTGGCTCTTTCTCAGGCTGTTGCCGGCGGCTTTGAAGGCGAGGATGAGAAAATCCTCAGCAGCCTTTCCCCGCAGGGTCAGCTTTGCACCGATTGGCTCTTTCTTCTTGATGCTGAAGGTGGGAAGAGTCTTCTTGGCAAAGGACCGGACGGGTTGCTGGTGGGTAATCGCCTTCATGATGGTCTCAGCGTTAACCAACCTCTGGCCACTCTCTCCGACGCCCAGATGCACGACAACCTTGTCGACACGGGGCTCAAGCATGACATTCATCTAACCGCCCCCAACTTGATGACAGGCTGATCTATTCCGATCATGTAGACGTATTCTTCGATGGTCTCAAACTCCTTATCGCCCGAGATTATCACACGATTGGGCTGAGAGCTCTTCACCTTTATGATCTCCTTGATCTTGCCCGTCTGCCCGGAGTGCTTTCCACCAACGACCATGGCCAGGTTGCCGACCTTGAACTCGATTCTTTCCTCGATATTCTTCTCGGGGATGGAGAGAACAAGGGAATCGCCAACTTTGAACTCGCCTTCCGCCAGCTTATTGGAGCCGTCGGAGAGGTTGAGCTGCAGCTTCTTGCCGTTGATGATGGTCTTGTTTTCAACCCTTGCCAGTTTACGGGCTACTCCGGATTCAAGAAGGCTCAGATAGAACATTCCCTTCTCATCTTTCAGCATTCTGAATTGCTGATCAAGAAGAGGAAGGGTTATGACATCAAATATGCCTATGGGCAGCTTGTAATCCGTCTGGGCCTTTCCGTCCACCAGCACCTTGCCCTCGTAAAGAATCCTCTTTGCTTCGCGGGCGTTATCCACCAGCTTGAGCAGATCTCGGATTACTATCACGAGAGGCATGCTATCCGCAGAGGAATGAGGCCCGGGACTGGTCTTTGCGACCCAGACATGGGTCTTTCTGGCGATGGGCCAGCTCACGGGAACAGTTACTCTCTTCTGATGTCGGCTCAAACAGATCGCCTCGCGAAGATCTTCTCTCTCTCTGCGTCTTCAAGATTGAGTTTGACAATCATGACGTTGGAGGGATGAATGGTTCTCGGCACTTCAGTTCCATCGGCGCGGTAGTTGCTCACGCCTGCCACTTTTATGGTGCACCTCTTGAGGTCTACATCCTCGACCGCTCCTTCGGTGCCGGCGTGATCTCCACGCATAACCTTGACCGTATCGCCCTTGCGAAGCTGAGCATTGCGCTTCTTCAGCTCTTCACGGAGGGCCTTGCTCAAGGGTGCGTGCACGTACTTCTGACGCTTGTGCAGCGGCGCAGTATACCTTTCCTTCCGCTGCTTCCTTGGCTGTTTTGTAATCATAAAATCATCACACAATAATGGACGCCGCGGAAGCGATCTTGCTGAACCGCTCAGCTACCTCGCGGGCCACAGGTCCCTTAACCTCGGAGCCCTTGGGAACGCCTTCGTCATCTACTATAACGGCGGCATTATCCTCGAATTTCACCCTGAGGCCGTCGGGCCTTCTGAACTCCTTTCTCTGGCGGATGATGACAGCTTTAAAGATCTGCTTTCTCATCTCTGGAGTTCCTTTTTTCACAGATACTACTACTACGTCCCCGATTCCTGCGCAGGGCTGTCTATTTTTCACGCCGCGGTACTTCTTTACCGCGATAACGTGTAGCGTCCGCGCACCTGTATTGTCTACACAATCCAGGTATGCGCCAGTGTTGATCGCCCTTGGGATCTTGGCCTTTTGTCCTTTCATTTCAAGACCTCCACTACTACGTAGGATTTGGTCTTGGAAAGGGGCCGACACTCCGCTATCTTGACACGATCCCCGGCCTTGGCATCAATGCAAGGGGGATTGTGCGCATGGATCTTGGACTGCCTCTTCTCAAATCGTTCATACTTCGTTGCTTTCTTTTCGAACTTGCGCATGACTACCACGGTATTTTCCATCTTGTCGCTAACCACGGTGCAGCTAAAGACCTGGCCGCGTACAGGCAGGGTACCATGGAAGGGACACTTCGGATCATTGCACTCCTTTTGCGGCGAGCTAACGTCCAGTCCGATATCCCTCATAACTTCCACCTCGTTCTCTGCATTCTCTTGCTTATTCTGTTCTCGGGCTGCGAGATTAAAATCGACCCCGCGACCCTTACTCTTTGTCCATTGGATAATAAGAAGATCAGGCTCGTATTCTTTTTTGGAATGCGCACGACTTTGCGCAGAGTCTCCAAAAGGAATGTGTTCCTGGTCTCGTCCACAACCTGGGCCCTGAGCCCGACGATCCCCGGGTCACTGCTACACTCGACCAGGACATCAAGGCCGATCAACTCGTGCCTCGCCAGGCTCTCGGGGTTAAGGTTCACTTCTTTCGCTCCGTTTGGACCGTCTTGATTCTGGCGACCGTTCTGCGAAGGTCTCTGATTCTCCCCGGCTTTTCCGGGGCGCCACCAGCAGTAACGATGC
>Ga0209747_1001921_pt1 | contig 10772 bp, 9 predicted proteins | sample BarGraNGADG00311_FD_184498 | JGI IMG/M metagenome (GOLD analysis project Ga0209747, IMG submission 184498) | Arctic peat soil microbial communities from Barrow, Alaska - Barrow Graham LP Ref core NGADG0011-311 (SPAdes) (version 2) | ecosystem: Environmental > Terrestrial > Soil > Wetlands > Peat ... | reverse complement strand
ACAGGCAATTTATAAAGTAATGGCAAAGCGTGTGGTGCTTGATTCGCTGGATACACTTTTCAATGGCTTCGATTCTAAAATTCTGCGCACAGAATTTAGAAGGCTTTTAGCCTGGTTGAAAGAAAAGGAAGTAACTGCAATAATTACCTCAGAGATCGGTGATCCTTTTCTTACGCGCATGGGAATTGAAGAATATGTAGCCGATTGCGTTATATCACTTGATAACCGTGTAACCAATCAAATTGCAACCAGGCGGTTAAGGATTGTTAAATACCGGGGTTCTATTCATGGCAACAATGAATATCCGTTTACCATTGACGAAAAAGGAATATCTGTTTATCCAATTATAAGTAAAGCTGTTGAGCAGGAATCAAGTTCAAAAAGAATCTCTTCCGGTATTAAAAGCTTAGATGAAATGCTGGGTAAAAAAGGCTTTTACGAGGGAAGCAGTATTCTTATATCAGGAACAGCCGGCACAGGAAAAACGAGTTTAGCAGCTTCTTTCGCATATGAGGTCAGCAAAGCAAAAAAACGTTGCCTTTTTTGTGCATTTGAAGAAGCACCAAACCAGGTAATAAGAAATATGGGATCGATAGGATTGGATTTAGATCCATTGATAGAATCAGGGATAATGACTTTCTATTATTCAAGGCCTACTTTACAGAATCTTGAATTACATTTTCTGGCAATTAAGAAGATAATCAATGATCTAAAACCTACAGTGGTTATACTTGATCCAATCACAAATTTAATGACCGAAGGTCCAAACAGCGATATCAGATCAATGATCACCAGGTTTGTTGATTTTTTAAAAACGCAGAAAATCACTGTCATGTTTACAGCTGCAATAACAGTAGGCTCAATAGAACGAAATCCGAGCGATGAAGGCATTTCATCTATGGTTGATACCTGGATAATGGTTCAGGACATAGAAGTGGATGCTGAGCGTACCCGTAGCTTATGTGTTATGAAATCAAGAGGCATGGTCCATTCAAACGAGGTGAGAATGTTTAAGATTTCAAGTAAAGGAATTATTTTAAAGCCCATTAGTAATAATGACAAAATTGAAACTCCCACTGAATCCAAAAGGAGAGTTAAAGAGCATGAAAATTTAGCTACATCTAAAGAATCAATTGGATTGAAAGAAAGTGCACGTTATAAGGATTGATCTTTTTTTAAAATGAAGTCGATCTTTAAAATAAGCTGTTATAATGGCAAAGAAAACACAAAAAAAATCCAAAAGTAAGGTAGTAGTGGAAGGCCCCGGAAATGCAAAGTATATTCTCAGGTTATTCGTTACAGGTATTTTACCAAACTCCGTACGTGCAATAAAAAACATTAACGCAATTTGTGAACAATATTTAAAAGGCAGGTATGAATTAGAAATAATTGATATTTACCAACAACCATTTTTGGCCCTTACTGAAGAATTAATTGCAATACCCGTACTGATAAAGAAATATCCGTTACCGGAAGCAAAAATGCTTGGTGATCTGTCAGATACTCAAGAGGTACTTAAAGGACTATCCCTTGTTTAAAAAATTAAGTTTTTAATCTGATGGCAAAAAAAATCACGGAACTTTTAGAAGAAACTGAAAAGCTGAACAAGGAAAATGCCGTTCATCAGAAACAGCTGAGAAGTGCTTTGGAATCTATTGATGGATTCAAAATGGTCTCGCTTTCAAATGCAAGGAAGGAAAATAAAGGAGCCGGCATCGGATTATTATTAGTAAAAGGCTTTTTAGAGAAAAATGGCGGTAAAATATGGGCAGAAAGTATTGAAGGTAAGGGCTCATCCTTTTATTTCACATTACCAGCAAAGGAACCCGACAAATTGAATATCCAATTTCCGGACAACCAGGATCATTTATCCAGGGATCAAACGAAGCCTACCCTCCAGAGACAAGTTTAAAACCTGTAGCAAATCTTGATTTAAGCATTATTACCAGCCTAACTTAGTGTTTAATAGACTTCATCATCAAACCCTAAGGATTTCAATCATTTCCAGAATTGCTTCAGTATCTATTGCATTTTTTACAGGAGAAAGACTTAAAAGCAGCCTTACCTTATTCAGATCATCCCCTGTAACAAGATCTTTACCTATAAAAATATTGTAGATCAAGGCTGATTTAAGAGTATTGGATTTTACCCTGAAGGTATGCGGACTGTTACGTGCAGGGAAAATATGTACAAACCTTTGAGGATTGTCATTATACTTCAAGGTCCATTGTGAACTATCTGATAATGGTATTATACTGTAGCAATCCGTCTTAATCCCGGTCCAATTGAAGAATACCTCTCTTCTGAAAACATCTTTTTGCTTAAGAAATTCTTCTGTTTCAAAACAAATATTCCTGACAGAAAGTGAACCATTGTAGATATCCATAACTGATCCCCCAAGATGCCTGAGTTCTCTTGTAAGCACTTGAATATCAGAGCCGGATTTGTCAATATAATTATTAATGAATTCTTTTATGAATCCAGTATGGTGTTTGAGAGGATTGAATAAAAAGGGTTCAGGTATTTGATAATCAGTGTTCATGACATTGATTAATATATTTTCAAAAATAATGGAAAAAAAGAAGAATGATTTATGCCGGATATCTTGATAATCATAATTGATTATCTTTAAATCGAATTAATTCTTCTATTAACCGATTCGGCAAGATCCGAAACAACCATTTTCATGAATTCAAAATGAAAAAACTTCCACGATTTCATTGATTGCCGGGCATTAATTATTTTCATAAACCATAAAAAAGTATAACAATGAAAACATTTTCACTTAAAATTTTTCTTGGAATAATGGCTGTGGTCATTATTTGCAGTGCAAAATCAAGCACAAGAGATCCATTGGCCCTTTATGCGGAAATAGATAAGAATGCGCCTCCCAATACCCTGACTGCCAAGGAAAAAGAAAAGGGCTGGCAGTTGATGTTTGATGGGGAAAAAACTGACGGATGGCATGGATATAATCTGAAAGTTTTCCCCGATAGCTGGACGATCGAAAATGGAGCCTTTACAATGGTCACAACGGGTGGTAAAGAAAGTCAGGATATCGTCACAAATGAAATATATCACAGTTTTGCATTCAGCGTCGACTATAAGTTGACTAAAGCTGCCAATAGTGGTGTGATATTCCAGATTGCCGAAGATCCAAAATACAAATTCCCATACGAAACAGGTCCTGAATTTCAAATTATTGATCATGAAAACTGGACTGCTGATAAGTTAGAGGACTGGCAGATCAATGGTGCAAACTATGCAATGTATCCCCCGATGGCAAAACCTTATAAACCTGTAGGGGAATGGAATCATCTGTTTCTTGTAGTTGACGGGAATTTTGTTACGCAGATACTGAATGATGTAGTTGTTGTGAAATATGAAAAAAGCTCAGAGGATTGGACGAAACGCAGGAATAGTGGTAAATGGACTGCTTTTCCGGATTGGGGAAAATTCGACGAAGGGCATATTTCACTTCAGAATCATGGAACCAAAGTATGGTTCAGGAATATTAAGCTAAAAAAGATTTAACAACATTTGAAAATTTTACAGAAATGTCAAATTCAGACAAAACCAGAAGAGGGTTTTTAAAAAAAGCCGGACTTATTTCTGCGGGTATGACAATTATACCCAGCAAGGTTATGAGCGGACTTGGATACAAAGCCCCAAGCGATAAGCTTAATATAGCCGGAGTTGGGATAGGTGGTAAAGGACATACAAACCTTCACGGGATGGCAACTGAGAACATAGTTGCTTTGTGCGATGTGGACTGGAAATATTCAGATCCGTGTTTTAAGGAATTTCCTTTGGCAAAGAAATATTGGGACTGGCGCAAGATGTTCGACGAAATGGCCGGATCAATAGATGCAGTGATGGTTGCCACTGCTGACCATAGTCACGCTCTCATAGCTGCACACGCATTAACACTCGGGAAACATGTGTACTGCCAGAAACCACTTACTCATTCAGTGTATGAATCAAGGTTACTGACCAGACTTGCTGCCAAATATAAGGTTTCCACCCAGATGGGTAACCAGGGTAATTCCGGTGACGGGGTTCGTCAGTTATGTGAATGGATATGGAATGATGAGATAGGTGAAATAAGGGAAGTACATGCCTGGACTGACAGACCAATCTGGCCACAGGGTATACCCCGGCCTGCAAAGGTGATGCCGGTTCCAGCTACTCTCAATTGGGATCTGTTCATTGGTTCCGCACCGATGAGGCCTTATAATGAAATTTATACACCCTGGAACTGGAGAGGATGGTGGGATTTTGGTACCGGAGCATTTGGTGATATGGCCTGTCATGTAATGGACCCGATATACCGCTCACTGAAACTGGGATATCCCGACAAAGTTCGTGGCAGCTCAACAAGCATCAATACAGATTCAGCTCCCCAGGCTGAAACAGTAGAATTTTCATTCCCGGCCAGGGACAATATGCCAAATCTTGCCTTGCCAGCTGTTAAGGTACACTGGTATGACGGCGGTCTGCTTCCAAATCTTTCCGATCTTCTTCCTGAAGGTGAAAATTTAATGGCAGACGGATTAGGAGGGTGCCTTTTCATAGGTTCCAAAGATACTCTTATGTGTGGAAGCGGCGGTTACAACGCACGTTTACTCTCGGGCCGGGTTCCTGATGTAAAACCTTACCTCCGCAGGGTTCCCGGAGGAGCTCCTTTTTATCCCGACGGACCGCATGAACAGGATTGGATAAGGGCTTGTAAAGAATCACCCGAAAGCAGGATCCAGGGCACTTCAAATTTTGCCTATTCCGGACCTTTTAACGAAATGGTCTTGTTAGGTGTTCTGGCAATCCGCCTGCAGGGACTCAACAAAGCCCTGTCATGGGATGGGGAAAACATGAAATTCACTAACATATCCCCGACAGAGGTATTGAAAATAGTGAAGAGTGACGATTTTAAAGTCGAAAACGGACACCCTACATTCGATAAAAAATATGATACATTTAATGCCCTTGAAAGTGCAAACGCATATATCAGGCATAACTACAGGGAAGGTTGGAAGTTACCGGATATGCCGGTATAATTTATAAAATTATTCAAGATGAATCGCAGAAATTTTATTCGTAGTACATCATTATCCGTGTTGGCATTATCAGTATACAAGACTGGGAATGCCGGTTCACTTATTAAAGAGAATGTCAGGAAAAAGATAACTGTGGGAGCACATGTCTGGGTTTTCGCGAGTACTATGCCGGGGTATGATGTTTCGCCAATTCTGAGTCAGATTTTCTCTGATGTATCTTTTGCTGGTTTCGATGGTGTAGAAACAATGGAACATCCTTTGAGAAGCACTGTCTATACAAAACAGATTAAGGAACTTATAGATCAGTATAAAATAAAACTGATTGGAAGTTCATATGGCGCAGATATGTGGAATAAAGATAAACAGAACGAGATCTATGAGGATGTCGATCTTATTTTTACAAATATGGCTTCTGTGGGAGGCAGAACATTCGGGGTGTCTGTTGGTGAACCTGCCGGTCGGAAAAAGACCGATGCAGAATTTGATAACCAGGCTGCATTACTTAAAAAGCTCATTTCCCTGGGAGAGAAAAAGGGTATTGTTCTTAATCTGCATAATCACACTGCTGAAGTTGAAAATAATATGTATGATCTCAGGGGCACACTTAAAAGAATCCCTGATGTTAAACTTGGTCCCGATCTGAACTGGCTTCTCAGGGCGGGTGTAAATCCGCTTGATTTTCTAAGGGAGTATCGGAAACAGATTGTTTTTATGCACCTGCGAGATCAGCTAAGCAATGGAAAATGGCCAGAGTCGCTTGGAGAAGGAAATGTCAATTTCAAGGAAATTGCTGATGTCCTGAATGAGATAAATTTTGAGGGAGATGCAATTATTGAATTGGCTCATGAAAATGGATTTGTGCGAACCAGACCTCTTAAAGAAAGCCTGAAAATGAGCAGGGACTTTATGAGAAAAACTATGGGTATTTAATTTTAGTTTTATAGTGTCAAAGTAATGATATTAAAATCTTTGCGGCCTTTGCGCCTGCCTGCCGGTAGGCAAGGTTAATGGATTTTAGTTAGACAGATAACCTTTTTTTACCCTAACCGGATTTTAATATTTAACATATGAAGAAAAACTCACTGTATCTGTATTTCATTTGCCTTGTTGCTACCATGGGCGGCCTGATGTTTGGTTTTGATATAGCTATAATATCAGGCGCAGTCCCGTTTATTCAACCCTATTTCGGGTGGAATGAACTGCAATTAGGATGGGGAGTAAGTTCTCTTTTGGTTGGAGCTATAGTTGGGGCTTTTGGTTCGGGTGTGCTTTCTGACAGGTATGGCCGCAAAAATGTTCTTATTGTGGTAGCGCTTTTCTTTGCAGTTTCCTGCATATTTACGGCTCTGGCTACATCATCAGTTATTTTTATTACTGCACGGGTATTTGGTGGTCTCGCAGTCGGTGCAGCTTCAGTTCTTTCACCCATGTATGTGGCAGAGGTAGCTCCCCCTAAGAACAGGGGAATGCTGGTGTCAATTTATCAACTTGCCATTGTGCTCGGAATATTATGTTCGTATACAATAAATTACGGGTTGCATAATATTGACAATAACTGGCGCTGGATGTTCGCTACCGGGATTATTCCCTCAGTCCTTTTTTTTGCAGGATTATTTTTTATTCCCGAAAGCCCTCGCTGGTTATATAAAGCCGGAAGAAAGGAGGAATCTCTGAAAGTTCTTACAAAAATCGGAGGCGAGTCGCTTGCAAAAACCGAGATTCAGGAAATTTCAGCATCACTAGAAAGGAATGTATCTTCTGTTTCTGCTGGTGAGTTATTCAAACCATCTGTCCGTAAAGTCATGCTGGTTGGATTTGTATTGGCAGTGCTGGTGCAAATCAGTGGCATAAATACTATAGTTGACTATGCGCCAAAAATTCTTCTGGCTGCAGGCGTTGAAATTAATAATGCATTGCTTCAGACTTCTCTGGTAGGTTTCATCAACTTTATCTTTACATTCGTCGCCATTTTTTTCATTGATAAACTGGGAAGAAGGGCCCTCTATCTGATTGGCTCAATGGGAATGGTGATTACATTATTGATGCTTGCCGTGTCGTTTTATTTAAAATTGGAAGGCATATTCACACTGATCTGCATTCTCATGTTTATTGCATTCTTTGCATCTTGTATCGGACCTGTATTCTGGACACTCGTTTCGGAGATTTTTCCTAACAGGATACGTGGTAAGGCTCTTGCCTTTGCCTCTTTTACCCAATGGATATTTAACTTTCTTGTTGTGTTGCTTTTTCCTCACTTTCTCGCATCCATAGGCGGTGCAAAAACTTTCCTCTTCCTTGCGCTCATGTCATTATTGCAATGGTTATTTACCTATCTGTATGTACCTGAAACCAAAGGAAAATCATTGGAGGAGATTGAAAAACTCTGGAATAATTAACACTTATTCTTAATAGCCTTCTTATGTACATATATTGACTATGTGAATCGATAACAAGAAATTAAAAACAAAATACTCTTAGTTTTATAATGTTAATATCCAAGTACTTCCGTTTTTTTCAAATGACCCCCTTTCCCGTTTCCCCCAAGGGGGGCCGAGCGCTTAAAAATTGCCTGGCAGGCAATTTTAGCGAAGGCGCCAGACTGCCGCGTAGGCCATCGCTCATGCTGGCCCCTCCCTAAAATTAGCCAAAGGGCTAATTTCTTAACGGTCGGTCCCCCCCGTGGGGGAAGGTTGGGAAGGGGGTATAAACTATTAAAACAATTATTATCTTATTCATAATTCCTGATATTCATGCTTTATATTTGCTTAATTAACTTCACTAATCTTTAAATTATGCTTGAATCTTCCAGACAAAATTTTCTAAGAACAATTAATCATAAGCAACCTGATAAGGTTGTGGTAGACTTTGGTTCAACAGGGGTAACGGGCATACATGTACTTATTGTTGAAAAACTCAGGGAACACTTTGGCCTCGAGAAAAAGCCGGTTAAGGTTATTGAGCCATACCAGATGCTTGGAGAAATTGATTCAGAGTTGATCAAGGCAATGGGGATCGATGTTATCGGATTGTTTTCGGCAAAGAATATGTTCGGCGTATTAATGGAGAACTGGAAAGTCCATAAAACACTATGGGGACAGGAAGTCCTGTTTCCGGGTGGGTTTAATTATACATATAACAGCAACGGAGATATCCTGATGTATCCTGAAGGTGACACATCTGTCGCGCCAAGTGGAATTATGCCTAAGACAGGTTACTTTTTTGATGCCATCGACAGACAAAAACCAATCGATGATTCAACCCTTAAGGTGGAAGATAACCTTGAGGAATTTGGTCACATCACAGAGCCGGAGCTTGCTTATTGGAGGAACCAGATGTCTCTCCTTAGAAATAATTCCAAAGCTGTAATTGCGTCCCTCGGAGGCACTGCTCTCGGGGATATTGCCCTTGTTCCTGCAATCAATTTAAAGAATCCAAAAGGAATCAGGGGAGTGGAAGAGTGGTATATCTCGACGCTTATAAGAGAGGATTTTATAAAGGAATTATATGACCGGCAGACAGATATTGCTATAGAAAATTTGAAATTGTTATATGAAGTTATCGGTAGTAAAATTGATGCGGTCTTTACCTGCGGAACAGATTTCGGCACTCAGAATTCAACTTTCTGTTCAACTGAGACCTATGACAGGATATGGTTACCTTATTATAAAAAAGTGAATGACTGGATCCATCAGAATACAAACTGGAAAACATTTAAACATTCATGCGGTGCGGTCGAGCCATTAATGAGTCATTTCATAGAATCAGGGTTTGATATTATTAACCCTGTACAGATCAATGCATCGGGTATGGATCCGCGGAAGTTAAAGGAAAAATATGGCGATAAGCTTGTTTTCTGGGGTGGAGGAGTTGATACCCAGGGCGCATTTGCCTTTGGAACACCTGCTCAGGTAAAAGAACAGGTCAAATCCCAATGTGATATACTTAACAAAGACGGGGGCTTTGTATTTAATACAGTGCATAATATCCAGGCTAATGTTCCTTTTGAGAATGTTGTTGCCATGCTTGAGGCATTAAAGGAACTATAGAGCACAGGGCTCAGAGCACAGGGCACAGAGCAAATGGCACTTAGCAAATTGTACAGAGGAACTAAATTAAAGTTAATATATGGACGATTTTAGATTTGAACAGCTCGATATTTGGAAGGAATCCATTGAGATTTCTGATATTTTATTTGACTATGCAGAGAAAGCAGATGCAAAGAAGCTCTTCAAATTTGCAGAGCAGTTACGGGCCGCCGGCATGAGCATTTCTAACAACATAGCTGAAGGCTCAGGTTCGTTTTCAGATAAAGAATTTGCCAGCTTTCTGAATATAGCTCGCCGGTCCGATTTCGAATGCGTAAACATTCTACATATTTTCGAGCGAAGAAAAATTATAACACTAGAAGAAAAACAGGTTATAAAAACTCAATTATTAATACTCAGCAAAAAAATTACAAGTTTTAGAAAAACTCTTATTTAGCACTGAGCCCTGTGCTCTGAGCCCTGAGCATAGAGCATTACCAGATATTTTTCCTATATGAAAGTAAATACATATAACTGGTCTTACCTGGTAAGCATCTGCCTGGTCTCCGCAATGGGCGGACTCCTTTTCGGATATGATTGGGTTGTTATTGGTGGCGCGAAGCCTTTTTATGAACCGTTTTTTGGAATAACTAACAATGCTTTTTTACAGGGATGGGCAATGAGTTGCGCCCTGGCAGGATGCCTGGCAGGTGCAGTAATCTCCGGATGGCTCACCGACAGGCTCGGCCGGAAAAGGCTTTTGATCCTTGCCGCAGGATTGTTTGTCGCAGCTTCTCTTGGTACAGGAGCAGCCGGATCTTTTAACATATTTGTCATATTCAGGATTTTAGGTGGTATCGGTATTGGTCTGGCATCAAATCTTTCACCGATGTATATTGCAGAGATAACCCCTGGCAATGTAAGAGGTCGATTTGTTTCAATTAACCAGTTAACTATAGTAATAGGAATCCTTGCAGCTCAGCTCATTAACTGGAGGATAGCCAGGCCTGTTCCTTCCGGAGCATCAACTTCTTATATACTGGCATCATGGAATGGACAGACAGGCTGGAGGTGGATGTTTTATGCATGTACCATCCCGGCAGGACTCTTTTTCATACTCATGTGGTTTGTTCCCGAAAGCCCCAGGTGGCTGGCTAAAAAATCTGTAAATCATAGCAAAGCCCGGAAAATTCTTGCAAGAATAGGAGGAGATGATTATGCCGTTTCAGAATTTGGTTCTATTGAAAAAACCCTCACTGATTCGGATAAGAAGACAAATCTGAAACTCCTGAAACAGCCTGGGATATCAAAATTGCTCATTCTGGGTATTGTATTAGCAGTTTTTCAGCAATGGTGTGGGATAAATGTGATCTTCAATTATGCTCAGGAGATATTTACCAATGCCGGTTACAGCGTATCAGATATTCTGTTCAATATCGTAATAACAGGATGTGTTAACCTTATATTTACATTTATCGGGATGTTTACAGTGGATAAGCTGGGACGAAAAGCACTTATGCTTGTCGGAGCAGGAGGTCTGGCAGGTATCTATGCTGTTCTGGGAACGATGTACTTTTTTCATATACAAGGACTTCCGTTATTGATTATGGTAGTTACAGCAATTGCATGTTATTCAATGTCACTGGCTCCGGTGACATGGGTTATACTCTCAGAAATTTTCCCTAACAGGTTC
>Ga0209747_1001919_pt1 | contig 10784 bp, 5 predicted proteins | sample BarGraNGADG00311_FD_184498 | JGI IMG/M metagenome (GOLD analysis project Ga0209747, IMG submission 184498) | Arctic peat soil microbial communities from Barrow, Alaska - Barrow Graham LP Ref core NGADG0011-311 (SPAdes) (version 2) | ecosystem: Environmental > Terrestrial > Soil > Wetlands > Peat ... | reverse complement strand
TGCTTGTCCCACCTGGGCATCAAATATAGCCGGATCAATCTGGGCAAGTAACTGGCCTTTTTTTACCGGAGAGTTAAAATCTACAAACAGCTTTTGAATGGTTCCGGAAACCTGCGTTCCCACTTGCACTGTGGTTACAGCATTTACTGTCCCAGTTGCCGATACTGTGGATTTGATGTCGCCACGCGTAATTTTATCTGTGATATATTTCTGTTTGCCGTCTTTATTTTTGAATACAAAAAAAAGAACAACTCCTAACGCGATAACGACAATCAAACCAATTATAATTTTTTTCATTTCTGAGCTCCCGCTCCCATTGCCTTTTCCAGATTTGCCTGCGCCACAGAGTAATCGGACAAAGCGGTAATATATGTCATCTTAGCGTTATTCAGGGTGATCATGGCATCTGTAATTTCAATTGAACTTCCAACGCCCGCCGAATATCTGCCTTTGGCCAGCTCTACAGTTTCTTCCGCTTGTTTGACGATGATCTTTCCCGCGGAGATTCTTTCGGCTGCTTCTTTGAGCGATAGATATGCGGATTCAACTTGAAGATATACTTTTTGCATCAATAAATCTTCATTGGCCTTAAAAACATCTAAATTGGCCTTAGCTTCATCAACTTGATATTTAGTGGAAAGGCCGGTAAAAAGAGGAAAAGTTAATGTTACGCCAACGCTCCATTCCTTATCCATTACCAAGTCATTACCAGTATAGCCGTAATAGCCGTAAGCGGCACTGCCTGATAGAACAGGTAAATATCCTTTTTTATTCAGGTCGATGGTTTTCTCCAATCCCTCTTTTTTCTTGAGTGTCGAAAGAAGATCAGGCCTGTTCTTATAGGCATTCTGCAGGGCTTCTTCCAAAGAAACTTCGTAGGGACGATAAGCTAATTCATCCTTGATTTCATATTCAGCGGCATTTATTATTCCCATGGCGTTGGTGAGTGTAATCTTCGCGATGCGCAGGGCATTTTCGGCCTTAAGTAAATTTATTTTAGCATTACTTAAATTCACTTCGGCACTCGTTACATCGATTTTGGAACTTTTTCCTGTTTCAAAAAATACTTTGGCTATTTCATAATGCTGTTGAAATTGGTTAACAGTTTCCAGCGCGACATCGCGGCTCATTTTAGCTTGCAGGTAACCGTAATAAGCCTGCTTGACGCCTAAGACAACTTGATCGGAAATATCTTGAAGATCCGCTTGCGATGATTCTTTTCCCAAACTTTGAATTTGGACCTGATTGTAGGTTTTGCCGAAATCAAATATCGTTTGGCTTAAACTTAAGGTATTGGAATATTGATTATAAGGATCAGGATAGATAATCGATATAGGGGGAGAGGGAGCAATACGTTGATAACTGGATTGAAAAGTGAGCTGCGGATAATAACCGGCTCGGGCCTGACCGATTCTACTTTCATTTATTCTGATAGTGCTTGCAGCAGCGTTGATGTTGGGATGTTTCTGGAGCGCGATTTCTATGCACCGTTGCAGATTAAGAACATCACCTTTGGCAATAAGTTCGGCAGCCAGAGTATTATTTATCGAAAATATTATACAAATAAAACTCAAAAAAATTTTCCTGATCATATTAACCCCGTTATGATTTTTTTTAAAATAGTTATCAAGAACCTTTAGTGAAAAATTTATTATATGTTCGGCTATTTCTTTTATGTCTTCGTTAGTATATCCTTACTTTATGCCGCTTATGTGATTATGAGCATTTGTCAAGCGGATTTTAGGAATTTTACTTTTGATTGACGCCAGGAACTTCCGACGCACTCCACCCGCCACCAAGAGCTTTAACGAGCAGGACGGCTGCGTTCAGGCGCTGGCCGCTGATACTGATGGCTGCTCTTTCATTTGTCAGAGCAATAATTTGGGTGGTAACTACATTCAGGTAACTGACAATTCCCGCCCGATACTGGTTGGTTGTCAGAGTCACGGATTCGTGAGCATAATTTACCGCCTGCTCCTGCATTTGTGCTTCCTCATCAAGAATGCGCAGGGCAGCCAGATTGTCTTCAACATTCTGAAATCCCGTCAGAACAGTTTGCCGGTAAAAAGCTACTGTTCCATCGTATGCAGCCATTGCCTGCTCGGTCTGTGCTTTACGTGCGCCGCCGTCAAATAAAGTTGCAGCCAGAGCCATCGGTCCTATAGCCCAGAAAAAGCTGGGTGATGTAAACAGCGAGGCAAGCTCTGCGCTTGCATATCCCAATGACCCGGAAAGAGAAATAGATGGATAATATGCCGCTTTGGCAACTCCGATCTGCGCATTCGCCGCAGCCATCTTACGCTCCGCCGAGGCAATATCCGGCCTGCGTTCCAAGAGATCGGAGGGAATGCCCACAGGAATTTTGATTTGCGTGGGAGCAAATGTCACAGGCGTCAGCGAAAAATCGGCCGGCGGTTTGCCGGTTAAGATTGCAATGGCATGCTCCAATTGTGCCCGTTGCACACCGACATCGATAGCCTGAGCTTGAGTCGATTTAAGCTGGGTTTGGGCTGCCGCTACATCAGCCTTGGCCACAACACCGGCATTATAGCGGTTTGAAGTAAGCTCCAGAGCTTTTGAGTAAGCCCCAACAGCTTCATCAAGATTTTTCTTTTGGGCATCCAATATCCGTAGCTGAAAATAATTCAGGGCGAGCTCCGTTTGCATCGATAAACGCATAGCTTGTAAATCAGCAAAAGATGCTTCGGCAGATGCTGTACTCCCTTCCACTTGTCTTCGCACTTTCCCCCATAAATCTACTTCCCAGATGGCATTGAGAGAAATCTGATGCTGGTTTACCGTGCCAGAGGTTTCCCCGGCAGGTTGCGAGCGGGTATAGGCTGCTCCCGCACCGAGAGTAGGGAAGTAATTAGCCCGGGCCAGTTGCACCAGCGCCTGTGCTTGACGATATTGAGACTCCGCCAAGGCAATCGACTGGTTCGATACATTTACCTGCTGGGCAAGTGAGTTAAGTATAGGATCGCCGAAGGCTTCCCACCACTTTGTTCTGATTTCCTGATCGCGGGGAAGCGCTTGGCGCCATCCTTTTAGTTCCTTGAAAGATGATGGTACCGGCGCGTCGGGGCGTTTATAATCGGGACCTACGGAGCAGCCGGATATCATAAGTAAAATTACAAGAAGCATTTTTAATATTAATATTTTTTTCATAATAATCCTTTTCAAGTTTTCTCCGGCACCTGCTGCGGCAATCTGTCACTTTTCCGTCTCAATACTCTTAAACAAAACAGCCGGAAACGGTCAAGGTATAAATAAACGACAGGAGTTGTATATAGTGTTAGAATCTGACTGACAATCAGCCCACCGACAATAGAAATTCCCAAAGGCCTGCGTAATTCGGAACCTGCTCCGGTGAGCAAGATCAAAGGAAGGGCGCCGAAAAGAGCCGCCATCGTTGTCATCATGATCGGCCGGAAACGCATCATGCAGGCTTCAAATATAGATTCTTCAGGGCTTTTCCCATCTTTTCGTTCCTTGTCCAGAGCAAAGTCAATCATCAAGATGGCATTTTTCTTGACAATGCCGATCAGCAGAATAACACCGATCAAAGCCATGATGCTGAATTCAGTATTGAATATCATTAAGGCGAGTAGCGCCCCCACACCGGCGGATGGCAGTGTGGATATAATGGTGATCGGGTGTATATAACTCTCATAGAGTATGCCCAGCACAATGTATATGGCAATGAGTGCCGCCAGAATTAACAAAGGCTGGCTCTGTAATGATTCTTTAAATGCCTGGGCTGTTCCCTGAAAGCTTCCCCGAATGGAACCGGGAACGCCGATACGATCCATTGTTTTCTGAATTGCCGCTGTTGCCTGAGAAAGCGATACTCCCAGGGGAAGATTAAAAGAAATCGTGGATGCGGCAAATTGTCCCTGATGGTTGACGGCAAGCGGTGTATTGGTCAAACCATAGCTGGCAAAGGACAAAAGTGGCACTTGCGCTCCTTTCGGAAGTTGAGCATTGGGAGGGATAATAATGTATACATCTTTAAGGGATTCCGGACTTTGCCAATTGGGAGGTGAGACCTCCATGATGACACGGTATTGGTTTAAAGGATTGTAAATGGTGGATACCTGACGCTGCCCGAAGTAATCATTTAATGTCGTATCAAGAAGTGCCGGAGTGATTCCCATGCGCGAGGTTGTGTCCCGGTCAAAAGTAACGGAAGTCTGCAATCCTCTATCCTGCTCATCGGTATTTACATCCGTCAATTCGGGAATTTCGCTTAGTGCATCCTTGATACGTTTTTCCCACAACCGTAATTCAGTCAGATCTTCAGCCTGCAATGTGTATTGATAGGCGGCTCCGGCGGACCTACCGCCGACACGGATATCCTGAACTGATTGCAGAAAAAGCATTGCTCCCGCTTCGCGGGCAAGCTTGGGGCGCAGCCTGGCCATTACTTGATCGGCGGAAACCTTGCGCTCACGAATTGGTTTCAGGGAAATGTACATGAAACCGGAATTGCGTCGTCCGCCTCCGGTAAAACCGGATATGCTGTCCACAGCCGGATCGGAACGAATAATATCCATGATGCTGATCAGCTTGCGTTGCATGGCCTGAAAAGAAATATTCTGGTCAGCCTGGATCGTGCCGACCAGGGCTCCGGAATCCTGCTGCGGGAAAAAACCCTTGGGAATGATGATATAAAGGAAAACATTCAGGCAGATAACAACAAATAATATAACCATTGTAATCCGGCCATGCCGCAAAGCAAAACTAAGCGAGCGTCTATAAAAACCGAGGACGGACTCAAATATCTGTTCACTTTTTCGATAGAACCAGCCCGAACTGAGTTCTTCTTTCGATCGCAACAGGCGGGCGCACATCATCGGTGTTACGGTCAGAGATACAAACAGCGAAACAATGATAGCCGCAGAAAGCGTAACTGCAAACTCGCGGAAAAGCCTGCCTATAACTCCTCCCATCAATAAAATGGGGATAAATACGGCTATCAGTGAGAGGCTCATCGAAAGCACGGTAAAACCTACTTCTTTTGCTCCAAGCAACGCTGCTTGAAAAGGAGCAAGCCCAGCCTCGATATGACGGGAGATATTTTCCAGAACAACAATAGCATCATCAACAACAAAGCCGGTGGCGACGGTAAGCGCCATCAGGGAAAGATTATCCAGCGTGTAACCGGCCAGATACATAACGCCGAACGTGCCGATCAGTGAAACAGGCACGGCAATACTGGGAATCAGTGTCGAATAAATATTGCGCAAAAACAAAAATACAACAAGAATCACCAGCGCAATAGAGATTAGTAAGGTGCGTTCGACTTCGTTCAATGATGCACGGATGGTCGGGGTACGATCCGTACCAATCTGTAAATTGATCGCCGCCGGTATTGAGGCTTGCAACTGCGGTAAAAGTTCCTTGACGCTATCGACCGTTTCGATGACATTGGCCCCGGGCTGCTTGGATATGATCAACAAAACGGACGGTTTGCCATTGTACAAACCGGCATTGCGTAAATCCTGTACCGAATCGACCACCTCACCTAAATCCGCAAGGCGCACTGCCGCGCCATTGCGATAAGACACAATCAGCGGAATATAATCGGACGCTTTTTTGGCCTGGTCATTGGCATAGATCTGCCAGTGTTTATCACCTGCTTCCACGGAACCCTTGGGCCGGTTGGCATTGGAAGCGGCAATGGAGAAGCGCACCTGCTCCGGACTTATTCCATAACGGTTGAGCAAGGCCGGATTCAATTCCACTCGCACAGCCGGGAGAGAACTGCCACCGACATTTACCTGGCCGACACCTTTTATTTGAGAAAGTTTTTGCGCCAGAATAGTAGAAGCCGCATCATAGAGTTGGCCTCTGGTCATTGTATCCGAGGTAAGAACCAAAATAAGGATGGGGGCGTCGGCTGGGTTGACTTTACGATATGTCGGGTTACTGGGTAATCCCGAAGGCAAAAGACTACGCGCCGCATTGATGGCCGCCTGCACATCACGCGCCGCTCCATCGATATCCCGGTCAAGATCAAATTGTAGCGTGATCCGGGTCGATCCCAGCGAGCTTGACGAGGTCATCTCCGTGACACCGGCAATGCGCCCCAGCGACCGCTCCAGAGGCGTGGCTACAGTAGCGGCCATTGTTTCCGGGCTGGCTCCGGGAAGCGATGCAGAAACGGATATTGTGGGAAAGTCAACCTGCGGCAGTGACGCTACCGGCAACAGGTTAAACGCGACCAGGCCGGCCAGAGCAATACCCAGCGTTATCAGGGTCGTCGCTACGGGACGATGAATGAAAGGAGTGGAGATGCTCATGCTACCGTCCCCTCACCCTTTTCAGCTATTACTGGATGACGGCCTATTTTGGTCCGAATTCGACGGCTCAGGTTGTCAAAAGCCAGATAAATGACCGGTGTTGTAAAAAGCGTCAGGATCTGACTGAATATCAGCCCTCCCACCATAGTAATGCCCAGGGGATGGCGCAACTCCGATCCGACTCCGGTACCGATCATCAGTGGCAGTGCGCCAAGCAGGGCGGCCATAGTCGTCATCATAATCGGCCGGAAGCGCAGTAAGCATGCCTGATATATGGCTTCACGAGGCGGCTTGCCTTCTTTGCGCTCAGCATCAAGGGCAAAGTCAATCATCATAATGGCATTCTTCTTCACGATGCCGATGAGCAGGATGATACCTATGATGCCTATGATGCCCAGGTCGCTTCCGGAAATCATCAGCGCCAGCAAAGCGCCGACTCCGGCGGAAGGCAAAGTTGATAGAATCGTCATCGGATGGATATAACTTTCATAGAGAATGCCCAGCACGATATACACCGTTATGATAGCAGCCAGGATCAAAAACAAAGTGCCGGTGAGCGATGCCCTAAAAGCCAGTGCCGATCCCTGGAAACCGGTCTTGACACTGATCGGCATGCCTATTTCACGCTCGGCTTTTTCGATAGCCGAGACGGCATTTCCCAGTGATTCGCCCGGCACCAGATTAAAAGAAATTGTGGCACAGGGAAATTGTCCCTGATGATTGACGACAAGCGGTGTGGGTTTTTCCGATATCCGCGCGATTGCCGAAAGCGGAACCTGTGTTCCTGACTGTGAAGTTATGTACAAATCGTTCAGAGCTGCCGGACCTTTTTTATAATCAGGCTTGACCTCCAGAACCACGCGGTATTGGTTGGATTGCGTGAATATCGTGGAAACAAGGCGCTGGCCGAAAGCGTCATAAAGGATATTATCAATAGCGGCCGTCGTGATGCCGAGCCGGCCGGCGGCACTTCGGTCTATGTCCACATAAGCTTGCAGTCCCTGATCTTGTAAATCACTGGCTACGTCAGTAAGATATGGGGAGTGGGAAATTTGATCAACAAGGCGGCCAGTCCAAAGACTGAGTTCGTCAGGATCGGCGGATTCCAGTGTAAATTGATACTGCGTGCGGCTTACCCGGTCTTCAATCGTTAGATCCTGTACAGGCTGCATGTAAAGGGATATACCTTCACTTTCCGCTGCGGCAAGCCGTGCTTGCAGGCGACGGATTACACCGGAAGCATCAAGGTCGCGTTTATTCTTCGGGATCAGATTGATCATCATTCGTCCGCTGTTTAGTGTTACATTGGTTCCATCCACACCAATGAAGGAGGACAGGCTCTCCACTGCCGGGTCCTGCAAAATCAATTTAGCCAACGACTGCTGACGCTCGGCCATGGCGGAAAATGAAATTGATTGCGGAGCTTCTGATATACCGATGATCATGCCTGTATCCTGTACGGGGAAGAAACCTTTGGGCACGATGATATATAAAATAATTGTCAGCACCAGCGTGGCAATGGCTACCGTGAGCGTGGCCTTCTGATGATCAAGAACCCATGTGAGCATCTTACCGTAACGGGCAATTGTCCTGTCAAAAAACAAGCCGCTTTGGCGATAAAAACGTCCTTGCTTTTCTTCCGGAACATGCTTCAACAGTTTGGCGCACATCATTGGTGTAAGCGTCAGCGAAATAACGGCCGAAATCAATATGGCGACAGCCAGGGTGATCGCAAATTCCCGGAAAAGTCGTCCTACAACATCGCCCATGAAAAGAAGAGGAATCAAAACGGCTATCAGGGAAAAAGTAAGCGAAATGATCGTAAAGGCAATCTGTGCCGAGCCCTTGAGGGCAGCCTCCAGTGGGGACATGCCCTGCTCGATATAACGGGCGATATTTTCGATGACAACGATGGCGTCATCCACGACAAAACCGGTTGAGATCGTCAAAGCCATCAACGTCAGATTGTTGATACTGAAACCGAAAAGGTACATGAGTCCGAATGTTCCGACAAGCGACAGCGGCACGGCGATACTCGGAATAATCGTTGCCGACAAGTTGCGCAAAAAAAGGAAAATAACCATAACGACAAGCGCCACGGCCAAGAGCATTTCAAACTGAACGTCGTTGACGGACTCCCGGATGGTTGTGGTGCGGTCGGTGAGCAGCACAACGTCTACTGAACCGGGCAGCGATGAGCGCAGTTGCGGAATTATTTTCTTGATGCGGTTGACAACTTCAATAACATTGGCGCCCGGCTGACGCTGAATATTCACTATTACGGCCGGCGTTTGATCGCGCCAGGCCGCCAGGTTCACATTCTCAGCACCATCAACGACATCCGCCACATCGCTTAGGCGCACCGGCGCACCATTGCGGTAAGTAACAATAACTTTTTCATATTCCGCAGCTAACTTGATCTGATCATTAGCATCGATTGTAGAGGCGCGCTCCGGGCCGTCAAAGCTGCCTTTGGCCTGGTTGACATTGGCATTGCCGATTGTCGTGCGCAAATCCTCCAGCGTGAGCTTATAGGCTGCCAGTGCTTTGGGATTGGCCTGAATGCGCACCGCCGGTCTTTGTCCGCCGCTGATACTGACCAATCCTACACCCGGCAATTGTGATATTTTCTGGGCGACACGAGTGTCGATGAGATCCTGAACTTTCGGCAACGGCAATGTTTTGGATGTTATTGCCAGGGTCATAATGGGTGCATCAGCCGGGTTGACTTTGCTGTAGATCGGCGGCATCGGCAGGTCTGTGGGAAGAAAGCTAGAGCCGGCATTGATCGCCGCTTGTACTTCCTGCTCCGCAATATCAAGGTTCAGACTGAGACTGAATTGCAGAGTGATTACCGATGCACCGCCTGAGCTTGTCGAAGACATCTGGTTGAGCCCCGGCATCTGGCCGAATTGGCGCTCCAGCGGCGCAGTAATGGAGGAAGTAACAACATCCGGACTTGCCCCGGGGTAAAGAGTCACAACCTGAATAGTCGGATAATCAACCTGAGGCAGCGCGGAAATAGGGAGCACTCGATAAGCGATGATGCCCGCGAGCAGAATCGCAGCCATGAACAATGATGTGGCCACAGGGCGCAAGATGAAAGGACGTGAAGGATTCATACATTTGCCTATCTTAATCTGAGACAGTAATTATTTGAACGAGAGTCAAGGTTGACACAGATTACTTTGGTGCTGAAGACTGCCGTTTCTTTTGTCCGGGAGTAGTGTTTGTTTTTTCTTGGCGAACGGATGCCTCTTTACTGTCCGGCGTTATCATCTCTACTTTGGTACCTTCGCGCAGTTTATCGCCTCCGACGGTCACCACCAATTCTCCAGGTATCAGGCCTTCCATCACGACAACATTATCGCCTTCAGCAGGTCCCAGCTTCAACATCTTCACAGTTACAGTTTTGTCATCTTTGACCACATAAGCAAAAGTACCTATACTACCGCGCTGCACAGCAGCAGGGGACATTACAGTTGCGTCACGAAGGATATCCACTTTCAGCCGAACATTAACAAACTGGTTAGGAAAGAGTTTGTTATCCTTATTATCAAATATCGCCTTCAGTTTAATTGTTCCTGTTGTAGTATCGATCTGATTGTCAACTGCAAGCAGTTTGCCACTGGACAGTAATACCTTGCCTTCCTGATCATAGGCCTGGACAGGTAAGGTCGCCCCGGAATTCCAGCGTTTCATCAAAATCGTCAAATTGTCCTGAGGCAGTGAAAATACGATCGTGATCGGTTGTAGTTGTGTAATTACCACTATACCGTTCACGTCATTAACCTGAACCATATTGCCGGGATCAACTTGCCGCAAACCGACGCGTCCTGTAATCGGGGCGATAACGCGGGCATAAGTAAGCTGGAGTTTAGCATTGGCGATTTGCCCCCTGTCTGTTTCAATCACGCCCCGGTACTGCTTCACCAATGCTTCCTGTGTCGTAACCTGTTGCGCGGCAATAGAATCCTGGGCAAGCAACTTCTTGTAAAGCGCCAGATCAGCCTCGGCGTTTTTCAGTAATGCTTCGTCACGGGCAAACTGCCCTTCGGCCTGCATAAGTTGAACCTGGAAAGGGCGTAGATCAATTTCTGCAATCAAGTTACCTTTATTAACATGCTGTCCTTCTTTAAAGTGCACGCTCATTAGCTGGCCACTGACCTGAGATTTGACGGTAACGGTGTTCGTGGGAATCACAGTGCCTAACCCCTTCAGGTATACGTCAAAATCAGTCTTATTTGTCTTTATGGCCGTTACAGGCTGGGGACGCTGATTATCAGAATTTTTACCTGCGCCAAGCTTCATTATATATTGCGTGATGAATATTATGCCCACAACGATGATGACACCGGCTACAATAAATATCACCCAGTGACGGCGGATAAAATGAGAGGATCTTTGAATCTTGGTTAAATGGGGTCCAGTATGCGTTTCAAACTTTGATGTTTGAGTCATGCCATATTTCACCTATTC
>Ga0209747_1001918_pt1 | contig 10785 bp, 10 predicted proteins | sample BarGraNGADG00311_FD_184498 | JGI IMG/M metagenome (GOLD analysis project Ga0209747, IMG submission 184498) | Arctic peat soil microbial communities from Barrow, Alaska - Barrow Graham LP Ref core NGADG0011-311 (SPAdes) (version 2) | ecosystem: Environmental > Terrestrial > Soil > Wetlands > Peat... | reverse complement strand
ACGCCGACGATCACGCCCATGCCGGCGAGGGGAGCGCCGAGCAGGGCGAGGACCTTCACGGGGTGTCCACGGGCACGATCTGTTCGACGTCCCACCCGCCGGTCTGAGTGGTTGCGCGCGTCAGCAGGACGTCCAGGTCTCCGATGCTCGTCGGCACGCGCACGGTCGCGAGCACTCCGTCGTACTCCTGGGTCACGGTGGGCGCACCAGTGACGTCACCTGTCGGCACGACGGCCGGGTCGACGGTCTGGTAGACGCTCAGGGCCTGTGGGGACAAGAACCCGGACAGGTCGGCCCACCAGGTCGGCGACGTCGGGTTCAGGTAGACGCCCACGGCCGCGGCCGCGGTGTCCAGGGCGTCCTGCGCGGTCTGTTCCCACGGCTGCACGTCGAGCACGGGGGAGTCCTGGACCTGGTCTTCGACCACGGCGGGCGTCGGGACCTCGGTGGCGGCCGCCGTTGCTGTCGTCGCCGGGGTTGGCGCCTGCGACGGGTCGGCTGACGTGGCGCACCCGCCGAGCAGCCCCACCAGGATCGCCGCGGTCGCGGCCGCCGGCGCCCTCATGGAACGCGCCTCGTGCGTCGCCGTTCCCCACGCTCCCGGTACTCCTCGGCGACCTTGTGTCGGTGGTGTGCGATATCCATGACCAGGTCCTCGCGGGAAAGCACGTAGGCGCCACCAGGTGACCGCCGCGCGCGCAGCTCACCGCTTCGGATCAGCGCACGGATCGTCTGCGGGTTGTGGTCGACCATCTGGGCGGCCTCGTCGACGGTGAGCAGGCTCGGCCACCGGCGCACCTCACGACCTGTCGTCATGACCTCATCTTCACATAATGAGACCGAGTCTGTCTGCATTGGTAGACAACGGATGTGACTACTGTGACAATAGGGGCATGACTGATCATCCCTGGGCAGGTGCGGCGTATGTCGGGACTTCCCCGTCGAGGCCACCGGCGGCACACGCGGCGGTGGGGGAGGAGCAGCGGGTGGGCGAAGATGCGGGTGGTCCGGCCGGCGACGGCCAGGTCATCGACCATCCTCCGCGGTCCCTCACGGACCGCCTCGGGGACGCGCCGCCGACGCGAACGATGCCCGCACCGCCTGCACCTGTGCACCTGGGAGTGGTCACGGAGGTGGTTTCCGAGGTGCCCGCTGAGGTCGCGCGTCCGCGGCCGCGGTCTTCTGCGGCGCTGATGCCCTCACGGGTGCGCCTTGAGCGGCGCGCGGCGACCAAGGGTTGGCGTGGCGGGGTGCGCCGAGCATCCTTCGGGTTGATCTCACCGCGGGCCGGAGCCGAGGAGGTCGCCGAGGCCCAGGACCGCCGTGCGATGAACACCCAGTGGTCGCGTGGCAAGACCGTGGTGGTTGCCAACCCCAAGGGCGGGGCGGGCAAGAGCCCGACCGTGCTCGGTATCGCGGCCACGTTCGGGGAGCTGCGTGGGGGCGGGGCGACAGTCGCGTGGGACAACAACGAGACCATGGGCACGTTGGGCATCCGCTCCGAACCTGGGCGCCTGCCCAACACCGCAGTTGACTTGCTGTCCAACCTGGAGATGTTCGAGCGGATCGACGCCCGACGCGGGGAGCTCGGCGCGTTCCTGCGCCACCAGGAGTCCGGCCAGTTCGACGTCCTTGTCTCCGACGAAGACCCCAAGCGGATGAGTGAGATCGGGCGGGAGGAGTACCGCCGGATCCACTGGGTCCTCCAGCGGTGGTACGACGCAATCGTCGTGGACACCGGCAACAACCCTCGGGCGACGAACTTCCTCGCGGCGATCGAGTCCGCGGACATGCTCGTGATCCCCCTCCGGTGGACCGCTGACGTGGTGGTCTCGGCCGGTCGCCTCGTCGACCAGCTGCGGGCCAATGGGCACGGGGAGCTGGTCTCCCGGGCGGTGACCGTGGTCACCGGCGCGCCGGCGCCTCGCGCACAGTCCGTCGAGCAGGTGCTCGAGTGGCAGCGGTGGTACGAGGAGCAGACCGCCGCGGTGGTGACCGTCCCGTATGACCGTCACCTGGCGGTGGGGGACGCCATCGTCTACGGAGACCTGGCAGCAGCCACGCGTCGGGCATACCTGCGCCTGGCCGCGGCGGTCTCGCAGGGATTCACCGACCAAGACATCACCGAGGCACAGCGCGCTAGGGAGGCGGCTTTCCGTGAAGGCATCTGAGGTTTTCTGGCACCTGGCCGGGTCCGTCGACAACCCGTTGGACGGTGTCACACCGTCCATGGACGTCTTCGGTCTTGAGTTCGCCGGGCGCGTGTCGCTGATCCTCGCCGGCGTGTGGGCGCTTGTCCTGATCGCCTCGGCGGCCGCGGTGCTCGTCGGTGGCGGCAAGTGGGCCTGGGCCACGAAGGTGGCCCACTCCAGCGAAGGCGCCATGGAGGCCGCGGGTCAGTTCAAGACCGCGTTGGTCGCGTTCGCCTGCGTCGCCGGAGCGAGCGTCATCCTCGGGGGAATCATCTGGATGGTCCAGGGGTGAGCGTGGATCCCCGCGCGGCCGCGACCGGTCAGACACCGCGGCGCACGGTGCCGGTGTGGGTCGTGGCCGTTGTGGCCGTTGTGGTGCTGGTGGTGGCCGTGGTCGTCACCTATGCGGCCACCCGCACCACCGCCGGACCGCCGGCCCCGCCGCCGACAGCGGCGTCGCCGACACCACAAGAGACGACACCGGCGACGGGTGATCCTGCGGGCGGGTACAAGATCGAGGCCGGCGGCGGCGGCACCGACGTCGCCGTTGATGGGCGCACACCCATCGGCTACGACCAGGACTGCACGGGGGCGGTCTCGGCTGCCACGAACTACTACGTGGCAGTGCAGGCGGGCCTATATCAGGACCGGCACACCTCCGAGTCCTTCGCCGAGCTGCTCAAGCAGATCAACGGCGGCCTGGACGGAGAGGTCGCCTCCCACACCGGCCCGATGGGCGCACTCGTCACCGAGTTCGAGACCATCCGCGCGCAGGCGCAGGAGACCGGACAAGCTTTCGCGGGGTTTGAGGATCACCCGGAGTGGGGCGCGTTCCGCGTCGAGAACTGCACCGAGGGGGCCTCGGCCACTGTGGTGATCGAAAGCTTCATTGAGGCCACCATCCTGGCTCCTGGGTACAGCTCCTATGACGGCGCCACGGTCAGGGTGTCGTGGTTCGAGGGCGACTGGCGCCTGATCGGCATCGAGGATCTCGGCCCCGGCGAGCACCCGGCCGCCGGTGTCGTCCCTGTCGACGCCGCGGCTCCGCTGCCGGCGTCCCTCCGACGAGCCATGATCGCGGCCGCCGGCACCGGGTGGACGGAGTACACCAATGCTCCCCAGGACTAGGACCCGGGCGCTGGCCGTGGCGGTCGTGACCGCCGCGCTGCTCACGGTTGGGGCCGCGCCGGCTCTTGCGGCGGACTCCCCGGTCGATGACTCCGGCTACTCCGAGGAGCAGAAGGCCGCCGCCGAGCAGCAGGCGGCGCAGGAGACAGCCGACCGGACCTGCGACCTCGTCGCCACCGGAATCCTCGCTTACCAGCACGACGGCTGTGTGAACGCGATGTCGTCGCAGTTCACGCGGGAGGCGTTGCCGACGTTGGCGGCCGTGTCGTTGTGCGCGGTGCTGGGCCCCGTGCTGGGTGCGGTGTGTGGGGTCACCGTGATCTTGAACATGGACGAGATCCAGGGCTGGTACTGGGCTGCGTACGAGGCCGCACTGGGTGCGGTGGAGGCGGTCGTCCAGGCGGTCTCGTTCATCGCCGATCCCACCCAGGCGATCGAGTTCTTCACCAACCAGCTCAAGGGCGACGCTGTGGGGTTGTTCAGCGAGTCGGTGACGGCAGCCACCGAGCTGACGTCGTTCGACGCCGGCGCGCAGTGGTGGCGTGAGGCGTACGCGGCTTCGGCCGGCATTGGCCTGCTCGTCCTGACGATCATGCTGCTGCTGACGTTCTACGAGGCCAGCAAGGGCAAGCTCGGCCCGGAGGAAGCCGGGCGGGCGCTGATGATGTACGCCCCGGTGGCTGTGCTCATGATGAGCATGGGTCCGCCGGTGGCGTGGGTGGTTCAGTGGGTCTCTGACGGTCTGTCCGCCGGGATCATCGACTGGATGGGCCCGGACACGGTGGCGTTCTTGTACGACGGCGCGCCGTTCGCCGCCCTGACGTCGGCGATCCCCGGTGGTCTCGTGCTGGGCCTGCTGCTGTACGGGCTGCTCTTCCTGGCCGGTATCGGGATCTTGGGCACCTTCATGGTGCAGACCATCAGCGTCTACATCTTCGGTGCGGTGTGCGGGGTCGGGTGGGGGATGTCCGTCAACCCGAACTGGCGGCGTAAGGCCCTTCGTCTGCCCGCGGTGTGGCTGGGGCTTGTCCTGGCCAAGCCCGCGATGCTCTTCGTCCTGGCCCTGGTGATGAAGTTCGCGGCCGCCATCGACCTGAACCCAGACTCGTTCGAGGAGGGCATGGGGTCGGTGGTGCACGCGCTGATGGTCATCATGGCGCTGCTGTTCGTCGCGTTCGCCCCGTGGACGCTGCTGAAGTGGTTCCCGCTGCTGCCTGACGGGTCGGAGAGCTCCCGGTCCTCTGGCCCGGCGTTCATGGGTGCTGCGGTGGGGGCGGCTGGGTCGTCGATGACCACGATGGCGATGATGCGCGCCAACGGGCACGGGTCCTCGCCGCGGTCGGCGACCCATGCGGAGGCACCAGCGCCAGCTCCTCGACCTGCGCCGTCGGCGGCCGCGACCACGGGTGCAGGCGGGGCATCGAAGGGCGGGCAGGCGGCAGCATCCGGTGGGGCACGTGCCGGCGCCGGTGCCGCGGGAAGCGCGGGCACCGCGGCGGCAGGGGCTGCCACCGGTGGGGCGCTGCTGGCGGCGCAGCTGGCGGCCGCCGGCGCTCAGGCGGCAGTGCAGAAGGCACGCGAGGCGGCCGCGGCCGCGGCGCCGGAGGCGGGGGGCGGTGGGGCATGAGTGAGGTCGTCGACCGGCGGGTCGTCCTGGGTGGTGAGACCCGCTCGCGCGGGATCATCAGTGGTGCCCGGTCCAGGCTGGAGTGGGCAGGCATGACGGCAACCGCTATGTGGGCGGTGCCGTTGATCATCGGCAGCGCCGGGTCCTGGGTGCAGATCGGTGCCGCCGGCGCCGTCGTGGCAGTGGCGTTCTTGGTGTGGACGCCGTTCCACGGCCCGCTCGGCGGGCGGTCGGTGGCTGCCCTGGCCGCCCGCGAGGCCAGGTACCAGGTCAACCGGCGCAGCGCCGAGGCCGTGTTCGTGCCCCGGTACCTTCAGGTCGCTGCGCCAGCGGCGACCGCCAAGGGTGGCCGGCGCAGGCCTGTCGTGGCCTACGACGTGCCCGCCCCGGTCGGCAACGCCCGGGTCGTCGGCACGATCTCGACCAGGACGGGTGACCTGGCAGTGGTGCGGAACTCCAACCCTGGCCGGGCGCACTTCTTCACCGTGGCCCTGGAGATGCGCGGGGACAGCGTCGGCCTGGAGAGCGAGCATGACTTCGGGCGCTCCCACCAGGGGTGGGGGAGCTTCTGCGCGTCGCTGGCAGGCGATGCGTCGTTCATCCGGACCGCCCAGCAGGTCACACGCGTGGTCCCGTATGACACCGCCGATCACAGCATGTGGGCGGCGCGCAGGATCCCAGCGGGCACGAACCAGCTTCTGACGGACTCCTACATCGAGCTGCTGGATCAGATTGCGATGCACACCGAGCAGCACCGCACCTGGCTTGTCCTGCGGGTGCCGGTCAGCCCCCGGTACGTCCTGGAAGCCCGCCGCCTGGCGGTCGGCCAGGACGGGGAACTCATGCTGCTCGAGCGCGAGGTGGAAGCAGCCATGCACCGCGCGGCGGGGTACGGGCTTGCTTTGCGCCCGTTGGACGAGTCCCGCCTGGGCGCGGTGATCCGGTCCTTGCAGGACCCGGACTACCCGCTGGACATGGTCGCTGAGATGGACTGGGCGCGGTCGTGGTTGACGTGGGACACCCGGGCGCGCCGGGAGGTTGTCGTGTCGGGGCAGGACCGGTCCTGGTACACCCGCACGGGAGTGGTCTCGGCCGTCCAGGTTGAGGCCGGGCGGTTGTCCCCGGACTTCCTGCACCCGCTGCTCAGCGACGTTGCCCCGTCCGTGGTCCGCACGATCAGCACTGTCATTGACCTGGTGCCCGCCCATGTGGCCCGCAGCCGCGCGAAGCAGGACGTGACCTTGGACACCGGCGCCGCACGGGAGGCGCTGGGCCGGGTCTCGGACGGGTCGGAGGAGCAGCAGCTGAGCGTTTCTCAGCAACGCCTGGCTGATCTGCGGGTCTCCACCCGCAACCACGGAGCGGGCTGGTCGATGACGATCACGCTGTGCACGCCGAGCGCGGCCGATCTGTCGGCGGCGACCCGTCAGATCGAGGCGGCGGCCGAGGAGGCGCACATCACCGAGGTGCGGTGGATGGACGGGTGGCATGCGGCGGGCCTCGTGGCGTCGTTGCCTTTGGCCCGGGGGATGGCGGTGCGCCGATGAGCACGACGGTCAACCGGCAGGCCGGGGGAGCGGTGACCGCACCCCGACCGGCCCATGTGCATCAGGAGCCGGCGGAGACGGTGCCCGCGGCGGTCCGGCGACGCAGGCGGAAATGGTTGGACAGGCTGGGCTGGTACGAGCCCGCGGCCCGCCCTTCGCAGTCGACGACCCGGCAGGTTGCTGGCCTGTTCCTGGGGACGTCTTCGGCTCCGACGTCCCCGAACGGGCTTGTGGTCGGTAAAGAGCAGTTCACCGGCTGGCCGTTCTTCCACGACGTCTTCCAGGCCTACCGCGACGGGGTGGTGTCCAGCCCGAACGTGATCGTGTTGGGCGACATCGGGTCCGGAAAGTCCTCGTACATCAAAACCTGGGCGGTGCTGCGGCAGCTGATCTTCCGTCGGCGCGTGGTTGTCATCGACAAGAAGCGCCAGCAGGGTCTCCGGGCCGGTGGCGCGGGGACGCTGGGGGAGGGGGAGTACGCCCGACTTGCTCGCGCGCTGGGTGTGACGCCGATCAGGTTCGTTCTGGGCCGCAACAGTGGCGGGTCACGGATCAACGTGTTGGACCCGGCGATCGCAGGCACGGGGGACTCCGGCGGGGCCAACCAGCTGCAGTTGCTGCGCGCGGTGCTGCAAGAGGCGTTGGGTCGCCCGATCCGGCCCATGGAGGGCAAGGCGTTGCGGGTCGCACACAAGGTCGCGGTCGCGGCCGCGCGGGTGGAGGGTCGAGAAGCCACCATCCTGGACGTGGTCGCTCACCTCGACGCCCCGACGGTCGCTAGCCTCCAGCACGTGCCGGCCCGGGTGAACCTGGCGTTGCTGGCCGAGTGGGGGCAGGAGGCCGCCGCCGAGCTCGAGCGGATGATCGACGAGGACCTGGCCGGGCTCATCGACGGCCCGACGTCAGCTGACATCTCGCTGAACGCCGGCCTGACCGTCTTTGACATCTCTGCTCTGCCGGACGACGGGCCGGCCGTGCCGATCATCATGGCAATCGTCAACTCCTGGCTGCGGGCAGTCCTGGACAACCAGCGGACCACGGTCCCCACGGTGCTGGTCGTCGAAGAGGGCTGGCACATCGTGGAGGGCACGTTCGCCAAGGTCACCCGCCGCAACCAGAAGATCGCACGCGGTGAGGCGCTGATGAACGTCACCGCCTTGCAGCACATCTCTGACGTCAAGGCGGACTCCCCGGCGATCGCCACGATCCAGGAGACCGAGACCGTGGTGATCTACCGCCAGTCCAAGGATGCCGATGCCCAGCGGTGCGTGGACCTGTTCAACCTGCCCGCCGCGTGCAAGGCAACCCTGATGGATCTGCCGACGGGCACCGCACTGGTCAAGATCGGTGCGGGCAAGCCCGTGATCGTCACGCACATGCGCAGCGCTTGGGAGACCTCGCTCAGCGACACCGACGAGGCCATGTTCTCCAGCGCCACCGTGGACCTGCACGGGGACGAGACAGCCCTGTGAGCACCGCGATGCCCACCCACCGGCCCTACCACTCCCTGTCGACGTCGGTGACGATCCTCCTGGCCTGGGTGGGATGCGCCGCCGTACTGGCCGGCCTGCTGTTGCACCTGGCGGTGCTCACGACAGCCGCCGTGACCTCGCACTCCCTGCCGGGGCTGAAGGACACGGTGGAGGCGCTCCGGGACAGCCCGACCAACCCCGTCGCCGGCTACCCGACCCCGATGGGACCAGCTGGGCTCGTGTACGTCCTGCTGGCCGTGATGATCCTGGCTGTGGCCGGCGGCGGCTTCTGGGTCGCGATGCTGATCGCAGAGCGCGCCGAGGACAAGCGCACCGGGCGCACCACACCCAGGCACCTGCGTCCCTTGCACGAGGCCGCGGCCGCCAAGCGCGCACGCGAGATCCTGCCCGCCGCGGCCGCCGCTGCCGACCCCGCCCGGCTCCTGGTCTCCCTGGGTTCCCTCCAGGGCACGCCCCTGTACGGCCAGCACGAGGACTCCTTCTGCCTGGTCGCACCGGCACGCTCCGGCAAGACCATGTACCTGGCCGTGCCGTGGGTGCTGGACGCACCAGGCCCGGTGGTGGCCACCGGCACCAAGAACGACCTGACCTACCTGACCGCCAGGCCCCGCCAGCTGGTGGGCAAGGTCCTGGCGATGGACCCCTCCGACGTCGCCGGGTGGCCCCACCCTCTGCGGTGGAACCCGGTCCTGGGGTGCCTGGACCCCGACGAGGCCCTCGAGCGGGGCAGGGCCTGGGCCGCCGGTGACCCGGGCAAGGTCGGCGGGAAGAACTCCGAGTGGTTCAACGCCCGCGCCGGGGAAGTGCTCGCATACCTGCTCCACGCGGCCGCGCTCAAACCCGAGGGGTCGATGCGGGACGTGATGCGCTGGTCGGCAGACTTCGCCGACGACGAACCGGTCCGGCTCCTGACTGATTCCCCGCACGCCGAGCAGGTCGGCTGGGCGGACCTGCTCAAGGCCCGCACCCAGTCCCGCGCGGGGGAGACCACCGACTCCCTGCGCATGACCCTGTCCGGTCTGTTGGCGCCCTTGACCTCCCCGCGCGTCCTTGAGGCGGTCTGCCCGCCGGCAGGGGAGGAGTTCGACGTCGAGGACTTCCTGTCCGGGCCCAACACCTTGTACCTGCTGTCCGGTCACGGTGCGGGCAACGTCGCACCGTTGATGACGATGCTCACCGACCACATCGTGCGCTGCGCCCAACGCCTGTCCCAGCGCAAGCCCGGGGGTCGGCTGTGGCCGCCCCTGCGCCTGGTTCTGGACGAGGCCGCGAACGTCGCACCGCTGCCGGACCTGCCCGCGCTGATGAGTGACTCCGGCGGCCGCGGGATCACCACCATGGTCATCTGCCAGTCGTTCCCGCAGATGGACGACCGGTGGGGGCGTGAAGGCGCCGAAGCGATGCGCGCGAACGCCACCGTGACCATGTACCTGCCCGGGATCAAGGAAGTCGACCGGCTGCGCGAACTGTCCGAGGCCACCGGCCGATACCGGGCCAACCGGACCTCGTACTCCACCGGCCGGGCGCACGGGTCGGTCTCGACCAGCAGCGAGTGGGAGAACGTGATGAGCGGCGACGACATCCGCCGCATGGACGTCGGCACCGGCCTGCTGTTCTACCGGGGCCTGAAGGCCGCGCACGTGAACCTCACGCCCTGGTGGGATCGCCCGGACTCCGAAGCGATCCGAGGGAGCAAGGAAGACATCGAGCAGATGACCGGGCGGGCGATGCAGTGATGGGCGAAGACCTGGTCACCCGCTCCGAGTTCGACACCGCGCTGCGGCAGGCGTGGGAGAGCATCGACGAAGTCCACGAGAACATGGCCGCGTTCCTCGACGCCTTCGACAAGCGCGCCCCGTCCCAGAGCCGGTGGTGCTGGCGCTCGGCGGCCGGCGAGGACCGACGCCTGATGTGGGAAGAGCTGGGGGAGTGGGTGGAGTGGTTCAACACCCGCTACGGGTCCGCCGGCGGCAAGGTCACCATCCCACCGTGCTGGCCCTTGCACCCCGTCGCGATCGAGGAGCTGACCGGGCTGATGCTCGCCTGGACCGGCGCGTACGCGGCGGACGCACCTCCCGACGCCGTCCTCTCCTGGCATGACCGGTGGCTGTGGCCGTGCCTGGACCGCCTCCACACCAAGCCCGGCACGTTCGAGCACTGCACGATGACCAAGCACGAGTTGCGACACACTGTCGAGGTGCCCCAAGACGCCCACCGAGCAGCCCTCGACCAAGCCATGACCGCCGACCATGAGGCTGCCGCGCCAGAGGAGGACCCGGCGTGACCGTGCCGTACATCTACCCACTCAGCGAAGCCCGCACCCAGTTGAGCCACCTGGTCAAGGCGATGGTCGGCGGCGACAGCGGGCCGGCCCTGATGGGCCAGTACGGGCGCCCGCAGGCAGTCCTGGTCGCCTGGGACCTGTTCGACCACATGCGCGACCTGCTGTCCGAGCTCGAGGTAGTGCGGGCGCTGCCAGCCCTCCAGGCCCGCATTACCCACCCTTCAGGCGTGACCTGCGCGCCGCTGAGCACCCTCAGCCCGACCACGGCCTCTCAGGAGCCGATCTGCTTCTGGCCCGACGTCGTCGGCGACCTGCGGGCGCTCCCGTCCACAGACCTCGCCAACGCCCTCGAAGGGATCGCCACGGCGACACTCGTCGGACAGGCCCTGCCCGCCGGGCGCCCGGACGAACACTGGTCATGGCTCCTGGTCACCAGCGCCCACCCGGCGGCCCACTACCTGATCTGGCGCGACGTCGACGACCGGACGGAGCTCGTTGCTGTCCTGCCGGCGGG
>Ga0209747_1001917_pt1 | contig 10789 bp, 9 predicted proteins | sample BarGraNGADG00311_FD_184498 | JGI IMG/M metagenome (GOLD analysis project Ga0209747, IMG submission 184498) | Arctic peat soil microbial communities from Barrow, Alaska - Barrow Graham LP Ref core NGADG0011-311 (SPAdes) (version 2) | ecosystem: Environmental > Terrestrial > Soil > Wetlands > Peat ... | reverse complement strand
CAGACGAGAGAAGACATTCCGAAGAACGGTATCGTGATCGACGCCACCGCGCCCATCGCGCACGTAGTCGACGAGATCCTTCGTCGAAGCGAAGCAAACAAGGCGCCTTGAGTTTAGGCGAGCGAGAATCTCTTCTTGCAGCACCCTGGTGGAGTTGCCCCGCGGCGGCCGCTGTGATCCACCCTGGGAGTTTGGAGTTTGCACTGGTAGTCAAAGGCAATAGACGCTAGCCTCGATCGTTCACGGCGCTGGGGTCCACCATCCGGGGTCAGGGCCAGTTCGACTGGAAGTACACCCGTCGCGACTCACCGACTACCTCACCCGGCTCCGACAACACAACAATGCCGAACACGCCCGCCACCGAACAGGCAGCCTGACCCGCGACGAAACAAACAGACAGGCCTGCTACATCCCGCGCCACAGCTGGGGGGCCGCAGCTGCCGCGAAGCCCGGAACACCACACCTGCCCAGGTGATCCAGCAGCACCCTTGTCATGATGACAGGACGCCTGGCCGCAGCCGCCTGGCGATGCAGGGTGGCGATGCTGAGATCGGGCTCAAGATCGAGCTGGTTGAGGAGGAATTCGTCGGGGTGCTGGACTTCGAGACCCATCGGTTCAAGCACCTCGACCGGGAAGTCCCGCAGGTTCGAGGTCACGATGATGTCCGCCCGTCCCCGCAGCGCGGCGGCCACCACGTGCCGGTCGTCCGGATCTGGCAGGGTCAGACCGGACGCCAAGTCCCGCCAACCCGCCACGCTGGCGTCCTCGAACGACGAGCGGATCACGTCCGCCATCCGCCTCGCTGCACCCGGCGCCAGATTCGGATGGACCGACTCAACGGCGTCCACCATCTCGTCCAGGACGCGTTCGCTCCACACCGGTCGGTACAGGTCAGCCTCCGCCGGCCGAAGCAGGGTGTCGGCCAGTGCGATCGGCACCAGGACGCAGGCGTCGGAGAACGCGCTGAACCGGGGCCACCGGTCAGCTTGCCTGACGCTTGCGGGCCGTCCGAAGCGCCTCGCTGTAGTCGGGAACCTACTCGTAGAGCCCAGCCGCTGCAGCCTGTTCCGTCAGCTCGTCGAGAGCTGCCCGGCGTTCGGCGCGCTTGCGACGCTGGTAGTCGAGGACGTCGTTCAGCCGCACCCGACGATGCCGGCCGGCTGCGGGCCGTTCGTAGGAGATCTCGCCCTGGTCGAGCAGCTTCACCAGGGTGGGCCGGCTGATGCCGAGGAAATTGGCGGCCTCCTGAGTGGTGAGCCGCTGGTCCAGGGGAGCCACCATGATCGCCTTGCCCGCACGCATGGACTCCGCCACTTTCACCAGCACCTGGTACGCCTCCATCGGCAGCGGCACGGTCTGGCCGTCGGGCCCGAGCAGGGCGGCCGGTTCGCTGACCTGCGCAAGGAAGCGAGAGAGGTCCAGCATGGCCTCCCCATGAGCTTGTAAGGAGACGTGCCAGGACTAAAGCTTGCTGCTTCGCGGACGTGCCCGCGGTCAGCGGATCTCGCCGCCGGGTCGCACCGGGAAGTAGACCGCATAAGTCTCGTCCCGGACCTGGTCGATCCCGATGAACCGGAACCCACGGTCTTGTTCGACGGTGCGGTAGGTCCCGGTTGTCCACCAGCTGTGGTGGCGGTCTCGGTCGGGAATCAGCATCGACTCGGGACGCTTTGGGTCACCGATGAGCGTGCGTTCCTCGTCAACCAGCCCAGCGAGCACGAGCGGTCCGTCCAGGAAGGCGACCATTCCGGGATGGTCGCTCAGCTCGACCGCTGTCAGCGCCTTCGGGAGCGTGATCCGGACCGTGTCCTGCTCCCAGATACGTCGGACCGCAATGAAGCCCTCGCAGACGGTCACCGCGACCGGCTCGCCGTTCAAGGTGACGGACGGCTCGCCGTTCACCCAGTCCGGTACCCGGAACTCGAGCGTGAACTCGACCGCGTCGGCACGCACCTGTACCTCGTGCGTCTCAGCGGTGGGGCGGTGCACCGGCTGGCGGGGCAGGTCGACCCGCTGAATGTGCTCCAACGCGGTCGCCGTCTGCCGCTGACCGCCGATCGGTCCGTGGCCAGCGTCATTCTCGATGGTCACCGTCACCGCCGTTCCGGCGACCTCCCAGGTTACGGTGGACGGCAGATACTGGGTGACCCGGAGCGTCGCAGCGTCTGCGCCAGCACCTTCGCCCGTGTCGCTGGCGGCGAGCCGGTGGGTGACGGCATCGGGGTACCAAGCGTGCGCCTGCATCAACGTGCCATGGCAGCACCAGAAGTCCTCAGTGGGCCGACCCCAGGCCTTGGCGCTGCCCGCGGACAACGGCAGGAAGTAGCTGACCATCCCGGTCTCGGAATGCTGTTGGGCAAAGATACCGTTGACGAGGTTGCGCTCCCAGTAGTCGGCGTAAGCAGCCTCGCCGGTCCACCGGTAGAGTGTTTCGGCCAGTCGCATCATGTTGTAGACCACACAGTGCTCTTGTACGGCGTGCAGCCGCGGTGACAGCGTGTGCGGGGGCTGCCACACCTCGCCGCTGGTACTGCCGCCGGTGCAGTACGTGCCGCGGTCAGTCACCGCCGACCGCCAGAATGCGTGCACGATGTCGCGCCACCGGTCCTCACCGGTCACCTCCCAAGCGCGGGCGGCGCCCAGCACCTCCGGGATCTGTGTGTTGGCATGCTTGTTGGTTAGCACGTCCTCGCCGGCCAACAACGGCTCGAAGAAACGCGGCCGATCGTACCGCTCGAGCAGCTGGCGGTGCAGCGGGTCGCCGGTAAGGCCGAACAGGTCAGCCCAAACCTCCAGCATCCCGCCGGTCTCGACATCGAGCAGGTCGTCCATCTCGGTGCGGCTAAACTTCGCCGTCCACCGCTCCATCCAGCTGGCGAAGGCGACAGCGAGCGGCAGGGCCCGCTCATGGCCGGTACGGTGCGCGTCGAGCAGCCCCATGAAGAGCTTGTGCAGCGTGTACTGCGGCGCCCAGACCCTTGCGCCCGAAGCAGCCCGCTCCAAAAATGCCGAGGGGAACGGTCCGAGCCACTCGCCGCCGTTGGCCCGCTGACAGCGGTTCAGTTCGGCCAGCACCCCGTCGACTCGGACGGCGGTCGCGGGGTCGTCCACGCCGATCCGGGACGCAGCCGAGAGCCAGTGGCCCAGGATGTGACCACGAAGCTCGCTAGTCGGCGACTCCCAACCCCAGTGCCAGGTCTGCGGTCCGCGGACGTCTGGACGGCCCACAGTGGTGCCGAACGAGCCCGAGTAGCTCCACAGCCCGGCTTCGGTGAGGTAAGGCCGCAGCAAGTTCTCCGGCCTCAGGCTCGTTACGTAGTCCCGGTTGAGCCGCCACCGGTCCTGCACCGGCCCGGGGCCCAGCCGGCCCCAAAGCCCGACCTCACGCTGCGACATCCACACATGGTCTCCTCAGGCGCTGCTGATGCCCAGACATCGGATGATTGACAACGGGCCTAGGCCAAGGCTAGTTTGGAAAAGGTTTTCGCAATGAGCTTAGCCCATACGGCTCGTCACTACAAAGGGGTGGTTTGATGTCTTCGCTCGAGACTCGATCCCGCCGTGCCTTCCTTGGCTTGTTCGCTGCTGCGCTGGGAGGTGGTGCGGCTGTGCTCAGCGGCTGCTCCAACTTCACCAACAAGGCTTCATCAGGTGGATCCAGCGGTGGGGGCACCTTCACGTTTACGTCCTGGGGCACCGGAGCTGAGAAGGAAGCCGTCACGGCGGTCGTGAATTCGTTCTGCTCCAGCAAGTCATTGAAGGGCGTCTCGCAGAACATCCCGTACGACAGTTACGAGACCAAGCTCAACACGCTGCTCGCAGCCAGCAACGCCCCCGACGCCGGCTATCTGACGGAGGCGATGGCGATGCGGCTCGGCGAACAGGGCAAGGTTGCCAGCATCCTCGGCGAGAAGGGCTTCGAGAACTTCCTGCCGCAAACCATCCATCACTGGGCGAACGACAAAGCTGTCAGCCAGACCGCGGTCGAGGTGGAGTGTCTGTGGTTCGACCAAGACGCCACCGAGAAGGCGGGGGTGACCCCTCCTGCCACCACCGACGGTGCCTGGAACTGGGATGCGATGATCCAAGCGGCCGACAAGTTGACGGTCGACGACAACGGGCGCCACCCCTCCGAGTCGGGCTTCGACGCGGCGAAGACCAAGCGCTACGGGATCGCGGGCCTCACCGGACTGCCGACGTTGGTGGCGCTGTTGAAGAGTAAGGGCATCGATATGTTCGACGACGCCGGCACCAAGACCAACCTCGATGACCCGGCCGCGATCGCGGTCATCCAGGACGTAGCGGACCTCATCTTCGAGCACCGGGTGTCACCCACCCCGGCGCAGGCCACGACGTACGGCGGCTCGACGGCGCTACTGCTTGCCAGCCAGCGGGTGGCGATGGCCATCGACGGCCAGTGGGCACTGCTGGACCTGTCACAGTCGAAGCTCAAATACAACGTAGGTGTGCTGCCCAGGTACGACAAGCCCCTCACCACCCTGCTGGGCGGGGCCAACGGCATATTCATCTCCACCCCGTACAAGGACGTCGCCCTGGAACTGCTGGTGCAGCTCGCTGACCCTTCGCAGGTCCCGCTGTACTCCAACGGGCTCTGGATGCCGATGGACCGCAAGTACTACACCGACGAAACAGCGATGAGCAAGTGGCTTAAGGAGGGCGTGCATCCGAGCAACTACAAGACCGCCGTCGTGGCGCCCACCCTGAGCAACTCGGTGGTCATGCCGGCCTACAAGATCAAGAACTTCTCGATCGTCTCGACCACTCTGACCAACGGCCTTACCCCGGTGTTCAGCGAAAAGCGTTCCGACGTGACGCAATACGTGACCAAACTGGCCGACCAGGTCAAGCAGCAGATGCAGGGCGCCTACCCCGACATCGTCTCATGAGTGCCTCAGCAACCGACTCATGAGTGCCTCAGCAACCGACCAGGCCGCTGGCCCCAAGGCGGCTCGCCCGCATAAGCGGCGCAACCGGATGAAGGTTAGCCAGCAGCGCTGGGGCATGTTTTTCGCCGCCGCTGCAGTGATCGGCTTCTTCGTGTTCACTCTGCTACCGATGGTCGCCTCCGCCGTGATCGGGCTGACGAACTGGACCATCGGGACGACGCCCCGGTTCATCGGACTCGACAACTTCCGAGCCATCGCCGTCGACCCGCTGTTCTGGAAGTCGTTCAGGGTCACCACTACCTATGCGGTCTTCGCCGTGCCGGGTGGCTTGCTGGTGGCGTTCGTGACCGCCTCGCTGCTCAACCGTGTCAACCGCACGCGAGGGTTCTTCCGCACGGTCTACTACCTGCCGGTGCTGGTGCCACCGGTGGCCAGCGCGGTCATCTGGTTGTGGATCTTCAACCCCGACTCGGGGCTGCTCAACGCGGTGCTGTCGGCTCTGCACCTGCCCACCTTGCTGTGGGTCTACGGGGAGTCCACCGCCGTCCCATCGATCGCGCTGATGACGATCTGGGGCTTCGGCAACATGACATTGATCTTCCTGGCCGCTTTGCAGGGAGTATCGCGGGATCTCTACGAGGCCGCTGAGTGCGACGGGGCCAACCCGCTGCGACGGATGTGGCACGTCACGGTGCCGTCAATTAGCCCGGTGATCCTCTTCAACCTGGTGACCGGCATGATCGCCGCGTTCCAGATCTTCGACGCGGCCTACGTGATGACCCAAGGCGGCCCGAACAACGCCACCTTGTTCTATGTCTACTACCTCTACAGGAAAGCCTTCACCGAGGCTCAGCTCGGCTACGCCAGCGCCTTGGCCTGGATCCTGTTTGTGGTGATTGTCCTGATCACGATCGTGATCCTGCGCACTAGCCGCGGCTGGGTGTTCTACGAGGGTGAACGTCGATGAGCGGCACCGTCAAACTCCGCCGCAACCCCGCGACCCCGCCGGATGAGCGGCCGGCACTCCGCCGCAGAGGTCGGTCAATCTCTGAATACGCCGGCCGGCTCGTTGTGGGAGTGCTGCTGGTGCTCGGCGCCGTGTTCGCATTGATGCCGTTTGCCTGGCTGATCCGCTCCTCGCTGATGACCCAAGACCAGATGTTCATGGTGCCGCTTCAGTGGCTGCCGCGACCGTTCGTCTGGAGCAACTTCAGTGGCGCCATGACCTCGGCGCCCTTCCTGCTCTACCTGGGCAACACCCTGCAGATCCTGTTGCTAGTGGTGCCGGGGATGCTGATCAGTTGCTCCGCCGCCGCGTTCGCCTTCTCCCGGCTACAGTGGCGGGGCCGCAACGCGCTGTTCATGCTGCTGATGACCGGCATGATGCTGCCCTACGCGGTGACGCTGATCCCCACGTTCATCGGCTGGCAGGCGCTCGGCTTTGTCAACACCTACATCCCGCTGACGCTGCCCGCCTGGTTCGCCGCCGGCGGCGCCTTCAACATCTTCATGCTGCGCCAGTTCTTCCTCACCATCCCCCGCGAACTGGATGACGCGGTCTACATTGACGGCGGCTCGCCGTGGACGGTCTATTGGCGGGTCATCCTGCCACTCAACAAGGGGCCGTTGATCCTGGTCGCGGTGTTCGGCACAACCTCGGTCTGGAACGATCTGCTCAACCCGCTGATCTACCTGGCTGACCCGAACAAGTTCACCCTCAGCCTCGGCCTGGCTGCGTTCCGCGGCTTGTACAACTCCCAGTGGGGTTACCTGATGGCCGCGTCAGTGCTAGTGATCAGCCCGCTGATCGTGCTGTTCATCTTCGCGCAGCGCTACATCGTCGAAGGCATTGCCTTCACTGGGGTAAAAGGCTGATGTCCAAGTCCGTGACGACCGCGGCCCGGCTCCGAGAGCGGCTGGACGGGCTGGCCGACGTGATCGTGCTCGGTGTAGCGGCGGCAGTCTGCGCGATGGGTGTGGTGACGGCCTTCGCTGGACTCTTGGCCGCGGCGCAAGTACTGGCCGAACCCGATGACGAACAGCCCGTGCTGCGTCGCTTTCGACGTGCTGTGGCCCGCCGCTGGCGGTTCGCGCTATTTATCCAACTGCTGTGGACAATCGCCGCCGTAGTGGCTGGGGTGGACCTGCTGGGAGTGGCGGTGGTGCCGCTCTCGCTCAGGCCGATTGTCACCGGCATTGGCGTGCTGCTGCTGCTCGCGGCAGTGATCCTGCCCCCATTCCTGGCGGCCGCCGCCGTCCAAATTGCTGGCGGTCCCCGTGGGCGGGCTGAGTCGGCCCGCGCCACGGTGTCCGTGGCCGTCCTGGCCGCCGCCGGGCGGCCGCTGCGATCCTTGGCGGTGCTCGGACTGGTACTGCTCGGGGTCGCCGCCATACAGGCAGTGGCGGTGCTCACCCCGTTGGTGGGCATCCTCGTGGTGGCAGCCCTCCGAGTGGCTGGGCCAGCGGTCGCCGCTGTCGATCTCAGGCTGGGCGGGCCGCAGCTGACGCCGCGAGCGAAATGAGTCGTGAGCCGGCCCGACCCGCGGGTCTGGGCGCCGAGCAAGGCCGAGGCCAACCCGCGATCCTGATGCAGGCTTTGACTGGCCACCAGCCGAGAGAGAGGGACCACCGATGACGGGGACATCACCGACGCGGGTCACGACCCTCCAGGACGTCGCCCAGTTGGCCGGGGTCTCGACCGCGACTGCATCCAAGGCGCTCAGCGACCGGTACGACGTCCGTGCCTCGACCCGGCAGCGGGTGCTGGAGGCAGCCGACCAGCTGCACTTCATGCCCAACACCCTCGCGCGGGACCTGCTCCGCGGAAACACCCATACCATCGGGATCATCACCAGCAACCTGGACGGGCGGTTCGCGCCAGAGGTGGTCCGTGGGGCAGAAGAGGGGGCGGCTTTGGAAGGCTCCTCGGTCATCCTGTGCAACAGCCGGGGAGACCGGGCGCTCGAGTCCTACTACGTCGGCGAACTGCTCAAGCGCCGGGTCCGCGGGTTGCTGTTGGTGAGCGATAACCCAGAGGATCGCGAGCCCCTGGCCCGACCGATCCCGATACCGGTTGCCTATGCCTATTCCGGCTGCAGCAGCCCAGCGCAGACCTCCTTCGTCTCCGACGACGTGGCGGCCGGCCGGATGGCCGCCGAGGCGTCGATCGCCGCCGGTCGCCGGAGGATCGCCCATATCACCGGGCCCGCGTGTCAGTCTCCCGCCCGCAACCGGGCCCGTGGTGTCGCGGAGGCGCTAGCCGCCGCCGGGCTTTCCCTGGTCGGCGGGACGCCGATGCACGGCTCGTGGAACGAGGCGTGGGGGTGGGACGCCACCGCTCGGCTGCTGGACAGCGGCGAGTCGGTCGACGCGATCGTCTGTGGGGGGGACCAGATCGGCCATGGCGCCCGCCTGCAACTTGAACGGCGCTCGGTCAACGTTGCCCGGCACCGTCGGACTGATCGGTTTCGACAACTCACTTACGCTCAACCGCGAGTCCCGGCTGCCGTTCAGCAGCGTAGATATGGAGCTGGTGGGGATCGGACGGGCAGCGGCGCAGGCACTGGCTGCCAGCTCGGGCGAGATCACGTCAGGCCGCCACCTTGTGCCAGGGACGCTCGTCCACCCCGTCCATACGCTCTAGTTGTGCTCGACCAAAGCGATCATGCGGCGCCCCCACGACCTCGACCAGAGGACCCTCCCCTAAATACCAGTCTTTCGATTAACGAGGAGGTGAACTGAGAGACAGCCAATGTCTGCATGATCAATTAGAACGCCGCTGATCACCTGTGCCTCACCCCAGCCTAGTCGTGTTCGATGCAGGCGCCTGTGGCGCCATAATGGAGAGTGATGTTTTGATGTCTGATTTTTCACGAACCCCAGCGAGTACAACAACTTCAGCATGGCCCGAACGCATTGAGCCGCTGGACGATGTTGCCGAACTGGCTCGGGTGCAGGCTCTTATTTCCGCAGGGCCATTCGACGAGACCTGGGAATCGCTCTCGGCCTATACCGTCCCTAAATGGTTCCGCGATGCCAAATTCGGTATCTTCCTGCATTGGGGTGCCTACACCGTCCCAGCGTTCGGCAACGAGTGGTACCCCCGGAACATGTATGTAGAGGGAACCCCGGAGTTCGAACACCACCGCGCGACGTATGGCTCACAGACTGACTTCGGCTACAAGGACTTCTTGCCTAACTTCAAAGCGGAGCGGTGGGATCCTGTGGACTGGGCAGGCCTGTTTCAGCGCGCAGGCGCTCAGTTCGTCGTACCTGTGGCAGAGCACCACGACGGGTACGCGATGTACCGGACCGACCGCTCCCGCTGGAACAGCACGAGGATCGGGCCTCACCGCGACCTGGTCGGGGACCTCGCTCAAGCGGTCCGCGACCGATGGCTCGTCCTAGGAGTGTCCTCCCACCGGGCTGAGCACTGGTTCTTCATGAACGGTGGAACTGCCTTCCCCTCTGATGTCACGGACCCCGACTTCAGCGACTTCTACGGCCCAGCCCAGCGCGAGGAGCTCTCGCCAAACGACGGGTACCTGATCGACTGGTTCCTTCGCACCGTGGAACTGATCGATCGGTACCGACCGCAGGTGTTGTGGTTCGACTGGTGGATCGAGCAGCCGGTCTTCAAACCGTGGTTGCGCAAACTGGCTGCCTACTACTATAACGTCGCTGCTCAGTGGGGCCGCGAGGTCGTCATCCAGTACAAGTGGGACGCGTTCGAGCCAGGCACCGCAGTGTTGGACTTGGAACGCGGTGCGATGGCATCGATCCATCGGGCTGTGTGGCAGAACGACACATCGATCGCCCGAACCTCGTGGAGCTGGATCCCCGACCACCGGTACAAGAGCCTGCCCGAGCTGATAGCCGAGCTCGTCGACGTCGTGGCCAAGAATGGGGTTCTGCTTCTCAATATCGGACCGCTCGCCGACGGGACGATCGCCAACGAGGAACGGGATTTGCTTACCGGCATCGGCGACTGGCTGCGGGTCAATGGTCAAGCGATCTACGGCGCAAACCCTTGGGTAGTGGCTTCCGAGGGCCCGACCGTAGAGGTCGACGGATCGTTCATTGACGCCGAAGAGCGCCGGTTCACTGCCAGCGACATCCGATTCACTACCCAGGAGCGCTACGGCAACGCACGGATCTATGCCACGCTGCTGGCCTGGCCCGCGGACGGCGTGGCCCGGATCGAGGCGTTCGGTTCAGCCGCCGGGTACCTGGACAGACCCATCCACGCGGTCGATCTGCTCGGCTATCCCGGCGAGGTTGAGTGGCGTCAAGTACCAAACAGTCTCGAGGTCGTCCTGCCCAAGACACCTCCCAGCGCCGTTGGTGCAGTGATCAGGTTGACGACTGAACCCGCAGGCGAAAGCCGGCGGCTGCCGTTCGACCATCAATTGTGAACCTGACCGTGTAGGAGTCGCCGAGTTGCGGGGGTAAGCTCGGCGACGTTCCAGCTGCTCCCACACCTCGCTGCACCGCGCAGCCGAATCTGGTCTGGCTCTACTAGCCTCGATCGTTCACGGCGCTGGGGTCTGTTCGGCGTGTAGGTGCGGGGAAGTGCCTGTCCACTAGGGGAAACTTGGGGTTGCGAAGTCTCAAGAACCCCAAAGTGGAAGGCACTCCGTTGGTGAAGGCACTCCGTTGGTGAAGGCTACTTCATGGTCGTCCGGCCTGGCCGTGTCCGGTGATGGTGTCGGTGTCGTGGCGCATGCGGGCTCAGTAGCGGTCGCGGGTGATGCGTAGGATCCGGTCGGCTAGTTGCTTGAGGCGGGGGTCGTCAGGGTTGAGATCTCGGGCTTGGTCGTAGTCGCGGTAGACCTGCTGGACGTCGGCCAGGGTCTTGGCTTGGTGTTGGTCGGCCAGGAGG
>Ga0209747_1001914_pt1 | contig 10798 bp, 9 predicted proteins | sample BarGraNGADG00311_FD_184498 | JGI IMG/M metagenome (GOLD analysis project Ga0209747, IMG submission 184498) | Arctic peat soil microbial communities from Barrow, Alaska - Barrow Graham LP Ref core NGADG0011-311 (SPAdes) (version 2) | ecosystem: Environmental > Terrestrial > Soil > Wetlands > Peat ... | reverse complement strand
ACCGGCCGAGCAGGATCAAAACGCCAGTCAAAATGGCGAAAACCGCCATTACCATAGGCAGACCCTCAAAGTGCAAATTGAGCAATGGGATCAGCCCGGTCATGATGAGCCAGATGCCCAGCAAGATCATCCCCAGGTTCTTTGTTAGTCTAAATCTACTCATTTTGTTAACCTCCTTTTTTTGCCTCTCATTGTAAACGGTCTTTGGCTTGACGAAGGGTATTCAGAAAAATCTCCCGGTCGCGGTCATTCAGGAATATTTTCTCAAGTTCATTGCCGCGGGCAGTGATATGATAAACCGCCCCAGGGGATTCGATACGCATTGGCCTCGCCATGGTTTTATCTTAGCAGATCAAATAAAATAATGAAAGACCTGACCTCATTGTCTTCAGACTCAGCCGGCTTCGCGTTTGCGTGGCTTCGTATTGCGGCTTTTGCCGGCCTTGGCCAACGCGATGGCAACGGCCTGCCTGATCGCTTTTTTCTTTGTCAACGGATGGCTGGTGCCGATCGATCCATCCTTCTCCCATTCATCAACCAGTGTCTTGATATTGCTGCTGACGGCCGACTGGCTAGATCCTTTTTTGAGCGGCATGATATTCCCTCCTGTATGCGGAATTAAATAGCTCCCCTCATAGGCAAATTATATCAATAAAAAGCAATAAAGTCTTGCATCGTCCCCAGTTCTATTCTGTCAGATGGCAATTCTTAAAAAATTGAATATTTGCCCGCAAAGGGCTATATTACAACAGAAGGAAATAAGTGGTAGTGAAGAACAAAACCAAGTATAAAGTATAAAGGAAAAAGTAAAAAGTAAAAAGTAAAGAAATTAAAATAAAGAAAGTGCATTTTTGCTGTGCTTTTCTTACTTTTACCTTTTTACTTTTACCTTTTTACTTTGTTTCTTACTTTAAGACATTGGGATTTGGAATTTATTTATTTTTCTTTGACTATCTTCTGAAAATTTACCGGATCTGTATCTCCCTCGGTATTTAAGAGCAAAACGCGTGAATTGGGCCCCAAAGGCAGCTTGGCGCGGATAGTGGCCAGTTTTTCGCTGTTAGTCAAGGCGAGCAATGCGGCCAGGCCTGAAGAGCCCGATTCGCCGGAGATGATACGCGGGTCTATGCCCAGGGGATGGTTGTAGCGGCGCATGGCTTGTTTTGCGTACTCATCGCCGACGGCCAGGAAAAAATGCATGGCGTCGCGCACGATCGGCCAGGCCAGCGGCGAGGGGATGCCGCAGTTCAGGCCGGCCATGATCGAGGTCTGCTTGCCACGCGTGGGCAGGGCTTTGCCCTTGCCGAAGCGTATTGACTCCAGGAAGCAGTCGGAAGAAACCGGCTCCACGCAAATGAGGACCGGACGTTCGGCCCCATATTGTTTCGAATAATAGAAGGCACCGGCGGCGGCGAGGCCCCCTACTCCGGCCGGTAGGATGACAACGTCGACGCCAGCCTTTCCAGGCTGGTGCAGGACGCCTTCCAGCTCGGCAAAAATGGTAGTGTAGCCGAGGAGGATCCAGCCGGGAATCTCGTGGTAGCCGGGATAGGCGGTGTCGGAAATCGCCTGCCAGCCGTTTTTCGAGGTATCGGCGGCGCAGCGCTTCACGCAATCGTCGAAGGTGCCGGTGACCAGGACCACCTCCGCCCCTTCGCCGCAAATGTTCTCAACCCGGGCCGGAACCGAATCGGCGGGCATGTAGATAACCGCCTTCTGGCCGAGTTTTTTCGCCATCCAGGCTACGGCTCGGCCGTGGTTGCCGTCGGTGGCGGCGCAGAAGGTGAAATGCCCCAATTCGGCCAGCATTCCGGCATCCTGGAAGCTCTCGGGAGTGAACGGCGTTGTGAAACGGAGCCGCCACTGTTTTTTCAAAAAACGGTAGATGGCGTAGGAAGCGCCCAGCGCCTTGAAAGCCTTGATATTGAAACGCTTTGCTTCGTCCTTGACCAGCACGGCTCCCAAACCGAGGCGAAAAGCCAGGTCCGGCAGCTCGCAGAGCGGCGTCGGTTTGTACCCGGGCAGGGAACGATGGAAACCGAGCATGCTTGAATCTTTTAAAAAAGCGTACTCTTCGCCCAACCACTCGGGCCGACTTTGGCACAATTCGTTGAAAGCGTATTCACACATCGGTTTTGTTTCCATGCAAAAATAACGGCAAGAATTCCAGGAGGATGACCATTGAATAACCCAGTTTATGCCGAAACAATCCTTTTCCAGAACTTTGCCGCAAGTTCGCGTGATTTTTCGCATAAGCGTTCTTCGTTTATGCCGACAAGTTTTTTGCCACGCATTAAGACCCTACCGTCGCAAATGACCGTGTCAACCACGGCGTCGACCATGCCGAAAAGCAGATGGCCCAGAAAGTTGTCCTGGACTAATGGCGTCGGTGGAATATAGTCAAGAATGATCATATCAGCCGGCGCGCCCGCTTCCAGTTTGCCGAGTTTTTTTCCGAAAATTTTCGCAGCGATCCGGACATTGTTGTCCAGCAGCATGGCCGGCGCTTCGCAAAAAGCCAGCCGCGGGTCTTTCTTGTCGTGCCGCTGCAGCAGATAGGCGCAGCGCATCTGGGCCAGCATATCCGATGACATGCCGTCGGTTCCGAGCCCGACGGTTATGCCTTTCTTCATCATGCACAGAATATCGGCGCAGCCCACGGCGTTGTTCATGTTGCTTTCGGGGTTATGAACCACATTGCTGGCGGTGTCTTTGATGATGTTCATTTCTTTTTCATCTATGTGCACGCAATGCACGAGCAGGGTCTTATCACTGAGCGCAGCGAATTTTTTCAGGCGCGCGACTACCCGCAAGTTGTATTTCTTTAGCGAGTCTTTTTCATCGGCCAGATCTTCGGCGCAATGAATGTGCATGCCCGCATTATATTTTTCAGCCACGGCGACCGATTCCGCCAGCGTATTGTCGTTTACCGTGAACGCCGCGTGCAAACCGACCATGCCGGTGACAAGCTGGCTGGGCTGTTTCTGCAGTTTCTTAAAGAACCTTTCGTTTTCGGCGACTCCTTCCCGGCCCTTTTTGTATCTATCGGAAGATCCCAGGCAAAGGGCGGCGCGGATGCCGATTTCCTCAACTGCTTTCCTGATTATATCGAGTACGCCTGTTTGCAACCCCTGGGATTCATGATGATCCATGATCGTCGTCGTCCCGTTCCTGACGCATTCGATTAGCGGGATGAGGGCGGAATAATAAACGTCCTCGGCTGTCAGTGTGTCGTCGAGCTTCCACCAGAGCTTTTTCAAGATCTGGGTGAAATTCCTGGCCGGGGTCCCTGGAATGGACATGCCGCGGGCGAACGTGGAGTACAGGTGGTGATGGGTATTGATAAAACCAGGCAAAATGATCCTTTTTTTGGCGTCAATGACCTTAAGCCGGGCCTTGTCGCCTTGGGCTTTGTAAAACCTGGCCCTGACGTCCACGCCTTTGCCGATATCCTTGATAATACCGTCCACGAACAGGACTCCGCCGTCATCGATGACCCTGGACGGCGTGACCACCGTCCCATTGCCAACAAGGGTAAACATGTTGCCTCCGTTGTCGTTCAAGTCAGCTAATCTTCTTTCAGAGCGAATTTTTCTTTGGGAGTCCGCTCGCGCATGACCAGGGCACCCGAGAAGCACTTCTGGACGCAGATGCTGCAGCCGATGCACTTGGCCGGGTCGGTCACGGGATGTTTCTGATCATCGAGGGCGATCGCCTGGTAGGGACAGCGCGAACAATTGCCGCAGCTCAGGCACAGCTCTTCATCGCAACCGGATATTTTTTTCTCCGCCGACAAATCCATGAAACCGGTGATGGGATTGGGCAGGGCGATACCGATCAGATCAGCCATCGATTTGATGCCCCGTTCCCGCATCAGCGAACTCGTGCCGTTGACCAGGTCAGCGAAGACGCCGTAACCGTACTTCATGACGATGGTGCAGAACTGGACCGTTTTCGCGCCCAGGGCCAGGAAATTTATGGCCGCCCGGTAATCCATGGGGCCGCCGTTGCCCGAAACCGTTACGCCGAGATTCGCCACCGCAGCCAGGGTCAGGTTGCTTATCGGCGTGACGCCGGCGCCGCTCATGCCGACGACGATGCCCTCCTCCCAGCCCCACTTCGCTCCCGGCCGGAAATAAAGGGTTGGAAAGGTGTTGGCCAGGGTGATGCCGGCTTTTTTGTCGGGATGCCTGGCTATTACTTTTTTTATGGCGTTGACGATCGTGGCGATGGACGTCACCGCCGCGGTGAGCTTGAACAGCTTCGGCACATAGGGGCTGCCGCCGACCAGTATCCAGTCGACGATCTTGGCCGTCAGGATCGCGTTCTGCGAAACGATGTCGCCTTCAGTGCCATCGCCGCCCTGCGGGCAGGAAAGGCTGTACTCGATGCCCATCACGCCCGTGTTTTCGAGCTTGCGCGTGTTGTTCTGCCATCCGGCCCTGTCTTTTTCATCGTTGCCGGTGACCGGGCCGCCGGTTGAAGCCATGGTCAGCCGGTCGGGAAACAGCTTGACCAGCTGGTCGATCTCTTTGCATACACGGTCCAGGCTGTGGCCCGAAACGTTGTCGCAATTGCCGTAGGTGAGGTCGTTGAAGGCGTGCATGTATTCGCCCGGGATGTGGATTGGAACATTGTCGAAAGTGGTCTTCATTATGCCGCCGGACCAGCCGGCCTCATAAGCCGCTTTCATCTGCTCGAAGCCGTCCGAAGGTGGCGCGGCCGAGAGGAGGAAAGGGGTGGCTATTTTGCGGCCGAAAAAGTCGCAGGCCAAAGACACGGGGGCCGCGACATAGCCGCGCAACTCGACGAAGCTCTTGACTTTGCTGGCAATTACGGGCTTTTGGGCGCGGCGCAGGAATGCGTCGATCTCCAGGCCGACGTTTTTCCCGGCGGCGGTCGCCTCTACCACGGTGGTGGGGCCGTTCACGCAGTCGCCGGCGTAAAAGACCGCGGAATTTTCCGACTTCTCCAGTTTGGCCCGGGCGCCGATGGCGATGATAAGGGCGTTGATATCCTTGCGCGCCTGGAACGAACCGGGCACTTCCTTTATGTCGTGCAAATTGAATTTGACGCCCTTGGGCAGCGTGACTTTCATCGTTTCCAGCCCCAATATCCGACCGCTCCTCTTGACGATGGCCGTCACCTTGGTGCGGCCAGAGACCTCGATGTCGTTCTCCAGCAGCTCGCGCATCTCCTTCGGGGTCAGGGGCATTTCGCCGACGCTTTCCAGGGCGATCTGTTCCACTGCGGCCGCCCCGTTCGCCTTGGTCACCATGGCGCAGTCGGCGGCCACGGCGCCGCCGCCGATCACCGCCACCCGGCCCGGCAGCTTGTATTTTTGGTAATTTTTCAAATAGTCCAGGCCGGCGATGGCCAGTTCTTCATTTTTCAAACCGAGCTTGATGGGTTCCGTCAGCCCGGCCGCAACCAGGACCGCGTCATAGCCTTTTTTCAGCAGCGTTTCGGGGTCGCGGATATTGGACCTTAGTATAATGGCGATGTTGCCCAGGGAAACGGCAAACTCCAGATCCTGAGTAAGCATCTCTTTATCAAGGCGGAAGCCGGGGATCAGGTTGCAGGTGCCACCGGCGCGGTCGGCCCTTTCGAAAACATCGACCTTATAGCCCAATGAGCCGAGGACGGTCGCGGCGCCCATGCCGGCCGGGCCGGAGCCCACCACGGCGACTTTTTTACCGTTGGCCCGCGCCTTGGCGAACTTTGGGATGCCGCCCAGGTCGCGCGCTTTTTTTATGATCGTTGCCTGGACGGCGGGAATGTTGACCGCCGCGTCGAACTTCTTGTGGACGCAGGCCGCCATGCAGAACTTGTCCGGGCAGACCATGCCGCAGACTCCGCCCAGCGGGTTGTTTTTCATTATCTGCGCCGCCGATCTCTTTATGTCCGAAGCGCCGAAAACCCCGGCCGCCATTATGAAATCGGCAGCCGAACAGTCGGCCGGGCATTTATCCTTGCACGGTTTTTCCTGGCAATATTCACATTTCGCGAATTCGTTTTGCAACTGGGCGTCGGTCAGATACAAGCCGGGTTTTGCTTTAGATATTTTTTTCATTTTTACTCTTCATCCCCGTTAAATCGGCCTTTTTTGCATATATTTCAGGAAAACAAGGGCCTTATTATATGTGCTTAATATGCAAGAGTCAAGATTTCTCAGCGCAAGCATTCACCTCGAGCGGAATCATGGACGGAAACGAAAGCTTATATTTTTATTACTTTCGTTCTCCCTTTTTGGTGTAGAGTTTCTTGAGTTCGTCCATGGTCGGTTCGATGACGCTGGGCGTACCGGCGACTTTGGCGGCCGAGGCAACATCCTTAAGTCCGTTACCGGTGATGATCGCGACGCAGACATCATCGGCCTTAAGTTTTCCCTGCCTGGCCAAAGCTTCAACCCCGGCGTAGCCGGTGACCCCGGCCGGCTCACCAAAGACACCGCAGCCGCGGGCCACGGTTTTGATAGCTTCGAGAATTTCCTTATCGTCGACTTTAACCGCCGCGCCGCCCGATTCGATGATGGCGCGAACGGCCATCGCTCCGTCACGGGGGAGATCAACAGAAATGGAATCGGCAATGGTGGTAGCGCTGACCGGAATCAGCTTCCCGCCACGGGCAACGGCGTCGGCGATGGCGGAACTCTGCGCCGACTGGACCCCGGCGAGTTTCGGCAGACGGTCAATGAATCCGGCCGCCTTAAGGTCGCGGAAACCTTTCCAGATGCCGCTGATGATGTTGCCATCGCCGACGGAAACGAAAACCCAGTCGGGAACCTGCCAGCCAAGCTGTTCGCAGATTTCAAACGAGCACGACTTTTTTCCTTCACGCGTGAACGGATTGAAGCCGGTGTTGCGATTGTACCAACCGAACTCGGCTGTCGCCTGCAGACAAAGATCGAATGCCTGATCGTAATTTCCTTTGACCATAATGATCTCGGCCCCGAAGGTCATTATCTGGGCGATCTTGGCGGCAGGGGCGGACTGCGGAACGAAAATGATGGTGCGAAAACCTATCCCACCGGTGAGGCAGGAAAGAGAAGAAGCGGCATTTCCTGTCGACGCGCCACAGATTAATTTCGCTTTATCCTCGAGGGCGCGAACCAGCGCCACGCTCGAAGCGCGGTCCTTGAACGACGCACTCGGATTCCGGCCGTCGTCCTTGATGTAGAGATTGTTCAAACCGATCTGAGCACCCAGCCGGGCAGCGTGATACAGAGGCGTCCAGCCGATCCGCTGCGGCGGAATCAGTTTGAGTGATGCCAGCGGATAGAACGGAGCATACCGCCAGACCGAGTAATCGCGATTACGCGCGAGTTTCTTGCGGTTGATTTTCTTTTTGATGAGTTCGTAATCATAGATAACTTCGGTATTGCCCTGACAGGCAGTGCAGGTATAGCGGGTTTCCTTGAGGGTATGTTCCCGGCCGCAGACCGTGCATTTCAATCCCAAAACATGCTTGAGCGCCATTTTATCCTCCCCTCTATCCTTGCTGAGCCAAACCGCGCCTTGCCACGAAAAGTCTAATCCTTGGTTATTCGCGTCCCGGTCTGACCGTTCAGCGCTTTCATCAGTGACTGCGGATTGGTGATTATCGCCATCTCACCGCCGCTCTCGACGAATTTGATGCTCGCCTTGATCTTCGGTTCCATTGAGCCCTTGGCAAATTGCCCGTCGGCCAGATGTTTTTTCGCTTCGCTGACGGTCATCTTGCTTAGCCCCTGCTGGTCCGGCTTATTGTAGTTGATGAAAACCTGGGGCACATCGGTCGAAATCATGAAGATATCAGCCTTGATATTGTTGGCCAGCACGCACGAAGCATTATCCTTGTCGATGACAGCGGCAACTCCTTCGAGGTCCCCGTTCTCCTTTTCGATCACGGGAATACCGCCGCCGCCGACGGCAATTACAATCTGCCCGCTGTTGACCAAGGTCTCAATCGCCAGCTGTTCGACGATGCGCACAGGAATAGGCGAAGCGACAACGCGGCGGTAACCGCGGCCGGCATCCTCGATGATGGTCCAACTGGGATTGGCTTTCCTTTTCTGCTCAACCTGATCGGTCTTGTAGAATGGACCGACCGGCTTGCGCGGATTCTTGAATGCCTCATCGTTGCGGTCGACTATGCACTGCGTGATCACCGTGACGACGCCCTTTTTAATATTCTTGGCACGGAGAACATTGATCAGCGCCTGCGACAACATATAGCCGATCCCGCCCTGTGAATCGGCACCGCAGATGTCCATCGGCATTTGCGGTATGCCGTGGAGCTGCTCGCCCGCGTCGTTGCGCAGGAGGATATTGCCAACCTGCGGGCCGTTGCCGTGCGCGATGACCAATTGATGGCCAGCGCCGATCATAGCGGCAATGTGTTCGCAAGTTTCGTAAGCAGCTTCTTTCTGCTCTTCGATGAAGCCTCTCTTGTCGGGGGAAATCAATGAATTGCCGCCGATCGCGATTACAATTTTCTTCATGGGATTCTCTATATCCTTGACGGTGTCCGTCGTTTACTTTTTTGGCCAGATGATCTTGCCGCCCTGCATTTTCACTCCGCCGATGGTCATCGCCATCAACGCTTTTTGCACGTGCAACCGGCATTCCGCTATATCCATAATGATTGAACGCGGTCCGCGATTCACTTCCGGCGTGACCTCGTGCTCCTCATCGACCGGCATCGGATGGATGAACTTGGCATTAAATCCCGCGATCTTCATCTTGCGCTCGTCGCAAATCCAGTCCTTGTACTTCGGGTCGCTGGCGCGCGCGATTTCAGCGTCTTTGCCGATCTGGTAGAAGTCGGGCCCGAACCAATTGCGGGAATAGACGTAATCAGCGCCAGTGTAGCCGGCAACCGGGTCGTTGACGATCTCAAACTTCGTCCCCGCCCGCTTGCAGTTTTCCTTAACCGTGTCGAGGACCCTGGTATCCGGCAGTTCGTATCCTTTAGGAAACGCAAGGCGGACGTTCATTCCGAGCCGGGAGTTGATGAGCAGCGACTCGTGCACCGAACAGTAGGAACGGGCGAGCTTGCCCGACGCCCAAGTCTGCAGCAGCGTCTTTCCCCTGGTAGTTTCACCCTTCGCCACGTTCAGCCGCATACCCATGTTGTCGGCCAGTCCCTGGCAGGGATGGTAAATATCATCGGCCATGTTAAGAACCGGGATATCGGCAAACTTGGCGTATTCCCGCAGCACCCAGTTGCCGTCACCGTATTTGTCCACAGAATTTTCGAGTATGCGAATCCCCATCCCGGTGCTGTAGCGGGCGATGACCTTGGCCGCGTCATGTATGCTTTCGCCCGCGGTGTCCTTATTACCACTGACGCTCTTGAGGCGCATCGCCTTGGGTTCCAGAAACTGGGCGTGGCCGCCCAGCTCGGTGGCCGCCGCCTCGAAGCTTTGGCGGGTGCGCAGCGACGGATTGTAGAACAACATCGTGAAAGTCTGGCGCAGCATCAGTTTGGCGTGCCGCTCGCAGTAGCGGTTTTTTTTCATTTCAAAGGCGAGAGTAAGAATTGCCTCGAGTTCAGCCACTGAAAATTCCTGCGTGGTGATGACATCGCGGCCCTGCAAATCGATTAACTGAGCTTTTACCGTTTTCTTTTTACCAGCCATAGCGCTTTCTCCTTGAAAATTGTTTGCGTTAGCCCCGCATTGTCAGGGCCATAATCGCCTTCTGGACGTGGATGCGGTTCTCGGCTTCGTCGTTGACGATCGAAATCTTCGGGTCATCGATCAACTCGTTGGTGACTTCCTTGCCGCGCTTGGCCGGCAAACAATGCATGTATTTAGCCTGGGGCCTGGCAACCTTGAAGTGCTCATGGCTGATGCACCAGTCCTTGGCATACTTTGGCCCGCAGGCGGCGTGCTTATCCGGGTTACGCGCCCAGGACTTGGCGTAGATGACGTCAGCATCCTTGGCTGCTTTCCAGATATCGTGCTCGATAGTCAGGGTCCCGCCGGAGGCTTTGGCGGCGTCCTGCGCGAATTTGACATATTCAGGATCGACGTCGTAGACGCCCGGCTCGTCCGGATAGGTCAGAACGACGTTCATGCCCAGGATCATCCCCGCGGCAATCATCGTCTGCGGAACGCCGGCTGACTTGTCGCGTTCATCGTAAGCCCAACTCATGACGATTTTTTTCTTCTTGTAATCCTCACGTCCGAACTTCTCCATCATGGTCATGATGTCGGCCATGATCTGGCACGGATGTTCCTTGTCATCGAGCATATTGATGACCGGAATGGCGGCATCTTTGGCGATGGCGCGCAGCACTTCACGGGCGTCGCCGTACTTGTAGCTCTCGGCTCCCATCTGCGTTTTGAGGTTGTAAAGGCGTATCGCGAAGCCGTTGAGGAAACGGTTGACCATTTCGGCGGTATCCCGCCACGACTCCTTGTTTTTAAGCTGCAGCTGCTCGGGGGTGTAATACTGACCATGGCCGCCGAGCTGCGTGATCCCGGTCTCGAACGAAATCCGGGTGCGGGTCGACGGCGAAGCGAACAGCATCCCGAGCGATTTGCCTTTCAGCAAATGGCTGTGGCTCTCGCCAATGGCGTTCCGGCGCTTGAGATCAAACGCAACGTCGAAGATAGTCTCAAGTTCTTCCTTGCTGAAATCCATGACGCTGATGAAATCCCTGTTTTTCAAATTCGTTATCATGCATCCTCCTTGGGTCGTTGACGACCGTCCAGTAACTTTTGCCGGGTAACAGCATTACACTATGCCTCGAAAGACTTCGGCATAGTGATAGCATCACTAGATGCCTCGCAAAGCCTCGGCATAGTGAT
>Ga0209747_1001911_pt1 | contig 10817 bp, 7 predicted proteins | sample BarGraNGADG00311_FD_184498 | JGI IMG/M metagenome (GOLD analysis project Ga0209747, IMG submission 184498) | Arctic peat soil microbial communities from Barrow, Alaska - Barrow Graham LP Ref core NGADG0011-311 (SPAdes) (version 2) | ecosystem: Environmental > Terrestrial > Soil > Wetlands > Peat ... | reverse complement strand
TAGGGCCCAGTCGATGGCGACGCAGTCTGGTCGATCCCCGTCGCGGACGAACAGGTTGCGGTTGTGCAGATCGTTGTGGCAGAAGGTTCGCGGGAGCTCTTCCAGCAGCGCGTACAGGTGGGGGCGGTTCTCCCAAAGCCAGATGAGCTCGGACACGGTGGTTCGGGTGAGGACGCGTCCGGAAACCGGATGGCTGCTCACCTCCTCGAGGTCTGGAATGAGCGGTTTTGACTGTTCACTCCATCCCCGGAGCCAGTCCGTCGGGAGCCACGGCTCGGCGGGCATCGGCTCTCCGCTGAGGTATCGGCCGTTGAAGACGCCGACCTGGTGAGCCACGGTGGGCCACTGGTCACGTGGCCACAGTCGATGCTGGATGTGCCCGAGATCCTCCATCGCGATCCACGCGAGCACCTCGTCATCGTCCTCGAGCCGGCCTTCTCCCGTTCCGTAGCAGCGTGGGGGGACGACGGGGCCCGGTAGGGCGGCTTGCCACGAGGACCGGTAGACGTGCCACTCTCGCTTCCAGTAGTCCCATGCGTCGCGATCCTCGCTCGACGATTCGAAGGAGTGGACGTCACGCGTGAGCACTTTGACGATGGTCGTCCAAGGAATGCGGCGACCCATAGCGTCGGCGTTGCCGGAGATGCGGAACAGACGTGTTCCCGCTCCGGATCCTCCGGGCAGCTGCTGCCAGCGCCAGTCGGCAACGACGGCGTGAGGGCTTCGGGTGGCTTCACGCAGGACAGATCGGAGGCCGGCCTCGTCCGAGAGGACCGCATCGAGGAGGCCGTCGCCGGAGTGCATCATGGCTGGTCGTCTCGCAGAACGACGGGATGGCTGGCGATGAAGAGGTTGTTCGGGTCGACACGGGCCTTGACGGCATGCAGCCTGCGGAGGGTGGCCCGATCGTGGAACCGTTCCCGCCCACCAGAAGACCGCTCGTCGAAGTTGGCGTAGTGGAGCGGGGCCGACCACGGGGATAGTGCGTGCTCGACGACACGCAGATGAGCGTCGACTTTGGCTTCGGCAGCCGCGTCCGGCGTGATGCCTACCGCGTACATGGCGAATCCTGCTTCGAGGTGGCCGACGGCTCCTGCTGTGGACGGCTGTACGGCGATCGCCCCGCCGAGCTGCCGCAGGTCGACCGCCAGCAGGGGTGACCCAGAGCCGTGTCCGGCCGCGGCCACCAGCGCATCGATAGCAGCGGGGGTCAGATCATTGAGCAGCATCCCGTCTCCTCGGCAGGGGGTCGGACCCGGGGGGTCCATGTGGAGCGCGAGCAGCGCGGCCGGTGCCTGCTCGCAGACAGTGTCCAGAGTCGGGCCGAGGTCGCGCAAGGGCCTGATCATTGAGGCAAGGTCGTCGACCGCCCCCAGATGGACCAGCTCGATGCTCACCAATGCCCGTCCTGACAGATGCGGCGGCAGCTCTGGGAGCGCTGGGAGCTGGATCAGGCGAGCACAGCTCGTCGTGGCGTCCGTCAGGCCCGGCAACCAACGGCGCCAGAAGTGGAGCACCTCCCCAGCGCGCTCCATGGGGAAGAAAAGAGCTCCCGCCGCCACCGAGGACAGCTCGTGCACACGGAGCTGGAAGGCGGTCACCACCCCGAACGATCCACCGCCTCCCCGCAGCGACCAGAACAGGTCTGGTTCCCGCTGGTGGTCGACTATCCGTGCCACACCGTCGGCACCGACCACCTCCATCGCGACCACGTCGTTCACGGCGAGCCCGTACGAACGGCTCAGCCAGCTGATGCCACCGGAGAGCAGGTAGCCGGCGATGCCGACATCGGCGGCTGAGCCGGCCAGAACCGTCATCCCGTGCTCAGCGGCTGCCGCGACAACATCCCCCCAGACCGCGCCTGCGCCTGCCCAGAGCGTTCCTGCCGCTTCGTCGACGACGACGTGGTCAAGTCCAGAAGTGCGGATCAGGACGGCATTCCCTAGGGGACCCATGGAGGGTGCCCCGTGGCCAGTGCCCTGGACGAAGACCCTTCTCCCCCTTCGCGCGGCGTCGAGAACGACAGCCGACACGTCGGCGACGGACCGGACGATCGCGACTCCGGCCGGCTGCTGGTCAGCGTTCACGACCCACGCGGCGCGGGCCTTGTCCCAACCCGGGTCCTCAGGGCCCACCATGACGCCGTGGGGTACGGGACTGGTCGCGGGAGTGGTGCTCGACATGGGGTTCTCCTTGACGATGCGGGTGGAAGCGAGATCGCTTGCTCCTCGACTGTCCCGGACCGGGATCTTGCGGGCATCAGTGCCGACCACGGACTTTGCCGGTTCTGCCCACGAGCTCAGTCCGTGCTTCCTCCAAAATGTCTAGGCGCAACCAGGTGACTGGACCACAATGAAGCGGTGATAGCCGAGTTACCGCTGATCGGGCGTGAGATCGAAGTGGCCGCGATCCACGCCCTTGTCGACGGCGTGGTGCAGGGGCGCGGCGGAGCGATAGTGATCACGGGCGAGTCCGGCATCGGCAAGTCGCGTCTACTCGCCGAAGCCCGGCGGAGCGCTGACCAGCATGGTCTGCTTGTCCTCAAGGGCCGGGCCGTCGAGTCAGGCGGCGCGTACCGGCCACTGGTCGAAGCCTTCGCCCGTGCTGCCGCACCCTTCGCCGAGGACCCCCAGCTCGCAGGCATCCGCTCGACCCTCGCCCAGGTCCTGCCCGGCTGGCAAGGGGGTCAGGGACAGCTTCCACCGATGGCTGATCCGTCGGCCGTGCTGGCCGAGGCGCTGACGATCGTTTTGCAGAAGATCGCCCCCGAGGGATCCGTGCTGCTCATCGATGACCTGCACTGGGCCGACCAGGACACGATCTCGGTGCTCAGCTCACTGGTGGAGGCGACCGATGAACTCCCGCTAGGGCTGATCATGACCGCCCGCGAGGAGCCGGTAGCCCTGTCGACCTGGGCGCAGCTCACCTCCACCCGAACAGTTCAGAACGTCGCCCTGCGGCGTCTCCCTCTCACGGAGGTCCAGGAGATACTTCGCACGACCGAGCTCGCGGCGCCAGACAGCATTGCAGCCTTGGTCGCTGCCGCGGACGGTCTACCTCTGATCCTGGATGAGCTCGTCCGCCACGCCCACGACCATCCCTCCGATCCACTCCAGACGGGCAGTGCGACGTTGGCGATGACGGTTCGTCAGCGGATGGCGCGCGTGTCCCCCCAGAGCCGGGTGCTTCTCGATGCGCTGTCAGTGATCGGCGAGGTGGATGCCGACGTCGTGATGGCTTCGACAGGGCTCACCGACTCCCAACTGGTCGAGGCACTGCATGAAGGCTTAGCGAGCACCCTTCTCGTCACGGCCGCGAGTCCTCTGGGTGTCACATGGCGGCACCCGTTGATTTCCGACGTCGTACGGGAGTCCCTTCTGCCCTTGGAACGGCAAGCTCACGCGCGGCGCGGTGCCGAGCGCTTGGCACGAGAACCGCGTCCCACCGACGGCATGTTGCGACAGTCCGCGACCCTGTACGAACTCGCCGGATACCCCCAGCTCGCGGCGCAGCAGCTTGTGGCCGCGGCCCGGATCGCCGTTCAGCATGCGGCTCTCAGGGCGGCGGAGGACTACTTGTCGCATGCTCACAGCCTCACCGGTGGGTTTCAGGACACGGCGCGGGAGGTGCTCGTCGAACGCATCGAGACGCTCACCATGGCTGGGCAGGCCGAGGATGCCTACCACAGCGGAGCGCAGGCCCTCCGGTCGTCGACAAATCGTGACAGCCATGCCCTCCTGGCCGCCACCATCCGCGCGGCGTTCACGGCAAGGTTCACCGCCGAAGGCTCCGAGTACCTCACTCGGCTCGAGACCGAGAGCGATGCTGGCGACATCGACGTCGCGGTGCTACGCGCCCAAGAGGCCTACCTCCAAAGGCATGCAGATGCCGAGACCCTTGCGGAGAGGGCTGCCGCCGCCGCGTCTGCGGGGGGTCGCTTCGATCTCGCGTGCGATGCGCTGATCACGGCTGGCGCAGCCGTCCTCCGAACTGACCTCCGTAAGGCGACGCAGGTATTTCAGAGCGCGCACGTCGTCAGCCGCGAGCATCACCTCGTCATCTGGGAGATACGAGCGCTCGCCCAGCTGGGCGCGATCGACGCCATCACCGATTCCGACTCTGAACAACTACTCGAGGCCCGCGCTCAGGCGGCTCAAGCCGGCATGGTCGGCCTCGTCGCCGATCTGGACCTTCGCATCAGCCAAGTCATCTGCATCCGCGATGGACACGTCGCCGGATACCCGACTGTGGCCCGCGCCGACGCCGAAGCCCGCCGGCTGCGCCTCACAGCCCTGTACGCCCAAACCCGACTGCACCTGGCGGACTGCATCTCATATTTTGCCGACTCACCACCCCCCGGATGGACACAACCACCGACACGGGCCGACTTCGACGCGATCATCGATGAGGGTGTGCGCCTCGGTGAAGCATCACGACCGGTCCCCTGGGCTAAAGGGACCATAGGCATCCGGGCCTGGCTAGACGGCGATAGCACCACCGCAATCGACTACATCGTTGCCGGGACGGCCAACGTGCGTGACGAGGTCAAGGCTCCACCGTGGTGGGGCGTGGGGATGCTTCTCCGCTCCATCGCGAGCGACAACCCCGACGAGGCTTTCGGCCCCGCCGAGCTCCATGGGCACCACGGGAACCTGGCGGCGTACGCGTACGCCAAAGCGCTCTTCCTACAGCGCCGCGGCAAGCCCTCTCAGGCGGCAATCGACGAGGCGGAGTATCACGTGCGGCAGGCTCCGTTCCTCCTGCACATGCTGCGAACAATCGTCGCGCCTGCTCTCGCCCAGGCGGGTTTCACCGGGGCGGAGTCCTGGTTGCGCGAAGCAGACGCCTACTGCGTCCACTCGGGAGAACGCGCCATGCATCACCGCGTACGGGCCGCGCTGACAAGCATCGGCGCCAAGCTCCCGCGCGGACCGTCGGCAGCCCTGCCGCCGAGCCTGGCCAGACTGCAGATCACCGCTCGTGAGGCGGAAATCCTGCGATTGATCGACGCTGGGTTGAGCAACAACGACATTGCCCAGCTCCTTGTGATCTCAGTACGGACCGTGGAGTCGCACGTCAGCAGCCTGCTCTCAAAGAGCGGCCTCTCAACCAGAGCTGAACTTCGCCAAGCATTCAGTAAAGAGACCTGACCCCAGGGCGGATGGCCTGAAGCCATAGGTGGATCAGCCGCCCGGCTTCGCTCGAACGCCGATCGAGTCGACTTAAAGCCCGCGTCGATCATAGCCGACGGGGCGTCGCGACCCCCGGTCATGCGTCATGCAGACCCGGCCAACTGATCACGGCCACAGCCACGACGCCGCGGCTGCCTTTGCGAGGCTCACGAATGTTGTGCAGCCGCGCGCCCAGACGGTGGCCAACTACGGCCACTTCGATTCCGTGGCCACTGTCCGCTAGGTCAGTGGTCGACACCGATGAAACCAACCGGTCGGCCCAGAACAGTTGGGGCCAGAGGTTGTTCAGCACCGGACTTCGGCGAAAGATCATCGCTCGCGAACATGCCGGGACGAACGTCCGACAAGGGCTGACAACTCGTCTCAGCCCCATCCGAAGGGAACAGATATGTCTAGCTTCACTGAAATCCTGCACGCGTTTGCTGAGAGCGGCAACCCCGCAATTGGCACCACCCTCCACCCACTCGTGGGCCCGAACGGGGCACAGATCTGGACGGCCAGCATCGGGGTCGATCGGCGACAGCCGCCCCACGTTGACGCCATCACCGTCACCCACCGTCCGGATGAAGACGTGGTGCCGGGCCGGCGCTGGCATATCTGGCCCAGGGCATGGAAAGTCTTCCCGGTCTCGTGAAACGGAGATGGCAGTCCCCCGCTAACTCCTGCCATGCGCAGGAGATGGGCGACCGCACGTCCGCCCAACACAGAGGACAAGTCACCACATGAGGGCGATCAACAACTAGCAACTACCAACCAGTGAGGACAGTGCCATGCCGAAGATCTTTGGAATCCGTGAAATCGAGCTACTGCCTGACGCCGACCCGAACGAGTACGAGCGCTTCTGCCGGGACTTGATCCCGCACATGGCCCTGGACGGATGGAAGGTCCACCTGCTCCGCGGCGAGCGCGGCAGCCGAGACGGCAAGTTCGTCTGGCTCTTCGAAATCGAGAGCACGGACGCTCGAGACCGGTACTTCCCCGCGAAGGACCAGCTGTCGGATGAGATGACCAGATGGTTCGGCGAACATCCCGAGGCGTGGGCCGCGCTGGCGCCGGGCACCTTCGTGGCGGCCGAGGAAGATTCCGACTACCTCGACATCCCCAGCTGAGACTCAACAGCTCACCGGCAGGGGGAGCCGAGGTCATCAGCTCCTTGGAGGAGCAGAGCTGGTGACCACCTGCCATCCGCAGGGTCTAGCACAAGTTCCGCAAGACCTGCTGTAAAGGCTGGGCCGCTCCACGAGTCAGGCGAGTCCCCCGGACCTAGAGACCACTCTCCCGGGTCGCGGTGATTGGCCTCGCTGGCACCGCTGCAGGTGGTTCATGCGGATACTAGGCACGATCAAGTGAATGGATCACACTGAAGCGATGGTAGTTGAACTGCCGCTGATCGGGCGAGAGGTCGAAGTCGCCGCGATCTACGCCCTCATCGACAGGGTGAAGCAGGGACTCGGCGGAGCGATCTTGGTCACGGGCGAGTCCGGCATCGGCAAGACTCGATTGCTTGTCGAGGCCCGTCGCAAGGCCGATCAGCGGGGGCTTGTAGTCCTCAAAGGCCGTGCCGTCGAATCCGGCGGCGCCTACCGGCCACTCGTCGAAGCGTTCTCTCGTGCCGCGGCACCGTTCGCCGAGAATCCGCAGTTGGCAGGCGTCCGGACGACCCTGGCCCGGGTCTTACCCGGCTGGCAGGGGCTCGAGGGGCAGCTTCCACCGATGGCTGATCCTGCGGCTGTGCTCGCCGAGGCTCTGACTCTGGTTTTGCAGACGATCGCGACCGACGGATCATTGCTACTTATCGATGATCTGCATTGGGCAGACCAGGACACAATCTCCGTGCTCAGCTCGCTGGTGGACGCCACCGAAGAACTTCCGTTAGGGCTGATCATGACCGCCCGCGAGGAGCCGGTCACACTGTCAACCTGGGCGCAACTCACCTCAACTCGGTCGGTAACGAACCTCCCTTTGCAGCGTCTCCCTCTCAAGGACGTCGAGGCGACGCTCCGCACAACCGAGCTGTCCGGTTCCGACAACACCTCGGCCCTGATTGCGGCTGCCGACGGACTGCCACTCGTGCTTGATGAGCTTGTCCGTCACGCTCACGATCACCCCTCTGATACTCCGCACATGGGTAGTGCCGCGCTGGCCTCGACGGTGCGTCAGCGCATCGCACGCGTGTCCCCCCAAGGCCGGGTGCTGCTTGATGGATTGTCAGTCATTGGCGAGGTGGACGCTGAGGTCGCAATTGCTGCGACTGGGCTGACCGACCCTCAACTTGTCGCAGCACTGCACGAAGGCCTGGCGAGCACCCTCCTTGTCACGGGCGCGAGCCCTCTCGGCGTTACCTGGCGGCATCCCTTGATTTCTGCCGTTGTGCGGGAATCCCTTCTGCCATTGGAGCGGCAGGCGTACGCGCGGCGCGGCGCAGAGCGCTTGGCAAAAGAACCCACTCCCACAGATGGGCAGCTGCGCCAGGCCGCCATCCTGTACGAGCTCGCCGGATACCCTCAACTTGCGGCACAGCAGTTTGTGGCCGCGGCCCGGATAGCGGTGAAGCATGCGGCTCTCAGAGCAGCCGATGACTACTTGTCGCAAGCCCACAGGCTGACCGGTCAGTACCAGGACACGGCGCGGGAAGTGCTCGTCGAACGCATGGAAACACTCACCATGGCCGGGCAAGCCGACGAGGCGTACCACAGCGGAGTCGAAGCCCTGCGCTCCGCGACAGGTCGCGACAATCACGCCCTCCTGGCCGCCACAGCTCGTGCTGCATTCACCGCAGGCTTGGCTGCCGAAGGCTCCACCTTCGTCAACCAACTCGAGGCCGAAGCCGGCGCCGACGACATCGAAGTGGCAGTCCTGCGAGCGCGAGCCACTTACCTGCAGAAGAGGACCAGCGCCGCTTCCCAGGGTGAGAAGGTTGCCGCCGAAGCGTCTGCCGCTGGTCGATTTGACCTCGCTTGCGAAGCCCTCACGACGATGGGCGCGACCCTCCGCCGAACTGATCTCCTTAAGGCAACGCAGGTATTCCAGCGCGCCTACAGCCTCAGCCGTGAGTATCATCTCGCCATTTGGGAGATCAGGGCGCTCGCCGAACTGGGGACAATCGACTCCATCACCAATTCCGACTCAGAACGACTAAACGAGGCCCGGGATCAGGCCGGGCAATCCGGCATGATCGGTCTCGTGGCCGAGCTGGACCTGCGCATCTGCCAAACCATCAGCATTCGTGAGGGATACGTCGCCGGGTACCCATCCCTGGCCGAAGCCGACGCCGAAGCCCGACGGCTGCGCCTCACCGCTCTGTACGCCCGAACCCGAGTGCACTTGGCGGACTGCCTCTCTCACACAGGCGACTCACCCTTGCCCGGGTGGACGCGACCACCAACGCGCGCCGACTTCGACGCCCTCATCGACGAAGCGGTGCGCCTCGGTGAAGCGTCTCAACCGGTCTCCTGGGTCAAAGGGGTCACGGGCATGCGGGCATGGCTTGACGGCGATGACGCCACCGCCATCGAACACATCGACGCCGGGATGTCGCAAGTCCGGGACGAGGTCAAGATCCCACCCTGGTGGGGCATAGGGATGTTGCTTCGGTCGATCGCCGGCGACGATCCCGATGAGGCATTCAGCCCTACCGAGCGGCTCGGGCATCATGGGAACGTCGCGGCGTACGCCTACGCGAATGCGCTCTTCGTACAGCGCCGCGGCAGATCTTGTCAGGCGGCAATCGAGGAGGCGGAGCACCACGTGCGTCAGGCCCCGTTCCTCCGGCACATGCTCAGAACAATCGTCGCGCCCGCCCTTTACCTGGCCGGTTTCTCGGGCGCGGACTCCTGGTTGCGTGAAGCCGATGCCTTCTTCATTCAGTCAGGAGAACGCGCCATGCAGCGCCGCGTCCGGGCCGCACTGACAAACATCGGCGCCAAACTCCCACGCGGAGCATCGGCCGCCATGCCTCCCAGCCTTGCCAGGCTCCAGATCACCGCTCGCGAAGCAGAGATCCTACGACTGATCAGTGCCGGAATGAGCAACAACGACATTGCCCAACTCCTCGTGCTGTCAGTGCGGACCGTGGAATCGCACGTCAGCAGCCTGCTGGCGAAAAGCGGGCTCTCAACCAGAAGCCAACTCCGCCAGGCATTTAGCGGACAGAACTGAATCAGCCACACGATCCTCTCGGAAGGGCGATCGATTTGTGCCGCACCACCGACCTCGATGGAGGGGAAGGACTTCTACAGACCGCCGCGTAACATCCCCACAGTCCCTCTATATCCGCCGTCAGCGAGGATCTGATCTGGGCGGCAAACCCAGGCTGCGTGGCGTTAACGAGTAGCACACAAGGGGAAGCCGGAGACGTCAGTCGGTGAGCGCTGGCGTCGGATCGTGAACTTAAGACCGCCCACCCGTACGGGCAAGGATCTCGTCGACTGTCTCGTCTATGGTCAGGTCGCTCGAATCGATGACCGTCCAGCCTGTGGTGAGGTGGCTCTCCATTGACCGGTACAGCGGGGGGACCACCTCACCCAGCCAGGGCAGCAGCTCGCCTCCGCGAGCGTTAGCCCGGGCCAGTGTGACGTCGAGCGAGGGCTTCAGGAACACCGGATGGACTTCCCCGTCGCGGTGCAGATCGGCGTAGTCCTGCAGCCCGGGCGGATCGTCTCCGCGCGGTCCGAGTGTGTCGTCGACCACGACCGTGAACCCCTCCGACCCGTACGTGCGCGCCATATGAATCGCAGTAGCACGGGCGAGCCGGAACTGCTGGTCCGCCTCCGGCTCCCAGGTGAACCCCGGCCTGGCGAAGCCGGTGACCACCATGAGACGCAGGCTGTCGAGATCAATGTGCAGTCCGGGGCTGAACCGGGAGGCCAAGGCACGCGCTACCGACGTCTTGCCGGCGCCGGGGACGCCGGTCACCAGGAACACCGGTCTTGCGACGAGGGCTTCAGGCAAGGTCATGGCAGAAACGCTACGTGGCCATCGCGGGAAGTCCAACCAGAAGTGGTGATCTCCGAACAGGCGTCCGCACTCACGTGGGACTCTGACGCTTGCTTCAGTCGCCGCTGGCAAGGCTGTGTGCTGCGCTCAAACGCATCAGTGCATCTATCCGGTTGGCACCCGAGTTTCGCGTACGCATGCTCAAGGTGCTGCCCGCCGTCCTCGGGCTGATGCCCAGACAGTGACCGATTGCGGTTGTCGTGAGGCCCCGACGCACCAAATGCATGACTTCGTTACTCGCGCGCGGTGAGTGAATACGCCTCGGCCGTGTCGATCTCCGAGGCGCGCCGCTCGTGATCGTCGTAAGCGATCTCCAAGAGCCGCAAGATCGGCTGCACGTGAGCCGACAGTGGCTCGAATCGACCCAGACCGGGCAACAGCGACAGTCGGGTCCGTGCCGACGGACTGACTGAATGCGATCGATCTCCCGAAAGGTCCCCCCAGAGGGAGCGCCAGCAAATGCTTAGAGATGCAATAGAGATGCATGGACCACAATTTCGTGACCAATGCGCCTCTGACAAGGCCAAACACCGGTCGGGCTGACAGGATTTGAACCTGCGACCCCTTGACCCCCAGTCAAGTGCGCTACCAAGCTGCGCCACAGCCCGCTGGCGCCTCGCAGCGCCGAGG
>Ga0209747_1001910_pt1 | contig 10820 bp, 10 predicted proteins | sample BarGraNGADG00311_FD_184498 | JGI IMG/M metagenome (GOLD analysis project Ga0209747, IMG submission 184498) | Arctic peat soil microbial communities from Barrow, Alaska - Barrow Graham LP Ref core NGADG0011-311 (SPAdes) (version 2) | ecosystem: Environmental > Terrestrial > Soil > Wetlands > Peat... | reverse complement strand
AGTGCGGAAACGACCCAGAAGTATTTTATTGTAGCTTTTTGGGAAGGAGTCTGAACTTCTTTTAATAACGGAAAAATTACAGGGATTTTGTCAGCTTCCTCATCGCGGCGGCGTGCATAGTACCACACCATGAGCCCTATTCCAGCTATAAGCACTATTACACTGAAGCCGGTCCATAGAAGTAGCGATCCGGAGGGTTTGTTTCCAACAAGCTCTTCTGATGGCCAGTTATTCGTATAAGTGATTATCTGGCCCGGACGTTCTGTAACACATGCCCATGATATCCAGAAAAAGAAATTATTAAGAAGAGGTACCCTGTTCGGATCTTTCAGTGAGTTTTCAGGAATGCTGTATGAATTCCTCAGACCGGCCAGTGCAGGATCATTAGTAAATAATCCGCCATAAAACTTACTGTTTGAAGCAATTGCCTCAGCTCTCAGCTCTGAAACAGTAAGAATCCCAGTTGCAGGATCAAAGGTGTTCTTGCGGAGTTCTTTCTGAAGTACTATTTTTAGAAAAGCCTTCCTCTCCTCGCTTACTTCTTTATAAGGCTTCCCATCCTGCAGTATTGCAAGCCTGTCTAAAATATATACAGCTTCCTTATGCAGCCAGTCAGCGCTCCAGTCGGGAGCCTGGTAAGCCCCATGTCCCCAAACTGTTCCGATTTCCTGTCCTCCCAGTGACTGCCAGACATTCTGACCATCCTTTATATCCTGTCCGGTAAATAATACTTTCCCGTCAGGTGTAACTACCTTAACAGGTATAGGAGGAGCCTGTTTGTAGATCTCTCTTCCAAAATAAAGCAGAACGGAGAAAGACAATACCATTACTGCTATAAAGCCAATCCAGAGTTTTTTTGTTTTCATCAGTACATTAGTTTTAAGTATTCCGGGTTAATTAAGATTTTATTCTAGACTTTATAAAGTAATGCCAGGTCATTAATGCGAAGAATATAATCGCTTACTCTTGTCCCGGCCGGCCGATTTTGTTCTATCTCTTCGAACTGCGATAGTAGATTTTTCTGTTCAATGTGGGAAAGTGTATTGTCAGCCATACGGAAAAGAACGTTGTTTTCTTTTGTAATATGGTTAAGTAGAAGATCTGCATAACCGGACATATTATGATATATTCCGGTAATGGCAGCATTATCCCCATTTTTATATAATTCAAGATTTTCGACTATCCCTTTTACAAAATTTCTACCCTGAATATGTTCATGCAGCATCACTGCCACAGGCCCTTGCTTAGCAGAAAATCCCTTGTTTTCAAGAGCCGGGAAAAAGAGATTCTCCTCCTTTGCATGATGAAGACCATCAGCAAAATTTCTTATAATATCAATAATATTTTCAATATGCTCAATATCAGGCTTTTTAGAACGTGTAACAGCTCTCATCACATCAGTAAGCTTCAGCACATGGATGTGGTCCTCTTCAAGATTTTTAGTTGCAGTTTTCATATTATAAAAAATTAATTAGCAGATGTTAATGCTTTCGGAAATAATATATTATTCTCAAGATGTACATGAGTATGCAGATCATCTTCAAACTGCTCCAGGAGTTTAAATGTGACATGATATGTATTACAACCGTCGGCAGGTACTTTATAATGATCTGTAATGACATTTATTTTATCCATTGCCCCTCCTGCAAACTCGTGTTCCCCCGAGAGACGGGCTATTTCAGAAATAATAGTCATCTTTGCTTTCTCCGATCGTGAATTTACAGCCTCTTTTATGGAGGGAAAGAGAACCTCCTCTTCATTTTTCATATGCTGAAGCAATTCACGGTTAATCTGTGAAAAGAGATCTGCTACCTCGGCCAGTTCGGGATGTCTCTCACCATGGACAGACGCAATTTTCTCAGTATATGTCACAAGTTCAGGCATGGTTTTCAGAACATATTTATGATGAGTGTTTACGATATAATCACACAGAAACCCCTGTTCCCAATCATTAAAATTGTGTGTAGTCGTATTAGGAGTGGATTCAAGTTTCTCAAGTTTCCCAATCAATTCATTCCGATCGATCCCTTTTTCAGAACAGGTTTCGTCTATACTTTTTTTCCCTCCGCAACAGAAATCTATTCCTGCCTCTTTAAATACAGAAGCTGTCCTGTAGTCAATCGCTACTATTTCACCAATCGTTAAGTCTTTTTTCATTTCGTTAAGTCTTTTTTCATTCTTTAATTATTTTATAACCGGGACAAAGCTATAAAATATTTATTAAAAGACAAAAAGGTCTTTTGGTAATTTTTAAATTATTTTTATTATTTTTGCAGAAGTTATGTATCAATTATAGATTATAATGTTCAATAAAGAAACAGAATATGCCCTCAGAGGACTGGTTTATATTAATTTACAAAACCTGAAAGGAAGAAGACCCGGAACTTCTGAGGTAGCAAAAGAAATTGAAGCTCCACCGTTCTTCACTGCAAAAATATTACAGAGGCTGGTGAGATCTGGCTTTCTCAGGTCGTTGAAAGGAAAAGGCGGAGGATTCTTTTTTGAACCCGACAAACCCTCGCTGCCGATCATAAACCTCATTTCTGCAATTGAAGGAGACAGGTCATTTTCGGGCTGCAGTTTTGGGTTAAAAGAATGTGATCCGGAAAATCCATGCCCGCTTCATGAAAAATATGCACCGATAAAAGAGGCTATAAATAAATTAATTACTGAGGAGACTGTCCAGAGTCTTGCCGAAAAAGTCTATAAAAAAGAATTTAGCTTAAATAGATTCCTTAAATAATGTATAAACAATACAAATTACCAGTCATAGTTTTCATCCTTACATTTATCCTCCTGGCTTTTGTTCAGCTTAAGGTTGAGAAACCCATGCTCCTTGCCGAACGTTTTCTTAAAGGAAGCGGCTGGGTGGAGATTTTACTGATTTCGTGCTATGGAGCATTCATAGTTAATAAAATGAAAGATCCGATGAATGTTCCAAAATGGAGGAAAATTAGCTGGACCACTTTCTCGTTGGTTTTCTTTACCCAGCTTATTATAGGCCTTTCAGGTTTTGATAAATTTCTGATGACAGGGAAACTTCATCTGCCTATACCTATTATGATCCTGGCGGGACCAATCTACCGGGGACAGTTATCTGTAATGACAATCCTTTTCCTCAGTACCGTTATATTAACAGGCCCGGCATGGTGCAGTCAGCTTTGTTACTTCGGGGCATTTGATAATCTTTCATCAGGAGGTAAAACTTCAAAAGAAATTCTCAGAAATAAAGGCGCTATAAAATCTACTGTTCTGATTCTTGTTATTGCAATGGCAATTATTCTCAGGTGGCTGAATATAAGTATGCTTATCTCAACACTTATTGCAATCGCCTTCGGTGTTGGCGGAATTTTAATTATGATTTTCTTCTCTATGAAAAGAAAGAAGATGGTCCATTGTGTTATGTACTGTCCGATCGGAACTCTGGTTAATATATTTAAACATGTAAATCCTTTCAGGATGTATATCGATCAGAGTTGTACATTATGCATGAATTGTACAAAATTCTGCAAATATGATGCGTTGAATCCTTCAGACATTAAAAACTCTAAACCATCGATCACATGCACACTTTGCGGTGACTGTCTGGCCGGTTGCCATCACAACTCAATAAAATATAAATTCCTTAAAATGAAACCTGAACAGGCCAGAAATCTCTATCTGGTTCTAACAATCAGTCTTCATGCAGCCTGTCTGGCACTGGCCAGGATTTGAAAATGATATTATTAATATTTTAAACCCCATACAATTTTAAATTTTATAACAAAATGAGCGAGCTGATAAATAATTCAAAAAAACGAAAAGATCTTCTGAAACATATGATACTTCAGCTACATAATGGCGATGCACCTGATATAGTCCGAAACAGACTTGTTGAACTACTAAAGTCAATTCCTTACGACGAAGTAGTGGAAGTTGAACAGGAACTTATATCTGAGGGATTACCGGTTGAGGAAGTTCTGAAACTTTGCGACATTCATCAAATGGTTCTTGATGGACATATTGATCAGAGTGGGGCTAAACCTGTTCCTGAGGGTCATCCTGTAGATACCTTTAAGAAGGAGAACCAGGAACTCGAGAAAGTGATAACTGAACTCGAACAACTCTTCAGTAAGGTAAAAAGCATTAAAGAAGCAGAAATAAAACAATGGCTCATACAAGTCCGCACTCAGCTTAATAGCATCATGGATGTCGATAAACATTACAAAAGAAAGGAATACCTTGTTTTCCCGTTTCTCGAAAAATATGAAATAACAGGTCCCCCAAAAGTTATGTGGGGAAAACATGATGAAATCAGAACTTTGCTCAAGGCCTCAATAGAAGCAATAAGTTCGCAAGGCAACATATCTCCTGATGAGGTGGTAACTATTACGGAACTTGTATTATTTCCAGCGGTTAAAGGTGTATCTGATATGATCTCAAAAGAGGAAGAGATTCTACTTCCCATGTGCATGGACAAGTTAACCAATGAAGACTGGTATTCAGTCTATAAGCAAACAAATGAATTCGGGTACTGCCTTTACGATCCGTCGGTTGAGTGGAAACCCGAAGGATTGGAATTAAGTGATATTACTTATAATACTGGCAACACAATACAGCTTGCCACGGGAAACTTTAATCTTAATGAGATGGAAGCTTTATTCAGAACTCTTCCAATTGATATTACTTTTGTAGACAAAGATGATAAAGTGAAATTCTTCAGCCTTGGACCCGATAGGGTATTCACACGTAACAGGGCAATAATAGGGCGCGATGTAAGGATGTGCCATCCTCCCTCAAGCGTTCACGTTGTGGAACAGATACTAAGTGATTTTAAGAGCGGGAAAGAGAAAAGTGCAGCTTTCTGGATAACAATGCAGGAAAGATTTATTTATATAGAGTATTTCGCGTTGAGAGATTCAAACGGTCTATATCTGGGAACAATAGAATTCACACAGGATCTGACGAAGCTCCGCAAACTTGAAGGAGATCAGAGACTTTTATCTTACACCGGAAAATAATTATTATGTCAGCAACAAAGATTTTAATATCTCCCAAAACAAAAGTCGGTGAATTACTGGATAATTACCCTGAACTTGAATCTGTATTGATGGAAATGTCTCCCGCATTTGAAAAACTAAAGAACCCTCTTCTGCGCAAAACGGTTGCCCGGGTTGCTTCTCTTCAGCAGGTTGCTGTAGTAGGAAGATTAAATGTGGATGAGATAGTTAACCGGTTACGAAAAGAAGTTGGACAAATTGCAGGTAATGAAGATAAAACGGAATCCAACTATTTGTCTGACGTTTCACCTGAATGGTTTAAAAAGACAAAAATTATTGCATGTTTCGATGCCTCTCCCATAATAAACTCAGGAGGAAGTCCAATGAGTGATATACTCCAGGCGGCCCACCTGTTAAAACACGATGAAATTTTGGAGCTCCGGACTCCTTTTATTCCGGCGCCAATAATCGATATTCTTAAAGAGAAGGGCTATGAAGTTTATACTATTCAGACGGAAAGCATTGTACTAAGTTATATCTACAAGTGACTCTTCCCTGAATCACTTTTAAAAATGATGTTACCCAGGCTAAACAAATACTACTTTTTTTGGATTTTTTGAAACCAAATGATTTCCGGTTCGTTTAAGTGATACAAACAATTGCAAGTCTGAAGAAGGAAAGTTGATATTTGTAGTAATCAGATAAATAAATATGCGAATAGGCTCTTTATTAAACAAAAGTTAGTTATATTCGTACCTCTTGCCAAAAAAAATTTAACAACCTAGCCCGATATGCCATACAGAAGATTACCCAACACCGATACTGCCAGGATAAAGGCTATGAAAATTGCTCTTGAAAAGGGTAAGGAGCTTCATCCCAGTAAACTTGCGTTTTCATCTAAGACAATTGTGAACCTTCAGAGATTTCTGCCACAGTTTGATCATAACTTACAGCTATACCGACAGGCATTAGCTTCTCAAAACAAAAAGAGCAAAGACTATAGTGAGAGCTTAAGAAAGGCCCGGATCTATCTGACTCACTTTATCAGGGTAATGAATATGGCAATATTCCGGGGTGATCTGCCTGCCGAAACAAGAGCTTTTTATGGACTCGCGACTGATGAATCAACAGTTCCTTCACTAACTACCGAGAACGAACTTATGAGCTGGGGAAAAAGGATTATTGAAGGTGAGCAGTTCAGAATAAAAAAAGGAGGGAGTCCGATAACAAACCCTACAATCGCAGTGGTAAAAGTCAGATTTGAAAATTTCCTTGAATCCTGGAACTATCAGAATACGCTTGCAAAAAGCACCTTCGATTACACAGAAAAGAATTATTATCTGCGAAAAGAAGCAGATAAAATAATTCTACAATTATGGAATGAGGTTGAAAACACGCACAATACACTTCCTGAAGAGATAAGAAAAACAATGAATGAGGAATACGGACTTGTTTATTTCTACAGAAAAGGAGAACTGGATAAAATGAATGTCGCTGAAGCCCCGCCTCAGACGTTGTCTTAAAATCCCGGTCCTTTACTTTCCGAAAGCGCTCTTTTATATTTAATCTTGTCAAATGAATACAGAGCTGGAGAACGATCTGGCCGTATTTTACGACGCTGGTCCAGATGCCTGAGAACTCCAATGCCGTGGATCAGCGTAATCGGCGGGAAATATTTTTGTTCCTGAAATAGAATAATATTACCATGCTTATTACTATCGGCAGAGGAAGGTAGAGTGCCTGTTTCCATAAAGGGGTATCTATTGGTGCATTTAATTTCTCCATACCTTGAAAATATGCCAGTATTACCGGAAACGCATTATTGACAAAATGTGAAATCACAGGCAGCCAGAGTGTGCCACTCCAGAAAAACAGATAACCAAAAACAAGTCCGAGAATAAATCTTGGTATAAATCCAAAAAACTGAAAATGGATTGTGCTGAATAAAAAAGCAGTGAACCATATTGCAACATGACCTGATTTGAAGATATTGCTAAAGATTTTCTGAAACACACCCCTGAAAATCAATTCCTCTGCAATCGCCGGCAATAAAGCTATTGTCAGCAGATTCAGCATCATTACCCTGAAGGTATTTGATTCAACTAACATTTCAATAAGATTGTCAGCTTTATCTTCTTTATCAATCATCCAGTGTTCCATTCCTGAAAGCCAGCCAGGAAAATGCATAGCTGAATTAATTTGGCCGGTAAAACTTGTAACAGGGAATATACAGAAGGTCAGAATGACCACCAACCCCATCTCCTTCAATTGCGGCATCTTTAGTTCAGTTAATCCTCCGGAGGACTCAGGTCTCATTAATAACATTATTATAATTGAAGGAATGATCAGAAGTGAAATGTCCTGACTTATCAAAATATATCTCATAAATCCTAAATCCTTTTTACTTAATGCATCGGATGCTTTATCAAGGACTGATAAATCGGAACTGAAAATCAATTTACCTGCCAGAACCAGAATGACAGACAGTGTCATACCAACTCCTATGATTGTCATTAGTGACACAAATAACTGATACAGAGGTGATTCCTTGTATAAATTGAAAAGTCTCCTGGTGTTGTTCATTTTAGTAATTTTGCAGCAGTTAAATATAAACAAATATGTAGAGACGTTGCATGCAACATCTCTCATATTGCCCTAATCTAAAATATCAGGAATTTGAAAATAGGCAATATATTGTTAGGAGAGAATCCTTTATTCTTAGCCCCGATGGAGGATATTACAGATCCCTCCTTCAGGATGGTATGCAAAATGAATGGAGCTGATTTTATGTATACTGAATTTGTCTCTTCCGATGGACTTATCCGCGATGGTCATAAGAGCATCAGAAAACTTGATATCTACGATTTTGAAAGGCCGATTGGCATTCAGCTGTACGGACATTTAATCGATTCAATGGTAGAGGCAGCACTTATTGCCGAAGAGGCAAAACCAGAACTGATCGATATCAATTTCGGATGTCCGGTAAAAAAAATTGCCAACAGGGGAGCCGGTGCAGGAATGCTCCGGAATATACCTCTCATGATTGAGATGACTGAGGCGATAGTAAAGGCCGTGAAGCTTCCTGTTACTGTAAAGACCAGGCTTGGATGGGACGATGAAAGCAAAAACATTGTTGATACTTCAGAGCGTTTGCAGGATGTTGGTATTCAGGCACTGACAGTTCACGGAAGAACCAGGGCGCAATTATATAAGGGAAATGCTGACTGGACACTAATAGGTGCTGTAAAAAACAATCCAAGGATGAAAATCCCGATTATAGGTAATGGTGATATTGACGGGCCGGTCGTAGCAAAGGAGATGATTGACAGGTATAGGGTTGATGGTATAATGGTTGGCCGGGCAACAGTGGGAAGGCCGTGGATTTTTCGCGATATCAGGCACTACTTAAACACAGGTGAGCTTTTACCTGAGCCTTCAGTAAATGAAAAAGCCGATCTCGCACTTCTTCATCTGGATAAATCCCTGGAGTTCAAAGAAGGGAAAAGAGCCATATTTGAAATGCGAAGGCATCTTTCCAATTACTTTAAAGGATTGCCTCATTTTAAAGAAACACGACTTAGGCTTCTGACAGCTATAGAGGTTGACGATATCAGGAGAATTATTGAAGAGATACGTGAGAAATGGGGTGACTTCAGGACCGATGATAAGACATCTGTTTATAGCATTTAAATTCCTCTTACTTTGCCCCCTTCTAACCCGGTATTTTCTTAAACAGCAAAGACAATTTATCCCATCTGAATATCATTTTCAGGATTAGAATAAAAACAATTCCTGTTAAAATAAGCCCGGCAAATTCAATCCAGGGATGAATATTGAATTGTTCATAAAGAGCATTTGTCTGCAAAGCTGACGATTCATTGGTTACCATGATACACAGGAATACATTATTCGCTGTATGAGCACCCATAGCCGCTTCAATACCATCATCAAGTATGGTAATAATTCCAAAAATCAATCCAAAAACAATATACTGTGGAATCATTGTGAAAAATCCAAATTTCTTTATCTCAGGATTGAAAGCATGCATCAGACCGAAAAGAATTGAAGTCATTATTAAAGGGAACCATCTGTTTTTAATCAACGCTGCAAACCCCTGCATAAGATATCCTCTGAAAAGCACCTCCTCGAAAGCTGCCTGAAACGGAATGAATAAAATTGAAACAAACGAAAGCAAAATCAATGAAGCAGTCTTGTTATTAAGAGTGAAATTTCCGGGATCAAGTTTAAGATAGCTGAAAAAATAAAGTGTGGAAAGTATCAGCCAGACAGATCCTGATATAAAGAACCTGGTCCATCTTATTTTTTCTGTGCCGTTAATTGTCATTCTGACTGACCGGTTATTTAAAGGTTTAACCAGAAGAACAAAGGCTATTAATCCTGCTATGAACGGGAAAAGCAACATAACAAATCCTACATCAGGGTTGAGTCCTAATACGCTAAAATCATTCGGGTTTGCAGCAATCTGTGAGAAGACTGCCGGGTCAGACCTCATTTTTATAAGCATGGAAATAAGCAAGGGGATAGCTCCTATTGTATTTGACACAATAAGAACGACAGCAAACATTATGATATATCTCCAGAAACTATTTTTGCTTTTAAATGATGATTCAAGATGGTTCATATTAAAATTTAATGTCTTTCAGAATTCAGAACTCGCCCGTTTCGGATAATCTATGGAATAATGAAGTCCTACACTCTCGTGTCTGTTTTTCGCCATTTTGATTATAATATAACCAACATTTATAAGATTTCTTAGTTCACAGATCTTCTTGGAAATAAGTGACTTTTTATATAGCCTTTCAGTTTCTTCGTACAAAATATCAAGGCGTACCATGGCTCTTTCAAGTCGTATGTCGGATCGGACAATTCCGACATAGTTACTCATGATCATCTGTACCTCCTTGGTACTCTGGGTAATGAGTACCATTTCCTCGAGGTGAGTGGTCCCTTTATAGTCCCATACGGGTATCCGTTCTTCAAATGTCAGTTCATTCAGCCTGGCTCCGGAATGAATTGCTGCCCGGTGAGCATATACAGCGGCTTCTATAAGGGAGTTGGATGCCAGTCTGTTTGCTCCATGCAATCCTGTGGAAGAAGCTTCTCCCAAAGCATACAGTCTGTCGATGTTACTTTGTCCATCAGTATCAACTTTAATACCGCCGCATGAATAATGGGCACAAGGAACTACAGGTATCATATCCCGGGTAATGTCTATGCCGCGTTCAAGACAATGTTCGTATACATTCGGGAAGTGGTCTTTAAGCCCTTCCTTATTCAAATGCGTACAATCGAGCCAGACATGATCATCTCCCCAAATCTTCATCTCATTATCGATAGCCCTAGCAACGATATCACGGGGTGCGAGCGATCCTCTGCTATCATATCTGTTCATGAACTTTTCCCCTGATAGGTTCTTCAGAACTGCACCGTAACCGCGTAACGCCTCTGTAATCAGGAATGAAGGTTTTTTTTCCGGATCGTACAATGAAGTAGGGTGAAACTGGATAAACTCCATATTCTCAATTGTTCCTTTTGCCCTGTAAACCATTGCAACGCCGTCACCGGTGGCAATTTCAGGATTTGTTGTCGTCAGGTAAACATTCCCTATGCCTCCGGTTGCCACAACCGTCACTTTTGAAAGAAGTGTTATCACTTGCTGGTTAACCAAATCAGCAACATAGGCACCATAGCACTTTATATCCGGATAATTTCTCTTAACTACCTCTCCAAGGTGGTGTTGTGTCAGCAGCTCAATTGCAAAATGATGTTCAAGAATCTCGATATTGGACTCATTTCTGACTCTTTCCATTAAAGTTTTCT
>Ga0209747_1001908_pt1 | contig 10825 bp, 10 predicted proteins | sample BarGraNGADG00311_FD_184498 | JGI IMG/M metagenome (GOLD analysis project Ga0209747, IMG submission 184498) | Arctic peat soil microbial communities from Barrow, Alaska - Barrow Graham LP Ref core NGADG0011-311 (SPAdes) (version 2) | ecosystem: Environmental > Terrestrial > Soil > Wetlands > Peat... | reverse complement strand
CCAGCGGGAAAACCGAAGCCTCTAACCAACGTTTTTCTCCTTTCCCCTCGAGTATCCTGCCAGTTATGGTGTTGTAAGTACCCTTCGGGGCGATATCCGGAGAAGCTTGACCGCTCGAGACGTATTTCAAAGGGCATCCAAGAGCGCGGAGCTTGAACTGCTTTCAGCCTCGCTATATCCCGGCATCAAGGCCGTAGTGGGCGCCAGCAAGTTGGCTAACCATGATTGTCACTCGAGAATACGAGGGATGTCCTTTAGCTTGCCTTTCTTGAGCGCTCGCTGACTTTTTTGGAACCATTGGCTAGCGATGGCAAGCCAACAATTTAGGTAGGGAAAATAGACCAGCGTTGATCTCGGAGGGGGCTAATATTGAAGGCAACTGGATTAGTTGTATCTCTATCCGTGCTTCTTCTGCTCTTGGGCATAGGAGGGTGCCAGAGTCAGAATTCAACTGATAATTACCCATTATCTCCTGAAGAAGCAAGAAGCCAAGCAGACTCACTAGATGCGCAAGTAGAGCAGTTGACGGCTGGTGAACGCGCGCCGGGTGAAGTGATCGTAAGGCTGCGGAACGAAATGCCCCTAGAAGAGGCATACGCAGTTTTTTCCGAACATGATTTTCGGCCAGGCAATGTAACCAAATTGGAATATGTACCTCAGACCTACGTCCTGAGCTTTTCGGAGGATACAAGGGATATCAAATCCGTGGTAAAGGATTTGCTGCTAGATCCAAGAGTCTTGGATGCCTCGGCAAATTTCACATTTGATGTTGCAGACAATGAATCACTATGAAGCCGAGGGCAAGGGCCTACCCTTCGATCCTTCGAAGGATAAATATTTTGGCCATCTTAGATGCGATAGCTTGCCTGCTGGATGATAGAATGTTGGCATCGGGAGGCGCACCTGGGAAATGCCGGATTATAGATATCGCTTGGAGGATTCTTATGAAAGCAATTGTCTATACAAAATACGGGTCACCTGAAGTTCTTCAACTCAAAGAGGTAGCTAAACCTACTCACAAAGACAATGAAATACTGATAAAGATACATGCGACAACGGTAAACCGAACAGACTGTGGCTTTCGAAAGCCTAGACCATTTTTTGTTAGATTTGTCAGTGGCCTCATTGGACCAAAAAGAAAAATATTGGGGAGTGAATTCGCCGGGGAAATCGAAGCGGTCGGCAAAGATGTTAAATCATTTAAAAAAGGCGACCAGGTATTTGGATTAACCGGTATGAATTTTGGTGCTCACGCTGAATATTTATGCCTTCCTGAAGAAGGGGCTATCGCAATAAAGCCCGCCAATATGACCTTTGAGGAAGCTGCTGCTGTCTGCGACGGGGCAATACTTGCATTGTCGTGCCTGAAGAAAGCAAATATTCAGGGCGGACAAAAAATTCTAATCTACGGCGCATCCGGGTCCATAGGCACCGCAGGGGTACAGCTTGCCAAGTACTACGGAGCGGAAGTTACGGCGGTGTGCAATACCAAGAATGTAGAAATAGTGAACTCTTTGGGAGCTGATGAAGCAATTGATTATACAAAAGATGATTTTACTAAGAATGGCGAGACTTATGATGTTATTTTTGACGCGGTGGGCAAGACTTCATTTTTATATTGCAAGAACTCTCTGAAGCGAGGTGGAGTCTATCTTGAAACTGACCTTGGGTTTTTATGGCAGAACCTTGTCTTTCCACTGTTGACGAAAATCGGCAGTAAAAAAGTCGTGCTTGCGATTCCGAAACAAAACAAAGAAAATGTCCTCTTTTTAAAAGAGATCATCGAGGCGGGAAAGTATAGAGCAGTCATCGATAAACGTTTTTCTCTAGAGGAAATCGTCGAGGCCACTAATTATGTCGAAACAGGCCAAAAAACAGGAAATGTTGTATTAACTATTTAATGTGATGGGCGACCAACCCGCCCGCCTCGAGCAGCTCCCTAGAACTCACAAAAGTATTGGTCCCCCGGCTCACTCGGCTCCCCAGGTTCCTCAGGGTTGCCCGCTCCCCCAAGGGCGGGTTCAAACGGCACCGGCTCTCCCTTCGGAGTGTTAGCCAGCCTTATCAAGCTGGGGAACACGATCAGCACCCCCGCAGTCGCCAGGCAGACTATCGCGCCCAGGGCCAAGGCGAAGGGAGTGGAACGGGCGTCGGCGACGTATCCCATGAACTGGCCGCCAAGAGCCATGACCCCTATGAAAGTGACGATGTAAAAACTCACCACCCTGCCCCTCATCACCCGATCCGAACACCCCTGCAGCACTGAGTTCGAGGTCGTGCCGACCATCAGGAGCGTAAGGCCGAGCCCCACCGATATAATGCATGATATCCAAAATACTTTGATGAGCGCGAACGCCAGCAGAAACAACCCAAAGCCCAGCATAGAGACCTTTATTATTGCCCGTTCGGGATAGCGACGGCCGAGGTAGGTCACCAGGGGGGCGGCAACAACCGCCCCCAGCCCCACCAATATGAGCATAATGAAATAGGCCAGGGCGCCCCTGTTGAGCACGTCCTTTGCCATGGCCGGGATGAGTACCAGGAAGGAGAACCCGAAGAATGAGATGAAGGCCAGAGCGACGAGCAGGTTCACCATCCATCTCCGACGCCAGACGTACTTCCAGCCATCAAAGATATCATGCCAAATGCCCTGAGTCGGCGGCGGCACCGCACCCCGCTTGGGATGAACCATAAGGACGGCTCCTATCACAAAAAGGAAGCTGACGGCGTTGACATAGAAGGCAACGGTGGCGGATGAGACGGCGAGGATGAGCGCCGCGATGGCAGGTCCTACGAAGCGCGCCAGGTTCCACTGGGCCGAGCTCATGGCAATGGCGTTCATCAGGTCGCGCCTGGGCACCAAATCAGGCAGTATGGCCTGCCAGGCCGGGAAATTGAAAGCGAAGGCGATGCCGATCACCGTGACGGTAAGCAGTATCACCGCTTTGGAATCCGTGTGGAAGGAAGCAGCTATTCCAAGAGCCAGGGCACCGAGCATCATCACGGTCTGGCCGATTAAGATGATCGTCCTTCGGTTGTACCTGTCGGCGAAGAAGCCGACGAACGGGACAATGAACAGCACGGGCAGAAAGTTGGCCATGTTCACGGCCCCAACCAGGCTGTTTGACTCAAAGGTCACCTTGATCAGCCATAGGAGGGCCGCGCTCTGGATCCATGTACCAATATTAGAGATGAATGCTCCAGACCATAGAACGGCGTAGTCCCTCTCCGCGAACGCCGAAAACACGCCTCCGTGGAATAGAGTCTTGCGTTCCCCCAACCCCTCGGATCCGCCGCCCTCGCGATCTGCGATCTTCTCCCGGTCTATTCCCCTGTCGCTAATGGTGCCCTCCGTGAAACATGCCTTCTTGGTTATTTCTTCTTGAATAGATTATTGACGAGAGTTTCTCTCCTCCGCACAGATGATCAGTCATCTTCCGAATTGTAACATCCTGCGGGTGGCGAGCCTGAGTTGAAGATGATCATGCAAGCGAAATCCCAAAAAAGAATTTCTTCCCGTCATCTTACCTGAAGATTTATCCCGCCATTTACACTGCCAATGCGGGAAGCATAACATCAAAGCCAAACCGCTAAATGATAGGAGGGCTAAATGAAAACCTTGGGTAACCTGGTATTATTTGACAACTTACAGGAGATGGTCGATCCGGCTCATACCGCCTTGGTGCTATGGGATTGCCAGAACCTTCTCGTCAATAGCATCTTCAACCGGGAAGATTTTCTCGAGCGCTTAAAGGCTTTGCTTGCCACTGCTCGCCTCAAGAAGATCCCCGTTGTTTATACACTCATCACGCCCCTGCCGCCCGGCTGGCAATCCGCCTGGGGCATCTATCAAGCCATGAAACGCTTCAACGTAGATGACCCGGCGAAGATCCCCGTCTTCATGAAACCTGGGAGCCCCGAGGCGGAGATCAATGCCGAGCTGAGCCCGCTTGAGGGCGATGTCCTCCTCCCCAAACATTCGCCGAGCATCTTCTTCGGCACCAACTTCGAGCAGCTCATGCGCGCCCGCGAGATCAAAACCATCCTGTTTACCGGCATCTCCACAGAGATGGGCATCGAGCATAGCGCCCGGGAGTCAGCCATCCGTGGCTTCTATACCATCGTCGTCTCCGACTGCGTCTCCTCACCGGACCAAACTACCCACGAGGCATCCCTCAAGATGATGCAGCGCCTTATGCTCGTCGTCCCATCGCAAGAGATCCTCAAGGAATGGACCTAGCTTTTCAGGGAGGAATCATGGCAGAAATGACCGCTGAAATGATGGAGCTTATCAACAACATGCCGGCGCCCTATCTGGCCACCGCCTCGAAGGAAGGGGTGCCCAATGTGGTTCCCTGCGGCTCCACCAGAGCCATAAGCCCGGACACCATTACCATAACCGCGCTTCACTTTGACAAGACGTTCAAGAATCTGGAAGAAAATCCTAAGGTGGCCCTGGTTTTTCATAGCGAACTGGGTAAGAAAGGCACCGCGCGGGACGTTCGGGGCTGGCAGATCAAGGGAGAGGCAACCCTGGTGAAGTCTGGAGAATACTTCGAGCGAGCCCAGGAAGGCGCCGCAAAGCGCTTTGGAGAAGAGGCTCGCAGCAGGGTAAAAGCCGCCGTGGTCATAAAGGTCGAGGAAATCTACAACATAGCCACGGGAATAAATTTGAAATAGGTGCCAACATGCAAAAAGCAGACCAGGCGATCCCCCCTGTGATCCAGAAATGGCTGGATCTCCCTTAACCCTTAGTCGATTTGCTTAGCGTTATAATGTTGGGTGAGAACGAGCGCATATGAGAAATGTTCGATGATACCTATTATAAGATGGTGGAACTCGATCCCAACAGAGGCAGCCGGTAGACGGGGGTGATCCTCTTGTTCGACTTGATTCTGGAAAACGCATTGGTGGTCGACGGCTCGGGCAAGGAGCCGTATAAGGCTGACGTTGGCATCGCGGGGGCCCGCATCGAGAAGATCGGCGACCTCAAAGAAAGTGAGGCCGCGAAGAGGATCGACGCGGGCGGCCGCGTGGTCTGCCCCGGCTTCATCGATGTCCACTCCCACGCCGACCTCACCATGTTCCGGGAGGACGCATCGGAGCTGCTCTCTCCCCTAGTGCGGCAGGGCATCACCACCTTTGTGGGGGGCAACTGCGGCATGTCGCTCTCTCCCATAACCGACGAGAACCGCGAGGGCTTAAAGACCTATCTCGAGGTCTTTACCCAGATGGACTTCGATGCTGCCATCCAGTGGAAAAGCATGGGGGAATTCATGGACCACATGGATAAGAAGGGGCTCCTGCTCAACATGGCCCTCCTCGTCCCCCACGGCATGCTGCGCATCTCCGCCCTGGGCCTGGAGGACAAGCCGGCTGACACCGCGGCCATGGCCACGATGAAGGGACTGTTGGAAGAGTCCATGGAGGCTGGGGCCTTCGGACTTTCCACGGGCCTCCAGTATTTTCCAGGCCTCTTCTCAGACACAGAGGAGCTCATCAAACTCTCAGAACCCCTCTCCCGCTACGGGGGCATCTTCACCAGCCACCTGCGCTCCTATACCTCCACCACCCTGGGCAAGGCCATTGACGAGGTGGGCGAGGTGGCTCGGGCAAACGGCATCAGGGGTCAGGCTTCCCACGTCTTGTCCGTACCTTGGGCGGGCCCCCTACATCCCCTCGCCCTCAAGGGCCTGAAATGGATGTGCAACCACCCGGACCTCGCCCTCAAGGCCATTCCCGGCTTTGCCCTGGACATGTCCATGAACGTTGTGCTGAAGCGGCTGGAGAAGAATCGGCGGGCAGGCGCGGACATCGCTATGGACATCATGCCCACCACCTGCGGCTTCACCCACCTCCTGGCCTTCTTCCCTCCCTGGGTCCTCTCCGGCGGCCGCGAGAAGGTTCTCGCCCGCATCTCCGATCCCGAGCTGCGCAAGGAGATACTGCGGGACATCGAGAAAGGCAAACCTATCTGGCCTCACCGGGGGAAGAACAACTGGTCGATGAACTTTATACGCCTGCTGGGTTGGGACGCGGTGACGGTGATGGCCGTGCACGGCGATAAGAACAAGCATCTCGAGGGGCGTCTCTTCACCGATATTGCCAAGGAACAAGGCAAGCACCCCTTCGACGTCATGTGCGACCTCCTGCTGGAGGAGGACGGCAAGCTACTGGTATTCGAGTCCATGTCCGAACCCGACGACGCTTTCAGCGAGCGCTACACCTTCCCGGCTCTTGAGGATCCCCAAACCATGATCACCACCGACACCATCCTCATGGGGATGGGGAAGCCTTTGTACCTCTTCTACGGCTGCTATCCCAAGTTCATCGGTCGCTTCGTCAACGAGAAGAAGTTGGTGAGCCTCCCCGAGGCGATCAGGCGCTGCACCTCACTGCCGGCGGAGTTCTTCGGCATAGAGGGACGCGGTCTGGTGAAGGAGGGCTTCTACGCCGATCTCTTGATGATGGACGCACAGGCCTTCCGCACAAATGCCGTCTTCCGAGAACCGGAGCGCTACCCGGAGGGACTGGAGATGGTCCTCATAAACGGCCTCCCGGTCGTGGAGGATGGAAGTGTTGTTCCCGAAACCCAAGCTGGCACCATGCTCAGGAAAAACGCACAGTAGTCGCGTTTTTCCGGCGGGCAAATCGAGGGGACGGCGGATCTCACATTAAAGTAGAGACCGTTTAAAAGCCCAACGGTTTTCAAGACCGCAAACGCTTACAGCGTGTTTTCGCTGGTAGATAGCCGTTTCGCTGACCAGCGTGTTTGTATTGGTTTTTAGCGGTACGTAACATTATGTGACGATATTTGCCCTTGTGCTAAGCACATTTTGAGCACAGTTTAATAGGATGCTACGGCTGCTGCTTCGAGTAAGCGGGACTGTAGCGAAATGGGCATGATCCCCTTCAAGGGAGGAAGGGGTTCGTACCGTTGGAGCCCCCGGGGCTTCGCGACCCAACGGTGATCAAGCCCCTTACTCTTCAAGGATCGAGGATACTTCAACTTTGAGTGGTGGTAGGTCACGCTCAATCGTCGACCATACCTCGTCGATATCGACCGAGAAGTAGTCATGTACCAGTATATTGCGCATGGCGATAATCGCAGGCCATGGGACTTCATCATGTTCTGAGCGAGCCTCTTCGGAAAGCTTTCTCGCGGCCTCCCCTATTATCTGGATATGATGCACAACCCAGGTCTGGATCAACTCGTCTTGCATGAACTCCTCGCGGCCTTTGCTCGTATAGCGCTCGATCCTTTCGATGGCCTCGAGAATATCCCGAAGGCGCTCCCGATCGTCCCTCATATCGAGATTGCCTCCTTGAGCACGCGGTCGCGAATCCTAGGGCGAAGTCCCTTTTCCGTAACTACATCCACCTCGCATCTGAGTAGCTGCTTGAGTTCGAGATAGAGGGCTGCATGATCAAGAAGGGTACGCCCCGGTTCCAGTTCTATTAGAAAATCCACGTCACTTTCAGGGCCAGCCTCTGAACGGGACACTGAACCAAAGACCCGTATGTTGAGAGCACCGTGCCTGGCAGCGATATCCAGTATTGCATTTCGCTTATTCTCTAATATCTCGCTGATGTCCATTTGCCTATCCCTAGAAGACTAAGAACCGCTTTCTTCTTCATAATAGCATAACGGCTTCTTGCGACAGGTAGCGATAGATGTGGCGGAGAGGACGGGATTTGAACCCAAGTGACCCCTCGCGAGGCCCAACGGTTTTCAAGACCCCCAGGTGCATTCCTATAGTAATTTCTGGTAGATGAGTATAATGATGACCTGCCGTTTACGTGTGGGGTGGGCAGTTTGGATTATTTCGACCCCATTTCTTAAGATTATTCGCTTATAGTATCTACCGGAGCGCAGTGCGGAAGCCTAACTTGAAGAAAGGGTAAAATATAGCACGGTGCAGAACCGACTTTCAGGGAGGTACGAAATGGCCAAGGTAAAGCAGGGTCCGGGAAGCTTTCTCTTTCCCATGCCCGTCGTGCTCGTGGGAGCCAACGTCAAGGGGAAAGCCAATTTTCTCACCATCGCCTACGTGGGTATGGTGGGAGGTGCTCCGCCCATGATCGAGGTCGCCATACGTAAGAACCGCTTCAGCAGCGACGGCATCAAGGAGAACAAGGCCTTCAGCGTGAATGCGGCTTCGGCAGCCATGGTAGAGGCGACGGACTATTGCGGGATCTACTCAGGCGCCAAGGTCGATAAGTCGCAAGTATTTGAGGTCTTCTACGGCGAGCTCAGAACCGCGCCCATGATCGAGGAGAGCCCCTTCAACCTGGAGTGCAAGCTGGCCAAAGTCCTGGACCTGGGCGGCTCGCACGAGGTCTTCATCGGGGAGATAGTCGAGGCTTACAGCTCAGAGGATTACTTAAGTGACGGACGGCCGGATCTCGCTAAGATAGAGCCCATTGTCTATGATGGCGGGAGTTTGAGCTACTGGACTTTGCGCGATAAGCTTGCCCATGCTTTCCAGATTGGTAAAGATTACCAGCCCTGAGCCGGAGACGGCTACAACGAATGGTTGAAAGCCGGCGAGGATATCATCCTCAATGCGAGAGTGTGGTAACGAAAAATGATGGAAGGATCCCCTGGCCCTGCTCCTATCAATTAGAATACCGATTCTATATGAAACAGGTCCCGATGTGCCAAAAAGCAGACCAGGCAAAAACCTCCCATCCTGTGGGCCTTCATAAATAAGGTCTGATCGCAAAGCACAAAACATTGCCTGACTTCAGCAAGAGAACGCCTCCCAAGCTACTGGACATCCTGAAGCAACTGCCAGGGGCCAATTGCCGTGGGTGTGGGGTGCCGAGTTGCATAGCCTTCGCCGCGGAGTTGATCGAGGGGGGCAAACGCCTGGCTGACTGCCCATCCCCGGCTGACCGAATCAAATGCGGACGCCCTGCGGCAGTTCGAGGATCTCGGCCTCGGAGGGTTTGAAGGGAACCAGCACAGATCTATCTAAAGTGTATTATGTTAATATCGCCCGGAAAGAGGGAAGATGGTGCCGCCCCAGGAAGAGTAGGATACTCAAATTCATATCTTTATAGGAGGTCGTCATGAGCCAATACCGAATTGCCGTTATCGTCGGCAGCCTTCGCCAGGATTCATTCAACCGCCAGCTGGCTAACGCCATTGTAAAGTTGGCGCCGCCGGAGTTCTCGTTCAAACAGGTGCAAATCGGCGACTTGCCGCTTTACAACCAGGACGACGACGCGAATCAGGCCGAGTCCGTCAAACGGCTGAAGAACGAAATCCATGGTGCCGATGGCCTTCTGTTCGTTACGCCCGAATACAACCGCTCGATCCCTGGCGTGCTCAAGAACGCGCTCGACCATGCTTCGCGCCCTTACGGCGAAAACGCTTGGGCGGGGAAGCCAGCTGGTGTTTTGGGCGCTTCGCCCGGCGCCATCGGCACGGCCATGGCACAACAGCATTTGCGCAGTATTCTCACGTTTCTGGACATACCGACGCTTGGCCAACCCGAAGCATTCATCCATGTAAAGGATGGGTTGTTTGACGAGGCCGGCAACATCGGTGCAGACAGCAAAGAATTCCTGCAGAACTGGATGGACCAGTATGTCGCATGGGTGAAACAACACGTTGCCTGATGCAATAAACTAAGAGAACAAGCCAAATTGCGATTGCAGTGATTGGCAAGGTAATTATGTCGATCTCTGCGTCTTAAGCAATGGGCGGAGGAGAACAATCATAAGCCAGCGCGAAATGAAGGCCGGAGTGCCGAGAAAGCGCCGCACCTGCAAGAAGCAGTATTGTCATAATCTGCCATATAGTTGGCTTGAGGGAGAAGCAATATTATTCATGGCAATACCTTCTGATGAAAACATATATTTGCTAGAATTTCTGGGCATTGGTTAAACATAGGTCGTTGAGGCAACGTATTTACAGTTCGGAAAATACTCTTTCTCTCAGTTTTTCACAGTTGCTCTCAGTTGCTCTGAGTTACATAAACCAAGCTATTTTGGCATAATCCAGTTGTTTTCAGTTGCTCTGAGTTTTCCTCAGTTGCGCACAGTTAGAGCGTTTATGATGGCCGACCTCCGCATTAGAACAGTACAATTTGAGCTTCTTTCTAAATAAACCCAGATTACTCGTCCTCCATGGACCTGGCGATCAACTTTCGAAGGCTCTCCACCATTTCCCCAAAGGCATGTTTCAGCTCCGCGAGATCCTCTCCCTCCCGTGTCACTATCTCTACATCCAGGTTACCCTGCATAACCTGTTCGGCGGCAGTGGATAGTTCTTCCACCGGCCTGGTTATGTTGCGGCGCAGGAGGAAGGCGACGGCCATAAAAGTCAGGAGGACAAAGGCGATCAGGGATAAGGTAATGATTGGTATAAGCCAGAGATATATATCTTTCTTTTCCTGATTGTAAAAGCTTCTCATCTCGTCAACCTCGGCGTGCATGGACTTAATTCCTATGTAAGCGGGTTTAAGGCCGCCCGCGTAATCGAAGGTTTCTATGACGATTATGTGTTCTCCCTCCAGGCCCAATTCCGGGATGCCTTTATCGAAATAGAGATAGGGGACGTTGTCCCTTATGGCCTCGACCAGATATTTGGGAACCGTCCAATTGTAGATCAGGGCCTCATCGTTGGAGACGATGACCGTCGCCCCTTCGGGTATTCCCACTCCGGTTAGGACCACCATTGCTTCATCCAGACCCAGCGCACCATTGGCCACCAGGTCCTTGTCAAAGTCGTTGTAGAACTGCTGATATCCGGAGATTTGCTTGTTTTGGAAAAGCGCGTATTGTTCTTCGAGGGAGAGGTCCTTTATCCCCCCCT
>Ga0209747_1001907_pt1 | contig 10827 bp, 9 predicted proteins | sample BarGraNGADG00311_FD_184498 | JGI IMG/M metagenome (GOLD analysis project Ga0209747, IMG submission 184498) | Arctic peat soil microbial communities from Barrow, Alaska - Barrow Graham LP Ref core NGADG0011-311 (SPAdes) (version 2) | ecosystem: Environmental > Terrestrial > Soil > Wetlands > Peat ... | reverse complement strand
GCCTCCACCGCAGTAACTACATTGCTGGAGCGCATCTCATCCCCCGGCCTGCCTCATCAACACCACGTACTGCGCAGCCGAGTAGTTCCTGGGCGCAGCAGCCGTCCCATAGGGTGATTGACCCGCCATCCCCCTCGGCACGTACGCCACAACCACACCCAACCCGGCCCAACGACTAGTGCGCAAATTCACCGGACCGGAACCGCGAATCACACATCCGGCCACAGCCGGTCCCCCAGTGGCAGATGCGTGAACCGCCGCCGCACCGTGTCATGCCGACTCCCCGACTGGCCGCAGCCGGGACACCGGTCGTCGGGGACCGTGACCTCGCAGAACAGCACCGCGTGGTCGCCGAAGATCTGTGGCCGGTCACGGTCAGCCTGCGCGAGTCCAGCCGGGCGAACCGGTCCAGATCCGGATCGGTCACCAGGGGCACACCACGAACAGTTGAGGTGGCGTCAGTCATGAGCCTTGAGGAACGCGTCGCTCGACGGGTTCGTGAAGGGTAACGGGTCGTGCCCCGCCGGTAGGTCTCGACGCCGTGATTCTCGAGTGATGAACGAGCGTCTCCGGTTATTCCATCATCATCGGTGATAATCTCGTCCATCGTCGAGCACGCGGGCACTCGCTATCGAGCGAGGTCGCAAACTCGCTCGAGTTGGAAATCCAGACCACTTCGTCCGCCGCGCCCACAAGCGCACCCTTTGTCACTGCATCTTCGTCGCCACCACAATAGACACCGCCGTCAGCGATACTGGTGGCCGAGAGAAACAACGGGAAGGGCATTTCTGGCGCCGCGGTCCGATCCCGCCCGACCTGGTTTCCGACAGTGCCGATCTGAGCCGCCGGCACGGTCCGACTGATGCAGACCCAGGCCCGCGGAGGACTCACCAGCGGACCCGTTCGAGGCAGCCGCTCATCTGGGTCCGGGCCTCGGAGCTAGTCACCACGGCTGCCCACCGCGTCAGCTCTTGCCTGGAAGTTCTCGTCGTGACAAGCGGCCGAGGCCAACTGGTGGAACGACAGAGTCTGGCCGACGATGTGGGTTGAGGGTCGACCACCGTTGAGCCCGGCCTTGATGAGCTCGACAGACAGCTGGTTGTGCTCGGCGATTGTGGATGCCAGCACTTTGGCCTCGTCCACGAGGGACTCCGCCGGCACGACCTTGTTGACTAGGCCGGTACGGACGGCTTCCTCGGTGCTGACACGCCGTCCAGTCAGGGCCCACTCTTTGGCGATGCCCAGGCCAACGAGTTCAGGGAGCCGCTGGAGACCGCCCGCCCCGGGTAACGTGCCCAGGCCTACCTCGGGAAATGCGAAGGTCGCACCCTCGGCAGCGATACGAAGGTCGCAGGCCAAGGCGAGTTCGAGGCCCCCGCCCAGGGCGTAGCCGTGAATCGCTGCGATTGAGGGCTTGCGGGCCCCAGCCACTGCGTTCTTGGCGCCCATGTCTAGCGCGATGTAGTCGCGGGCTCCCTGGCCGGTGAGTGTCCGAGTGATCTTGACGTCTGAACCGGCGCAGAATGCCCGCTCGCCGGCACCGTGGAGGACCACGACCCTGGTCGCTTCATCAGCGTCGGCACGACGGAAGGCGTCGATGAGCTCATTATGCATCTGAGGGTTGGCCGCGTTGAGCACCGCGGGACGGTTGAGCGTGACGATCGTAACCATGTGTTCGTCGGTCTCAACGAGGAGGGTTTCGTAATCTGGCCATTCCATGGTGGATCTCCTAACGGGTTCGGACGGCGGTCAAGGTGAGGGGTTCATCGGTGAAGACGATCGCGGGCATGGTGCCTACGTTTGGGGCGATGCGGAGGTCGAAGCCCACGGCGGGACGGATGTCACGGTCAATGTCGATGCCTGGGGCGACCTCGGTCAGGACTATGCCGCCCGCGTCGAGCTGGAAGACGGCGCGTTCCGTCACGAACGTCACGCGCTGACCCTTCTTGAGCGCCTGTGCGCCGCTAAGGGTCACCTCCTCCACTTCCCGAACGTACTTGTGGTGTCGGCCCTCCTGGGTTACCACCAACTGCCCTTCTCGAACCTCGGCAGCGAGTCCGCCCGCGGTCAGGGTCCCGCAGATGACGATCCTGGCAGTTCGGTCCGCGATGTCGGAGAACCCGCCGGTGCCGACCCACTGGTTGCCGAACTTGGACACGTTGACGTTGCCGTGGCAATCGACCTCGCCAGCTCCGAGGAATGTCACGTCCAGGAGTCCAGCGTCGTAGAAGGCGAACTGGAAGGAGGAGTCCATGATGGCTCCAGGGTTGACGGCAGGCACGAACGAGCCGCCGATCGCGGATGTCATGAGGCCGCCAAAGATGCCATGCTCGTTGGTGAACGTCACGGCGTCCTCCCAGCCGTAGAGGTAGGACATGACCGGCAGGCCGGTCGGGAGGCCGGCGCCAAGGTTGACCACGTCGCCTTGAACCAACTCGAGGGCAGCCCGGCGCAGGATGATCCGGCTTGGTCCTCCCGGGGGTGGCTTCAGGTAGCTCAGCGGGTCCTTGGCAGCTCCGACGTAGACGGGGTTGAAGCCGTCACCGTAGCCGGGGAATGGTTTGGTGGTTGTGAGCTGCTGCTGGGAGGGGTTGACGACAACGTAGTCGACCAGAGGTCCGGGGATCTTGACCAACCGAGAGTCTAGGCTGCCCTGTGTCACGACGCGGCGAACTTGGGCGATAACAAGGCCGCCGTTGGCCTTCGCGGCGAGGGCCATATCGAGTACCCCGAGAGTGTTGGTCTCTTCTTCCATTGAGAGGTAGCCCGCTTCGTCCGCTGCGGTGGCCCGGATGAGGGCGATATTGGCCTCCGAGGCGGGGTAGAAGAGGTATTCGGTGCCCTGGATCTCGGCGGTTTCGGCGATGGTTCTGTTGGAGCGGTCGTTCATGCGACCACCGTCCAACCGTGGATCGAGGAAGGTCCCGATCCCGACCGTTGTGAAGACTCCGGGCTTCTTCGAGCCGGCTGCGTGGAGGGTCTGGAGTATTGTGCCCATGCCGATCATGTAGCCCTCGATTTCGCCGCGGCGGAGCATCTCGACGAAAGCCGGGTGCCGGACGATGCTCAGCGACGATCCGAGGAAGGTCTTGAGCATGCCGGGGTGAGCGAAGGTGTTGAGACCGCCTATGCCGGGGCGCTCTCCCACCATCTGGGTTGACGTCAGAGTGAGATTGGCCGGGTGTTGTTCGGCGACGTAACGGTCCTCCAGTGCTTGGAGGAGGACATCGGGCTCGAGCACCGGCCCGGTTCCGCAGACGACGAGGTGGGCCTCGTCGGTAATCAGGGTGGCGGCTTCGGCCGCTGTCACGATCTTCATTGTTACTCCCCGAAATCAGTTGGTTGTGAACGTGCATGACAAGATCGGGCTCGCGCGCGGAGCCTTCGACGGTCCACTGGGCCGGGCAGCTCACATGCCTTGGCTGACCGGATGGTCGAGACTCGCCGCTAGATGACCGTCTCTCCTCCGTCGACGTAGAGCACCTGGCCGGTTATGTGCCGGGCGCGGTCCGAAAGCAGGAAGCAAATGGAGTCTGCCTGATCCTGGGCGGTGGCGACCCGGCGTAGGGGGATGCCGGGTCGGAACAGTTCGAGTGATCCGTTGATCCGTTCGTCCATCAGGCTGGCAGAGTCCTGGGACTGGGCTAGGTCGATCATGGGAGTGGCTGTGGTTCCCGGGCAGACGGCGTTCACTCGAATCCCGTGGTGGGCGAGTTCTAAGGCCAGGACCTCTGTAAGGTGGTTTATCGCCGCCTTGCTGACGGCGTAGGCGGTCTGTCCAGTGCGGGCGATCTTGCCCGACACGGACGAGACATTGACGATCACGCCGCCACCTGCTCGCGCCATGGACTGGGCCGCCCGCCGGTTGACAAGAAAGCTGCCACGCAGATTGTTGTTGAGCACGGCATCCCAAAGGTCGGTCGAGAGATCGAGGACAGGCGTGCGCGGCTGGCGCTGGCCAGCGCTGGCCACCAGGCCCCAGGGGGGACCCAAGGTCGCCTCGCACGTGGCGAACAGCGCGTCGATGTGACCCTCGTCCGACACGTCGGCGGGCACGACCATCGCGTCGTCTCCAGCTGTCGCAGCAAGCTCGACGGCCAGGCGGTCGACCTTAGGGCCAGGTCGGGCGGAGGCGACCACCCGGTAGCCCTGGGCGAGTAGGGTGTCAACGGCCGCGCGCCCGATACCGCTGCCGGCGCCGGTCACGAGCACGACACGGCCCTTACCTACCGATTTCGCCATTCCGTTCTCGGTCATTCCTTCACCTTCCCGTTGTCAGGAGTCCAAGGGAGCTGCCCTCGACCAACTCCGCGCTTATCGTCGGCACGGGATCGGCTTCGCCGGCGAACAGGTGGCGGACCGCTGCTCGGCCAGCCTCCGTTGTCTTGAGGTCGATGCTCGCGATGCGCGGCGTGGCCATACGGCCGAGGATGGTCGAGCCTATGCTCGTGACTGACACGTCCGCGGGCACGCTATAGCCCAGTTCGTAGAGCCGCTGCTGGCAGCCAACGGCGATGGAGTCCGAACCACTAATGATGACTGTGGGAGGATGCGGGCTCTGCATGAAGAAGTCCGCCGCCTCCGCACCGGTGCTGGCGCTGTAGCCTCCGCTTACGCGAGTCCATTGAGCGCCAGCATTCGCGAGGTGCTCTTCGATGGCGATGACTCGCTCGAGCGTAGCCAGCGACTCGGGCCCGAACACAAGTCCGACGCGACGGTGTCCGGCGTGCAGAACCCGGTGGGCCGCCAGCCGACCGACCTGGGAATTGTCAACACTGATGAACGGGATGTCGAGGTTGCGGGGCGAAAGCGCGATCACCTTCGTGCCGCTTCCGACCATGCGCTCGAGCAGAACCTTGAGTTCGGATCGGTAGGTTTGCTGGTCGAACCCGCCGCCGGCCAGGATGAGGCCGCCTACACGCTGGTGCCACAGCCGCTCACACCATTCGAGTTCGCGCACCGGGTCGCGCTGCATGTTGGCCACGAGGGCGAGCTTGGCCAGGGAGTTGGCCTCCTCCGTCACTGCGGCGCCGATCTGGCCGAAGTAGGGGTCAAGCATATCGCCGATGATGAGGCCGACGGTGGTCGGCGAAGCCCCACGCAGGGTGCGGGCCGCGGCGTTGGGGACATAGCCGAACTCCTCGGCGATGACACGAACTCGTTCAACGATCTCCGGGCTGACGCGACTCTTCGGGTTCTCTTGCAGCGCTCGGCCGACTGTCGCGACGGACACGTCCGCCCGCCCTGCGATGTCCAACAAGGTCGGATACCTTCGCGTGCTCATAAGGCCAAGCCTCCACCGTGAGAACGTTCGCTCAGAAATATCTTAGCGTCGAGAGCCTTCTCCGGCAAGGGGTTCGCGACCCGGATGCGCTTAATAGTCGTTGAGAGAGCCTTCCTGTCACACGTCTGGAGATCGAGGGAGCTTCTTGTCAAGGCCTTTCGCCAGGTATAGACTGCGAACGTTCTCAAGGAAGAGGACTCCTCACAAGGAGGTAACAGTGAGTCCCAAGAATCAGGCTCTGCCTGACCAGTCGTCGCGTTGGCACTGGGTCGACCTAACCCGCACGCTCACCAACAAGGGCCACCACAGCGCCACCCAACCCACGCCCTTGATCCTGCCCGCCACCACTCACGCGGAGTCCAGCGCGAGTCGAGGCGGCGGCTTTTCAACCGCGAGCATGCTCCTGCTGTTCTCCGACCATGCGGGCACCCACGTGGATGCCTGGCGGCACATGGACCCCGACCCCGATGCTGCAGACATCGCCAGCATGCCCCTGGAGGCTTTCGCCGCGATCGCCACTGCTATCGACGTTTCTGGCTTCCAGCCCGACGATGTGATCCCCACCAAGTTGTTCGCCGAAGTACTGGACCACCTAAGCGAGCCCGTCGAGGCCGTGCTCATCCGAACGGACGCCGTCCCTGAACCCTGCCCGGACCTAGCCTCCTACATGGGCGGATTTCCCGGTGTCGGCGCAGAGACGGTCCACCTGTTCGCCGATCGTGGTATCCGACTCATGGGGACCGACGCGCGCTCCATAGACACGGCGGCCAGCGAGAAGGCCCGCGGGGACGCCATCCAGCCCGCGCACCAGGCCAGCGTGGCCCGCGGCGTGGTGCACGTTGAGAACCTCTTCATTCCCGCCGCGATCTGCGGCCAGGTCTTCGAGTTGTTCGCCTTCCCACTCAAGCTGGCCGGGGCAACCGGATCGCCAATCCGCGCGGTCGCACGTCTGCCAAAGGCCTGAGCCACTATTCCGCTTCTCCCTTTCAGTCGCTTAGGAGACGAACCATGAGATCACGTTGGACTCGGCTCTTGCCGATTATGCTTGTCACTTTCATCATCTCGTTCCTGGACCGCACGAACATTGGCTTTGCGCTGCCCAGCATGGCGAAGGACATTGGCGTCACGGCGACGATGTCGGGCTTCGCCTCTGGCTTCCTGTTCATCGGCTACGGCCTTTCCCAGCCGGTTGGCGGATGGCTGGCCGACCGCGGGCGGGCGAAGGCTCTAGTGACGATCCTGCTCCTGGCCTGGGGCATCGCCGGCGCGGCACAAGGGTTTATTGAGACCGGTTGGCAGCTCGTCATCGTCCGGTTTCTCCTTGGCGCTGCCGAAGGTGGCATCTTCCCCGCATTCCTGGTAATCATCCGCAACTGGTTCAACAGCAGGGAACAGGCGCGGGCCAACGGCATGTGGCAGTTGTGCTACCCCCTCGCCGCCATGATCTCGGGGCCGATCGCCGGCTACATCCTTACCGCCAGCGATTGGCGTTGGTTGCTCATCCTGGAAGGCCTCTTCCCCATCGTGTGGCTGGCAGCCTGGCACTTCGGCACTGCCAACTCCCCGAAGGAGGCCAAGTGGTTGACACCGGAAGATCGCGATGCCGTCATCACCTACGTCAACGAAGGTCGGCCGACGCCGATCCACACTGAGCCATTTGGCTCCGCGGTGTTCCGCGCCCAGCTCAAGCGTCCCGTTATGATCTTCTTCACACTGGCTGCAATCCTGTGGAACATCGGCTTCTTGGCGATCGTCGTTTGGCTGCCCTCGGCGCTGGCCGAGCACGACATCAGCGAAGTGACCGTCGGCTGGCTGACCGCTATCCCCTACGCTGTCGCCATCGTCGCCCTCATCGCGATGACCCGCCTAGCCGACAAGACCATGCGCCGGTGGCAAATCTGTGTGGGCGGACTAGTGCTCTCCGCAGCTGCGCTGATCGTCGGTTCAATCGTGGCGCCCAACTCCCTGGTTGTCACCATCGTGTCGGTCAGCATTGCCGCTGTAGGGGTGTACGGCGGATGGCCGGTCTACTGGTCAATCCCGCCATCCATCCTGCCGCCTTCGGTTCACGGCGCGGTACTCGGCGCCGTGAACGGTATCGCGGTACTCGGCGCGTTCGGCGGTCCTTACATTGTGGGGTGGGTGCGCGACCTAACCGGCACGTTCAGCGCGGGCATGATCGTGGTCGCCTGCTGCCTGGTCGGGGCAGCTATCTGCATCGCTCTCGCCCGCGTCGACAAGGCAGCCTTAAGCCAAACCGCCGCCTCGACGGCGCCCGACCCGGCCGCCGCCTGACCAGCCTGATCTGATCGGTCCTTCTCCTCGTTAGGAATACCCATGCTCCCCATCTGCTTGAGTGGTCTCTACCCGGCAACGATCACACCGTTTGCACCTGACCTGTCCATAGATGAGGAGGCTCTGCTACGGCACCTCAGCGCCGTAGCATCCACGACAGGAGTCCAAGGACTCGTCGTCAACGGGCACCTCGGTGAGGTGCTCACGCTCACCCCCGAGGAACGAGGTTGGGTTGTTCGGCTGGCAGTGAAGGCCGTGCGCAAGAATCAGGTGGTTATTGCCGGCATCGAAGGGCGGACTGTCAGCGAGGCTGTCCGGGACGGCCTGGCGGCGAAGGAGGCAGGGGCTAATGGCTTGCTCGTCCTGCCCCCCATCGACGTCCGACCGTTCCGGCGGCTCGCGGCCAGTCCAGATGTCATGGGCGCCTACTTTGAGACCCTCGGACGTGCGGTTGGGCTGCCAATGATCGTCTTCCTATACCCCGAGCGCAGCGGCTCGGCTTACAGCCTCGATGTGCTCGACCGCCTGGCCTCGATTCCCGAAGTCGTCGCGATCAAGGCTGCCACGGCGGACGTCACTCGCTACGCCGAGGTCTGGGACCGGGTGCACGACCGCGTCGCCGTGCTCGCAGCCTCAGACTGCCCACCACTGCTGGGCATGCTGCTACATGGCGCGGACGGGGCGCTCCTCGGGATCTCCGTTGTGGGCCCCGAACGTTGGGCCGACTTGGTGCAGCACGTCCTTGATGGGCGGGTCTCGGAGGCGCAAACCCTGTTCCGAGACTTCGCGGAACCTCTCATGGCTGGCGTCTTTGAGAACCAGGAGCCGAAGGGCTGGGCCAGCGAGGCCGCCCGAACCAAGGAGGCGCTCGTCCAGCTGGGACTCATACCCTCGTCGCGAGTGCGTCCTCCGGCCGTCGATGTCGAAGACGTCGACCGGGCTGTCATCCGACAGTGCCTACGCCAGGCATCCCTGCTCCACGACTAGTGTCGGTCACTCTCACCCGTCGCCACAGCTCGCACCAGCGCCACCCAACGCCACTCCCTACGGACTTCGCGGTCCTCGCTCCCGCGGCCAACCTGAACCGCCCCGGCATGTCCGGAGACTCCAATCCTTGGGAAGGTTGGAGTCATGTCAGGGAACACGTCGAAGAGGTATCCGGCTGAGCTGAAGGCCAGGGCGGTCCGGATGTACGGGGAGGTCCGCTCTGATCACGAGTCGGATTGGGCGGCGATGGAGAAGGTTGCCCAGCTGCTGGGGATCGGGTCGGCCGAGACGCTGCGGAAGTGGATCCGGCAGGCCGAGGCGACCATGGCCAGGCAGATCACCCGCATGCTCGCGATCAAGTTCACGGACCTCGACCCGACCACGCACCGGACGCTCATGTTCGGCCGAGAGGTTGGGGTTAAGGAGGTGACCATTGACGTGTCGCAGGTCGACGGGGGTCACTCCAAGCCGGTCGTGAGCCGCTCCGGAACCCGCGTTTACCTCCGCAATGACGGCACTCCGGGCGCGCAAACAGGCAAGCTCTATCTCCGTGGCCGGTCGCCTGAGTGGATGCGTCCGTTCATCGCCGAGGCACTCGCCGAGTTCGAGGCGATGACGAAAGCCAACCAGCCCCTGACCCCCAACACCCATCAACAGCAAGGAATCACCATGTCCGATCTGCCCCTGTCCGTCGACGAGATCCGTGGCAGCGCCGCGCAGTTCGAGACGCTTCTCGACCAGACGAAGGCTGCGATCGCCGCCGCTGAGGATGACGACACAGTCGACCTTGCCGGCATGTGCGAGCTGCTTCAGGAGCGGAACCGGATCACCAGCATGATCGTGTCGTTGCGCAACCTGGCCGACGACCAGGACCTGGCGGCATGAAGCCGTACCTGGACCTGCTGGACAAGATCCTGACCGACGGTGTGGAGCGCGGCGACCGGACCGGGACCGGCACGAAGTCGGTGTTCGGCCAGCAGATGCGCTTCGACCTGTCGCAGGGCTTTCCCATGCTCACCACGAAACGGGTCCACGTGCGGAGTGTGTTCGGCGAGCTGCTGTGGTTCCTGCGCGGCGACACGAATATTGCCTGGCTGAACGAGAACGGCATCACGATCTGGGACGAGTGGGCTGACGCGAACGGTGACCTGGGCCCGGTGTACGGCTCCCAGTGGCGTTCCTGGCCGACCCCTGACGGCGGCCACATTGACCAGATCGGCCAGGTCATCGAACAGATCAAGCACAACCCCGAGTCACGGCGCCACGTCGTCTCCGCCTGGAACGTGGCCGACGTCGACAGCATGGCGTTGCCGCCGTGCCACCTGCTGTTCCAGTTCTATGTCGCCGACGGCAAGCTGAGTTGCCGCGACGGGTGCGTCCTTGCGGCAGAGCGGAAGACCTCCAGGCCAGGGCCTCTTCATGGCCAAGGAGACGATCCATCCATATTCGCGCTCCTCAACCGCCGTGTGACTCAGACGTCTCCGCCTGTGGTTCCATAGCCGAGAGGTGCTCGGCGTCGGCCCGCAGCGCACCGGTCGCTGTGCCGCTCGGGGATTTCCTTCGCCGGCGAGTCCTTTAGTGAATGACCATAGCGGCACCGCTTCACTTGGCCCTGGGATCACTGGGTCGCGGAAACCGCTACGTAGCCAATCGCGCCACTCAGGAGCATGAGCGCCTGAAGTGCGTTGCGCTTCGAGTACTGCTGCCGTGATACGCGATGGAGGCTCGCGTGGCGGGAGAAGCCGCGCGGGACCGGGTCATTCGCGTTGGGAAAGAAGGTCTGGTGCGCGGTCCAGATCGGCATGAACGCGAGGGCAAACTGGAGTTGTCTATCTTCGAGGCGCTCGGGTTCCGACCCTCTGTGGTGCTTGCTCACCGCGATGCGATCCGGCTCAGGAAGAGACCAGACGAGGCTGTCGAGGGTGACGGCGAATAGCGCCTGCGCTGCCCCTACATGCCCAGCGCTCAAGGCCGCGATTCCTTCGTCGGCGAAGTCAACTGCTTCTGATGTGGCAGCGGATCGACTTTCTGTCAACAACGACTCGCAGTCCGTCAGAATCGCCTCGAACCGTCGTGTTAGGACCTTCCTCATACTCGCGTGATCGGGGGCTCGAAGCAGTGCCTCTGCGATGGATGGACGCGGGGCCCGGTAGAGGGATATACGGCTCCTCTGACCTGAGCGTGGGGTGAGCGTGGCGCCGGGGTAGGTGTGTTGGTGCGGGTGGCAGAGGTCGAGGCCCTCAAGAATCGGGGTTACCACA
>Ga0209747_1001903_pt1 | contig 10830 bp, 7 predicted proteins | sample BarGraNGADG00311_FD_184498 | JGI IMG/M metagenome (GOLD analysis project Ga0209747, IMG submission 184498) | Arctic peat soil microbial communities from Barrow, Alaska - Barrow Graham LP Ref core NGADG0011-311 (SPAdes) (version 2) | ecosystem: Environmental > Terrestrial > Soil > Wetlands > Peat ... | reverse complement strand
GTAGACAGTTATTATACGCTAATAGCTCTTTCAGTCAAGCCTTTTTGCTCCTGCTCGGCCTCAATTTCCCTCATTGACCTATCCAGTGGAGCCTATTAAAAATATGAAAGGGAAGCTTGTTTGTTGACTTTAGGTCTCGTAATGAAAGCTGTTTGCTTGGAGGCCACCAGCCAAGGGCACTAACGACGGCCAAAGCGTACCAGCAGAACTTTTTTAGGACAACTGCCTTCACAACTGCTGCAGAGAATGCACTCGCGATTATATAGTCTATCCGTTTGCACCATCTGCTGAACGTTCAAGCTCATTGGGCAGGCTTTGGTGCAAACGCCGCAGGCGATGCAATCCTCGTTTTCTTTTCTTAAACCCAATCTTGACAAGTTTATCTTTTCGCCAATTTCTGATCCGATGATCATGAATGGAGCCATCCAACAGCCGGCGTGGCAAAAGGCGTGTTTGCCGACCGTCAAAGCCAGGATCAACACCAGGAAGACAACAGGTAGATAGATGAAATATGCCCGCGGTTCAGCAACAGAAATTCCGGACTCAGTCATATAGAGCGAGTCCACTTTTTTGATTCCACCAGCAGCAATAAACCCGGCAACAATGGCACCGAACCAGGGCAGCCAGATGCCCCACTTGACCCGATTGAGGCTTGGTTTGGTCGGTTTGGCGTTAATACCAGTACACACTTCCTGGATGCTGCCAGCCGGGCAAAGATAGCCGCAAAAGAACCTGCCCAGGAGAATCGAGAAGACCAGCATGCTCAGGAAGATCAAGGCCGACCCAGCCAGCACGCCTCCAAAAGCACCGTTGATGATTAAGTATGGGGAGAAATAATTCAAAGTAACAGGGAACAACAACAAACTGACCAATAAGATAGTTTTTCTTGTGGCCTGTTTTTTGCCCTACATTTTCCATCGTCCTTCGACTTCAAGAATTACGGTCAAGATTCTTTTTGGCTAAAGGTCAACAGTAGCCGGTATGCCAGCTTTATTGATCTATTTTGAGAGTTAACCCTATCATTATGATATATTAATATTAATTTCAGGCTTAGAATTCTAATATACTTAAATGTGCTACTGCAGACACAACCAATTTTTGCGATAAGTTAATAGTGTGAGGAAATATGGCAAAAATACTGATTATCGAAGATGAACGTGAACTGACAAGAGTGCTTCAAGCCTATCTGGAACGCAGTAATTACGAAGTCCTGACGGCTTATGATGCTAATGACGGCAAGAAGCAATGGGAAGACGAGAATCCAGATTTGGTGCTTTTAGACTTGAACTTACCCCACCAGGATGGCCTTGAACTGGCTAAAGAAATGCACAGAACCAAAGATACCCCTGTCATCATGACGACCGCCCGGGTTGACGAAGTTGACCGTTTGATTGGCCTTGAGCTGGGCGCGGATGACTATGTTGTCAAACCTTATTCCCCGCGCGAAGTTGTCGCGAGAGTGAAGGCTGTTCTTCGGCGTGTTAATAGCAAGCCAGTTGAAGAAATCGTCAAAAACCGAATCAGTGGGCTTATTATTGATCCCTCCATGCACCTGGTGACCGTCAAAGGCCAGCCGGTGAACCTCACCCCAACGGAATTTGATATCCTTTCCATTTTGGCTTCCCAACCCGGCCATGTTTTCACCCGCCTGCAACTGATCCAAGAGACACAAGGTGTCAGTGCCGAGGGGTACGAACGCAGTGTGGATGTGCACATCAAGAACTTGCGCCACAAATTACGCGCTGCAGACCCTGAGACGGATTACATAAAGACCATCTTCGGGGTTGGTTATCGAACCATCAAGACGGATTAATCCGTGCGCAATCGCCTGAGCCTGGCCTTTTTTGGAGTCATTTGCCTGACTTTGGGCCTGGTATATTTGTTTATTCAAAATTCTACTGCCTTGGTCTTGCAGAACTCCTTACGGACTGCTTTCCAGAAGGAGATTCAACCGCTTGTACCGCAACTAACGGCTTATTATGATAGTCACAATCAATCCTGGGATGGCGTTGATAGTTTGTTCATTGCTGCCGATCAAACGGCCAATCAACAAGGATCGCGCGATTCTTACCAATCGGACGATCTTATTTTAATTGATGTAACGGGGAAGGTAGTATCTCCGGAAAACTCCCCACTTCAGGGCAGGAATCTGGATTCTCTGACCTTGGAATCTACCTTCCCGATCAATGCAGAAGGTGAAACGCTGGGTTATCTTGGTTCTGCCTTGTTGCTTGGCAATTTGCCGCCCATCATTTCAAAAGAGTTCAACCAGCTTTTTTCGCGCTCCATCCTAATTGCGCTCTTGGCCTCGGGCGTCATTGCCATGCTCTATGCTCTGCTCGCCACGAATACTGTTGTGCAACCTATTACGGATATGACCAGTACGGTGGAAGAAATGGCGCGGGGCAACCTGCACTTGCGGGTTGATCCTCAAAAATACGGTTACCAAAACCTGGTTAGCCTGGCTGACTCCATTAATTTCCTTACAGCTTCAATCGATAAGGTCGAAAGCCAACGCCGGGAGATGGTCTCTGATATCGCCCACGAGTTGCGCACGCCTTTAGCTGTCCAAAAATCCTACCTGGAGGCTATGGAGGATGATGTCATTCCTTTCAGCAAGGATTCGCTCAAGACTATCCAGGAACAGAATCTGCTCCTCACCCGTTTGGTGAATGATTTACGCGTACTTGCTGCGGCAGAATCCGGTGAACTGCACCTTGTGCTGCGACAGATGGATTTGACAATGGCCCTTGTAAACGTTCTGGAGCAATTTTCCGCGAAATTAGATGAGTCGGGCCTGACGGTTAACCTGATAGCCCCTGAACCGCACCCAATCATTCTGGGCGATCTAAACCGCATTGAACAGATTATCAACAATCTGATGCAGAATGAGACTCGTTACGCCCCCAAGGGTTCGATTGTGGACATCGCCTGTTACTTGCGCGACCATCAGGCCGTTCTTTCCGTTCGGGATTACGGGGCTGGAGTTCCCGAAGCAGAACGCGAAGCTATTTTCATACGTCTTTACCGCACAGACAAAGGCAGAAGATCAGAGGCAGGGGGTTCCGGGCTCGGTTTACCAATTGCCCGTAAGCTGGCTGAAGCACATGGTGGCACCCTATTTGCCAGCGCGCCGCCCGGCAAAGGCGTGGTCTTTACCCTTACCCTACCGCTTGCCGTAGAACCTGTAAAACTTTCCAAAAGGCAAGGAAGATCCAAGAAAATCTGACTTTTTCGATTGGGATATAATCCGCTTGGAATTTGGAAAAGAGAGATATGAATAAAAGAACCATAACAGCGATTATCATCGCCTTGATTATTACGGCACTTGTCATCGGCGGTGTTGTGCTGGCGAATGTTTGGAATAAACCGTTGGGTAAAGCGTTGGACCTGCCAACGCGTACATCAACCCAGCCAATCCTGAGTGAGAGCACGGCAACCCTGCCCCTTGAGAGCACCAAACAGGCTGCAAGTACCGAAACACCCATCCCTCCAACGATCACCCGTGTATTCACTGCTACTCCCAAGCGGCCCGTCTGCGGAGGCAAAGTACCTGTGCTTTACTTCCTGGTGGTCGGGGCAGATGCTACTGATCCCGATTATCGCTACGGCCTCTCGGACGTTATGCGCATTGTCCGAATTGACTTCATGCAACCTAAAGTTTCAGTTTTGACTTTACCCCGCGACCTCTGGGTTACTTACCCCAATTTAAAGAATGAACCCGAACGCTGCCCGGTGGAGGGCAAACTCAACCAGGCTTTCTTCTTTGGCAACCCTGGCAAGTCCTGTTACGCCGGCACTGGAGAAGGCCCCGGCTTGCTGGCCGAAACGATTGCTTCCAATTTTGACCTTTTCTCCGACCATTACGTGGCAATCAACGAGAACGTCTTTCAGAGCATGATCGATGCCATGGGCGGAGTGGACCTTTACTTGGAGAATGAGGTAGATGGACGGCCAATAGGTGAAACCGGCGAAGCCACCAAAGAAAACAGCCAAGGTTACTTCCCGGCGGGCTGGAATCACCTGACCGGTTATGACGCCATGAGTTTTGTGCGCATTCGCGACCGCTATACTGAAATTGTGCGCAGTGATCATCAGAGCCTTTTGTTGTGTGCCATGAAGGATAAACTATCCAGTCCTGAAATCATCATGAAAATCCCCAAGATGATTTCAGCCCTCATTAATGAAACCCAGACCGACCTTTCGCCGGCTCAGATCAGCCAATATCTCACTTGCCTGCTGCCAAAATTGAATGGCTCCAATCTACAATTCATTCGCTTTCCGGATGAATGGTTCGATAGAAAACACCAAACCCTGTATCAAGGCACTTTTATCTGGGATATCCCTCAAGCCGACATTAGAGATTATTTGAAAAAGTTCCAGGCAGATGAAATTCCAGTTCAGGAATCAAGTGACAGCTCCAAGAGCTGCCCGGAACCCCCAGCTAAAAATTAACCGCTAAATCCATCCCATCGTAAAGCGGGGCGACTTCCTCATAGCCGTTGAAAAGCAGCGTCGCCCTGCGCTGATCTTCGCCGATGCGTAATTCTGTTGCCTGGGACCAGCGCGGATGGTCTACTGCCGGGTTCACATTAGCGTAAAAACCGTATTCATTGGGGGCGTAGAGGTTCCAGAACGTGTCAGGTTCTTCAGTTGTCAGTTCAATTTTGATCAGCGATTTAATGCTCTTAAAACCATACTTCCACGGAACTACTAGGCGGATTGGCGCACCATTCTGTTTGGAGAGGTCCTCCCCATAAAGACCGGTGGCGAGCAATGTCAGCTTGTGCATGGCTTCGTCCAACCGCAGTCCCTCGGTGTATGGCCAGGGGAAGGAGTTAGTTTCACCAATCCCTGGCATTTGGTCAGGTAAAGCTGCCGTCTGAAAGCGGACATATTTGGCTTGCGACTTGGGTGAAACCTCGTTTAACAGGTCAGCCAGGGAAAAACCCTGCCACGGAAGCACCATTGACCAGCCTTCCACGCAACGCATGCGGTAGATGTGTTCGGTAGAAGTGAACTTCTCTTTCACTTGTTCCATGGAAAGGGTAGTGGGTTTATCGACTAACCCGCTAATTTCCAGAGTCCAGGGCGAGGTTTGAAACTTGCCAACCGCGGATGCGACGCCGGCTTTGGCCAGGCTGAATTCATAAAAATTGTTGAAGCTGAGGGCAGTCTCTTTTTTGGTCAACTCGTTTGCCAATGCCGATGGAGCAGAGGTTCCAGCCGGGGTGGTGCAGGCCCCAAGCAGAGCAGCCGCGCTGGTTATCCCTGCGGCACGCAGGAATTGACGCCGGTTCAGATAAAGTGCTTTTGGGGTAATCTCATCCATGGTGCGCGCCTTTCTCTCTTTTTTGGATTTTACTAGGATAGGACTTCAGATTCAACAAAAAAGTAAAGCCTGTCATATAATCAAAACCATTGTTTATAGGAGATATTTATGTTTAAAACCGACATCGATGCACTTGCCAACTCTGCCCAATCCCGTTTACACCTACTGAAGACAAATCTTCCAGGATATCTGGTTTCCTCCATGTTGGCAGGCATGTTTGTTGGCTTTGGGGTCATTTGTCTGACTGCCATCGGAGTATATTTTCAGGGAAACCCAGCTCTTAAACTGTTGCAGGGCGTAGTCTTCACGGCTGCACTCAGCCTGGTGGTTATTGCTGGCGCGGAACTCTTCACGGGCAATAACCTGACGATGAGCATTGGCTTTCTGGAGAAAAAGTTCAATTTGAAAGACCTGCTGCTCGCCTGGCTGGTTTGTTTTTTTGGCAACTGGGCTGGAGCAATACTATTAGCCGTGCTTTTCAACGCGACCGGCCTTCTCTCTGGCCAAACCCTTGCATATGTGCAGAAGGCGGTTGAGACCAAAGCCAGCCTGCCTTTTACTGCCCTTTTGGTTCGGGGTATCTTCTGCAATATGCTGGTGTGCCTGGCCATTTGGAGCTGCATACGCTTAAAATCTGAATCCGCCAAACTCATCATGATCTTCTGGTGCATCCTGGCATTTGTCCTGGCTGGATTTGAACACTCAGTGGCCAATATGAGCTCCCTCACTATGGCTATTTTGCACCCTGGCCCGGAATCGATCCATTTTGGAAATTACCTCTATGTTCTCTTTAGCTCAGCGCTTGGCAACATGATAGGCGGAATTGGCTTCGTGGCGTTGCCATATTGGCTGATTTCCAGGGAAAAAGAACCCAAAATCAAGCCTGTATAACGAGACGTTTCAGCTGATGCGTGCCTTTCCAAGGATTGGTATAATCCTGTTATGCTAGATTTACTTGGGCTATCCCAATCGCAATCAAAACTAAAAACCTTGCGGGTGATGACCTTAAACCTGGGTGGCGGTGTTAAAAATTTTGATAACAGCCTCGATACCCCGCTGACCAAATCCCAATTGCTGACCAAGCTGATCGATGAAATTCGCCCGGACCTGATCGGTCTCCAGGAAGTCTCGCAATACCTGGACGCGGACGGCAAGATGCACAGTATGTTGCGCCAGGTACAGGAAGGCAGCCGACTGGAGCACCGTTATTACGGTGAGACCCTCTCGATGACCCGGCACATGATGATTGCCAAAGATTTGATGATCAACGCGCTTTTTTCCGACTGGTATGATTGGTCAAAGGGCAATGCCTTGCTCTCGCGCTATCCCTTCAGCCGACTTAGCAACCCACAGGTTGAGGGAGCCCCTCGCAACTTACCCATCTTCCAGCCGCTGGCTTATGAAGGCACCCGCAATACTGACCCACGCTATGTCATCCTGACCCGCCTGATGAAGCCGCCATATCCTTTCATCCTGAATCTGCACCTCACCACCCTTGTGGGCGAGCGAGGGCCGAAAGCCTGGAAAGACACCATCGACGCCGCCCGTCTGACGCGCGCGCAGCAAATCACCCGTGTGGTCAACCTCATCGAATCCCATATATTGGAAAAAGGCGAACCAATTATTCTCATGGGCGATTTTAACGCCGCCCCGGAGGAATACACCCTCAAGGAAATGTTGGTTACTGAAAATGGATTTGTTCGCCTGGTACCCAAACAAGATGTTACCACCCATGAAAACGCGGGCATTGTGGATCACATCTTCTTTTCACCGAAATCCCGACTGAAAAGTTACACCTGTGAGGTTGTGGATACTGACCTGGCACGCCAGGTATCGGACCACCTACCAGTGGTTGCGGACATTGAATTTGAATAATCCTCTAAAGGAAGAACATTTTCTATGACCTCACCAAAGTATTTTGGGACGGACGGCATCCGTGGCACGGCGGGTAAACACCCCATGACTAAAGAATTTACCTTTAAGCTGGGCTGGGCTGCTGGCGCCGTGCTGAGCCAGGGCAAAAACCAACCTCTTATTCTAATTGGCCGGGATACGCGCCTCTCAGGACCCTGGCTGCAGGAAGCCCTGCAAGCGGGCTTGGTAAGCAGCGGCGTTCAAGTGATCAACCTTGGCATATTCCCCACGCCTGGCGTGGCTTTTGTCACGCATGCCTCCGAGGCCATTGCCGGTGTGGTCATTTCCGCCTCGCATAACCCAGCAGCAGAGAACGGCATCAAATTCATCAGCCATGATGGCATGAAACTGAGCGAAGCGACTGAGCTTGGTATTGAGGCTTTGCTGGATTCCGCTCCCGCAATCCCCGACGTATTGACCAAACTCGATGAGCCCGACTCAAAACTCAGGGCAATTTACGAACAAGATTTGTTGCTTGACCCAGGTGCGCTTGCGCTTGGAGATCTGCGCATTCTTCTGGATTGCGCCAATGGGGCTAACTACGACTTGGCACCTCAAATACTCCGGCAGCTTGGTGCTAATCCGATTGTTCTTAACGACCAGCCGGATGGCGAAAACATCAACGCCCATGCTGGCTCAGAGTACGTGCGTTCGCGGCCAGGTGACTTTGGCAGAATCATTGAAGAATACCACGCCGATCTTGGGATTGCCTTTGACGGGGACGCCGACCGCGTTATCCTGTTTGACGATCGCGGCAATATGGTGGATGGTGACCAAATTCTGGCTGTTTTAGCGGATTATTTGCATCAGCAGGGTAAATTGCTTGGCAATGCCCTGGTCACGACCAATATGGCTAACGGCGCTCTCAGCAAATATGCAGAGGAGCACGGCTTTACTTTTGTGGAAACCCCGGTGGGGGATAAATACGTCACCGAGAAATTGATGGCCCTCTTTGCTGTGCCAGGAAACCAGGCAAGGGTGGGCATCGGTGGGGAACAGTCGGGTCACGTCATTATCCTGGACGAGATGCATCGCACGGGCGATGGGCTGCGCACTGCCTTATGGATGCTCAAAGTTTTGCTTGAAAAGCCCGGTCAGAAGCTATCAGAGCTCACTGGCAAATTCCGCAAGTACCCGCAATTAATCGCCTCGGCATACGTCGCCAATAAACCGGACCTGAAAACGATACCCTCCGTGGCCATTGCCCTGAAAAAGCTCGACCATGATCTGCCCGGCTTGGTTCGCATGAACGCGCGCTACTCAGGCACTGAACCCAAATTCCGCCTGATGCTTGAAACTGATAACCGCCACAACCCGGGTGAAATTGCTGCCATTGCCTGGCAAATCTGCGACCTGGTGCAGAAGGAAACCGGCACAACGCCCGGCTCAAAGGTCGAAATCCTGAATGTTTCTGATGGAGGCCTTATGCAGAGACCTACCCTTCGATAATTAGCGAGGTAACTTTGAACACTTCCAAACCTATATTTTCAACGATGCTTGCCAAGGATTTCAATCGGCTTAACCGGGCTATACTGGCGGCTGACACACCTGAACTTTGGCAGCCGGCCATTAGCGAGATGAATACCTTTCTGGAGCAGGTACACTCTTGGGTTGCAGGCAACCCTGAAGCCATCGGTAGAGATTTGGTCGCTTCATCGCGGGTGATCAGCCTCCTACTCACCCTGGCAGCCACGGGTACACAGGGCCGCCTGGAACTGATGCAGCCAAAGGGTGAAACCGGTCAGGAAACACGCAGACAGATTGATAAGGACTACTTGCCCAAGTCGGGGGATATGCGCCGGAAAGCCATTGAAATTGCCCGTGAGTACCTGACTGCCAGGGCTTTCAAGTCCTTACGCGAACCAATCCAATATGAAATTCTGCCCCTGCTGGAATCCCTGGATGACCATAAAGACCCTGACCGTTTCATGGCCTACCGCATCATCCAGATTGGGAATATCTACGAGCGCCTTTACGGTCTGCGGTTGCGCACTGAAGACCCTGTACTGCTTGGACTGGCCGGTAAACGAGGCCTGCTGCGTGAAATCTACGACCGCAAATACCTGCGCTTTGGTACGTCCGGCGTGCGTGGCCGCTGGGGAAACGACTTTACGGAAAGGCGCTCCCGCCAGGTTGTTCAGGCAATATGCGATTTTATGAACAACGACAATGTGCCTGCCTTTGTGGGGGCTGAAGACCTTTCAGGACGCAAAGTCATTTGCGGGCATGATACTCGCCGCTATTCCGACCTGGTAACCAACTGGGTAGCCGAAACCTGCCTGGCCAACGGTTTTACTGTTGAGATGGCAGATCGCGACGTGCCCACGCCAGCACTGGTTTTCTACGAAACGGATGCCCTCCCGCCCGAAGAGGTGGCTGGGTTGATCATTTGTACCGCCAGCCATAACCCACCGGAATGGCAGGGTATCAAATTCAACCCACGCCTGGGTTATCCCGCGCCAACCAACGTCACTGATTTTATTGCCTTCCGCATCAACGAACTGCAATTATCGGATGAAGACGGACGCAGTGCTGAGCTGGAAAATGCCCGCTCCCGCGGCTTATTGACTGGATTCGATCCCCTTGACCAATATGTACGCTGGATCCAGAACAACGGCAAGGGCAATGCCCGAATTCCAGTGGATTTTGACTGCATCCGCGCTTTCTTTGCTGATAAACACATCGTCATTGATGAAATGCACGGGGCTTCTCGCGGCTACCTGACGCGCTTGCTCGGTGAGGCCGGTGTGCGCCATACCGTCATCCATGCCAATGTTGACCCTGACCTGGGCGGTCAGGACTATGCCAACCCTGAAGAGCCCTTCATCAACCTGCTCAAGCAAACAGTAGCAGAATCTGGCGCCTGGTGCGGCATGGGGATGGATACTGATGCGGATCGTTTTGGGATCGTGGACAAAGGCGGTATCTACATGCGCCCCAACCAGATTCTACCAATGCTGATCTACTATTTGGGGGTTGAACGCGGGCTGACCGGTCGGGTGATAGCCACTCAGACGGGGTCGCCGCTGATTGAACCGATCGCTGGCATGATCAAGGGTAATGAAGCGTATAAACCTGCTAAAGGCGTCTTGCCGGGTTATATCGGGCAGCGCATTTACAAACCACGCGTTGGCGATATTTCAACACGGGCTTTGGAGCATGCCTTTGCGGTGCCAGTGGGTATCAAGTACATTGAAGAAATTCGGCGTATGGATGCTTCCTATAACATGCTGAAAAAGCTTCCTAAAAATTGGCGTGACCAAATCCTGATTGGTGGGGAGGAGTCTTCCGGCCTGACTACCCGCGGTCACGTGACGGATAAGGATGGACCCTGGGCCAACCTGCTCATCCTGGACATGTTGGCTTATTACGGAACACGTAAGGATCATGCCCTGACGACTTTCACCGAGATCTGGCAATATATAGTCAATCAACCAGGCCTCTGGCCAACGTACGGGACGACCAAAGACCCGACCTCCAATGCAGGGCGCTCCGACGTTGACGCTCCCCTGGAGGCCAAAGAGGCCTTCATAGACTATTATCTCGATCTCGCCCTGAATTCCAAACCGGAGGAACTTAAGGTA
>Ga0209747_1001902_pt1 | contig 10831 bp, 8 predicted proteins | sample BarGraNGADG00311_FD_184498 | JGI IMG/M metagenome (GOLD analysis project Ga0209747, IMG submission 184498) | Arctic peat soil microbial communities from Barrow, Alaska - Barrow Graham LP Ref core NGADG0011-311 (SPAdes) (version 2) | ecosystem: Environmental > Terrestrial > Soil > Wetlands > Peat ... | reverse complement strand
CGTTTTATTATTTTATATAAAATTCAATCATTTCTTTAATTGCATTCCGGCAGACAGAACAATACCCTTTAGACCCATTGCTTTTCATACGGCAATCCATCTCAGGACGGAATACTCCTTTCGCTGAGTATCCGCCACCTTCAAATAGTCCGGTTACATTATTATATTTTTCTTCAGAAGGGGTTGGGAGAGGAGTATCTTTACCAATCATCTTCTTCCATTTTGATTCAAAGTTTACCATCGTTGTTAAGTTTGGTTCCCATGGTTCCACATTAAGGGGATAAAACTCATCGTAAGCTACAGCAGATGAATAATACTCATCTCCAAGGCCGGCAAATCCATGACCGAATTCATGAATAAAAACCTTTGGTGAGAGCTGATTCCCGGTTGTTGTACCGCTATAGTAATTATAGACACCTCCGCCACCATATTTTGTGCTGTTTATGAGTACAATGATATTATCGTGAGGGACAACGGCTGCAAAATCGTTTACTGATTTGATATCCTGTGTAGTTAAATACCGGTCGATATTGAAAGTATAGAAGCTTGAGTTCAATGCTGTATTGGCATAAATATTCTCACCAGGAATATCAGTACCGGAATCTTGCGAAATAGATTCAACCGCCCATATATTAAATTTGTTCTTATAATCACTGAATGGTGCTTCAGCAAAAAGAATATCAGCCATCTTTTTTACATCTTCCCTGAATTTCCCCATCTCATCTGCTTTGTAACCTTCTGCAATAAATGCCAGATCGACAGAAGTATGTGGATCGCCGCTGCTGTAAATTTTTGTAATTTCCACCTTTACTGGATTCTCTCTCCTTATAATATAACTGGCAGGATCAATAATCGTTTCATACAATTTTGAGAATAAGCCATTCCGTTCCCTCTCGCTTAGAATAAACCTGACACTGTCTTTCGGGTAAGGCATGGTAGCCACTTCATAGAAGCTTCTATCGACTGACTTTGCTTCATCAGTTGTCTGCCACTCCTGAAAAAGGGTGGAGAATGATCTTGAGTAAATGAGGGTGTTCCCCTTAACATAAAAGAGCTCATATTTAAAATTTCCCAGATTAAATGGATTTACAAGACTTGTATTTGATCCTGCCCAGAATGGTTCCTCCTTCATTCCTACAGGGTAAACTAAAGTCGTCTTCCTGTTTCCGGCAAGCATGAAATCAAACCTTAAGACTTTGTCGGTAAAATACTTATCAAAGTTGTTCTGAGCTGTTAAACTGATTGAAACACTAACCAGAATTAATGAAATGAATACTCTCATAGCGAATTTATTTTTGCCAGAATGCTGTAAAGCTAAAAATATTCAATGAGACCGATTGATAATTTATCTATTTTTGCCACTAAATATTTAAGAGAACCGATATGCCATTAAGAAGTGATCCGGCAATATGGTTTAAAGATTTGTTTGTTCATGCCGGATTAAGTTATAGCCTTTCTTCCTTTCTCAGTACAATTGCGCTTGTATTGATTGTTATTTTATTAAGTTGGTTTTCAAATCTTTTAGCGAAAGCAATTATCCTTCAGATTGTAACCAGGATCGTTAAAAAAACAACTACTACATGGAATGATGTTTTCCTGGAACAAAAAGTCTTCACCAGGTTGTCACATTTTGCCCCTGCACTTGTAATATGGTTTATGGCTGGCTGGGCTCTGAACGCCTATCCCGGATGGCTGCTTATGGTTCATAAACTCACCTATATCTATATGGTTATTATAGGTACGGTTGTTATTAACTCATTTATAGAAGCCTGGCATGAAATTTATAAAACACTGCCTATCGCACGGCATCGCCATATAAAAGGATATGTTCAGCTTTTAAAAATATTCATAGTAGTCGTTTCTGTCCTGGTTCTTATATCTGTAATATTCAAAAAAGATATAAGCCATCTTATAGCCGGGTTAGGTGCAATGGCCGCAGTACTTATACTTGTTTTCAGGGATACTCTTCTTGGACTTGTCGCCAGCATCCAGTTATCAGCTGACAAGATGCTGAAAGTCGGAGACTGGATCTCAATTCCCCGACGGAATGTTGACGGAATCGTTTCCGATATTACTCTTAATACTGTTAAAGTACAGAACTTTGACAAAACAATTATTACAGTTCCTACCTATTCACTTGTAAATGATTCGTTTCAAAACTGGAGGGGGATGGAGGAGGCTGGGATCAGACAGATAAAGAGATCATTATTCATTGATATTAAAAGTATAAAATTTCTTGATAAGGAGTTGAAGGACAAACTTTATAAGGTTCCCGGATTAAAAGAGTTTATTGATTCAGCGGATAGGAAAACAGATCTGTCAGGTAAGGAATTCAATTCAACGGAAGCACCTTTTTTCAATTATGCACAAATTACTAATCTCGGCATATTCAGGTTCTATGCTGAAGCTTATTTAAAAAAGCTTCCCTTTGTTGATACCGGGCAGGCAATAATTATGAAACACCAGCCTTTTGAAGGTAACGGCCTTCAATTAGAACTCAATCTGTATACAAAAAATACTCAGTATGTACCATATGAAAACCTTCAATCCGAGATAGTTGAACACTTGCTGGCGATAATGAATGAGTTTGGACTTAATGTTTTCCAGCAACCAACAGGAGAAGACCTGCAAACAATATAGTAAATATGAATTAGTTGAATTTCACATCAATACTTTAAACCATGGCTGACATAAATACCAGAATTAGCGATTTTGTTTGGAAGAATCTTAGTGAAAAACATTTTGCGGGCAAAAGCGACCCCTTCTGGGAATCACTTTTAAATACTGGAACAGAACTCTGGCTCGATACAGGTGATATGGAGGAAGCTGAAGCAAACTGGTCATCTGAGATGTCCGCATTAACTACGAATAATTCATTGCTTAACAATGAAATACAAAAAGGGATATACGATATTTTAATTTCTGAGGCAAAAAGTGTTGTAAGAGATCTTCCTCAGGAGGAAAGGGTTAAAGAGATAGCATTTATCTTAAACGCCAGGCACGCTCTCCGGCTGGCTTCAAAGTTTGGCGGCTATGTCAGTGTCGAACTGCACACCGACACTTCACATGATATTAAGTCTATTCTAAACTATGGAAGAAGATTTCATGATATATGTCCTGAACAGTTTATAATAAAGGTTCCGTACACAGCTGAAGGATTGATAGGAGCAAGACTTCTGAAGGATTCTGGAGTGAAAATCAATTTCACTCTCGGTTTCAGTGCCCGTGAAAATGTTCTCGTGACAAGAGTTTCAAGACCCGACTATGTAAATGTTTTTTTGGGCAGAATAGGTGCTTATATGATAAATAACAAGCTTGGTGATGGTACAGGAGCAGGCGAAAAGGCAGTTATCTCATCTCAGAACTGGGTAACTGGCCTTACAGCTGATAATCCATGGCAGACCAAACAGATCGCAGCAAGCTTGAGAAACTACAACCAGCTTGATCTTCTCGCAGGAGTGGATGTCTTTACAATGCCGCCTAAGGTAGCAGCTGCCGGACATAAAGAATTAAGTGGTAAATTCTCATCACGGACTCACGAAAATTATGATGTCAGCATTTTTGATATAGCAAAAGACGCTCAAATTGAGAAATTCTGGGAGGTTGATAATAAAGTGCTTAAACTTGCAGAAAGATTGGCAGGGAAAATACCAGCCACCGGTCCGGAACTGATCCACATAGCTCATGAAGAAGGCTGTGAAGATATGTTCCCGTCACTTACTAAGGAAGAAAAAGGTTTCATCATATCAGATGGAAAGATTCCTGTTCATTCACGGTGGGAGAAAAAAATATCTGAGGGGAAAATTGCTCCTGATACCTTATTGACGCTGGCAGGTCTTGCTTCTTTTACCGTTGATCAGGATATGCTTGACAAGAGGATAAGAAGCATCATCGAATAAATCAGACTGAACGCTGTCGTACAATCTCGTACAGAAGAATACCGGCTGCTACCGATACATTTAGTGATGCTATCGTGCCTGTCATTGGTATCTTTATCATTTCGTCAGACAGCGCTATAAGTTCACGGCTTACTCCTTTGTCTTCTGCTCCAAGAATTAAAACCGATGGCCCGGTTAATGGAGTTTCTGAGGCTGATTTGGCGGATTTTTCACCTGCACAGAAAACTTTGAGACCTGATTCTTTCAGATATTCTATGCTACGGACAATGCTCTTTTCCCTGCATACCGGGAATGAATGCAAAGCCCCTGCTGAAGTTTTGACAGCATCGGCTGTTATCCGCGCTGATCCTTTTTCGGGAATAATGATTGCATGTGCTCCGAGACATTCTGCAGTACGGACAATTGCACCAAAGTTTCTTACATCTGAGACTCCGTCAAGAGCAATTATCAGTGGATCTTCACCCTTTTCGAAAACCATAGGAAGGAGATTGGCAATATATTGATATTCAATGATTGAAAGCCAGGCTAACACACCCTGGTGATTTTTCCTCGTCACGAGTTCTATTCTCTCAACAGGTACAATCTGATATACAATGTTATGAGCTTTAACCTCTGTCATTAGTTCATGATAGAGAACACCCTGAAGACCCTGTTTTACCAGTAGCCGGTCGATCTGTTTTCCGGCTTTAATTGCCTCTATCACAGCATGCAAGCCAAAAATACAATCTGTTTCTTTCTGCATATATAATTATATTTCAATCGATTATTAATGAATTTATTTTTCTTATTGTGTGGCTGTCATATTTCATAAATTCGGTAACAGATTTTATCATATTCCATTTATGAATTTTACCCCCTTTCATTTTCCCCCAGGGGGGAAAGGTTTTGAAACTCCTTCCCCTGTGGGGGAAGGCTGGGAAGGGGGTAATTGATTAAAGTAAAATAGAAAAACAAACAAATGTTAACAAAATTGAGACTAATGACACTTAATTTCTAGAGACCTTTCGGATTATCGAGCCGGAATACGATACCTTTTCTCCAGCTGGCTATTGCCCTATCCCAGTATGTCACAAGAGTTTCAGTCCGGCTAAGGTAAAAATCATTATCGGAAAAGATGTTTTCCCTTTTTTTAAAGTTGAAGAAAAGATAAGAATCTGTTACAGTATATCTACCTCCCCATCTTGATTTTATAACAGGCTTTTTATAACCCCAGCTTTCACCATCAGAAGTTTTATAGACCTTGTCAGGGGGGCCATATATTATATAGATCATACCTCTTTCACTACGCCATCCCTCTTTGTATGAAGTGAAATAATAATTGGAATATTGCGCCCTGGTGTAAAAGATCCTGATAAGTTCACGTGATTTATCTACGTTACCTCCGCATTTGATCCAGAATTCATCAAGTGCTGCTTTTGGTTTTACAGCAGTTCTCAGTTGTGTCATTTCGTCCTGGGATGCCAGATAAACCAAAGGCTCTATCATCACCTCCGGAGTGGTAAGTTTTGGATAGGTCGGACCTAAATTTAAGAATGTGAATCCATCTTTAATGTTCCTGTCAACCGAGCAGAGATATATACCTTCTTTAGGAAACATCATCGGTAAAGTATCGGAATAGGGGATGGCCACAAACTGCAGAGGGTCATAGTCAAGGGTCTTTTCAGGAAGAAGCATGGATGGCGGATCAGGAAACTCCTTGAAGGGTTTGTAAAATGAGATGAAAAGACTGTCAACATGCCTACGGGTATAAATGAGATTGATGTATTCATCAACTCTTACGACAGGGCTAAAGAGTTGATTTTTATCGAAATGTCCCTGAAACCTGAAATTGTACCTGTTGTTGTACGATAAAGTATTAAACTGAATGAAAGACTGTGCACCGAGAAGTCTCAGCCTGTCGAGGATTTTTACTTCAGCCAGGTATTCGGTACCCTTTTCAACTTTTAGCGGCATTTTAAAAACATATTCCTGCTTCCCGGTTTCCTTGAGTATGCTTAAGTTTAATACAGAGGTATCAACCAGGGCTTTCCCCTGGCTAATATTATAGAGTTTAACTGTAATCAGTACCGAAGCTGTCGAAACACCCTGGGGATTAGCTTCAGAGAAAAAAAGATCACTGTTGGAAAATCTTACAGAAAATTCCGACGATTCATCAGTTTGATTAATAACGTTATACCGGGGATTGATCAGACTTTTTGTAGGATTATAAAGATAGGACAGATCTTTATAATCAACAGTCTGTTGCGTAGTTTTACATGAATTTATTACTACAGCAACCAGAACACCTGATATCAATCCACAAATGGTCCTGATGGAAATACTCTTCTTCATGCCCAAAATTAATATATTATTTATTGTTCCCTTTTTTCCATTCAATTCTTATCCTGCACAATTCCTTATTATCATCTGTTCTGAATATAGAATGGTTATAAAAAGAGTCATGATCATTTTCAACTGATGTTTTTATCATGATCTCTTCATCAACCCTTGACTCTGCAAGATAGTTAATTTCAGCAGATTGGGGGTCATGATTCATAATAAAATCGAGATCGTAACTGTCGCTTACCCATTTCAGATATTTTATATTGTTGGTATGCAGGTTTACGTCAAGATCGCTCACCTTGATCCTGAACATCGGCGAAACCCTGCCATTTTCCGATACAGGATCAATTTTTGTAGCATATCTGATTGGAGAATTTTCAGAATGCAGGTCAAAGTTGTATCCAGACAATATGGAATCAGGCCTCTGGACTTTTTTTGTGGTACGATCCAGGATCAACCACGAAGATGTACCGGAGGCAATATGCCTTCCATCAGGATATCTCACCTCATAGTTTCTGAGGGCGAATAATTTGTCAGTACCATTTGGCCAGGTTTTAAGAATTATGGAGTCTTCCCATAAAGGCCATTTATTTACCACAGCGTATATCCTTGATAGCACCCAGAATCGGTTATCTCTCATCAGGTCGTCCCGGCCGAATCCCAGTTTAATAGCGTGGTCCGATGCAATATCCTGCATGTAATTGAACAGAGAATAAAGATTAAGTTTACCGTCAGGTCCGGTTTCATAGACATGTACCCTGTATTCCTTTTCAAACTGAAGTACATCCATATTTAGCTGTTATTTTGTAAAAACTCTTCAACTTCCTGGCTATAGCCGGCCCATTTATTCATCTCTTCGTTCAGATGCTCCTTAAGGTCCTGGTATTTTTTATAATCAATTTCATGAGCTTCTGAAGAATTTCCAGGTTCCATGAATGATTTATCAACCGAAATAATTTCTGCTTCAATCGTCTCAATAATTTTTTCAGATTCCTCAAGTCTCTTTCTTAGTTTTCTCAGATTACGTTCATACTCCTTTTTGTCGAGATACTTTTGTTTATTTGAAGATACATTTTCCTGAGCAAACTCAATTTTTGCTTTATCTTTTCTCTCAATTTCTTTCAGATTTTCAATCTTTTTCTTTCTTAGAAAATCATAAATCCCTCCAATATTTTCTTTAATCTTGTTATGTTTGAATTCAAATACTTTTGCTACAATCCCATCCAGAAAATCCCTGTCATGAGATACCACAATTAATGTGCCATCATATCTTATCAGGGCCTGTTTAAGAATATCTTTTGAACGCATGTCGAGGTGATTTGTCGGTTCATCAAGCACGAGAAGGTTACTCGGTTCAAGGAGCAGTTTTACCAGTGCAAGTCTCGCCCTTTCTCCACCCGACAGGACCTTAACCTTTTTCTCTACATCGTCTCCCCTGAACAAAAATGCACCTAGCATATCGCGGATCTTTGTTCTTATATCACCTTTAGCTATATCATCAATAGTCTGCAGAACTGTTCTGCTTTCATCCAGCAGTACATCCTGATTCTGAGCGAAATATCCTATTTTGACATTGTGTCCTGTTTTCAGATTGCCAACCCAATCGAGTTCACCAATAATAATCTTTGATAAAGTGGTTTTTCCTTCTCCGTTGCGACCCACAAATGCAACTTTTTCCCCTCTTGAGATTTTAAAATCAATCTTACTGAGTACAGTAAGCAATCCGTATTTTTTTGTAAGGTTTTCAGCTTCTACAACGACAGTCCCTGAACGTGGTGCAGGAGGAAACCTGAGATTGATTGCACTCTTGTCTTCTTCATCAACTTCAAGTCTTTCAACTTTATCGAGTTGTTTGATCTTCGACTGAACCTGGACTGCTTTTGTAGCCTTATACCTGAATCGCTCAATAAACTTTTCGGTATCTTCGATCATTTTCTGCTGGTTTCTGAACGAAGCGATCTGTTGTACTCTTCTTTCCTCTCTCATTATCAGATATTTCGACCATGAAGCTTTGTAGTCGTAAATTCTGCCAAGTGAGATTTCGATTGTCCTCCTGGTTACATTATCAAGAAAAGCCCGGTCGTGAGATACAAGAACAACCGCGCCGGAATAACCTGCAAGAAATGTTTCAAGCCATTGGATCGATTCTATATCAAGATGATTAGTGGGTTCATCAAGCAGAAAAAGAGAAGGTTTCCTCAGAAGGATCTTTGCAAGTTCAATACGCATTCTCCATCCGCCACTTAACTCCTGAGTTGGTCTGTCAAATTCTTTTCGTTCAAACCCCAGTCCAACCAGAGTTACTTCGGCTTCGGCCATATAATTTGTTCCTCCAAGCATCCTGTATCTTTCCTCAACTACCGTCAGATGATCGCAAAGTTTCAGATAATCGGAAGATTCATAATCCTCTCTTCTGGCAATCTCAGAACTGCAGTATTCTATCTCCTCCGAGAGACTTATCAATTCTGAGAAAGCTGTTATAGTTTCATTTATTACAGTTGTCGTGTCATCAACTTTCATCTGCTGGGGGAGATACCCGATGGTTACTTCTTTAGACATATCAATCTGACCCGAAGTCGGGCTCTGAAGACCTGAAATAATCTTCAGTAAGGTAGATTTTCCTGCACCATTCTTTCCTGCCAGACCTATCCTGTCCTGATCATTTATCAGGAAGGAAATATCTGTTAACAAATCAAAACTGCCAAATGAAACTGAGATATTCTGAACCGAAACCATATGAAATATTAAATGACTGCAAATATAGGAAAAGTATGGCAGTCGGGAAAAAAGGAAACTTGCCTTGCCACGAAGTGGCAAAAGATAAATAACCCCCGCTAAAACCGGGGGTTATTTATATATGGATCTTCCAGAGCCTGTAAGAGAAGGTTTTGTTTCAATTCCTTAACGGTCAATATGTTCAATTATCAGTATGCTTTCTTAATAAATTTTTTTGTAATCAGCTTATTGGAAGTTAAGATTCTGACAATGTAAATTCCATCGGCTAATCCTGAAACAGAGATGGTTACAGTCTGCTCACTGCAGGGACCGGATGACCACAAAAGCGTTCCCATCAGGCTTTGGATAGAGATATGCTGCAAATCAGATAAATTGCTAATCGTTATGAAATCATGTGCTGGATCAGGATACACTTTTACATCCCGGACATGTTGTTGTTGATCAAATGTTGTTACATTTTCATCGAAGCCGAAATCATCGAACCAGGCTATGCTGTTTTGATAGGTTCTGACTTCAAGATAAAAAGCTGACGCACCGGCTGGCACTGTAAAATCAACCGAAAAACGTTGCCATATTTCACTTTTCAGGTATTTTGAAGGACGTAATATATCATCTGTTGAAATGTCAGTGATGTTATTGCCTTCAGGGTCTCTCCAATAACACCAGATCCTGCAGCCATTGCCTGTTCCGGTGATTAATGTTTTATAGAAGAATGAAAGATTGTATATTTTCCCCGGAACAATTGATAATGTTTGTCCAAGGTATTTTGTTCCACCATCCTGACGGCATGAATAACTTCCCGATTTAATGTTATCCGAATCTTTAAGACAATTCTGCGCAGTAGTCCATCCGGCAGGTTTGTTCGTTTTTTCCCAGGTCTCAAAGCCGGGATTTAAAACAAGGTTTTGTGAATATGATAGAAGATTAATTATGGGGAGCAGCACAAAGAATATAACTCTTTTCATAAAAGTCAGTATTACAGGTGATTAATAAAATTAATTTGTTGCGAGACAAATTACTACTGCTAATTTCAGCCTAATCAGTCAGAAAATCAAGTTTTTTTGGATTTACTTTGGAGTTCGAAGTAACATTCCGGCATTTATTCATCATATCATATTTCCCTCCTGATTAATTCCGAACAAAATACTACTTAGAAGAGTTATATTTGCAGCAGATTTGGATATCTGTTAAATAAGTACCAGTACAATCGTAAAAATTTGACATCATGAAGATTACCAGAATCATATTGATACTAAGTGTATCAGTAATATTGTTTTCACCTCTTATTACTTCCTGCAAGAAAGCAGAGCAAAATACAAACTATTCATACTTTGTTTCGAAAAAATTAATAGTTGACTATAATCAGGGATTTATAAATAGTCTGCTTGATGTTGCATCAGGATCAGTTCCTGAAATTACGGCTATTAAACCGCTGGTAAAGAGTGATATAAAGGTATATAAACTTATTTATAAAACAACTATTAATGGTACTGAGATAAATGCATCAGGATTGATTTGTGTACCGTCAACTCCGGGAAATTATCCGGTTCTCTCTTTCCAGAATGGTACAAATACAGTTAATGCGGATGCACCAAGTAATAATCCTGTGAACTTTAATTACCAGCTGGTTGAGTTCATTGCTTCAACAGGATATATCGTTGTGATTGCAGATTACCCGGGATTTGGAGAATCTTCACAAATTCCTCATCCATACCTGATTTCCGACCCGACTGTAAGGTCGTTGGTTGACATGCTCTACACTGTAAAAGAAATAGGCAATTCGGAATTTCCGGGGATAACATTGAAAAATGAATTTTATCTTCTTGGTTATTCACAGGGAGGATGGGCTACTCTAGCCTTACATAAAGCACTTG
>Ga0209747_1001900_pt1 | contig 10837 bp, 10 predicted proteins | sample BarGraNGADG00311_FD_184498 | JGI IMG/M metagenome (GOLD analysis project Ga0209747, IMG submission 184498) | Arctic peat soil microbial communities from Barrow, Alaska - Barrow Graham LP Ref core NGADG0011-311 (SPAdes) (version 2) | ecosystem: Environmental > Terrestrial > Soil > Wetlands > Peat... | reverse complement strand
GTTCATGGCGCCGATTCAGAAACCACGGCCCTGAATGAAATTCAATTTTTCTTTGGAGAGGGGAAATGAAAAATTTTCAAATCCGCAGCAAAATTGTCAATGGTGTGGCCGTCATTTATTTAAAAGGTCATCTGGATGCCCACCAGGTTGCCCGTTTCGAAAAAGAAATTGTCCGCCTGATCCGCGACAGTAATTTTAAAATCATAATCAACGGCCAGGAGTTGAATTATATCACTTCGGCCGGCATGGGCATTATCATGGGTTATATTGATGAGGTGCGTGAAAAGGGTGGTGATATCAAATTATGCTCGCTTGGTGAGCGCGTATATGAAACCTTTGATTTGGTCGGTTTCACTGAGATTTATGATTTTGTCGCTGATGAACAGGTGGCTATTGAAAAATTCAGCCATGTTTCCCCCAAATCCTGATTTTTCGATTACCATCCTTTCTCAGACTCAACTGTTGAAGATGGTGGTCGAGTTGACGCGGCACATCACCACCCTGTTCAATTTTTCCGCGCCCGAAGCCCAGAAAATCTCCCTGGCTATTGATGAAGCGGTGACCAATGTCATCAAACATTCCTACAACAATGAAAGTGACCAGCAAATCACCATCGAATATTTCCTGGCCCCTGGCGGTATCAAGATTCGTATTTTTTACCGCGGCCTGCCCCCGGAGATCGCCGATGAAGAAGTGAACATCGGTAAAATGATCAAGAAAAAAAAGAAGGGCGGGTTGGGGGTCAAACTGATGAAAACCATCATGGATTCAGTGGTTTATAAAACTGTTGACGAAAAAAATTGCTGCGAAATGATCAAATGGCAGAAAACGATCTGAAACAGCTGCAGAAAGAATTAAAATTCAAGAAGTTGCAGTTGAACTCCATCTACGATCTCTCTTCCGCTATTCATTCGCAATTCGACATCGACTACGTCATCCGCATTTTTTTCTCGACGCTCATGGCTCCGTTGGGCATTTCGCGCGCCTTTTTTTTTGACCAGAGCCAGACGATTTTCCGCAAGCGCGGTTTTGTTTTAAGTGAAGAAGAATCTCTGTTCATAAAAAAAAATGTCAGGAAAGTCTTGGCCGGCGCGTCACGCTTGGATGTAGAAACTCTGCCGCCGATTCAAAACAAAATAAAAAAACTATTGCTGGCCAAAAGGATTCACTACCTGCTCAATATTTCGGAAAGCAAAAAAAGAACCATTGTCTTGGGCCTGGGCCGCAAGTTCAACCTGCGTGAGATGGAACAGGATGATTGCGAATTCGCCTTTATCCTCTCCCGCTTCATGCTCATCGAACTGGACAATATCCATTATCTGGCCCAGATTTTCGAGAAAAAAAAACTGGAACATGAGATGAAAATCGCCCGCGACATCCAGTTGTCGCTGTTGCCGCAAAAACTGCCGCAGCTGGAGAACTATGATATATCTGTAATATACGAAAGTATCCAGGAAGTGGGCGGTGATTATTACGATTTTTTAAAAAAGAAAAAAAACATCCAGCCGCTTGTCCTGGCTGATGTCGAAGGCAAGGGTTTGTCGGCAGCCTTGCTGGCCGCGTCCTGCCAGGCCATCTTCCATTCGTTGAACGAGCTGTACCTGTTCAAGCCGGCCAAGTTCATTGGCAAGGCCAACACCTTAATCCATGAGATTACCAATGGCAGTCGCTTCATCACCTTGTTCTGGATGCTGCTTGACGATGATGTACCAGCCCTGACCTATGTCAACGCCGGGCATAACCAGCCCTATCTGATTTCGGGCGCCAAGGTCAGGAAGCTGAGCGAAGGCGGTTTCCTCATCGGTTTCAGCTCCAACAGCCAGTATGAGCAAAAGACCGTCTCGCTGTCCCATAATGATATAGTGTGCGCTTTTACCGACGGGGTTTTCGAAGTGCAGAATCCCGAAGGCGAGGAATTCGGCGAACAAGCCATGGTCAAGTTTATTCAGCAAAACTCACGGTTGACGGCCGCGGAATTAAGCAACGGATTATACAAAAAGATTAAAAATTTCAGTAAAAAAACCAGTTTCCGTGATGATTTTACCATTCTAATTATCAAGGTGCGTTAAGATGGGCTCTATGAATACCGTGGTGCTGGGATTGCAGTGGGGCGATGAGGGCAAAGGCAAGGCCATCGATTATTTGGCCGGTCATTTCGCCGTGGTTGTGCGTTTTCAGGGCGGGCACAACGCCGGCCATACCGTGTATTATCAAGGCCAAAAAGTCATCCTGCACGTGCTGCCTTCGGGCATTTTTTATCCCGACTGCTCGGCTGTTATTGCCAATGGCGTTGTGGTCCAGCCATTAAAGCTGGTCGAGGAGATTAAAAACGCCCGCGCCCTGGGATTGCCGCTGCAAAACCTGGCTTTAAGCGAAAACGCGCCGTTGATCCTCCCCTTTCACCAGCAACTGGATGTGGTTTTTGAAGATTCCCGCTATCAGCGTATCGGCACCACCCGGCGCGGTATCGGCCCGGCTTACGAGGATGTTATCGGCCGCCGCGCCCTGTTTGTGGGTGATTTGCTTTGCGAAGATGTATTCCGTGCCAAAATCGCCCCCCTGGCCGAATATTACCAGCGTCTGTTTTTGGCTCACGGCCACCCGGCCGCGAACCTGGACGAGGCCATTGACCAGTACCTGCTTGCCGGAGTATTTCTTCAGCCTTTTGTCTGTGATACTACCCATTTGCTGCAGCAGGCTTTTGCCGCTAAAAAAAACATCCTTTTTGAAGGTGCCCAGGGTACATTACTGGACATCAACTTGGGGACTTATCCTTTTGTCACTTCTTCCAATACCACTATTGCCGGTGTGTTTTCCGGCACCGGTTTATCAGCCAAGGCCGTGGACCGGGTGATCGGTATCTCCAAAGCCTACACCACCCGGGTGGGCGAAGGTCCTTTTCCCACCGAATTGACCGATGAAAGCGGCCGTCTGCTGCGCGAGTGGGGTAATGAATATGGATCGACTACCGGCCGGCCACGGCGCGTAGGCTGGCTTGATCTGGTGGCGCTGAAATATGCCGTGCAAATAAATGGTGTTGATTCCCTGTTTTTAACCAAACTCGACGTACTCGATAAGTTGGCTGAAATTCAGGTAGCCACTGCCTATGAAGGCGAGGGCGGCTCCAGTGACCTGTTTTCTCCTCACGCCGATGCCTTGAGCCGGGTCCGGCCGGTTTATCACGTCCTGCCCGGCTGGCAGAAAAAACTGGGCGCTATCGAACGCTATCAGGACCTGCCCCGGCAAGTTCATGATTATCTGCGTTTTATCGAGGATTTTGTCGGGGTTGCCGTAAGCCATGTTTCGCTGGGCGGGGAGCGCCGCCAGACGATCAAAATAAGCGATTGACTCTTTCGCTCAGCCCTTGAACTGCTCCAGGGCTGTGAGCAGCAGGCGGGCGGCACGTTCCAGCTTGGAAGCTTCGATGACATAAGCCAGGCGTACTTCGTTTTTGCCCCGACCAGGGGTGCTGTAAAAGCCTTCGCCCGGAGCAATCATTACGGTTTCATTGTTTTCGTTGAATTCGTTCAGCAGCCAGCGGGCGAAAGTTTCGCCGTCGGTTATCGGCAGCTTGGCCATGATATAAAATGCGCCTTCGGGCTTTTGCAGGATGATGCCTTTGTGCGAGGTCAGGATTTCGAACAGGATGTCGCGGCGCTTCTGGTATTCGGCCATGACGTCTTTGAAATAATCGTGGGGCAGTTCGTAAGCGCCGATGGCTCCGATCTGTTCCAAAGTCGGCGGGCACAAACGGGCCTGGGCGAACTTGCTGATGCCCTTCATCACCTCTTCGTTACGCGAAATTACGGCGCCGATGCGGGCGCCGCAGGCCGAGTAGCGTTTGGAGATGGAGTCGACGACGATAACGCGGTCTTCCAGGCCTTCGAGCTGCAAAACGCTGAAATGGGTCTTGCCGTCATAGGTAAATTCCTTATAAACTTCGTCGGCGATGAGATATAAGTCATGTTTTTTGGCGAACTCGCCGATAGTTTTAAGTTCGCTGACGTTGTACACCGTGCCGGTGGGGTTGTTGGGTGAGCAGAGCAGAATGGCGCGGGTGCGCGGGCTGATTTTTTTTTCGAATTCTTTTATATCCGGCAAGTGAAAGCCGTCCTCGGCCCGGGTGGTTACCGGCACTATTTTGACGTTGCATAGCGAAGCATAGCCGTTGTAGTTGGTATAAAAAGGTTCGGGAATGATAATCTCGTCGCCCGGGTCGGCCACGGCGTTGAAAGCGAAAGAAATGGCTTCGCTGCCGCCGGTGGCGATGACGATGTTCTTATTTTCCAGCTTGATCTTGAAATAGTCGAAATAGTGGACCATGGCCTCCTTCAAGGCCTCCAAACCGTCGGACGGGCCGTAGGAGAGTACTTTTTCCTTGTAGTCGATGATTTTTTGCAAAAAAACGGCCGGAGTATGGATATCGGGCTGGCCGATATTGAGGTGGTAGACGGTGGTCCCTTTTTTCTTGGCGGCATTGGCCAGGGCGGACAATTTGCGGATCGGAGATTCCTGGATGCTTTGGGCTCTTGCGGATATTTTCACGGTTCCTCCTGGGGTGTTAGGAAAGAAATTATAATATTATTCTCCTTCCCGGTCAACCTTAAGGATAAGATACTTTATTTTATTTCAGGACCCTCTATCCCCCCAAATCCCCCCTTACCAAGGGGGGTGCCGAAGGCGGGGGGATCCAATCTTGATATTTTTTAGAACAGGGTTGACGCTTGCCAAAAAAAGCCTCTGGTGCTATGGTTTTGCCGGGAAATTCAAAATGAACATCGAAAAGCCCTGGATCCTGGAACGCCAGTTGGCCGAGTTGCAAGAAGAATTGCGCGTTGCCGGTTTCCGGGATTATACTGCCCGGCAGGTTTTTCAATGGCTTTATCAAAAAAACAGTCAGGATCCCGCCGTTTGGAGCAACATCGGCAAAACGGACCGCGAAAAGTTATCCGGCCTTTATGACTGGAACTGCCGGCCCGTTCTGTCCAGTCAGAGCGACAACCAGGGGACGCGCAAGTTATTAATCGGCCTGGCCGACGGCCAGAAAATTGAAACTGTCCTCATCAGGGAGAAAGACCATTATACGTTTTGCCTTTCGAGCCAGGTGGGCTGTGCCCTGGCCTGCCGCTTCTGCGCCACCGGTACCATGGGCTTCCGCCGCAACCTGAGCGCCGGCGAAATTGTCTCCCAGGTGCTGACCCTGAAAAAAGAGCTAGGAGAGTACGCTGGCAAGGTGAACCTGGTGTTCATGGGCATGGGCGAACCGCTGCTCAATTACGATAACCTGAGTTTGGCTTTGCAGCGGATCATTGCCGTTGACGCGCTTGCTATTTCACCCCGCCATGTCACCGTGTCTACGGTCGGCATCCTGGAAAACCTGAAAAAACTGGAGCAGGATTTCCCGCAGGTCAAAATCGCTTTTTCGCTGAACGCGTCGAGCAACGATTTGCGTATGCAACTGATGCCGATTTCGCAGCGCGAAGGCTTGGACGGCCTGCTGAACTATTTCAAAGGGAAAAAACGCCGCCAGCGCGTCACTTGCGAATATGTGCTGCTGCGCGGCGTCAATGACTCTCCGGCCCAGGCCAAGGAACTGGTGCGTTTGCTGCATGGCATTCCGGCCAAGGTCAATCTCATCCCCTACAATGAAACCCCGGCCCTGCCCTTTCAACGCCCGGACGAAACCACGGTTAAAAAATTCCGTTCCGTACTTTTAGAGCGCGGTATGACCGTGATCACGCGCTGGTCCAAGGGCCAGAACATCCGTTCGGCCTGCGGTCAACTGGCCATTCTCCCCGAAAATCATTGATTAATTTTTAATATTTCTATATCATTCAAATAATAAAAAGAGGGGAAAATGAAAAAATTCATTCCTTTTGCAATGATTATTCTGTTTTGTGGTTTTTTAACCAATACTGAAAGTGCCAGTAAAGCTGAGCTCTATTCAAATTTAGGTTCTTCGCTTACTCAGAATGCAAGGACTCGGAACTTTAAAACCGGACTGATTGCACCTGGCAAGGATGGGGCAGTAAACAAAGAAGCGATCATGGCCAAGGCTGCGTCCATTGCAGTTCCTTTTGTCAAGAATGTCGGGCAGTTCAATGTTGAGGTTAAATACGCGGCCGACCTTTTTGCCGGCCGTTTTTTCCTGACCAACAAAGAGCTTGTCTATTCGCTGCTCAAGCGTGTGTATAAGAAAGGCGCTCAGTCGGACAAACATAGGCGGAACACAGAGCCTGAAAAAAACATACCCAGCAAAGGCCTTGCCTTCCGGGAGTATTTTGTCAATAAAAAAGGAGCCAAGGTTGATTTTAAGAGCTCAGGAGAACAGCAAGCTGAGACGGTTGTGTCCTATTTCAAAGGCAATGATGCCGGCAAATGGCGAAGCGGTGTTGCTTCCTATCAGAGCATTTCGCTTGGCCAGGTCTATCCGGGTGTAGAAGTGAAGCTCAAGGCCAGTGGCAAAAATGTGGAGAAGATATTTTATGTGAGTCCACAAAGTAATGTGGATGATATTAAAATCGGAGTCTCTGGCGTGGCTGGATTAAAAATTGCCAAAGACGGGCGACTGATGTTTAAAAATGCTTTGGGCGAGCTGGCCATGCGCACGCCAATTGCCTGGCAGGAGATCGGGGCCCAGCGCCATGAAGTAAAGGTTGGCTATCGTCTGCTGGGTGATCATCTTTATGGATTTGCGGTAATGGGGGTTATTAACGGGGATTATCCTTTGATTATTGACCCCGAGTTGGATCTACTTCTGGCTTCAACCTATCTGGGCGGGAGTGATGCTGATTTGGGCTATTCTCTGGCTCTGGACACTTTAGGCAATGTCTATCTGGCCGGGAATACAAATTCAGTAGATTTTCCCACCACAGAAGGTGCCTATGACCAGACAACTGAAAGGAATGCTCATAATGTTTTTGCTGATATTTTTGTTTCCAAACTAAATAGTGATTTGACCAAACTCTTGGCTTCAACCTTCCTGGGTGGAATTGATGTGGATTGGGTCTCTTCTCTGGCCCTGGACAGTTCGGGCAATATTTATGTGGTTGGATCAACTGAATCGGCAGATTTTCCCACCACGTCCGGGGCCTATAATAGGACATATAAAGGTGGAGATTATGATGTCTATGTTTCAAAACTGAATAATGGATTAACCGAACTTTTAGCCAGCACTTTTTTGGGCGGAAACAGTGCCGAGATAGCTTATTCTTTGGCTCTTGACAGTTCTGGCAATGTCTATCTGGCCGGGAGGACAAATTCAGCAGATTTTCCCACCACAGAAGGTGCTTATGGCCAGATATATGTAGGTAATTTTGATAACTTTGTTTCCAAGTTGAGTGACAACTTGACCGACCTGCTGGCTTCCACCTATCTTGGCGGAAGTGCCGTGGAACAAGATAATTATCTTGCCCTGGACAGTTCGGGCAATGTCTATGTGGTTGGATCAACTGAATCAGCGGATTTCCCCACCACGTCCGGGGCCTATGATAGGATATTTAACGGTGGATCTGAGGATGTCTATATTTCAAAACTGAATAATGGATTAACTGAACTTTTGGCCAGCACTTTCCTTGGCGGAAATAATTATGATCGGGTTAATTCTCTGGCCCTGGACAATGCAGGCGATGTCTATCTGAGCGGATATACGTGGTCAGCAGATTTTCCAACCACCCCCGGAGCCTATGACCGGAGCCATAATGGTATTTGGGATATATTTATTTCAAAGTTTGACAACAACTTGACCACCCTTCTGGCCAGCACTTTTCTGGGCGGGAGTGATAGTGATATGAACTGTTTTCTGGCCCTGGGCAGTGTCGAAAATGTTTATTTGACCGGAATTACAAACTCAAAAGATTTTCCCACTACGCCCGGGGCTTATGACAGGATATTTTGCGGTGATGATCAATATGGTCATGTTGATGTTTTTGTTTCCAAGTTGAACAAGAGTTTGACTACCCTTTCGGCCTCTACTTATCTGGGCGGGAGTAGTAATGAAAATAGCACTTCTCTGGTCATCGACGGTTCCGGCAATGTCTACCTGGCTGGATATACATCCTCAGAAGATTTTCCCACTACAGTCGGGGCTTATGCCGGGTATTCGGGAGGTTTGGATGATGCCTTTGTTGCCAAGCTGGGCATCGGGTTAAGCGGCATCATTGTGACCTCACCAAACGGCGGCGAGAACTGGGCAATGGGAACTTTTCATGATATTACCTGGTGGATAACGTCCGGGACAATTGCCAAGGTGAGAATCGAAATTTCGACCGACAAGGGTTCCATTTGGAGTGACGTGATCGCTTCCGCGACCAATATCGGAAGTTACCACTGGACCATTCCGAATATCCTTTCCCGCCAGTGCCTGATCAGAATCAGCGACGCCGCCAACGCGAGCGTAAGCGATGTCAGCAACTCGGTGTTTTCCATTTTTATGAGCCTGGACCTGCAGGTCGAACGCCGCGAGATCAAGGCTTACAGCATTGTGCGCCAATATGGCCAGATTCACTTCCTGGGTGGAAATCCTGCCGTCCCAGTGGCCCAATACCGCATCATACGCCACAAAGGTACTGGAGGTTTTATTTTGCTAAAGACAGTCACTCCGTCCGAGCTGCAAAACAACCAGTTCCAGATGCAGGACAAATATCTGGAAAAGGACACGCAATACACCTACAAAGTTGAAGCATACGGTGCCGCCGGGCAATTGGTCGGATACTCCGCTGAAAAGACGATATAATATCAACAGGAAGAAAAATGAAACAAACAATAAAAAACGGCCTTGGATCAATTTTCCTTCTGCTATGCTTGCTTGCTTCTCTTAGCGTGGTCTGCTTGGGTGAAGAGATAACGGATTGGAAGTATATGATCACGGCCGGCGGCAATTTTTTTAGCAACTCGCAAACCGAATACCGGCAAATCTACGGCCAATTGGTCTTCATGCCTGAAATTAAAATCACAGGCCTGGTTTACCGGAACTTTACTGCCTGGGGCAGTTTCGGTTTGATATCCAAGAACGGATTTATCGAAGAGGTCGATGAGAAGGCCCATATCCGCCAGATCCTACTCAGCTTCGGCGTCGGTTATGCACAGAAATTAAGCGCTGTACTAAGCTTGCGCGGCGAGCTTGGCTTGATCTCCATTGCCTTCAAAGAGGAAGCTATGGAAGAGACTGTAAAAGGCTCGGGAGTGGGTTGGAAAATTGGGGCCGACCTTGATTATTTCATTGGCAAAAAAATGTTTGTGACGCTGACAACCGCTTACAGCATGGCCAGCGATGAAGCGCAAACCGGAAAAATCAAGCTGGGCGGGTTCCAGGCCGGCGCCGGCCTTGGCTTCACTTTTTGAGGAACTTTAGAAAAACTCAAAAATACTGATCGTGGGGCTTTTTCCGCCATCCCCTTCCGCTTTTTTCCGTCTGCGTCCCGGCCGGAAAGCGACTCCGCCCATTTTTCGTTAAAATGGACTACACAAGCCGCTCTAGGGGATGAGCGAAAGCGCCCCAAAGATGCTTTTTCTAAAAAATGAGTTGTTGCCAGGCTCTATTAAATTGATTTTTAGTTCCGGACAGGATATAATATAAACTCGGAAATCCCATGCAATCAAAATTGGAAAAATTGAAAGGTACCTGTATTGGCATCGCCGGCTGCGGCGGGCTCGGCTCCAACTGCGCCATGGCCCTGGCCCGGGCCGGAGTAGGCACCCTGGTCATTGCCGATTTCGACATTGTCACTCGTGAAAACCTGGATCGCCAATATTATTTCCTGGACCAGGTTGGCCAGAAGAAAGTTTTAGCTTTACAAGAAAATATCAAGAAGGTCAATCCCGACATTGATGTGCAGGCGCATGACGTGTGCCTGGGGCCTGACGAAGTTGTGCACCTTTTCAAAAACTGCGTGGTAATTATCGAAGCATTTGACCGGGCCGATATGAAGCTAATGATCATTGAAACCGTGAGCGAACGTTTCCCGGACAAGTTTATCATCGCAGCTTCAGGACTGGCCGGGTACGGGGAAAATAACGCCCTGCGCACACGCCGCCTGGGGAGCTTGTTTATCTGCGGCGATGAAACCAGTGAAGTATCGGCAGATCTGCCGCCCCTGGCTCCGCGGGTGGGCATCGTGGCTGCCATGCAGGCCAACCAGGCGCTGGAAATTATTTTAGATGGTTTGGCGTTGATCGGCGATGACGACGCCTGGGATGAGTAATAACGAGGTCGATCATGAAAATTTGTCTGAATCATAAAGAAGTCAGCATGGCGGGGGAATCACTCAGCGTCCGCGAGTTGTTAACTATGATGAAATTCACTTTCCCGATGATTATAATCAAGATCAACAGCCGGCTGATTAAAAAAGAAGATTATGAACGGGTCTTTATCGGTGATGGTGACGCGGTGGAAGCCATTCACTTGATCAGCGGCGGTTAAATAACTTTCTTCCAGCGGCTGACGAAAAATTCCTCGACGCTTCTTTTCTTGTAAGGCCGGCCCAGAAATGTATGCCGGCAACCCATGTAGGCGGCGCATTCGAAAGGTTTGACCGGGTGAATGGCGCAAAGTCCTTCCGGCGACAAAAAAACACAGCGTCCTTTTTCCCCTGCGTAATAATCAGGGACTGTTCCGCCTGGAGCAGTCAGAAAATGACCGGCCTTGATTTTAGCCGGGGCCAAAAAATAAACGCGGTTGTTTTTGCCTGCGGCCGGGATACGCACCAAGTAAGCAGCCTTAAGCTCTTTTTCACCGATTTTTAAAAAAGCGGCAATTTTTTTCAGGTCGGCCGGAACCAGCCGGCCGGGGTCGTCGCGGCAGGCGCTGATGCATCTTTCACAACTGCAGGCATCCATG
>Ga0209747_1001899_pt1 | contig 10839 bp, 10 predicted proteins | sample BarGraNGADG00311_FD_184498 | JGI IMG/M metagenome (GOLD analysis project Ga0209747, IMG submission 184498) | Arctic peat soil microbial communities from Barrow, Alaska - Barrow Graham LP Ref core NGADG0011-311 (SPAdes) (version 2) | ecosystem: Environmental > Terrestrial > Soil > Wetlands > Peat... | reverse complement strand
CCCCGCCGGCCGCGAGCAGCCGGCGCACGTACCCCGCGACCGGCGACTCGACCTCCATGGTCGCCTTGTCGGTCTCGACCTCGAAGAGGACCTCGCCGGCGTCGACGTGGTCGCCCTCCTTCTTCAGCCACGCGACGAGTCGGCCCTCGTCCATCGTCAGGCCGAGCTTGGGCAGGATGACCGGGGTGACGCTCACCCGACGAGTTCCCTGGCGACGCGGACGATGTCCTCGACCTGCGGCACGACGCCGCGCTCGAGGTGCGCCGCGTACGGGATCGGCGTCTCGACGCCGGCCAGGCGACGGGGAGGGGCGTCGAGGTCGTCGAAGGCCTCCTCGGCAACCATCGCGGCGATCTCGCCGCCGTAGCCGCCGCGCCGGATCGCCTCGTGGACCACGAGCAGGCGCCGCGTGCGGCGGACGCTGGCCAGGATCGCGTCACGGTCGAGCGGAACCAGCGTGCGGAGGTCGATCACCTCGGCCTCGATCCCGTCGCCGGCAAGCGTCTCCGCCGCCTCCAGCGCGAAGAGCACCTCGCGCGACCAGGTGACGATCGTGAGATCGCGCCCGGCCCGCTTCACGTCGGCCTTGCCCAGGGGGACCACGTGCTCGCCCGTGGGAACCGGGCCCTTCGTGCGGTAGAGCAGCTTGTGCTCGATGAACATCACCGGGTCGTCGTCCCGGATCGCGGCCGCCAGCAGGCCCTTCGCATCGGCGGGCGTGGCCGGCATGACCACCTTGAGGCCGGCCACGTGCGTGAACCAGGCCTCCAGCGACTTCGAGTGCTGGGCCGCGTTGCCCCGGCCGGATCCGCCCTGCGTGCGGACGACGAGCGGCACGCGGGCCTGCCCGCCGAACATGAACCGGTTCTGGGCGGCCTGGTTCACGATCTGGTCGATCGCGAGGCCGGAGAAGTCGATGTACATGAGCTCGACCACGGGCCGCAGGCCGGTGAGCGCAGCCCCGACGCCCGCCCCGACGATCCCGATCTCGCTGATCGGCGTCTGTCGGATCCGGTTGGCGCCGAACTCCGCGAGCAGCCCCGCGGTCACCTGGAAGGCGCCGCCGTGCTCGGCGATGTCCTCGCCCATCACGAGCACCCGGGGGTCGCGCTGCATCTCGAGGCGCAGCGCCTCGCGGAGCGCCTCCGCGTAGAAGAGCTCGGTCGTGGCCACGGCCGGGCCGGCCTCGGCCGTCTCAGGCGCTGGCATAGATCTCCTCCGGCGTGATCGGCGAGGCGATCGGGCCCGTCTCCGCCCACGCGATCGCCCGCTCCATCTCCTCGTCCACCGTCCCGTCGATCGCGTCGAGCTCCGTGTCGGTCGCCACCCCGTCCGTGGTGAGCCACGTCCGGGCATTGATGAGCGGGTCGAACGTCGCCCGCCATGCCTCGATCTCGCCCTTCGTCCGGTACTGCTGCGGATCCCCGTAGTAATGGCCCTCGTGGCGGTACGCCTCGGCCACGATCAGCGTCGGGCCGCCACCGGCGCGCGCCCGGGCGATCGCCTCGCCCGCGGCCTCGTGCACGAGTCGCACGTCGCGCCCGTCCACGTGGATGCCCGGCATCCCGTACCCGATGGCGCGCGTCGCGATGTCGTCCACGGCGAACGCCCGGGCCGCCGGGAGGCTCTCCGCGTACTGGTTGTTCTCGCAGACGTAGACCACCGGCAGCTTCCAGATCGCCGCGAGGTTGAGCGACTCGTGGAACGTCCCCTGGTTCGCCGCGCCGTCGCCGAAGAACGAGACGGCGACCTGGTCCGTGCCGAGCTGCTGGGCGGTGAGCGCCGCGCCGGTCGCGATCGGGATCCCGCCGCCGACGATCCCGTTCGCCCCGAGGTTGCCCTTCGACGTGTCGGCGATGTGCATCGAGCCGCCGCGGCCGCGGCAGTAGCCGGTCTCGCGCCCGAGCAGCTCGGCGAACATCCTGCCGAGGTCGGCCCGCTTCGCGATGCAGTGGCCGTGGCCGCGATGCGTCGACGTGATCCAGTCGTCGTCGCGCAGGTGTGCGCAGACGCCGGCGGCGATCGCCTCCTCGCCCGCGTAGCTGTGGATCGTGCCCCAGATCTTGTTCTCGCCGAAGAGCGTCGTGGAGCGCTGCTCGAAGCGGCGGATCGTCCGCATCACCCGGTAGAGCTCGAGCGCATCCGCCCGGTCGATCGTCATGGCTTTACTCCTCACGGCGTGAGCATCACGCGGATGGCGCCGTCCCGGCGCTCGATGAACGTCGCCCAGGCCTCCGCGAACCGGTCGAGCGGGAAGTGGTGCGTCGTCAGGCCGGCCACGTCGATCCCGCCGCGGGCGAGCAGCTCGAGCGCCCGTCCGGAGACGCCCATCGGGTTTGCCACGGAGCCAAGGATGTCGAGGTGACCCCGGACGATGGTCGAGAGGTCGACGCCGGAGAGCTCGACACCCTGCCCGGTCGCGCCGCCGAGGACCACCCGGCCCCCCCGGCGGGCCGTCGAGATGGCGAGGCGCGCCGCGTCGGCCGTCCCTGCGAACTCGACCACGAGGTCGGCCGATCCGGCGAGCCGGCCGGCGTCGGCCTCGTCGACCACCGCGTCGCCGAACCGCGCGGCCCGCGCCAGGCGCTCGCCGCGGCCGACGATCGTGACCGATGCCGCGCCACCGGCGCGGGCGAGCTGGGCGGCGCACAGGCCGATCGCGCCGGGCCCGATAACGACCACCGACTCGCCGGGTCGAAGTCGCCCGCGCTCGAGGGCCCAGAGCGCCACGCCCAGGTTGTCGGTCCAGGCGCCGTCCGCCGTGGAGACGCTGGCGGGCAGCGGGTGGAGCGCCGCCACCGGAACGCTCGCGAGCTCGGCCAGGCCGCCGGCGATCGTGAAGCCGACATGGGCGTGGCCGGTCTCGGTTCGGCCGTAGTTCATGCACAGCGTGTAGAGCCCCTCGCGACACCGGTCGCAGACGCCGCAGCCGACGTGGACCTCGACCCCGACCCGCGTCCCCGTCGGCGGGCCCTGCGTCCCTGGGCCCAGGCGGAGCACCGTGCCGGCGAACTCGTGGCCGGGGATATGCGGGAACCGCGTGCCCGCGAACTGCCCCGCGAGGATCTTGCGGTCGGTTGCGCAGACCATCGACGCCTCGACCCGGACCAGGGCGTGGCCCGCCGACGGCTCGGGAGCGGGCACGTCGGCCACCACGAACCGGCCGGGCGCCTCGAAGACGACCGCGCGCATCGACTGCGGAAGGGGCGCGGTCACGGCTCGACGATCACCTTCAGCGCCCCGTCCACCCGCCCGGTGAACGTGCGGAAGGCCTCGGGGAACTCGCGGAGCGGGAAGTGGTGGGTGATCAGCCGGCCGGCCGGGATCCGGCCGTCGGCGATGAGCGGGATCACCTCCTCCATCGTGTTCCGGTTCGCGCGGACGCCGTACAGGTCGAGCTCCTCGAGGACCACCTTCTGGAAGTTGACCGAGGCGGGCTCCTTCGGGATCCCGGTGAAGGCGACACGGCCACCCTTGCGGACCATCCCGATGGCCTGGCCGACGGAGTCGCGCGAGCCGGCCGAATCGACCGCGACGTCCGCTCCGAGCCCGCCGCTCCACTCCCGGACGCGCGCCACCGGATCGCCGTCGTGGTAGTCGATCGTCTCGAAGCCGAGCTCGCGCGCACGCTCGAGGCGGCGCCCGCCGCCCACGACGACGACCCGGGCCGCGCCCAGGGCCTTCGCGCACATCGCCACGAGGAGGCCCATGCCGCCGGAGCCGACCGACGCCACGACGTCGCCCGGCTGGATGCCCGGGCGCTTCACGGAGTGGAGCGCGATCGAGGCCGTGTCGCAGAGCGCGGCGGTGTCGTAGGGCATGTCGTCCGGGATCCGGAAGACGGCCTTGATCGTGTGGACGACATACTCGGCATACGCGCCCTGCGAGTAGTGGCCGTACTGCCGGTGCCCCAGGTCCTCGCGCCCATAGTTGAAGCACAGGTTGTAGCGACCGGTGCGGCACATCCGGCAGAGCCCGCAGCCGGAGTGCGAGGTGCCCGCGACGCGCGTCCCGACGGTGAAGCCGTTCTCCTCGGCGATCGACCCGGCGGCGATGACGTCACCGGACCACTCGTGGCCGGGAATGTACGGGTAGGCGCGCGGCCATCGCCCGGGAAAGCTGCCCTCGATGATCTCGACGTCGGTGCCGCAGATCGCGATGGCGCGGACCCGGCAGAGCACCTCGTTGGGCGCCGGCTCGGGCCGCGGGACGTCGCGGATCTCGAACGCGTGCGGAGCGGTGAGCACGAGCGCTTCCATGACTAGTCCTCCACGAAGGCGGCGACCCGGCAGATGCAGGCCTCGCCCCCCTGCCAGCGCCATGGGAAGGCGCCCAGGTCCACCCGCCGGCCAGCGACCTCGGCGAGCTCGCCGCCGAGGTTCTCGAGCATCGAGATGTCGTGACGCGCCGTCGCGTAGTGGATGTACTCGATGTCCTTCTGGGGCAGCGTCTCGTCGATCGGCCGACCGGTCATCGCCTCGTACTCGGCCACGAGGTCCGGGCGCATCAGCCGGACGCGGGTGTGGAGCGAGTGGTCGATCGACGCGAGGTCGGCGCCGATCCACTTGATCCCCTTCTTGAGCAGGAAGTCGATCACCTCGGGCTGGGGGCCCGGGTGCCGGTCGAAGTAGGTGACGTCGTCGCGTCCGGGCTTCGTCCAGTTGTAGCGGTCCCAGCCCGTGTAGAGCACGACGATGTCGCGCTCGCGGATCTCCTCGCCCTTCGGGACGCAGCCGAGGACATCGGCCAGGCTGTAGTAGCTCCAGGGCTTCGTGATCGGCCGGAGGTCGATGACGAGGCCCGTGCCGAACAGCTCGTCCAGGCCGATCCGGCCCAGGTCCCGGCCGGTCTCGCAGTAGTGGCTCGGCGCGTCGATGTGCGTGCCGGTGTGCATGTTCGTCTTCACGAGCATCGTGCTCTTGCGGTCGCGGTGATGCGTCGTGATGTCGGTCACCTCGATCGAGGCGAACTGGGGCCAGGTGGGCATCCGGTCGCCCCACGGCTGGGTGAGATCGACGAGTCGTGTCATGGCTGGGCTCCGTTGGTCGTGGTTGAGGGCATCAGGACGCCGCGAGGGCGGCCGAGGAGGCGCGGATGACGAGCTCGGTGGGCAGGGTGAGGCGGATCTCCCCGATCGGGCGACCCTCCAGCCGGTCGATGAGCAGGTGCGCACCGGCGACCCCCATCGCCAGCTGCGGCACCCGGACCGTGGTCAGCGCCGGCTCCAGGAGGCCGGCAAGCGGGATGTCGTTGAAGCCGACGATCGAGAGGTCGTCCGGGACGCGGACGCCGATCCGCCGGAGTCGCTGGAGCATGCCGACCGCGATGAGGTCGTTGGCGGCGAAGATGGCCGTCGGCCGGGCAGGACCGGCCAGCATGATCCCGAGCGCCCGGTCCCCGGCATCCTCGGAGAAGGCTTCGGCCTCGACCACGAGCGCCGGCTCGTGGGCCAGCCCGTGCGCGCGGACCCCCGCCTCGTAGCCCTCGCGCCGGTCCCGGCCCGTCGTCGTGTTCTGGGGCCCGGCGATGTGGCCGACCCGACGGTGACCGAGGGCCGCCAGGTGGGCGACCACCTCGACGGCCGCGGCATGGTTGTCGACGACGACCGCGAGGTCCTCGCCGTCCTGCGCGGCGCGGTTGACCAGGACGAACGGGAAGGAATCCGCGCGAAGCCCCTCGATCGTCTCGTCGGCCATCTGCGAGGAGGCGATCAGCACGCCGTCCACCTGGCGCTCCCGCAGGAGCCGGAGGTAGGCTGCCTCGCGCTCGGGCTGGTCCTCGGAGTTGCAGAGGATCAGGTTGTAGCCTCGCTCGCGCGCCGCGTCCTCTGCGCCCTTGATGATCGACGAGAAGAACGGGTTCGTGATATCCGGGACGAGCATTCCCAGCGTCAAGGTGCGCTGGAGCCGGAGGCTGCGCGCAAGCGCGGACGGCCGGTAGCCGAGGACGTCCGCCGCCGCGAGGACGCGCTCGCGGGTGGCCGGGCGAATCGTGGATCCCGCGTGGCCGTTGAGGACGCGCGACACGGTGGACGGGTGGACGCCCGCCTCCGACGCCACGTCGGTGATCGTCGCGCGAGCCCTGGTCGGAGCCATGGCGTTACCGCCCGGTGCCCGTCATACCGCGGCGCTCTCGCCGAGGTAGAGGCGCTTGACCTGCGGGTCGTCGAGGAGCCGCTGGCCCTCCCCGCGCAGCTTGATCACGCCGAGCTCCATGACGCAGCCGGTCCGGGCGTTGAGGAGCCCGGTCCGGGCGTTCTGCTCGACCAGGAGGATGGTCACCCCCTGTTCGTTGAGCTCGCGCATCTTGGCCATGACCGTTCGTGACGCCCGCGGCTCCAGGCCCAGGGTCGGTTCGTCGAGCAGCAGCAGACGGGGCGCGGTCACGATGGCGCGGGCCATCTCGACCTGCTTCTGCTCGCCACCCGAGAGCAGGCCCGCGCGGCGATTGGCCTGCTCCACGACGATCGGAAACAGCTCGCCCGCGGCCTTCAGCCGCTCGTGAGCGAGCGTTCGATTGCGGATGCTGTAGGCCCCCATCAACAGGTTCTCGCGCACGGTCATCTGCGGGAAGGTGCTGCGGCCCTGGGGCACGTGGGCGATGCCCCGGCGGAACAGCTCGTCCGGACGCAGCCCGCCGACGTCGGCTCCGTCGAACCGGATTGCCCCGCGCCGCGGGTGCAGGATCCCGGACAGGACACGCAGAAGCGTGGACTTGCCGGCCCCGTTGGGGCCGATCAGGCACACGAAGTCGCGCTCGGCGAGCGTGAGGTCGACGCCGCGAAGGATGTCGCCCCCGCTGCCGTAGCCGGCCCAGACGCCTTCGATCTCGAGCAGCATTCTCAGTCTCCGAGGTAGGCGTCGAGGACGATCGGGTCGTCGCGGACCGCACCCGGGGAGCCCTGGGCGATCACGGTGCCGCGGTGCATCACGATGATCGGGTCGCACAGGTTCATCACGAAGCCCATGTTGTGCTCGATGATCAGGAACGTGACACCACGTGCGTTCAGCTCCTTCACGTGGTCGGCCACCTTCTCGATCATCACCGGGTTCAGGCCGCCGGCCGGCTCGTCGAGCATCACGATCTCGGGGTCCGCCATCAGCGCGGCAGCGAGCTCGAGCAGCTTCTGCTGGCCGAACGAGAGGCTGCCGGCCGGCTGGTCGCGAAGCTTCAGGATGCCAAAGAACTCCAGAAGCGACTCCGCCCGTTCCTGCTCGTGACCCTTGATCGCGGCGGTGAACAGCGACCTGAAGGTGAGCTGGCGGATCGGGACGATCATGTTCTCGAGGACCGTCATCCTGCGGAAGATGCGGGTCACCTGGAAGGTCCGCATCAGCCCCAGGTGGACGATGTCGCTCGGCCGCTTGCCGACGATCGGCACGCCGCTAACGTAGATCTGTCCCTGCTCCGGCTGGTAGAACCCGGTGATGCAGTTGAACATCGTGGTCTTGCCCGAGCCGTTGGGTCCGATCAGGGCCGTGATGGTGCCCTTGGTGACGCTGAGCGACGCGTCGGTCAGGGCCTGGATGCCGCCGAACGACTTGGTGATCCCGGCGACAGCCAGGCTGGTCGACGAATCGCGGGCGGCTGCCTCGACCTCCGCGGCCGCAGTCGGCGCCGCGGTCACGACGCCACCTCCGGGAGCGTTGTGCCCGGGACATCGACCTTGGGTGGGCGGCGGCGCGCGTTCCGCCACGCGTCCCAGGTGGGGATGATCCCGTTCGGCAGGAACATGACGACGAGGACGAGGATGACGCCGAGCCCCACGAGGTGGAGCTGGCCCGCGATCCCGGATGGAGCCAGGTAGATCAGGTAGACCGAGAGGGGCTGGATGATGAACGCCCCGAGGACGGGACCCCACACCGTCCCGCGGCCGCCGACGAGCGCCATGATGATCACGGTGAGCGTAATGACCAGCTCGAACTCCGAGTCCGGCGTGATCGTGTTCAGGTACTGCGCGTGGATGGCGCCGGCCGCCCCTGCGAAGGAGACACTGATCGCAAACGCGAGGATCTTGTACAGCGAGGTGTTGACGCCGGATCCGTCCGCCTTGCCCTCCTCCTCCCGGATCGCGATCAGCCCCAAGCCGAACTTCGAGCGCCGGATCGCCAGCGACACGAGGATCGCCGCGACGAGGAGCGCGAGCATCGAGTAGTAGAACGGGAGGATCACCTGGTCGGCGGGCAGGTTGAGCAGCGGCAGCAGGAGGCCGGAGCTGCCTGCCGTGATCCCGCGCAGGTTCAGCATCAGGAACTGCGCAACGGACGCGAACGTGAGCGTCACGATCACGAAGGATGTGCCTCGGACGCGGAGGGAGACCCAGCCGAGGCCAGCCCCGAGGATGCCGGTCAGGATCCCGATGAACGGGGCGCTCACGAAGACCGGGATTCCGGCGTGGACGACGAGGAGGCCCGCGGCATACGAGCCGAGGCCGAAGAAGCCGACCGTGCCCAGGGACACGTAGCCGGCGTAGCCACCCATGATGTCCCAGCCGACCGACATGGCCGCGTACATGAACGTGAACAGGAGCAGGTCAAGGTAGAAGCCTTCGTGGACGAAGACCGGCAGAACCAGGAACAGGGCCAGCGCCACGATCGGGAATTGCTTGCGCATGTTCATCGGATTAGAGGCTCTCCCGGGCAACGGATCCGAAGAGGCCCTGCGGGCGCACGATGAGGACGCCGAACAGCACCATCAGGAACACGAGGGGGGCCCAGTCGAGCGGCAGGTAGACCGCGGCGATCTGCTCGGCAAGACCCAGGATCATCGCGGCGACGAAGGTGCCGCGCAGGCTGCCCATGCCGCCGAGGACCACGATTGCAAGGAGCTTGCCGATCCAAAGCCACTGGGTCGCGGGGTAGAACGAGAACAGGACGCCCAGCAACGGCCCGCCGGCGGCGGCGACCGAGACGCCGATCGCGAACGCGATGATCGTCACCTGCTCCACGTTGACGCCGACGAGGGCCGCCGTGCGCGGGTCCTGGGTCGTGGCCCGGATCGCCCGGCCCAGGTTGCTCCGCGTCAGGAGCAGGAACAGCCCGCCGAGGACCACGAGTGCTGCGCCCGCCGCAATCAGGCGGACGAGCGGGACGTAGACATCGCCGATCGCGAAGCTGCTCTGGGCGTACGAGGTGTTGATTGCCTGGAAGTTGGAGGACCAGATGCTGCCCTGGAGCCCCTCCAGGATGATCGCGATCCCGAACGAGACCAGGACCGTGAGCGTCATGTCCCGGTCACCGAGGTGCCGCAGGACGAAGCGCTGGCCTAGCGCCCCGCCGACGAAGAACGCGGGCATCACCACGAGGATCGACGCGATCGGGTCGAGGCCGAACGTCGTGAACAGCACCCACGACACGTAGGCAGCCGTCAGGATCATCGCCGCGTGGGCCACGTTGACGACGCGCATCACGCCGAAGATCAGCGTGAGCCCCGAGGCCATGAGAGCGTAGACACCGCCGGCGAGCAGGCCCAGGACGACTGCCTGGATGAGGAGGTGCGCGTTCAAGGTCTGATCCCCGTCAGGTCATTGTCCGCCGGCCGGGTGCCCCCGGGGATGAACCCCGGAAAGCGCCCGGCGCAGGCGGCGTGGATCACCAGTTGGGCTTCGGGTACACGGGGTCGCCGTTCTTGTTGGGATCGTTCGCGGGACCAACGACCAGCAGCTTGTCGTTCTGGTACTGCTCAAGGAGGAAGCTGCCGTTCGGCCGGCCGATCGGATCCCAGCCGATCAGACCCTGGACGGTCTGGACCTTGTTGGCGTGCAGCCAGGCGATGATCTTGGCGTTGTCGATGGACTGGGTTCCCAGCACGGCCGCCTGGAGCACCTGGCCGACCGAGTAGCCCTCGGCCGACTCGGTGCCGATGTCGGTCACCTTCGGGAACAGGGCGTGGAATTCGGCCACGAACTTGTCGTTGCCCGGGGCCTTCGAGGTCTGGACCCAGCCGTCGCCGGTGAAGATCCCATTGACCTTGCTGCCGAGGGCCTGCTTGAACGGGCCCACGGTGCTCGGGCCGCTGGTCATGTAGACGGCCGTGGGCTGGTAATTGATCGACGCGTATGCCTGGACCTGGGAGATCGAGTCGTTGCCGATCGTGCCGCCGAGGACGATCTCGGCCCCGGACGCCTTGACCGCGGCCGCGATGGCCGAGAAGTCGGTCTGCGTCGGTGGGTAGACCTGCTTGTAGACCGTCTTGATTCCGGCAGCCTCGAGCGTCGCCTGGGCGCCGTCCTCGGTCGCGCTCACGAAGGGGTCATCCTGCTGCGGGTAGGCCGCGCTCTTTGGACGCTGGTCGGCCGGCAGCGACAGGATGTACTGCACGAACGGATCGGCCTGGTGGTCGGCCGTGGCAGGCTGTACGAAGAAGATGTTCGTGAAGTTGCGCGAGAAGACGGACGGCGAGCCGCCGGCGCCTTCGATGTACGCGTACTTGTACTTCGCGGCGACAGCGGACGTCGGGCCCGTCAGGACGGATGAGAACGGGCCGAACATCAGGTCGACCTTGTCAACCGTGGCAAGCCGCTCCATCTGGCTCACCGCGGTGTCGGCGAGGCTCTGGTTGTCGTAGGACTTGATCACGACCTGGCGGCCGAGCAGGCCGCCGGCGTCGTTAACCTCCTTGGCCCAGACCTCGTAGCCCTGCTCGATGGCGGTGCCGGGATCGGCCTTGTCACCCGTGAGCGCCTGCGAAACGCCGATCACGATGGGCTGGTCGCACGGCGCGATCGGGCAGGCGGCCGACGGCGACGCGGACGGAGCGCTCGACGCGGCCGAGGCTGCCGCGGATGCGGCGACTGACGCTGCCACCGACGCGGCAGCGGACGCGGCGGGGCTCGGGGTC
>Ga0209747_1001898_pt1 | contig 10846 bp, 6 predicted proteins | sample BarGraNGADG00311_FD_184498 | JGI IMG/M metagenome (GOLD analysis project Ga0209747, IMG submission 184498) | Arctic peat soil microbial communities from Barrow, Alaska - Barrow Graham LP Ref core NGADG0011-311 (SPAdes) (version 2) | ecosystem: Environmental > Terrestrial > Soil > Wetlands > Peat ... | reverse complement strand
ATTGAGAGTTGGTCATGGCTCCGGAGAGCAGGATTTTCACTCCGGCCTTCACTGAAAGATTGCCGTTTGAGTCCTTGACGTTCTTGGTGCCCGAGATCTTACCCTTGGGCGGAGGTATCAACTCGTTAACGAAATCCTTGCCGGTTACATCGCGTGCACAGTCCTTGAGCTCGACCTTATAACCGCCCTCCTCCGGCGAGATCTGCCTATAACCGGCCGGCACTTCTTCGCTGACCGAATAAATACTCATATCCAGATTACTGAAACAATACTTGCCATCGCTTCCCGTCTGCTGCGACTGCGGCGCGTATCCGAATCTGAAAAGATTGATTGTCACCCCGGCCTTCACCGACAGATTGCCGTTCTCGTCCTTGACGTACTTGGTGCCCGAGATCTTACCCTTGGGTATTGGTATCAACTCATTTACGAAGTCCAGGCCGCTTACATTGGGCTTGCAGATTTCCAGCTTTACCGTATAACTGCCTCCCGCCGGGCTGATCTGCCTGTAGCCGGCCGGTACTTCTTCACTTACGTAATAAGTTTTATTAAGATCCAGATCGCTGAAACTATAGGTGCCAGCGCTTCCCGTAACTTGAGAACCCGTCTTACCTCCGGAAAGCTTGATTGTCACCCCGGACTTCACCGACAGATTGCCGTTCTCGTCCTTGACCTTTTTGGTGCCCGAGATCTTACCCTTGGGCGTGATGCAGTCGATCGACGGCTGGTCGGATTGGGTGGACTCATCAACTGTTGTCCCTTCGGCCACCGTCGTTTGGCCGCTGCCGCTAGGGGGTGCCTGAACCACTGCATCTCCACCTTGGGGCGCGGCCTGATCCCCGTTGGTTTCAACTACCGGTGCTGGGCTGATAGGCTGCGCTGCCGGCGTTTCCTGAACCTGGTTTTGCTGATCCAGCACGGGAACTGTCTGATCTCCTGTAGGTTGCGTACCAGCCGATCCTGCCGAAGCCGAAATGATGCTGCCCAGCAGGGTCAGTAAGACCAGTGCCGTGATGGATACGAGGACCAAAAACCTTTTTGACCTTTTCATTAACGTCACCTCCGCGATCGTATTTTTGCCTCTTCGAATTTTGTGCCCTAACATTTTCGATCCAAGAGTCCGGGACGTTAGAAGAGGTTGTCTCGAGGTAGTGTGCGGGGGAAAAGGTCCAATAAACCGGAATGCCCTTTTTCTACGCCGAGTCTTTTTTGGCCAAGACCGGAAAGCATGCCCCTTTTCCAGCCCCTTCTTTATCCCTTTGTTTCCTCTCTTTGTGTCCTCCCTTTGCCTTGTATCCTTTATAAAAAAACCCGATCCTATAAGATCGGGCCGGTTTCACCACTAGCTCCCCACAGCGCAGGTAACCAGTTTAGCCGCTGTGGCTCAACGCTTTCCCGTTTGAAAGCTATTTATTTGTTTAGAGTCACATTATAACCCAGAAAGCTAAAAAAACAAAACATATCAAAGGAAAATATATGAATTATAGAGCGGGCTTAAGGAGAATAACCAAGAAGCACAAGCGTAACTAGCGGCTATATGGAATATTATTCCAAGTAGAGATTCAAGCCCCCGAGGGCGTTTCCTCGCCAAAGATATTGTACATACTCGCGCCCATTGCAATGAAAAACCAGAAAAGGGTGATCATTGGAACCGCGAAGAGCAGCCATGCCCCGAATAGATTGGAGACGGCAAAGCCAACCATACCCAGTATCAAGGCCTCGCTGTAGAAATGGACAAAGTCATCATCCTCGGAATTCTTTCGAGCCCACAGCAATAAGACCCAGTAGAATACCAGGACGAGCAGGAAGGTGGCTAGACCCAGGAGACCCTCGGAAACCAGATAAGTGAGGTAGACGTTTTCCACCGCCGCCCATGTTTTTCGGATGCCGTTTTCAACAAGTTTCTGCCCCTCCATTCCCATGCCTAATCCGAAGATCGGATGGTCCATGAAGAAATCAAGCGCAAGCTTGTATTGCATCATCCTCCCGGATGTCGCTTCCTTGGCGCTCTGGCTTACGAATCTTTGTTTGATGAAATCGGGAGGTTTAAAGAGAACCACCAGCAAGACGAGGATCATCGCGACGGTCACCGCAGTTACGATCAATCTTCGATCGAAAAGCCCAAAGGCACCGTACAGCAGCATTATGAGCCCGAAGGCGATCCACGAAGCCCGAGAGCCGGTCATTACCAGGCAGAAGGCATTCATGGCGAAGCCGATGAGGAGCAGAGACAGAAGGCCCCAGCGCTTGCGCCGGAACATCATGCCCATGACGCTTATGAAGAAAGGCAACACGAAGGCCAGATAACCGCCGTAAATATTGGGGTGGAGGAAGGTGCCGTTGATTCGATAAACCTGGGTCGCGCCGGCGCCGGCCACCACGCTTACCTCGGTTGGATAGCCGAATAGTTTGATCAGATATTTGGCGTTTACCATCTCAGCCCAACTCTGGCCCAGGAAGAACTGGAGCATGCCGAAGAGTGCCACCAGGCTGGAACATATCAAGATCACCAATACCAATTGCTGGAATTGTTTTCGAGTTCGCAGGGTGTTCAGGACGACGAAAAAAATGTAGGCGAAGAAGGCCGTCCGAATGAAGCGGAAGATGGGCACAGCGACGTTCGCACCGTGTATGAGTCCCACGAAACAGGAAAGGATGGTGGCAGCGATATATATAAGCACAGGCAAGGTTAGAGGACTTTTTGTCCTCCATTCCGCCTTTTTCATGATGACTTGCGCCAACCAGGCAATGAGGACCATGGCCATTACGATTTCGTGCAGGTTGAAGTGAATGCCGCGCTCTCCTCCCGCTATCTGAGGCGTTTTGATTCCCAGATTGATGCCGGGACCGGCCTGAGGCAGAGTCATGTTGAGGATAAGGAAGAGGACCAGGCCGAATTGAAGGTTGCGATAGGTGAGAACAAAAACAATGATTCCCACCAGGACTCCGATGCCTATCTTGAATGGGACCGCGGTGGTAAACGCGCCTACGATGGCAGCGAGAACAAGTACGGCCACCAGCACAATCGTAAGCTTTGTCCCGGCGCCCGCCTCCAATATTCGGCTGTTCACAGGCTTCTCTACCTTAACCTTGTACACCTCCAGTGAACACGGCCTCGTAAAGGTCGAGTATCCGTTCCGCCACCCCTTCCCATGTGAATCCCGCCGACCTCTCGATTCCCTTTTCCCGCAGCTCTTCCCGCAGGCGCAATGAATCGGCGACGCGCTCCAGCCCTCTGGAAATATCATCGGGTTCCCGAGGATCCACCAGTATCCCGACGTCGCCAACGACTTCCGGTATCGAGGATGTGTTGGAAGCGATGACCGGTGTACCGCAGGCCATGGCCTCGAGGAACGGGAGACCAAAACCTTCATAGAGCGAGACGCAGACGAAACCCTCCGAGCCGGAGTAGAGCACGGGAAGAAATTCCTCTTCAACGAAGCCGGTGAGCAAAACCTTGCCGGTGAGACCCAGCTCCTCTATCTCATCAGAAAGGTAGTCCTCGAAGTCTCTGGTATCCCCCGCGAGTACCAGGCTGTAATCGCCACTGTCGTTGAGCAGAAACCGTTTGAAGCCGAGCAGCAGATTATGGATATTCTTGCGGGGATCGAATCCGCCCAGGTAAAAGAAATAGGGCCTCTTGATTCCAAACCTCCGGGTCACCCTCTCTATGTCGGCGCCATCCTCAACTTTCTTGTAGATATCACTCACCCCTTCCGGGATGACCGCCAATCGCTCACGCGGAATCTTCCATATGCGTTCGATGTCCGCGGCCGAGTTTTGCGATACGGCCACTACGGCCTCAGCCTGCCTGGCGGCAAGCCGATGTGAAGCGAGCCAGAGCCATGCCCGGGGGCCGAGATAGGGGCCTCTCAATACAAGCGGTATAAGATCGTGCACGGTGACGATACTAGGGACGTGCAGGAAAGGGGTCATATTGTGATCGATGGCATGGAAGAGGTCGATTCCCGAGCGCTTGATGGTCCCGGCCATGAGGAGGTGATCGGCGAGCAGGCTGAGGTATGAAAGGTTGGGCGATTTCGGCAGTGTGACCCATTCCACATTCTCTTTTTCAAAAGGCACAAGATCCGAGGATGCACCTTTATCATAGCCGAAGAGCACGAAGCTGAAATTGTTGTCGGAGCGGATTAGAGCATCGATAAGAGCAGAAGTATAGCGACCTATTCCCCTCTGACGGTTTGTATTCGATAACGCCCTGGCATCGAGGCCTATGCGCTTTCCCACTAGCCCTTCACTCCCTTTAGAAAGAGGAGCCTGCCGTGGGTGCCGAAATAAGGCAACTCCGCCAGCCGCAGGTAGAACGAAAGATCCCCTCTGTAGAGACCCGGCAGCTTAAGCTCGGGGATCAGCGTGCAGGTCTCAATGTCCTTAAGGCCTAGTGGTTCCAGCAGATTGCGAAGTTCATCGAGCGTGAAGCTGTGCGCCGCCCTCGGGCCCGGCCGCTGTTGGTGTCCTTCGAACAGGCCGTTTGAGGTTACCAAGATCAGCACGCCGGTTTTTTTGAGGACCCTCATCCATTCCGCCAGGAGCCCGGCCGGGTCTTCCTGATACTCCAAGGTGAGTTGGGAGGCGATGAGATCCAGCCCTTCATCCTCAAAAGGAAGCCGCCGCAGGTCGCCGATCATTCGCTTGAAACCCTGTGAGGGCAGAGGCGAGTTTCCCCTCGTTCTGCCATCGGGCGCCGGCTCGAGCCAGGTTATCTCGACGCCCGCCCGCCGCAGGGATCCCGCAAGCATTCCTTCCCCGTCTCCCAGAAGAAGCGCTTTTTTGCCCGGCCCCGCTTGGGCCATTTGGAGAATTTTACCAACCCGCAACCTGGCCTCCGTCATAATGGGGTCAGGCTTCAACATCAACATTCTTAGCTTTCCAAGACAGGAATGAGCTTCATTCTTGACGATGTTGATGTTGAGGCCTGACCCCAAAGCTCCTCCTAAACGTACTTTTGAAACCAGGCAAACATAAGGTCCCAGACTTCGAGCCGGTTTGCCGGTTGGGTAACCGTATGGCCTTCATCCGGATATATCTTGAGCTCCACCGTCTCTCCGGCGTTTTTCAGGGCGTCATTCATCTCATAAGCCTGGTCTACCGGAATTAACGGATCTTGCCCGCCATGAATAAGGAGCACCGCCGCTTGCATGTCGTCGGCAAATTTTAGCGGAGAACGAATGGCATATTCTTGTGGTACCTGATCGGGAGTGCCGCCCAGCATAGGAACCACCTGATCCAGCCCCGCCTTGACCAGTGCATCATTGTCGTGCGCCTTGGCATTTTCGTAAAGTCCCACCGCGTCCGTGAAACCGGATTCCGCCACCACGGCATTTATGGGATAACGTTCGGCCGCCAGGAGGGATACGCTGGCCCCATGGCTTTGGCCGTACATGCCTATATGCCCGTCCTCGACCAATCCCTTGGACTTGAGATACTCGATGCCATTTATGACATCGTCCACCTCTCCCTTGGCCAGCTCGTGCTGGCCCTGCGATTTGCCGCTGCCCCTGAAGTCGGGGTTGAAGACCAGATAACCATGGTCCATAATCCCTAGCGCGACTTCACTGAAATCGCCGGCGGTGCCGAAGCCGCTGTGGTTTACAACGATGAGCGGCCAGGGGGGCTGACCCGAGCTCGGCCGGAAAAGCAGGCCGGAGACCGTCAATCCTCCCGAGCTCTGATAATATATGCGCTCCGCCACCTTTCTGATGTTTTTGAGCGCTTGGTTGGTCTCGTCGATAAATCGGTCGGCCGTATTGTAATCACCCTGGTTATAGGCCTCCAAAGCCTGGTTCCATTTGGCCCTTGCCTCCCGCACGTCATATCCATCGTTCGCCTTTTGATCGACTTCGTTTTTAGAAGCTACGCCCCGTGCCGTTACGGTCGCCTGATCGATTATTCTTGCGACCGCGCAGCCTGCTATCGAAATCCCGACTACCACGACAATCACACTCACAACCACCGCCAAGGGCAGGAATTTTCTTGGTTTTCTTGATCCGGTACCCATTCTCATCAGTCCTCCAACTTTAATAAATCGTTCAGTTCCTGCAGTCTGCTCTTTCTGAATAGGCCGCTGCCGAAGGCTAGAACGACATAGAGACCTACCAGCAGAGCGCTTTCGATGATGGCGACCACGGTTGCGCTGCCCACGGTATCTCTTCCTATTGTAAGCAAATTGTGCAGGACAAGTGCCGTTGCATACAGGATTGCAATGATGCCGAAAGGAGCAGCGGCAAATTTGATCACGTTGACCTTATATTTCAGTTCCCTCGATAAAGCATAGAAAATCATCATGAAGACCATGAATTCGCTGACAACCATTATGACGGCCATGCCCGTATAGCTCCAGATCGGAATCACGATCAGGTCCAGAGCCGCCTTGAACAGCAAGCCGATTATGATGATGGCGGTTATCTTTTTCTGTTTATTGATAACGATGAAAAAAGAGAAGCTGATGGCTTCCATGAAGGTGAAGGCCATGGCGGCCATTGAAAGCCAGACAACGACCCAGGCATTGATGTATTTGAACCCCTCCAATATCAGGACGGGTCTTGCCAGTATGGGAGTGAGAACCATCAGTGGCGCTATGACGACCACGCAGTAAAAGAGCATTTTTTCCCAAATGGGGCCCAGCCGCTCCGGATGCCTTCCCCCCGCTTTGGATACCGCCGGCAATACGGCCATGTTGATGGCGATGGTGAGAAACACGAAGGCCTTTGCGAACATGGCGGCGGCCGCGTAGAGCCCTACTACTTCGTCCCCCTTCACCCATGAGAGTATGGGGACGTCCACGATGGCGTATATCGTGATGGCCGATGATACCACGGCAAGGGGCCAGGCGCTGCGCAAAAGGTAGAGCCATAATTCTCGATCGAAATAGCGCCCCTTCCTCCAAAATGTATGCGATTTGTCTTCCTCGCTCTCCGGGTTCAGAATAGCGCTCCCTCCCGCCGGCGAGAGGGCCTCGAATTGCGTCTGCTCCCCGACGTCCCGACTTAATGCCGAGGCGAAAGCGAAGTCCGCCGCCAGTGCCTCTTGGGGCACTTCTCCCGTCTCCGGCATCTTGAGAAGCGCCGCAGCGGCGGCCCTGTCCCATGTCCCTGATTTTAGTTCGCTCCGACGTTTGAGGAGACGGGAGTAAATGAAATAGAAATGGGCGATGGAATAGAGCAGAGTAAGAATGTAAATCAGGATAAGCCAGACGACCACATTGTTGAAACCGGCCAGGACCACATAGATAGACAGGCCGACCTTGAGAACGCCGACAACCAGGAAGACGAGTGCCACAACGGCCAGCCTTTCCAGGGCTATGAAGTTCTCGACCAGGGTGTTGGAAAAGGGTTGTTCGATAAAGAAGCAGAAGCCGATCACGAATACCGCCCAGAATTTCTCGGCTCCGACGCCGCCCGGGCTTTGAGCTGCAAGGGTGATGAGGTTGATTGCCGTGAGGAGTATGAAGGCCCCCAGCCCGAGAATCATCCGCAGACCGACCACGTTCTTGAAATAATAATCTAACTTGCTGTTGTCCTGCGAGACATCGCGGATGGAGATATTGCCTATGCCGAAATCAGGCAGTACCTGAAAAATCATGTAGATGACGAAGGCGTAATTGTAAACACCGACCAGTACGGGCCCTAATTGCTTGTTAATTATGATCGCCATGAAAAAGGAAAGGCCGGAGGTAACCAGCTTGGCGGTGATTAGAGCGACAGCATTTTTAGAGACCCGTGAGACTCTCTCCATCTCCGCCATCGTATTCTTCCTTCCAGTTAGGGGTCAGGCCTCAACATCAACATTGATCTCTCCACCTTAGCAACACAGGGGTCAAGTCTGCACATTCTGCTCCTCAGAATGTGCAGACTTGACCCCACGCCATCTCGCGGCATTGAGCCGCTCGATGGCAATGTTGATGTTGAGGCCTGACCCCTAATCCTATTCCCAGTCTTCTTCGCCACCCTTGTCTTGCCACAGCTTGCTTTCGATAGGTTCAGGATTATTTACCCTTTTCGGTACCTCCCCGGTCTTTCGGCTTGGTTGCTGTTGCTTAAGGAAACGGCGCTCCTTGCGCTTTAAGTCCTTTTCAGGCCGGGCTTCCTTGCCGTTGGCCTGCGATCCCTTCTCCATCGTTGCTGCCGCCTGCGGTTGGTTAGCTTGACCGCTCGAAAATCTGGCTCCTGCGTCAACCAACATTTTTTGCAGATGACCCTGGGCTTCCTTTTCGTTCATGGAGGCGAATTCGCCCTCCTTGCGCATCATCCTGATAATTGATTCGGTAATCCGTTTAACGCTCTCCTCGGTTATATCGTAGCGGCGGAGAAAGGCCATATAATAAGCTCTTATCGCGATCTTCGCCAGTTCCCGCGGCTTTGAATCCTCCGAGTTCAGAGCCCGCAGCCAATCCTTGGGTATCGAGGCACCCGACGCTCCCATGCGCCTGAAGTCTTCGGTTAGCACTTCTTTGAGCTGTGCAAGCTCTTCCTCGGTCTTTTCGCCGGCAGCCGCGGGCGCGATATCGGTACGCGGTTTTGCAGCGTCCCGATGCAGTTGGGAATCGTACCTCTCCTCTCGGGCCGCTTCGGGGGCCTGCTCCGGGATCCCGGTTGTCTGAGTCTCTTTGAAAACAGAAACCGAAGGCGAAATACTCGATGGCTCGGGCGGTCCGACCTCAGAAATTTCCATAAACGGCCCGGTCCTTGCCTGCATTTTCTCTACTGGCGGCTCGACCGTTTTCTCGGGTTCCGGCTTGCTGGCGATGAGTGGGCTTCTTGCAGCTAGGGGCGGCTTGGAGGTTTCCACTGCCGCTTTCGGTTTTGCCCTGAATGTCGAAGTACGGCGCTCCTTTTCAGGCGGTTTGGTCTCTTGAAAGACGGGCTTGGCCTCAGCCCTGCTCAAAACCCTGGACGTGGCCTTTGGCCCCTCCTTGTTGACTTTGAGCGCCATACGCGCTCTTAGAGCCCGTTCACGCCTTCTCATCTTCACATTTGAGAGAACCACTCCGCCAGGCTTCAAGTGGAGCATATTAAAGCTTTCCATGGCTGATTGGACAATGCCGCGCGAGCATCTCTCGCTGTCTACCACCATAAGACTGAGGTCTACCTTGGATGCGACGATGGCACCGTCGATTGCAAGCGTCAATGCCGGAGCGTACAGGATTACGTCGTCATAATCGGCCTCCAGCTCTTGAAGGTATTTATCAAGGATGGGTAACGACAGCAGATCCGAGGAGTTGTCAGACAGACGCCCGGCCGGCAGAAAAAATAAATAGGGAATTTGGGTCTCGATTATTGCCGGCCCGATCGACCCCCTCTTTGCCAGGGAATCGGCCAGACCGGGTTTGTCGCCGGCTTCCATTACCTTTGATACGGCTTGCTGGCGCAGGTCGCAGTCGACGAGCAGCGTCTTCCTTTCGGTAAAAGCAATGCTCCTTGCCAGATTGGCTGTAAAATAAGGCGCTTCCTGGGTTGGAATGGCCGCTACTACCAGGATTGATTTCGACGGCCTCTCGCTTAGCGAGAACATTATGCTCGACCTCAGTTGCGAATAAGCTTCGTTGGCCGGGGTCATCCCCGAGCCGGGCGACAGGAGCGCAATGGCCTCGCTCGCCTTAAGCTTAGGTATGCTTCCGAGAACGGGAAGGCCGAGCGTTTCCTCCACGTCTTCGGTCGAGCGGAAATGGGGATCGAAATATTCGATGCCGATGGCCGTCGAAAAGCCGAGTATCAGGCCGAGGAATATTCCCAATCCCAGGTAGACCATGGGTTTCGGTTGGGTGGGTTTTTTGGGGGGCACTGCATCATTGGTTACGATCAGGCTTCCCCCTAACAGTAAGGACTTGAGGTTGGAGTTTTGAGAGGCTTCGTCGTTACCGGACTGTATCTCGATCACTTCGCCCCAGGTGTTGGCTATCTCCGCGGCCCTGGTCGGGCTGCTGTCAGTAACGGTTATATGTGCAAAGGTAGTTTGCACATCGGCCTCAGATTTTACCTTTGCCAGTAGCTCTTCGGCCGGTATGTCGAGCCCGTTCGCGAGCAGCCTGTCATGAACCCCGTTCGCAATATCAATGCTTTCCATTGCATTAGAGATAGATGCCATCACCGAAAGGGCATAAACCCCCTGTATAGTTGAATCCGGCTGCCTCGTTTGTGGATTAATCGGAGCTATCGCCGATACATCGATCTCTACTTTATAGCTCGGGGTTTGAATCCTGGCCGCAATAGTAGCTACCAGGGCTGCGAATATGGTTATTACTATTATCAGCCAGCCCCTTTTTCTTATAGCGGCGGCCAGGTCTCGAGGTTTCATCTTTTTGCCTTTCCGGTTATGGAATTGCCCTGCATCAGCATTATGTCAAAAGTACGATTTTTTATACTATAGATGTTCGGAATATGTATCGGGTTCATTATAACAGCACAGAACGTTGTTGTTCCCGGCGACTTCTACAGCCAACCATCCCCTTGCAGGCGCTTGTATCACTATGAGCATCCGCTCGACCCTGCAAAAATAACATCGGATGCCTGTTTTGATACCTGAATCTTTAAACTTCAGGCGCATCGCGCATAATTCTATTTGAAGCTGCATTCCGCTTAAACTATGTTTACATAATGACGATGAGTAGGAGTATAAATCCCGTAGGTTGAGAGCTGTTTTTCGGAAGGAGCATAAGGCTATGGACAAAAAGCAGAGGTCGCTTCTCATCAAAGGTTATTTTTTCCTGGCACGCAACATAGCGGCCGGACTTATCGTGAACAAGATACTGGACTTCTTCGCCTGGTCCGACTACCGCCTGTTGATCCTGCTTTCCATGTGGCATCCTGATAATGCGGCCCGCATCAAGTATTTG
>Ga0209747_1001894_pt1 | contig 10865 bp, 5 predicted proteins | sample BarGraNGADG00311_FD_184498 | JGI IMG/M metagenome (GOLD analysis project Ga0209747, IMG submission 184498) | Arctic peat soil microbial communities from Barrow, Alaska - Barrow Graham LP Ref core NGADG0011-311 (SPAdes) (version 2) | ecosystem: Environmental > Terrestrial > Soil > Wetlands > Peat ... | reverse complement strand
GGCTCGACGACCGCGCGCCCTACATCTGGAAGACCACGGACTATGGGAAGACGTGGGCGCGGATCGTCAACGGCATCCGGCCCGACGACTTCGTCCATGCGGTCCGCGAGGACGGCAAGCGGCCCGGCCTGCTCTTCGCCGGCACCGAGCACGGCGTCTACGTGTCGTTCGACGCGGGCGCACGGTGGCAGTCGCTCTCGCTGAACCTGCCCGACGTCCAGGTCTCCGGCCTCGTCGTCGAGGCCCACGATCTCGTCATCGCGACGCACGGCCGGTCGTTCTACGTGCTGGACGACATCGACGCGCTGCGGCAGCTCACGCCCGAGGTCATCTCCGCCCCAGCCCACCTGTTCCAGCCGCGCGACGGCGTGCGGCGCGTCTACCCGGCGGTCTTCGACTACTACCTCCGGCAGCCGGCGGCGTCACTCGTGATCGAGGTCGTCGACCCGGCAGGCGTGGTCGTGCGGCGGATGATCGGCAAGTCGGCGCCGAATAGGGCCGGCGTGAACCGGGTGACCTGGGATCTGCGTTACCCGGGCGCCAGGTTGTTCGAAGGGATGATCGTGCGGAGCGCGCAACCCGCGAAGGGCCCGCTGGCGGCGCCGGGGACCTACCAGGTGCGCCTGTCTGCGGACGGCCAGGTCCAGACTCGGTCCTTCGCGGTGATCTGGAATCCGCAGCTCACGAGCGTCACCGCCGGCGACCTCCAGGCCCAGTTCGATCTGGCGATGAAGATCCGCAACAAGACGAGCGAGGCGCACGAAGCCGTGATCGACATCCGCGCGATGAAGACGCAAGTGACCGAGCGCCTGTCTGGCGTCACCGACGCGCGCATCGAGAAGGCGGCTGAAGCGTTCGTCGCGACGATCTCGGCCGTCGAGGAAGCGCTGTACCAGGTGCGGAACCGGAGCCCGAAAGACCCGCTCAACTATCCGGTGAAGCTCAACAACCGGATTGCCGCGCTGCAGGGCGTCGTCGAGAGCAGCGAAGCGAGGCCCACGGACCAGTCCTATACCGTGTTCGCGTTGCTGTCCGAAGAGCTGGCGGCGGCCATGGCGAGGCTGGCGGCAGCCCTGAACGTGGAGTTGCCGGCGTTGAACGTGGCCCTCGCGGCACGACAACTGGCGCCGGTCGAGAACCCGGCCAGGAGATAGCACGCGATGAACAGGCGTCTGACGTTCACGGCGTCGATCGGGCTGCACTGGAATCCAGGGCGAGGAGTTCTTCCGGGCGCTGCGGCACTACGGGGTGACGTCGGAGCTGGTGCTGTTCCCGCGGGAGCCGCATAGCCTGCGGCGGGAGCCGCGGCACCAGGTGGAAGTGATGGAGTGGACGCTGTACTGGTTCAGCCGGTTCCTGGAGAGACACCAGTCGGCAGCCCGTCCGAACGGGAGATAGGAACAGCAGCGGGCCCGGTGGACCAGGCGGGTGGCCAGGTCTACATGGTCCGCGGCAGCGAGATCGAGGGGCACGTCTTTCAGCTCGACGGCGCCGACGTCGGCTCGTTCCGCGCGAGCCGCGCCGACTACATCCAGTTGAGCACCGACGCCATCCAGGACGTCCAGGGTTGCGCGCGGACAAGGTCATCGATCGCGGCGCCCGATCCGAAGTTCGGGCCGTCCACCGTCACGCTGTCCAACGGCCGCAAGGTGTCGAACCCGCTGGGCACGGCCTCGACGTCTTCTAATGCAGCCAGTCGATGATGCGATCAGCGGAGTTGAGCAGCGGGTCCGGGACTGCTCCATCGCGTTCAAGGGTCAGGTTCTAGACCGCAGTCCGCGTCGTGACGCAGTTGGTCCACGGCCGCATCGGGACCACGCGGCCGCGAGGTTTCAGAATTCCAACCGCAACGACAATTGGAAGCGGCGGGCGGGCTGCGCGGAGACCGACTGGCCGAAGAACGGCGAGCTCATGTTGCCGACGTAGGGGTTGTAGTTCACCCGGTTCAGCACGTTGAAGGCGTCCACCCCGACGGTGGCCTTTGGCCCGTCCTCGCCGCGGCCCAGTTCGATCGCGTGCGACCACCGCAGGTCCAGCCTGGCAGACCCTGGCCCTTCGAGGCTGTTGCGCGGGACGCCCGCTGGACGCGCCTTCGTCGTGCCGTTGTTGAAGTCGTCGCGGCCAGTTGTCAGGCTGTAGGGACGGCCCGACCGTAGCGAGAGATTCACCCCGAGCGTGAACCACCGCGCGGGTTTCAGGCTACCCACCACGTCGAACCGGTGCCGCTGATCGGAGTCGGCTCGTGACCACTCACCGGCGAGGTCGTAGTTGTTGGCCGGATACGACCCGATGCCGCCGGTGTCATTCCTGGCCTGGCTCAGCACGTATTGCAGCGAGCCGTTGAAGTAGCGCGTGAGCTTGCCGCGCAGCGTCAGCTGCAGCGAGTGGCTCCACTGGCGACCGTCCGAGGCGATCTCCCGGATCACGCCGTGCGAGAGGTCGGGCCGCGCCAGGTAGGTGGGCGGGGGTGGGGCGTTGATGTCGCGCGACCGAAACAGGTCCACGCCACGCGCGCCGGTGTAGTTGATCGCCAGCGTCGTGGACTTCGCCAGCTGGCGCTCGACGCCGAGGCCGAACTGGACGCTGTAAGGAAACACAAGGGTCGGCGCCAACTGCACGAGGCTGGTCGGCTGGTTCTCGAGCGTGCCGCCGGAGGCCACCGGATTGGGATAGCCGGGGTTCAGGATCACGTATCGGAACAGCCTGCCCTCGCGCGACCGGATCACGTCCGACATCGGGCCAATACCCGTGCGGTCGTAGAAGATCCCGGCGCCGCCCCGGAGGATCGTGCCCGCGCCCGGTCCCGGGGCCCACGCGAACGACGCGCGTGGCGCGACATTGTTTCCGTCGCCGAAGAAGTTCTGCCAGTCGTAGCGAAGTCCGACTGCGACCGACAGGTTACGGCGCACCGCCACGTCGTCCTGGAGAAAGACGGCCACCATCTTCTGGGTCAGCGCGAGCGTTCCGTCGCCGCTTTGGGCCGTATATCGGAACGGCCGGGAGGCCACGTAGTCGGCCAGGGTCTCGAACGCGAACGTGCCGCCGATGTTGCTGCGATCGTCGTAGCGACGCCGGTTCCAGTCCGGGATGGCGAGTCCGCCCTTGACCACGTGGCGCCCCTTCGACCAAGCGAGCGTGTCGTTCAACGTGAAGCGCCGCTCTTCCTCGAGTAGATTCGCCTGCGCTCCGCCGCCAGTGAACGCGTCCTGGACGACGATACTCGGCAGCGTGTTCAGACTGGACGTGGTCTGGTTATTACCGCCGACGCGCAGGCGGAACTGGTTCACCAGCCGCCCGGTGATCATCGTGCGGTGACCGTAGATCAACTCGAGTTCGCGCTGGGACGAGTTACTCCCCGCCTCGGCGAGCGTGGTGCCGCCCACGCCCTCGTTCTGCGCGCGTTCGTCCTGGTAGTCGACGCGTAGCGAGATCGTGTTGTTCTTGCCCTGCTGGCGATTGATCGTCGCGGACAGCTCGAGGTTGCGCTGCGGCGTCGGCACCGTGCCACGCACCGGCCCGGACGGGGCCTCGGCGTAGACGATCGCCTGCTGATCGGTTTCCTCGCGGTTGACCGACAGCATGAAGGACGTCGTCCGGCCGCCTCGGATCGGCCCGCTCAGGACGCCCTCGAAGATCCGCCGCTGCTCGGGAGGCCGGGTTTCGGCGAACGCGTTCCGGGCATTGAGCCGGGCGTCTCGGAACGTGACGTTCACCTCGCCGTGGTAGGCCTCTGAGCCCGCTTTCGTGATCACCTCGATGCGGCCCTGGCCGGGGCGGGCGTACTCGGCCGAGTAGGGATCCTGGTTGATCTTGATCTCCTGGATGGCCGACGCCGGCACGCCGACCTTCCGGCCTTCCATGCCGTCCACGACGAGCGTCGTGCCGCCGGTGCCGGCCGCGCCGGGATCGAGGAGGGCCGCCACCGCGGCCACGACGTCCCGGTCGAAGACGGGGATGTCCGCGAGCATCTTCCGGTCTACCGTGACGCCGTCGCGGTTCCGTGACGCGTCGAGTGTCAGTGAGGTCGACTCGGTGCCGACCGTGACCTCCTGGTTGAGCCCCGCGATCTTGAGGACAAGCTTCTGCCGGCCCGGCGCTCGCGGTCCGACACGCATGCGCGTGGCGGCCGGGTTGAAGCCTTCGAAGTGCGCACGCAGGTCGTAGGCGCCCGCCGGCACGTCGTCGAACCGGAAGAGGCCGGCGTCGGTGGTCTTCGTCACGCGCGGCGCCGCGTCGGGCCCGCCGGTGAGCGTCACCTCGGCGCCGGGCAGCATCCCGCCCGTCTGATCCTGAACGGTGCCCGTCACCGGGAAGCGCGGCGCTGGGACCTGCGCCGTTGCCGGGACCGCGACGGCCAGGGCGATGGCGATAACGGCGGCGAGCTGGATGACGATCGACGACGAACAATTCTTTCTAGTGGCGCGACGGCTGGTGCTCATGAAACAACCCTGTTGGGAGGGGCGGCAGGAAGAATGAAACAGACGTTGAAAATCCCGTTGTCGATGCTCGCGGACGCCGAGCCGCCGATTGCTTCCACGGACTGCTGCGCCAGCGTCAGGCCCAGGCCGCAGTGCACACCGGTCTGTCCGCGTGACGCGTCGCCTCGCCAGAACCGCTTGAAGACCTGGGCGGCGTTCTCAGGTCGAAGCCGGCAACCTGTGTTGGAGAAGGTGACGGTCACTGATGCGTTCGCGACCACGGCTGTGACCTCGACGCGGCCGCCGGCGTCGGTGTACTCGGCAGCGTTGGTCGCCAGCGCCGACAGCGCGAGGAGCAGCAGGCCGCGATCGGCCACACAGGCCGCGCTGGGCGGCACGTCGATGGCCAGCGTCAGGCGCCGATTTCGAATCGTCTCGGCATGCGGTCGCCACGCCTGGTCCACGACCTCCCGTACCGCTACGACCTCCGGTGCGATCAGTGTCTGTCGCCCCTCCATGCGTGCCACCGCGAGCAACTGGTCGGTCAGCGCCTGCGCCTGTTGCACGATCGCCAGGCACTCAGCAAGGGCGTCGCGGTATTCGCCGCCTTCGCGCGGCCTGGCCAGCGCCACCTCCAGCGTGGATCGCAAGCCGGCCAGCGGCGTGCGCAGTTCGTGCGCCGCATCGGCGGTAAACGATCGCTCGCGGCCGAACGCTTCCTCCAGACGCCGCAGCAGGTCGTTGAGCCGCTGGACGACCGGCCTCAGTTCTGATGGCAGCCGGGCCGCCGACACCCGCGCGGAGAGGTCGTCCTGTCGGATCGCCGCGATGTCGGCAGCAACCACGTCGAGGGGGCGCAGGCCCTGGCGGACGATCACCGCAGCCAGGACCAGCGACACCGCGATCGTGCCAATCGTGCCGAGCGAGAGGATCCAGGTGAGGAGGGCCATTTCCGAGTCGAGCGCGGCCGTGTCCCGGGCGACGACCAGGGTCACGCGGGCGGGCGTGCCGATGCGCGACGACTCGTCATCGGCCTTCGGCACGAAGCGAAGAACCGCCGCCCGGCCGCCGCGACCGTCGGGGAGCCGCAGGCGTCGGAAGAAAGTCCCCTCGCGAAGGCTCTCCGCGGTCTGGAGATCGGCGCCCTTGAGCGACGATGAGCGGGCCAGCATCTCGCCGCTCTCGCTCCAGACCTGGAAGTAGTCGGGGTGGCGGGCGCGACGGAACTCCGGGAACTCGCGCTCGTCGATATCCACCTTGATCCGCTGCCCGTCCTGCTCGATGGCGCTGCTCAGGGTGCGAGCGGAGGAAGCCAGGACGGCGTTGAACCCGTCGCGGAGCGAGCGTTCCATCACCTCGTACACGACCGTCGCGAAGCCGATCTGGAGGACGGCCATCCCCCCGATCACCCACACCAGCAGTCTGACGCGGATCGATTGCGTCATGACGGACCCCGCAGGGAGTAGCCACTGCCCCGGATGGTGTGGATCAGCGGCGGGAGATCCGCGCTTTCGAGTTTCTTCCGCAGGTAGCCGATGTAGACGTCCACCACGTTCGAGTCGGCGTCGGCCGTGAACTCGTAGACGTGCTCCCAGATGTCGGTGCGCGTCACCACTTCACCCGCCCGCAGGGCCAGGTATTCGAGGACCGCGTATTCCCGGGCCGTCAGCGTCACTTCGTCGTTGCCGCGCCACACCTGCTTCGTCGTCGTGTCGATCCGCAGGTCGCTCACCGCGATGACCGGATTCTTCGCGCAGTACGCCCGCCGCGCGAGCGCCCGCACCCGCGCCAGCAGTTCCTCCATGGCAAACGGCTTGACGAGGTAGTCGTCGGCGCCGAGATCGAGTCCACGAACGCGGTCCTGCACCGTGTCCCGAGCGGTGAGGATGAGGACATGGGTGACGAGGCCTTCGGCGCGGAGGCGCTGGAGAATCGCAAGGCCGTCCACGCCCGGCAGCATCAGGTCGAGCACGACGACGTCGTAGTCGTTGCTGGTCGCATACCAAAGACCCTCTTCGCCGTCGCCAGTCTCGTCAACGGCGAAGCCGGCCTCGCGGAGGCTCTTTGCCACCGCCTTCCGGATAGGCGCGTAATCTTCGACCACCAGCACCCGCATCGACCACCCCTCCGCCAGGGCGCTGGGCCCGGAGCACGCGCCCCGTCCCCTGCGCCACCGTCCACAGCGAATCCTACCCGCTGTTGGATGAGAGGTCGATGAGAGTGGCAACTATCCTCATCCCATCCGTCGCACCTTGACGAGCCGCTTCAGGAGATTGTCGCTGTAGATCGGTGATGCCGTGTCGAAGCTGTTCAGCTTGACCAGGCCCGAGCAGTGGATGAAGAGCTTGCCTCCCAGGTAGATCCCGGTGTGGGTGATGCGGGTCACGCCCGCGCGGGGTCCGAAGAACAGCACGTCGCCCTTCTTCAGCAGCGCGAGGTCGTTGTCGGTCGCCACCGCCGTGCCCTCGTTCGACTGCTGGTCGGCGTCACGCTGCAGTTCGGTGCCGTTCAGCCTGAAGACGGTCTTCACGAAGCCTGAACAATCGAACGCCTTTGCCGACGTCCCGCCCCACAGGTACGGCACGCCCATGAAGCGGCGCGCCGTCTGTTCGACGGTTTCCGGCGTGATCGTCCGCGCGGACTTCCACGACTGATAATCGGCGGCATCCGCACGGCTCACAAATCCTTTTCGTCCGTCGGGCAGCTGCACTCCTATCCAGTTGCCAGCGGGCCCGGTTGTGGCCAGGATGTCGCCAACGACCAGGTCGGCCACCGCCGGTCCATCCGCCGATGCCTGCTCGCGCACGAGCGTGAACAGCGCCGTCACGATGGCGCGCGGTGCCCGCGCCCACCCGTCCACCTGCTCCCTGGTCATGAAGGCCAGGTGATCCGACTCCATCCAGCCAAGGTACCGGTCGTCGAGTGACTGGACGTAGTACCACCCGCCGTCCTTCTTCAACACCTTCACGACCATCCCCATGATCAGCTGGTTGCCGAGTTCCGACGACTGCGACGGCTTGGTCTTCATCACCGCAACGCTGACGGTGACGACGCCCAGGGGCCTGGCGGCCAGGGCCGGGTCCGGCAGCATGACGATCTTGTCCACGACGTTCGGGTACCCGGCGTCCCGGAGCGCCTTGAGCAGCGCGTTCTTCGCCTCAGGCTGCTCGATGTCTCCGGTCAGCTCGATCCCGTTGTCCTTCGACTCGGCCTTCACGTCGAAGACCGCCACGCGGGTGTCGGGTGCGAACTGGGTTCTCACCCGGGTGACGACGTCAGCCGCCGTGGGAGACTGTCCGGCGCGGCCGACGAGAAGCGGGCTGGCGCCGGTGACGATCAGCAGCACGACCACGAGCGCAATGCGGCGAAGCGGATTGGGATGTTGCATAAGGTCCTTCAGGAAAGAACGGCTCAGTTGGCGAAGGATAGCACCGTGCGGGTGTCTCTGTCGCTTGACTCGTGCCCGCCAGACCCCCGCCCGCCGGCCCCAGGACTACCGGCGGTACAATACCGGTCGTGAACACGATCTCGGTACGCGGCGCGAGCGAGCACAACCTCAAGGCGATTGACGTCGATCTCCCACGCGGCGCGATCACGGTCGTGACCGGCGTGTCGGGGTCCGGCAAGTCGTCGCTGGCGTTCGACACGCTGTACCGGGAGGCGCAGCGCCGCTACTTCGAGACCTTTTCGTCGTACTCCCGCCAGTTCCTCGGGCGAACCGCGCGGCCGGCGGTGCGTTCGATCACCGGGCTGTCGCCCGCGATCGCGGTGGACCAGCGGACGACGTTACGAAACCCGCGTTCGACCGTCGGCACCCTGACCGGGCTGCACGACGACCTCCGGCTGCTCTTCGCGAGGCTCGGTCTCGCGCCCCCGGGTCTTCAGGTCGATCGTCGCCTGTTCTCGTTCAACTCGCCACACGGCTCCTGCCCGGTGTGCCAGGGCCTGGGCGTGGAGGACCGGCTCGACCCCGACCTCCTCGTGGCCGATCCCGCAAAGACGATCCGCCAGGGAGCCCTGGTGATCACGACTCCCACCGGGTACGTGATCTACTCGCAGGTCACGATCGACGTGCTCGACGAGGTCTGCCGAGCCCACGGCTTCAACGTCGATACGCCGTGGCAGGAACTGACGGACGAACAGCGCGGGATTGTGCTGAACGGCTCTGACCGGATTCGCATTCCGTACGGCAAGCACCCGCTCGCGTCCCGCATGCGGTGGAGCGGCATCACGGCCAAGCCCAGGGAAGAAGGGGTCTACAAGGGCATCCTGCCGGTGATGAATCAGATCCTCGAGCGGAGCCGGAACCGGAACATCCTCCGGTTCGTGCGAAGCCTGCCGTGCCATGCCTGCGGCGGCACCCGCCTTCGGCCCGAAGCGCTGTCGGTCCGCTTCCGCGACCGCCACATCGGCGAGTTCTCGGCGTGCGCGATTGAAACGCTCGCGGGGCTTCTCCAGGAGTTGACGTTCACCCCGGCCGAGGCGCCGGTTGGCGACCCGATACGCGGCGAGATGCTCGCGCGCATCGACGTGCTCGCCCGGCTTGGCCTCGACCATCTCACGCTCGACCGCGCGTCCGCGACGCTGTCGGGGGGCGAGGCGCAGCGCCTCCGGCTCGCCTCGCAGGTGGCCGCAGAGCTCCGCGGCGTCCTCTACGTCTTCGATGAGCCGTCGATCGGCCTCCACCCGAGCGACCAGGACCGCCTGCTCGACGTGCTTGCCACGCTGCGCGACCGGGGCAACACGGTGCTCGTCGTCGAACACGACGACGAGACGATGCGGAGAGCGGACTGGTTGATCGATATCGGCCCCGGGGCCGGCGAGCATGGCGGCGAGGTGTTGTACAGCGGGCCGGTGGCCGGCCTGGCAGCGGCGCCGGACCACCGCAGCCGGACGCGCGCGTTCCTCATCGGGGAGGAGCAGGTGCCCATCCCGTCGTCGCGTCGCGCGGGGTCGGGCGGCTTGTGGCTGGCCGATGCGACTCGTCACAACCTCGACCACGTGAACGTGGAGTTCCTCCTCGGGGCCCTCAACGTCATCACCGGAGTCTCGGGGGCAGGGAAGTCGAGCCTGGTCGAAGAACTCGTGGCACGCGTGTGCCAGGGTCGGTTGGGCGAGGGCCGAATCGACAAGGTCATCGATGTGGACCAGTCGCCGATCGGCCGCACGCCGAGGTCGAATCCCGCGACGTACACGGGGCTGTCGGACGTCGTGCGGGACCTGTTCGCGGCCGTCCCAGAGTCGGTCGAGCGAGGGTTCGGGAAGGGCCGGTTCTCGTTCAACGTCGCCGGCGGGCGCTGCGAGACGTGCCAGGGCGCGGGCGTGCAGCAGATCGGGATGCACTTCCTCGGTCAGGTGGATGTCGTGTGCGAGACCTGCGGCGGCAGGCGTTTCAACGACGAGACGCTGCAGATCAAGTATCGCGGCCGGTCGATCCACGAACTGCTGGAGACGACGCTCGAAGAAGCGGCCTCGCTGCTCGCGGAGCAGCCTCGCGCCGCACGCATCCTCGGCGTGCTCTGTGAGCTCGGCCTTGGCTACCTGCGACTGGGGCAGCCGTCCACCACGCTCTCGGGAGGCGAGGCGCAGCGCGTGAAACTGGCAGCGGAGTTGAGCCGCCCGGGCCGCGGTCACACGCTGTATGTTCTCGACGAGCCCACGACCGGGCTTCACCGGGCCGACGTCGGCGTCCTGCTCGACGCGATTGCCCGCCTGGTGGCGCAGGCGCACACCGTCATCGCGATCGAGCACGACCTGGATGTCATCAGGAGCGCGGACCGCGTGATCGACCTCGGGCCCGGTAGCGGCCGGCGCGGCGGCCGGCTCGTCGTGGCCGGCACACCGGAGGAGGTCGCACGGTGCGAGGCGTCCGCAACGGGTGCGGCCATGCGGCGTGCGACTGGTACTCCGTGTCTTCCGACTGGTACTCCGTGTCTTCCGACTGGTACTCCGCGTCTTCCGACTGGTACTCCGTCCACTCCGACTAATACTCCGTGTCTTCCGACTGGTACTCCGTCCACTCTGGCTGCCCCGATCAGGTTCACCGGGGTGCGCACGCACAACCTCAAGCACGTGGACGTTGAGATTCCCACCAATCGCCTGACCGTCGTGACAGGCGTGTCGGGGAGCGGGAAATCGTCACTCGCCTTCGACACGCTCTTCGCGGAAGGCCGCAACCGCTTCACCGAGAGCTTCTCGGCCTACGCACGGCGTTTCCTGGAGAAGACCGGCGATGCCGAGTTCGATCACGTGTCCGGCCTCACGCCCGCCGTTGCCATCAGGCAGCGAACCTCTTCGCGCAACCCGCGTTCCACCGTGGGGACGATGACGGAGATTGCCGACTACTATCGGCTGATGTTCGCGCGGGTGGGCATGGGCGGGCCGGCCAGCGGCTCGCCGATGACCTCCACGCTGTTCTCGCCAAACGCCGAGCAGGGCGCGTGCCCG